>RRZT012303446.1_pt1 | contig 10827 bp, 17 predicted proteins | sample 2165551 | NCBI WGS metagenome assembly RRZT01 (sample SAMN10456910, study PRJNA506462) | wastewater metagenome | biome: wastewater; feature: sludge; material: wastewater sludge; isolation source: wastewater sludge with Escherichia coli K12::gfp cells carrying plasmid... | place: USA: Moscow, Idaho...
CCTAGGTCTACCATCGGAGCGTGATAAACCTGCCATGCGTGTTCTTGACTAAAATATTTCCCGGTCAATAGATAAGTAGACACCCAACGGTGTCTACTTTTTATACATAAAAAGGTAACTAAAATGATTACACAACAGAAACAACCTGTTAAATATTTCTTCAAGAAAACAGTTAACACAACCGAAACGACATCATTAATTAGAGTGGATGGACGTGTGGAACTTTCTTTTATCGGACTCGATAAACAAAATAGAGCGTTCGAAAACATTCGTAAACTTGAGTTTATAAAAGTGTGTTTAGACTTAAGTCACTCATTAAATAACCGTGATGAAAAGTTTATCACTCGCTTTGTTAACTTACATGGTCAGTTAATGCTGATTGATAGTAAACAAGTTCATTTAAATATCATCCGCACATTAAATGATTTCTCTTACCGACTGTATAAAGCGTGTCAAGAAAATGGTTTGGATTTCACTGCCTTTACGACGGTTAACTTTTACTACGACAAAACAAAAACCGCTTATCAAATTGAGCGATACCGTGGTCAATATCAAATCAGCGAAATACCTTACGTTACACATGTCCAAAATGAAGACGATGGAGAAAACTAAAATGTACAGTCTATGTTTATATTCAAATGTTCCTCGCCCACTTGAACATTTTATTCCCCACCTGCGCAGTGATGGGGTTACCAATGAAATGTTAGATAAGTTTCAGTCTAACATCAAAGATATTATCAAAACGCATCGTGAAGCAGAACGACGCATTGCTGAAGAATTAGATAATAGTGAATTCGAAACAATGATTGATGGTCAATCATGGTACGCAACTAATGGTGATTTTGACGATGGTTATGGAATTACCTATATTGGTGGGGATAGCATTGGTAGTATACGCGCTACCCTTGAGATGATAGTATTGTCAGCGGATTTACTACCTTACACAATGGGTGTTTACGGGGCAGACATTGCGTATTACGTCATGGACTTTGGAGGCGGTAGTTACATTATTTGCCAAGTACCAAATACCCACCGGTTAGGTATTCGTATCGAGTGTCAACTCAATGCCGATAATAACATCCATGACATCACTCAAATCAACATCGACCCACCCCTTATTGCGAAAGTCGTATAGGTCTTTTTATGGCACATTATTTTCACTTTAACCCCATCGACGCTGCCGATAAACTAGACGAAGTTTGTGAGTGCTGGGGTTTGACCAGCACTCATGAGATGTTTAAATACATTCACGCTAGTGGTTTATTTCGCATGGATGTGGTTCAAAATAACCTCATTGTCAAAAACCTAACAATAGCTGATGACGCCGACCATGAAATTGACATAAAACCGTCAGTCGCTAAGATTGGTGAACATTTATTTGTTATGTGGCAATTTGATAATAAGGCGGCTGTCGAAAGCTTTAATCACATCACGCAGTGTATCGATGCATTACCCGATGATAATAAATTTGGTGAAGCTGTTACAGATATCATTGATGAAAATACGAAAGACTTCATGTTTCTTTATATTCTAGTTTCACCATTAAATGAGGAGAACACTTTATTAATGGGGGCGTTTGATTTAACGAACGTCAAGTCTTTTCACATGCATTTTAAATATAATAAATGTAGACCAGTGGCTGATGACAACAAACCTTATTGTAGTTTTATAAAGTTTGAATTAAATACTTGAGTAGGTGCTACCTACTCATTATGTTTGAACTTAATTAATAATTAACACAGGAGTGGTGTAATGAACAGTATGATTGTAACTTGGCAGTGGATATGTACCCTGTACAGCGTCTGCTGCACAGCCGGTTGAAGACGTTTCAAATGTACACACCCACCCCATGAAGGATAACGTAAATGATTTATTTAATCTTATTTTTAATTTTAATGACGTTCGTCATTTATAAAGTTCAACTTATCTATCGTAATGTTTTTCTGACACTGTTTCCTAAAGAACGACAAACACTATCGCTATTATTTAAATTGATTGCGAAGTCACTAAGCACCAAAGTAATGATTAAAGAGATATGGTTAACGAACGGCTACTTTAGAACCATTAAATGGCTATCAGGTGAAAACCTAATCATGTTAAATGATGCCATAGACAGGTTACAACAATATGTCGCTGATGTTGACCACACCCTTGATGATGTATTGTTTGATGTTGCCAATTCCACAGGTGCGCGTAAAGAGCATGTGTTAATCCGTACCCTGCAAACCTATATGGCGTTGTCCCTACAAGACAGTGTCATGCCATTTGATTTAGCGGATATGAGAGCGTTATTAACCACAGATATTCCCACAGATTCACCAGGCATACCTGTACCTGTTTTATTGCAGCTATATCAAACAGGTGTTAATAAGTACGAGTTAAACGGACAGATTACCAGTTTAACGATTGCCCGACAAATAAGGCGTCTAATTGAAAAAGTTAAGAAGGATAACTAAAATGTTAAAAACTGTTGAAGAAATCAATAATGAATTAAAGCGTAACCAACATGGTTACGTTGTTGATAACACTCACTATAGCATGGTGAATGAAAACGATTTTGAAATCGATGGCGCTATGTTAGAAGACGATGAAATAGCAGGTAAGCTCTTTGTGGATAAAGGTATACCTCAATCTGTTCTAAATGACGCGCAAACAATGACTTCATTAAAGTCTATTATCAAAGCGCATAATACCGTGGGTGTTTCATTGTTTCTATCAAGAGGCATTTACTACTCACCCACGTTAATATTATCAGAGGCGATTGACCCACCTAAACCGGTCATAGTAAATGGTGCACACACATTGGTTGGGCGCCAATATGTGTATAGATTAGTAGATAGCATCAATGGTATCATGTTTGTCTGTGAAGACTTTTTCAATATGTATGAAAAATGATATACAATAAAAATAGGGGTGTTACGACATCCCTATTTTTTTATGCTTTCGCGTTTTAGTATAGTTATTGCGAGGGCATTATTTATGAAAATATTAACATTAACATTATCTGGATATAAACGATTGTTAAACAATAACATCGGGTATATCAAACTTAATTTTACCAACGACCATCAGCTCATATTGGGTACTAATGGTTCTGGTAAATCATCTATCATTGCCGAACTATCCCCGCTGCCAGCATTTGGCGGTGATTATGTAAAAGGGGGATACAAAGAGGTAGTGATAGAACATCGGGGGCATTCTTACCGGCTTATTTCTTTTTTTGATTCACAAGCTGGGACACATTTGTTTTATAAAGATGGGGTGCAGTTAAACCAAGGACGCATCGTATCCATGCAAAAAGAATTGGTTGAACAAGAATTTAATTTTAACACTGACCTATTTGATGTGTTAACCGACCAAGCCATATTCCATCTAATGAGTCCTAACCTCAGACAAGAATGGTTTACACGGTTATCAGGTAATGACTTAGACTATCTGTTTCAGATATTTAACCAAGTCAAAGTCGGTCAGCGTAATGCCGTTGGTGCTTTTAAACACATTAACGAGCGACTAGCAAAAGAAACCACCCAAATTAAAAGCGATGATGAAATCACTGCGCTTGAAACAAAGGTTAAATCTTTAGGTCAAGAAATCGGATTAATCAATCGACATTTAAAACCTGAAACGGTTAATCTTAAAAATATTGAAGAGCGACTGTATAACAACCGTGACCGAATCTTACAGTTAAAGCAAAGCGTTGATAAGATTAATCATCAAAACAGCAGTAAGACGATTAAGTCAGTCGATGAATTAAAAGGACTCATCAATGTCACTATGGGTAAAGTTGAAGGTATCAAAACTTACCGAAGTGGACTTATCAGTGAAGTGTTTGAGTTAAAAGAGCGTCAAAAGGATATTGATTCAGTTGCTGATATTGAGTTAGACACCGTTGTTAAACAGTTAGCAGATATTAACGCAAACATTGAGGAGTATCGACGGATTATAAAAACCTTTGATATTCAATCACTTAACGGGGTTGCTTTGTATTACAACTTTGAGGGTATCCGAAATGATGTGTTTGCAGCTATTGAAGCCTTGCCTGATAACTCAGATAATCGGATTAACCGTGAAAACTTTGATTGTTTAAAACACAACATTCAACAACTGCGTGAACGGATAAATAATGAAATCACACGTAAGACGCAGTTAGAACACAAACTTAACCATTATAACCAGATTAAAGATGTTACCTGTCCTGAGTGTGATACCACCTTTAAACCCAACACGTCAGGGTTTGATTTAGATAAGCTAACTGATGAAATTCGTGAGCATGATGAAAGAATTGCGGCAGGGCGTGATAAGCTTGCTGAATTAGAAACCGAGCAAGTCACGGTGTATGAAGACTATTACGAAAAACATCGTAACTTTAGACGACTACAACGTCCGGGTGTGGGACTCGATTTACTTTGGGACGCGTATAAAACGGTAAACCTAACCCAGCAAAGTCCGGTAATGCTGTTAGGGATAACCCAGCGCTTTGAACAAGAAGTATCAGCGTTAATGCAATTACAAACGCAGTCTAAAGAGGCAATTCGATTGGAGGCGATTATTGCTAAGATTAAAGACATGGATGCGTTATCAGGTAAACACGTTCAAGAAACATTAGATGGTCTTGACCAAAAAATACAACAAGCTGATATCGAAATCCACGAATATGACTGTGCACTTGATTTCTTAAAATGGCAGTTAGAAACTGCAACCGAACTATTAGATATTGAGCAAAAGATTACCAATCACTTAACACGGATTGAGCAGCTTACAATTGATTATTACGACGGTGCTGCACAGCAATACTTAAGCAGTTTGTACGATGAACTACTGCTAACCTTAAGTGATGTACAGCGAGAGCTTAATAAAGCACGTAGTCAAAAGGACATCTTAAATGATTTAACCAATCAGCGTGATTTACTGGAGATTAAAACCACCCATCTAAAATTACTACTCGATGAGCTTAGTCCTAAAACAGGACTGATTGCTGACCAATTCATTAATTTTCTAATTGGTTTCATAGAGCTTATGAATGCGGTAATTCGCAGTGTGTGGAGTTATGACATGGAACTTGTTTTACAATCAGATGAGGAGAAAACCAACTTATCGTTTAAGTTCCCTATCTACTTTAGTCAAACTGATTCATGGAGTCCCGACCCTGCTAAATGTTCAACGGCGCAAAAAGGTATCATTGATTTTGCGTTTAAAATTGCGGTGATTCAAACATTAGGGTTAACTGATTATCCACTATACTTAGATGAGTTAGCCCCAAGTTTAGACGAGAAGCACCGTATTAACATCATGCAATACGTGAAAGAGTTCATCGAAACAAAACAGTGTAGTCAGATGTTCATGGTGAGTCACTATAACAGTGGTTATGGTGTTTTCGCACAAGCACAGGTCGCTGTACTAGATAGCGCTAATTTATTAAACATTCCCAATGTTTACAATGAACACGTCACTATTTTTGAAGAACCCCAACCCTTTGAAGAAGAAAGTTAAGGAGTAAACAATGACCACCCGTGTCGTAAATAAGTATAAAGAACCCTACGATGTTTATATTGGACGAGGGAGTAAATGGGGTAACCCATTTACACATTTAAATACCAATACCAAAGCTGAGTTTATAGTGGGTAGTCGAGAGGAAGCAATCCATGCTTATGAAGCATGGATTACCAAAGGGGCTGGACAACATTTACTAACGCAGTTACATGAATTAGAAGGACAGACATTGGGTTGTTTTTGTAAACCAAAATCATGTCATGGTGATGTGTTAGTTAAATTGATTGAAGAACCCCAAGCCTTTACAATGGAGATTTAAATCAATTTACAGGTATACACTATCAACATGAGTAGAATCCATCTACTCTTTTCTCAATCAGGAGACTTACAATGTCCAGTAATAACCATAAAGCATTAGCCATTGTCACTAAAAGTAATAATGGTGATTCTAAAACCTCAATTAAAATAACCTTGGCGCCAGTTATTAACGAACGTGAAGAACAACTAATTACCAAGTTAATACCTGCTGCGCTCGATGCGTTAAAAGACCAAGAAGGTGATATTATCATACTCCCATGCCACGCTGTAGAAGCCCCATTACCTTGGTTTGAGGGGGTATTAGATGACTAAATCAAAACAACGACATAGCTTGAAACAAAAACAGGCGCGACAGCGGCGTCTTAAGTTTAGCCACATTGACACCACCATTGATTATGACATTGACACCATCATTGACATGATGAATAACGGTAAGTATCCATTATCCGACAGTTACGCCAAACCTTACCGCTTTAGCAACGGTAAGTGTTTAAAGCTGTTTAATGAAAACCTATACGGTGAAATCAATAACCTTATCAAAGATATCACTCAGCGGGTACAACCTGAACCCATTCACATGCATTTAGATGATGGCAGTCCTATCGCTGAATCGAATTTCAATGGTTGCACGGTTAGCGAACACGCAATGTTAAAAGCGCGAATAATGACGAATGACGTCAATGCGAACGCTAGCGTTTATGGTATCACGAATTTAGCGGTTCGTGTTAAGCTACTTGAACTGGCGAATGGTTTTAATAGCCAGTTAAAATTTAATCGAAATGGTCTACTTTAATAAAGGATGTAAAAAATATGTTTGACGATAATGTAAAAGAAACCCTACCCACCGGTCCCCTTGTTAAAGCCATGGAAAACAATGGTATTATTAGCGTATCAGTTGATTCTAATTTAACCTCGTTTGAACAGCAGTTAATATTATCCGCCATGCCGCCAATTATTGAAAAAATTGGCGTTAACAATGTTACAGCCATTATTCTTAACCGTGGTGGAACGGCAACCGTTGTCGTTGATAACGAGCCTACCCAACCCGCCAAAGGTTTAATGGACCCGGTTATTGCTAAATTACTATCACGAGAGGACTAAATAAAATGGCAATCATTGGTACAATCACACGTAATGTTCATGGTAACGTTGACATCATCATTAAAAATTCGTATGAATTAACACCCCATGATCAGTTGAATGTTACCGCATTTATCCAACATGGTGCATCTTATTTAAAACAGTCAGATGCACCCTGCACGGTTAACCTAATTTTAGACGATGATGATGACGTGACTTTTACTCGTATCCAGCAATTGGAATCAATGATGGAACTCCCCGAGCGATATGCATCCACACTGCAAAACAAAAACTAACACTACTTTTTCCACAGTAACCACTTTTAATTAAGTGGTTACTTATTTCATTTATAAACCGAGGTGTAATATGTTAACTGATGAAAATGTTTTAAAGCGCGTATCAAAATATCTTGAAACGCTTGAGGAATTAAACGCAGCGCGATGCGTTATCATGTATTATGGTGAAAAGCTAAGAATTCAATCGCTCATCTTACCTACCCCACCCGTGTTAAACCCGACACTTAAATTAATTGCCACCGCTATCGAAAATGATCAACTCAACGCAAACGAGATTATATTAGACGACATCGACACAATGACAGCCGTGTACAAAGACAAACTCAATGAAATCAATGCGCTACGCAGTATGTTAGAAACAGTCATTACCTTGAGCAGTAATGGTAAAACATTAAAAGACTTCTTAGAAGTAACCAAACTTATCCCCGATGCCCTAAGCGAATTGGTTTCTAGTATTTGTAACATCGATAATACACTTGATGGTGTCACTTTAGAAGTCATATCAAATCTAGCAGTTGCCGTATACATTTCAATCGATGGACTTGAGCGAGATGGCGCTGCTTCATTAAACATGAGTATTAGTTTTAACGAAGAGACAACTATTGATGAAGTTTTACGTGAGATATTAAAATCACTGTCATTTGTGTTTCGCGATAATGATGCGTTAACTGAATCGGTCAATGATTACATTAGCGAGGGCGCGGTCAGTAGCCTTGCGTATCACGATATTCAGAACTTTTGTAATAAGCTATCGTCCACCACATCAGAGTACCGCAAAATGGTAAACCTAAAGGGCAATTATGTGAATGGACGGGGTGAACTCGTTGCCATCGAGATTTAATTAACAACATAAAAAAAGAATACTCCCAAATGGGTATTCTTTTTATTTCAATTTCAATTTAATAGCGAGGATTTAAAAATGACCGTTCAAATTCGTTACCATAAAGATGAACTAAAGAAAATCACCACAGGTCAACTAATCACGAGTGACGTTGATGTGTATGACATCGATAATCAAACAGGTTTTAATGTAAAGCACGTGGACTACGCGCCTGGTGATGGACGTAAATATCTGCTAGGACATATTGAAGATGATGGAATGTGTCGACTTGAATACCCAGAACATAATCTTGATTCAATGAAGCAGTTACACCGGTTTGGCATTAACTACACACGTACAGCAGTAAAATAACTAACTATAGGTAGGAAAATTAAGATGGGTATTCAAGTCAGCTATCATAAAGACGAACTAAAGAAAATCACCACAGGTACAATAACCACCAATGTTGTGGAGGAATATGACATTGATAATCAAACCAGTTTTAAACAAACACTAATGCATTACACAAACAATCATGGAGATGAATGTTTCCTAGGACACCTTGAAGAAAATGAATCATGTTGGTTTGACAACAAAAACGTTAACATGGATTCAGTTGAAGTATTAGAACAATTTGGCGTTAAATATACACGCGCTTAGACAAAGTAATTAACCATAACCGAGGATAAGCTAATGATGCAATTCGACTATGACCCAAGTGAAATGAATGTGATTGACACACGTGAACCACAAAACTATCTTTGTTATTCAACCCCCGATGAATTGGGGCGATATGATGTAGTGCTCTATAACAACGCAACGCGTCAAACAAACTTTCTATTTACTGACTTTTCAATGCGAGAGGTAGTTGACCGACTAAACTACATGGGTCGCAAGATTATAGTTCATGGTGACGGGTCTGAATTAAGTGACTTTAAAATATTTGGCAGTTTTATTATTGCAAAATTAAAACCCAGTGAACCTTTACTTAAATCAGGGGTGATTGAGGGGGAAGCTGATGTGAAATTCACCCTCAATACGATTAAGCGACCTCAAACTAGCCCAATGATTAAGGGTCGTTATGAGCTACTCGATATCTCAAGCGTGACATATGAAATAGTTTAACATAAAAAAGAGGAACTTAGTGTTCCTCTTTTTTTTATGTCGTGTGATTATAAATCATTGTGCGTTAAAAAACAATGTATTGATTACTTGCGTCGGATTTAAACCATTCTGAGGTTTCAAGTTCATTAATCTTTTTCTTGTCCTCAGGTGTCAAGTTTTCATCCTGTGCGTAGATATACTCATTCACACTTACTGGTAGTTTTGGAATTACCACGTCCGTGTTATCCAGTTCAATAATAACTTTAACCCACGGGTGTGGTGTACCTATCCGTGAGAGGTATTCTTCAATACGCCATTCCATATCGGTATCTAAAATGCGATAACGACAGACAGTGAGGTGCTGGGTGCAAGTGGCTAACTGTGAGAGTAGTTCATACGTTTGACGCGTGAGCTGTACTTCCATCTGCTTGTAGGTTGAGGTGTTAGCGGGTAAATAAATGGTTTCTAATAAATAGACCTCATCATTAATAGCCCGTATCTGCATTCGCGCGTTCTTATCAGATTCAAGCGGGAGTATAGACACAACGTGTTTTTCACGACTATGTGCGTTTGCTAACTCATCGACATTGTGTAATTTGGCGTACACAATAAATGCTGATAATTCGCGGGTCTGCTGTTCACCACTTACCACCGATTTTGGTTTTAGATATTTACTGGCATCGGTAAAAGTAATATCCGTCATTTAGGTTCTCCCTATTTTAATAAATCATCCAACACACCTTTCTCACGAATGTAATTAACTAACGCATTGACTTTCTGCTGCAATAGTTCATTGTCATTTAACGCTTTGGTGAGCTGTGTTTGTAGATTTGAGTAGTTAGTGATTGCCCCTAATCTGGCGGCTTCCATTGCTTCATGTTCAGCTTGCGTCGGTTGTGCTGCGCTTGTTGTACTGTTAATGGTAACCGTGGTGGTAGTGCCAATACGTGAACTAATAAGCTGACTTACATCGCTTACTATGCTGTCGAGTGATACCGATGTGGGCATCATACCAATCAGCGCTGATAACACAACGACTGAATAAGCAACCGTACCTTCTTGGGGGAATGTTTCAATGAACGTATCTGGCACGTAAATAATTGTGTTGTCAGCACCCCGTAAAGTGATGATGTTGGCTTCCGCTGCAATCTCATCACTAAAGCTAAACTGCGTGCCACCTAAGTCAACGCCTTCAACCAATCCAAGTGGTTCGTAGTATTGACTGTAGACTAATTCGTTGCGTGCTTCACAGTCAGCAAAACTACGCACCGCGATACATTCATACGTGGTAAGCTCATTAGCTCGCCACGGGGAACGCAAGTTATATTTACCAGTCATACCAATCACTGGGGTATTTTTAGTAGCCATCTATATACCCCTTAGTCGTGATTAAAACCAAACCGTGTTAAGATATGATAGGTAAAGCCATCGTAATCAAACCCGAGATACTCACGGTTACCTTTAACGGCGCGGGTATAACCAACTGGGATAGGGTCATTTGGCGTGAATAATCGCGCTTTATTCATTGCTTCATTAAGCTTAATAACAAAGCGCTGTGTGGTTTGTGTTAACCGTGCAAAGTCTGGGTTATCGGTATTGACTGCCATGTAATCTGGGAATCGCTGTTTTAACTGCCACTGATTGTCTTTGTTGTTAGGGCTACCTAAAGCAAAGAACATCATTTCACGGTAGCTTGATGCGCAGACCGATACGTTGGCA
>RRZT012074055.1_pt1 | contig 10825 bp, 13 predicted proteins | sample 2165551 | NCBI WGS metagenome assembly RRZT01 (sample SAMN10456910, study PRJNA506462) | wastewater metagenome | biome: wastewater; feature: sludge; material: wastewater sludge; isolation source: wastewater sludge with Escherichia coli K12::gfp cells carrying plasmid... | place: USA: Moscow, Idaho...
TCGCGGTCGTCGGCGCTGCGGTGTATCTGACCGACGTGCGCCCGGCGCTGAACCAGGTGCGTGGGCGCGGCGGGTCCAGTGGGCCGTACGGACCCTGGTGAGGCCTCTTCGCCAGGGTCCGGTCTGCAGCCCTGGTGGACCGCCGTGACCGGTCGGCTGCGTGGCGGAAATGCCGAGAGTCGGCTCCACGGGCTACGGGCGTAGGGCACACTAGACCGGGCGGTCGATCGCGGTCGCATGAGGAGTGAGTGGGACAATGAGCCAGGAGCTCGCAGGGGACGCTGACCCCAGCCACCTGAAAACCGAGTACGTCGAAGGTAACCGGGACCCGCGGGTCGACATCTTCGTGGCAGAACGCCCGTGGGGGGACTTCCGCCAGTTCGTCTCGAACGAGACCGTGACGGTGAAGATCATCACCGTGTCGCCAGGGCACCGTTTGTCCCTGCAACGGCATACCCAACGTGGTGAGCTGTGGCAGATCCTCGACGTACCGATGGATATCACCGTCGACGATCGAGAGTTCACCGCTCAGCCGGGCGAGAGTGTCTGGGTGCCGCACGGCTCGGTCCACCGGCTCGGCAACAGTGCTGACCGGCCGGGACGCATCCTCGAGGTCGCCTTCGGACTCTTCGACGAGGGTGACATCGAACGGCTCCAGGACGACTACACCCGCTGACCCTTGGGCGCTGGTGCCGGGGTCGTGGGGCCGGCGACAGCCTTGCTGGCGGCCGGGGCGACGCAGCCCCAGGGGACGGTGAGCTCGCCGAGGCGCCATCGGCTGGGTTCGTCGAGGACCGGTATGCCGCCCGCCCGCATCTCTCGGACGGCCGCGACGAAACGCTGCCGCGCCCCGTGGACCGAGAGCGGTGCCTGGTGGCGCCAGGCCCGGCTGAGCGCGGCCATCAGGGCGTGGACCGGCTCGCCGGGCACATTGTGGTGGATCAGCGCCTTGGGGAGCCGTTCGGCGAGGATCGCCGGATCGTCCAGGCCGGCCAGGCGCAGCGACATCGTCAAGGTCGCCGGCCCGGACACCGTGAGGGTCACCCAGGTGCTGATCCTGCCGAGCTCGTCGCACGTCCCGTCGACGACGATGCCGTCACGGGCCAGCCGTTCGGTCAGGGTGCGCCAGGACTGCGTGACGTCGTGCTCGGCATACTGGCGCAGCACATTGGCCGCGCGGACGATGACCGGGCCCTGGCCCGCGCGTGCCGGGGCGTCGAGGGCGCCCAGCTCGAAGCCGCCGTGCGCGAAGCTCAGCCCGGGACGGCTCAACGGCTGCGCCGCCTCGACCCGGGCCGGGTCGATCTCGATGCCGACGACCTCGACATCGCGTCGGACCTTCCGCAGCCGCTCGAAGAGCTCCACCGTCGTGACCGGCGAGGCGCCATACCCGAGGTCGACGACCAGCGGCGGGCCGGCGGCGCGACGGAGCCGCCAGGCGGCCGGCCCGGCGAGCCAGCGGTCGATCCGGCGGAGGCGGTTGGGGTTCGTCGTGCCACGTGTGACCGTCCCTACCGGCCGGCTCGGACGTCCCATGCCCCCACTGTTGCCTGCCGTTTCCCGCCACTCCTTGCAAAGACACACCTTTAGAACCGTTCTAAAGGTGTGTCTTTGCAAGGGGTGGCGGGAATCCGACGCGGGCTTGCGCGGTTGAGGAAGGTATGCCGCGCCGCGCTGCCCGCCCGCTGACCCGGGTGGCGATGATCTCGGTGCACACCTCCCCGCTCGCGCAGCCGGGCACCGGGGACGCCGGCGGGCTCAATGTCTACGTGGCCGAGACCGCCCGCGAGCTGGCCCGGCGTGGCATCGACGTCGAGATCTTCACCCGGGCCACCACGGCCACCGACCCCGAGGTCGTCGAGCTGGCCCCCGGAGTGCGGGTCGAGAACGTCCTCGCAGGCCCCTTTGAGGGCCTGGGCAAGAACGACCTTCCCGGGCAGCTGTGCGCCTTCGCTGCCGGGGTCATGCGGGCCCAGGCGGCCCGTCCGGAGGGGTGGTACGACCTCGTCCACTCGCACTACTGGCTCTCCGGGCAGGTCGGCTGGGTCGCCGCGGACCGCTGGCAGATCCCGCTGGTCCACACGATGCACACGATGGCCCGGGTCAAGAACCTGCACCTCGCCGAGGGTGAGCGCCCCGAGCCCCCCGGTCGCGAGCTCGGTGAGGCCCAGGTCGTCGGCGCCGCCGACCGGCTCATCGCCAATACCGTGGCCGAGGCCGGCGAACTCGTCGACCTCTACACCGCCGACCCGGCCAAGGTCGTCGTCGTCCCGCCCGGCGTCGACCTGCAGACCTTCCACCCCGGCGAGCGGCTGGCGGCCCGCCGCGCCCTCGGCATCCCGGCAACGGCCCGGCTGGTCCTCTTCGTCGGCCGGATCCAGCCGCTCAAGGCCCCCGACGTCCTCATCCGGGCCGCCGCGCAGATCCGCCGTCGTCGCCCCCAGTGGGGCGACGACCTCCTGGTCGGGGTCCTCGGCGGCGCCAGTGGCGCTGGGCTGGAGCACCCGGAGGCGCTGTCCGAGCTCGTCGCCGCAGAGGGTATGACGGGCCACGTCCGCTTCGTCCCGCCGGTCGACCGCGCCGAGCTGGCCCGGTGGTACCGCGCCGCCGACCTCGTCGCCGTGCCGTCATACAGCGAGTCCTTCGGGCTGGTCGCCATCGAGGCCCAGGCCTGCGGCACCCCCGTCGTCGCGGCCCGAGTCGGGGGTCTGCCGACCGCTGTGGGCGACGCCGGCGTCCTCGTCGACGGCCACTCCACCTCGGACTGGGCGGACGCCATCGAGGGCCTGCTCGCGGACGACCTGCGCCGCCTGAGCCTGTCCCGCCGGGCCCGCGTGCACGCCGAGCGGTTCGGTTGGGGCGCGACGACCGACGCCCTCGTCGCGGCATACGAGGGGGCGGTGGCGACGCGCACCTGGTCTCCGATCCTGCGCAGCCTTCCGCTCAGCGGCGTGCCCGCGGCGGTCGTCCCGTGACCGCCGCCACCGGGCCTGAGCAGGTTGCGCGCGCCACCGACGCTGTTATCGGTTATCTGACCGAGAACGGCCTCGAGTGGGACCGTGGCTCCCGCGACGGCGAGATCGTCCTCACCCTGCCGGGCGAGCACAAGCAGAAGATCGTCGTCTCGCTCCTCGTCCGTCCGGACCACACCTCGGTGACCTCCTTCCTCATCCGCAACCCGGACGAGAACCACGAGGCGGTCTACCGGTACCTGCTGCGTCGCAACCTGCGGCTGCCCGGCCTGGCCTACGCGATCGACGACGCCGGCGATGTCTTCCTCCGCGGCCAGATCCCGACCGACGCACTCGACGCCACCCGCCTCGACGAGGCCCTCGGCGTGGTCCACCAGGCCAGCGACACCGTCTTCGACGAGCTCCTCGTCCTCGGCTTCTTCACCTCGATGCAGCGCGAGTGGGACTGGCGGATCTCCCGAGGTGAGTCAACTCGCAATCTCGAGGCCTTCCGGCACCTGCTCGAGCGAGACGGCGACCCACCGCCGCAATAGGCTTGAGGCCATGAGCACCCCGATGACCCTGGTCCTGCTCCGCCACGGCGAGAGCGAGTGGAACGCCCTCAACCTGTTCACCGGATGGGTGGATGTCGACCTCACCGAGAAGGGCCGCGGTGAGGCGATCCGCGGGGGCGAGCTCATGAAGGCGGCGGGCATCCTGCCCGACGTCGTCCACACCTCGCTGCAGCGCCGGGCCATCACCACCGCGCACCTGTCGCTCAACGCCGCGGACCGGCACTGGATCCCGGTGCACCGCAACTGGCGGCTCAACGAGCGCCACTACGGCGCGCTCCAGGGCAAGAACAAGAAGCAGACCCTCGATGCGTATGGCGAGGAGCTCTTCATGCTCTGGCGCCGCTCGTACGACACCCCGCCCCCGCCGATCGCCCCCGACGACGAGTACGCCCAGACCGGCGACCCGCGGTATGCCGGCCTCGGCGCCGACATGCCCGCCAGCGAGTGCCTCAAGGACGTCGTCGCCCGGATGCTGCCCTACTGGGAGTCCGGGATCGTCCCCGACCTGCGGGCCGGCCGGACCGTCCTCGTCGCCGCCCATGGCAACTCGCTGCGGGCCATGGTCAAGCACCTCGACGGCATCTCGGACGAGGCGATCTCCGGGCTGAACATCCCGACCGGGATGCCGCTGGTCTACCACCTCGACGACACGCTCACCCCGCTGGTCGCCGGCGGCGAGTACCTCGACCCGGAAGCCGCGGCCGCGGCTGCGGCAGCGGTGGCCAACCAGGGCCGCTGACCTCAGGCGGCCGACCGCTGGTCCGGCCGTGCTCTGGTTCGGCCGGGACTTGGTTCGGCCGGGCGCCGGCTGCGTGCTCGGCTCACGACGAGAGCGCTGACGGCGCGTCCGGCTGACTACGCGCTGGGCGTCGTCGCGTAACGCCCCGTGACGAGGTACACCACCCGGCGGGCCACCGAGACGGCATGGTCGCCATACCTCTCGTAGTAGCGGCCGATGAGCGCGAGGTCGACCGCGACATCCGTGGGGTACTGCGCTGACGGGGCCAACAGGGCGGCGTAGAGCTGGCGGTGGAGCGCGTCCATCGCGTCGTCGTCGTGGTCGAGCTCGGCGGCCTGGGCGAGGTCCTTCGTCGCGATGACCGCCGCCGTCTTCGCGACCATCTGCGCGGCGACCTGACCCATCGCCGTCATCGTGGGCACCAGCTCCGGCGGTACCGCCGTGCGCGGGTGGCGCCGCCGCGCGACCTTGGCGACGTGCCGGGCGAGGTCACCCATCCGCTCGAGGTCGGAGGCCATCCGCAAGGCGGTGACGACCGCCCGCAAGTCGGAAGCGACCGGGGCCTGGCGGGCGAGCAGGTCGACGGCATGGGTCTCGAGGTCGGCCCGGAGGGCGTCGAGCCGGGCGTCGCCAGCGATGACGGTCGCGGCGAGCTCGACGTCGCCGTCGATGAGGGCCCGGGTGGCCACGGCGAGGGCAGATCCGGCGAGCTCGGCGAGTCCGACGAGCTGGTTGGAGAGCTGGTCGAGGTCGTCATGGAAGGCGTTGCGCATGGATGCCCTTCGGTCAGTCGAATTGTCGCGCCGTGGGAGAGGCTGGCAGGAGCCCATGAACGCCCACCGAGTTCGGGGTGAACTCTGACCGTCAGCTCACCTCCCACGGTGCCTTCGCGGCAGCGCGGAGGTGGTGGGTGCGTACCCTGGTGCCGTGGACGCGACAACGGCAGCGACGCTCGGTGGCCTCGTCGGCCTCGGGCTGGGGGTGCTGGCCGTCGTCGCGGTGCGGCTCTCCGACCGGGAGCGCCATGCCGAGGTCGAGGCCAACGAGGTCGCGGCGGACATCCAGCCCGGCGTCGTCGAGGTGCTCGCGCTGCTGCGTTCGATCACCATCGTCGTCGACCACGGCGACCGCGTCGTCACCTGCTCGTCCTCGGCGATGGCGCACGGCCTCGTGCGCGACGGCGTGCTCGTCCACCCCGAGCTCACCGAGCTGGTCCACTCGACCCGGCACGACGGGGTGATCCGCGAGGCTGACCTCGAGCTGCGGCGCGGCCCGATGGGCGGGGCGAGTCTGACCGTCGGCGCCCGCGTGGCCCCGCTCGGGACGACCCACGTCCTGTTGCTCGTCGAGGACCGCAGCCGGGCCCGACAGCTCGACGAGATGCGCCGCGACTTCGTCGCGAACGTCAGCCATGAGCTCAAGACCCCGGTCGGGGGTATCGCCCTCCTCGGCGAGGCGGTCCTCGACGCCCACGACGACCCTGACGCGGTCGAGCGCTTCGCGCTGCGGATCGTCTCCGAGGCCGAGCGGCTGACCCGGCTGGTGCAGGAGATCATCGACCTGTCCCGCCTGGAGATGCAGCACACCCTCGCCGAACCGAAGCCGGTCGACCTCGGTGAGGCGACCCATGAGGCCGTGGAGCGCTCGAAGCTGTCCGCCGAGACCAAGTCGATCGCCCTGATCCGCAGCGCCGAACCAGGGTGCGTCGTCTTCGGCGACGATGAGCTGCTCGTCACCGCCGTCCGCAACCTCATCGGCAACGCCATCTCCTACTCCGACCCCGGGACGGAGGTGACCGTCGACGTGCGCCGTTTCGGAAGCGTCGTCGAGGTGGCCGTGAAGGACCAGGGCCAAGGCATCCCGCTGAGCGAGCAGTCCCGGGTCTTCGAGCGCTTCTACCGGGTCGACGCGGCCCGCTCCCGTGCCACCGGCGGCACCGGGCTCGGTCTGGCCATCGTCAAGCACGTCTGCTCCAACCACGGCGGCGAGGTGGCCTTGGAGAGCGAGGAGGGGCGTGGCTCGGTCTTCACCATGCGCCTGCCGGCGGCGGTTCCCGCCGCGGACGGGGCGTCGACCGGGCGCGCTCCCGTCGTCGTGCCCGACTCGGCCAGCCCGGTCAACGGATCTGCTTCACTGGTCGTCAGTGATCACTTCGGAAAGGTCAGCCCATGAGCCGTATCCTCCTCGTCGAGGACGAGGCCTCCTTCTCGGACCCGCTCTCCTACCTCCTCCGCAAGGAGGGGTATGACGTCCGGGTCGCCGAGACCGGGCCCGACGCGCTCACCGAGTTCGACCACCATGGCGCCGACCTCGTCCTGCTCGACCTGATGCTCCCGGGGCTGTCCGGCGTCGATGTCTGCCGCGCGTTGCGTCTGAAGTCCACCGTGCCGGTCATCATGCTCACGGCCAAGGACAGTGAGGTCGACAAGGTCGTCGGACTGGAGATCGGCGCCGACGACTACGTGACCAAGCCGTACTCCTCGCGCGAGTTGCTCGCCCGGATCAAGGCTGTCCTGCGGCGCATCGGGGAGCCCGAGGAGGCCGTCCCGCACGTCCTTGAGGGTGGTCCGGTCCGGATGGACGTGGAACGGCATACCGTGACCGTCAACGGCGTGGCCGCCTCGCTGCCGCTGAAGGAGTTCGAGCTGCTGGAGCTATTGCTGCGCAACGGCGGCCGGGTGCTCACCCGGATGCAGCTCATCGACCGCATCTGGGGCAGCGACTATGTCGGCGACACCAAGACTCTTGATGTCCACGTCAAGCGGCTCCGCGCCAAGGTCGAGCCGGACCCGGCGAACCCGCAGTACATCCTCACCGTGCGCGGCCTGGGCTATAAGTTCGACGCGCCCTGACCCCTCGTGGCAGAGGGGGCTCTGAGCGGCCCTAGCCGGGCTGTGGTTCCGGTGCAGGCGGCTCCGGTCAGGGGGTGGCCGGCGCCGTGACCGTCGGCGTCGCCGTCGGGGTCGCGGTGGCGTAGTCCCCGGCGAGGGGAACGACAGGGACCAGAACCTGGACGTCACCGGACGCGGGCGTACTGAGCACCAGCGTGACCATCGCTCCAGGGGGCGCGGGCACCGCGGTCACGGGCACGCCGTCGAGACGAGCGATGCCGCCCGCAGGCACGGCAACCTCCGGACCCTTGGTGCCCTGGAGCGCCTCGTCCATCGTCCGGACCATGACGGTGGTCGCGGCCGACCCGGGGTTGACGACCGTTCCGGCGGCACTGCCGGTGCTGCCCTTGGCGTCGACCACGACGAGCAGGTTGCGGACGTCGAGGTCACCCACCGACACCGCCACGCCATCCCCCGGCGCGATGTGGATCGAGGGGTTGGGCACCGAGCTGTGGCAGCCGCTCACGGCGGTAAGGGCGAGCGCGACGGCAGCCAGGCCGGCGGCACGGCGGGGCAGGGTGGCACGTCCGAGGATCACGGCGCCCAGCCTACAGTTCACCGTCCCTGGCCGGGCCAGGACCGTCTCACCACCGCCAAGGTCGGGCCCCGCGAGCGTGCACACGCACGGCAAACGGCCCTTTGTCAAGACCTCATCGCCCTCAACTCCTCCCGGTCTCATGGCTCTGACCTGCGTAAACGTCCGCGGTCGCGGCTAGGAGTCGGCCGATCTCGTGGTATCCTGGAGGTCGCGAAAGGGGCACACATCACATGGTTTTCAAGGTCGGCGAGACGGTCGTGTACCCGCACCACGGTGCTGCACTGATCGAAGAGATCATCGTTCGGTCCATCCGCGGCGAGGAGAAGGTCTACCTCAAGCTCAAGGTGGCTCAGGGCGATCTGACCATCCAGGTGCCGGCCGACAACTGCGACCTTGTCGGGGTCCGTGACGTCGTGGGCCAGGAGGGACTCAACCGGGTGTTCGAGGTGCTCCGGGCGCCACACACCGAGGAGCCCACCAACTGGTCGCGCCGCTACAAGGCCAACCTCGAGAAGCTCGCCTCCGGCGATGTCATCAAGGTCGCCGAGGTCGTTCGTGACCTGTGGCGCCGGGACAAGGACCGGGGCCTGTCCGCCGGGGAGAAGCGCATGCTCGCCAAGGCGCGTCAGATCCTCGTCTCCGAGCTCGCCCTCGCCGAGAAGACCGACGAGGTCAAGGCCGAGTCGATCCTCGATGAGGTCCTCGCCTCCTGAGCTCGGTGGCCCACCCGTCCGACGCCGACGTCCCCATGGGGGCCGTCGGCGTCGTCATTGTCGCCGCCGGGTCAGGGTCCCGGCTCGGTGCCGCGGTGCCCAAGGCGTTCGTCCTCGTCGGCGGACGTCCACTGCTCTGGTATGCCGTCCGCTCGGCGCTGGCCTGCCACCCGGCCGCCCTGGTCGTCGCGGCTCCGCCGACTCATGTCGCTGACGCCGCGACGGTCATCGACGCGCTCGGTCGTCAGGCCGGCATACCGGTGCGGGTCGTGGCCGGCGGCGCGGAGCGGGGGGACAGCGTGCTTGCGGGCACCGATGCGCTCCCGGCGGAGTGCGAGGTGGTCCTTGTTCACGACGCAGCCCGGGCTTTCGCGCCACCGGACGTCTTCGAACGGGTCGCCTCAGCCGTCACGACGGACACCGCTGCGATCGTCCCGGTCCTCCCGGTCGTCGACACCATGAAGGTCGTCGACGAGCAGGGGTTCGTCGTGGGGACGGCCGACCGCGAGAGCCTTCGCATTGTCCAGACCCCGCAGGGCTTCCGTCGCGAGGTCCTGCTCGAGGCCCACCGCAGGCACGGCAGCGTGGCTACCGACGACGCCGCCCTCGTCGAGCTGCTCGGTCGCCGGGTCGGCACCGTTGCCGGCGACCCGGCCGCGCTGAAGGTGACCACCCCCGATGACCTAGCCCACGCCGAACGGCTCGTCGCCCACGTCGAGCACCGCTGAAAGGATCCACCCATGGCCCCTGTCGCACTCATCACCGGAGGAGGCACTGGGATCGGTGCCGCCACGGCCCACCGGCTCGCCCAGGACGGCTTCGACGTCGTCGTCAGCGGTCGACGGCCCGAGCCCCTCGAGGCCACGGCGACGGCGATCCGGTCGGCATACCCGCAGGTCAGCGCTCGCGCAGTGGTGATGGACGTCACCGACGCCGCGAGCGTGGCGGCGGCAGCCGAGGTGATCGGCGGCTGCGACGTCCTGGTCAACAACGCCGGCGGCGCGATCGGGGCGGAGCGGGTCGAGGCGGGTAAGCCGGACGAGTGGCGCGCGATGTACGAGTCGAATGTCATCGGCGTCCTGCACGTCACCTCGGCCTTCCTGCCGGCGCTGCGCCGCTCACCGACCGGCGGCACCATCGTCGTCGTCTCATCGATCGCCGGGCTGCTTGTCTATGAGGGTGGCGCGGGGTACACGGCGGCCAAGCACGGGTCGACCGCGGTGGCCGAGACGCTGCGGCTCGAGCTGGCCGGCGAGCCGATCCGGGTGGTCGAGATCGACCCCGGGATGGTGTGGACCGACGGCTTCTCGCTGACCCGCTTCCACGGTGACCAGGCCAAGGCCGATGCCGTGTATGCCGGGGTGGACCGACCCCTGGTGGCGGAGGACATCGCCGAGTGCATCGCCTTCTGCGTCCGACTGCCCCAGCACGTCAATATCGACCGGCTCGTCGTCAAGCCGGTCGCGCAGGCGGCCCCGCACAAGGTCGTCCGCGCGCCGATCGACTGGGACCACAGCGGGCGGGCCTGACCTCGTCTGATGTGGGTGCCCGGGGCTGGCCGACATACCTTCTGGTCGTGACGGGCACTGAGCTCAGTCCCGGTGACCGTCGCGGACGGTCGCCATGTGGCACGCTCGAACCATGAGTGAGCCAGCGGCGGTACCGCGCGTCGGGATCGGGGTCGACGTGCACGCCTTCGCAGCCGAGGGCGCGGACCGAGAGCTGTGGATCGCCGGGCTGTCCTGGCCGGGGGAGCGCGGGCTCGACGGCCATTCCGACGCCGATGTCGCCTGCCATGCCGCGTGCGACGCGCTCTTCGCCGCCGCTGGGATCGGTGACCTGGGCGCGCACTTCGGCACCGACCGACTCGAGTGGGCCGGGGCTCCTGGGAGCGTCCTGCTCGCCGAGGCGGCCCGGCTGGTCCGCGCGGCGGGTTTTCAGATCGGCAATGTCTCGGTCCAGGTCATCGGCAACCAACCCACGATCGGTGCGCGCCGGGTATTGGCCGAGCAGACCCTCTCCGCTGCGTGCGGCGCGCCGGTGTCGGTGGCCGGTACCTCGACCGATGGCCTCGGGCTCACCGGACGCGGTGAGGGTCTCGCGGCGATCGCCACCGCCCTGGTGTATGCCGTGAGATAGAGATGGCGTCGGGTGAGAGATATCGACGCCAGGACGTCGGTTTCGCTCACCCGAGCGGTCGGAACGGGGCGGCGCCAGGGACGTGGCCCGCTCAGCCGGCGGGGCGCCTCGTCATCGTCACGTGCTTGCGTGGCACCCTGGCGCCCTTGCCCCGCATGGACGCGACACCGGCGAGTCGCTGGATCGCGGCGACATGGCCGCAGAAGGCATGCCGCCCCTCCTCGGTCATCGCCACGAGGGTAAAGGTGCGCGTCCCCTCGCGGTGACGCCGCGTCGTCA
>RRZT012410098.1_pt1 | contig 10824 bp, 9 predicted proteins | sample 2165551 | NCBI WGS metagenome assembly RRZT01 (sample SAMN10456910, study PRJNA506462) | wastewater metagenome | biome: wastewater; feature: sludge; material: wastewater sludge; isolation source: wastewater sludge with Escherichia coli K12::gfp cells carrying plasmid... | place: USA: Moscow, Idaho ...
CGTTCTTGGCCCGCGGGCGCAAAACGTACCGACCTTCCCCTCGACTCCCGGTCGTTCTTGGCCCGCGGGCGCAAAACGTACCGACCTTCCCCTCGACTCCCGGTCGTTCTTGGCCCGCGGGCGCAAGACGTACGGGCCTTCCACTCGACTCCCGGTCGTTCTTGGCCCGCCGTCGCGAAGCGTACGCGGGGGTGTTGCGGCACCGCGCATCGTCGCCCAGGGTGGCACCGAACGGACCGCCTCGAAAAGGAGCAGCTTGCGCCGAGAAGGCGCAGACACACCTCAAATCGGCGATTTCGCCTGTTGCTGCTCCTTCTCGATGCGAGACCGAGCCGTCATACCCCGCCACCGGGGCGCCTACGCCGGCGCCAGCACGCCGAAACCCGGCTGCACCTGACACCATCGCAATGTGCAGAGCCAGCTGGAATATCGAGTCGGATTCTCCGTCGACGATCGGGTCCTCTCCGAGTTGCACGCCAGGGCATTCGCCTACCCTGCAGATCCACCGCCTGTCACGGTGCAGCCGTGGGCATCCCGACTGCAAAGGCACAGTGTGGCCTGGGTGGGCGCCTTCGCCGCCGACGACCTGATCGGATTCGTCCATGCTTGCTGGGACGGCGGTCTCCACGCATTCCTGCTGGACACGGTGGTTGACCCGCGTCATCGCGGCCAGCGTGTCGGGAGCGAGCTTGTGTCCAGACTCGCTGATCAGGTCAAGGGGGCAGGTTGCGAATGGCTCCACGTCGACTACCTGCCGCACCTCGACTCGTTCTACCGTGCCTGCGGCTTCCGGCCCACCCACGCAGGCCTGATTCAGCTTGTCTAGTCCGACCCGGCCCGATGAGCCAAGCCAGCCACCTCAGGACGAGCTCCTGCAGCAGGCGTACGTTCCGACGACCGGGCACTCCGCGGCACCCGGCTATGGTTTCGGACTGAGCACTCTCCACGTCGCGAAGGGTTCTGCCACCATGCCAGCCACCACTCCCCTGCCGCACAGCGCCGCCCACCTCGGTTGGCTGGCTGCCCAGGAACGCCAGCTCCTCACCTTCGGCCGTCGCGTGGTGCGCGAGCCGAGTGGGCTGGCGCATTGGCTCGGCGATGATGGCGCCCCCGACCTCAACCAGCCCTCCCACACCTTCATCACCGCCCGGATGGCGCATGTCTACTTCCTCGCCACGATGCGCGGCATTCCCGGTGGCGCTTTGCTGGCCGACCGGCTCCTCACCGCGCTGGACACCGCGGCCCGCGACCAACACCACACCGGCTGGCTGGACCGCCAGCCTGACGCCGTGAGCGCCGCCGACCTCGCGCCAGAGCCCGAGCCCCAGCCCGACAAGCAGACGTACAGTCATGCCTTCGTCATCCTGGCCGCCGCCACGGGCACTCAGGCCGGCCATCCGGTGGCGCCGCGACTGCTCGAGGAAGCGCTGCAGCTCACGGTCGACCGATTCGGCGAGCACGGCGGCCCCCTGTTCGCCGACAGCCTCAGCGCGGATCTCGCCACGGTTCGGCCTTGCCGCGGCATCAATGCCAACATGCACATGGTCGAGGCGTTGTTGGCCGCAGCCGATGCCACCGGTGAGCAGGGCTGGGCCGAACGGGCGAGCGCCATCTGCGACTTCGTGATCGAGCAAGCCGCCGGCAACCAGTGGCGCATCCCCGAGCACTACACCAGTGATTGGCAGCCCGAGCTGGAATACAACGCCGACCAGCCGGCCGACCAGTTCCGGCCCTACGGCGCCACCGTCGGCCACGCCTTCGAGTGGGCCCGACTGCTCGTCCAGGCCGCACCGGCCGAGCATCGCGACCACTACCTCAGCGCCGCGATCAGTCTGACTGATCAGGCCGTCGCCGACGGCTGGGCCCGGTCCGGGCATCCCGGATTCGCCTACACCACCGACTGGAGCGGTCAGCCGGTCATCGACGACCGCCTCCACTGGGTGGCCGCCGAGGCGATCGCCACCGCCGCGACCCTGTGGCAGGCCACCGGTGACACCCGCTACCAGTCCTGGTACGACGCCTGGTGGGACTACACCGCCACCTATCTCATCGACCACACCCACGGCTCCTGGCATCACCAGCTCGACCCGCAGAACCAGCCCAGCAGCACCATCTGGGCCGGCAAACCAGATCTGTACCACGCCTACCAGGCGGTCCTGATCTCCCAGCTCCCGATCCGCCGCAGCATCGCCGCCGCGGTCCTCGCGGGCGAGTCAAGCGACGGCTAGAGTTCCGCTGTCGCCGCGCCGCGGCGACTGACTACGAAGGAGCATCATGGCTGATCTTGATGACAACCGGCCCTACACGGTTGTGGTCGGTGTGAGCGCGACATCCAAGTCGCAGGCCGCGCTGACCTGGGCACAGCATGAGGTCGAACGATGTGGCGGTCGGTTGATCGCCGTACGTGCCTGGCGAATGCCTACTCCGCCGGCCAGTCCCGCCGGCGCGCCCGCCGTGGACGTCCCGCAGCCCGGCGACGTCGAGGCCCACGCTCGCCAAACGCTGGAGGAAGATGTTGCCGGCGTGCTCGGTGACGATCACACCGCCGAGATCCGCCTGGTCCGCGGCGGCAAGATGAAGACCCTGGTCCGGGCCGCTGCCGAGGCAGATCTGCTGGTGGTCGACGCGCCACGGCAGCTGCATGCCGGACCCATGTTCGCCCATCGGCTGGTCTATTCCGCGACCTGCCCGGTAGTCATCATGCCGCCGGCGGTCACCGGCGAGCAGTCGACGGTTGCCCGGGTTGCCAAGAGTGTGGCCGGCGGTCTCGTCCCGCTGGGCGGCTCCGCCGAATACCCCGCGTACCGTCCGCCGATGCGCTTCTAGCTCACTGGGAGGGTGGTGTTGAACGGCGGCCGGTAGCGAGCAGGCGCCCGGGTGCGTGCCGGACAAGGCGTCGGAGGAGTCGGATGGCGGGGTTCTAGCCGCGACGACGACAACGCAGTCCGGTGCGTGCTCGGGCTCCGCGCAGTAGGGTCGTCGTTCGACACCACCTCCCAGGACTGCCCAGCACGATCACGACATGCTCAGACGCCGAGCCTGACCACCGACGCCGTGTGACAACAGACGCCTGTCGCCCATCGGGGCGGCAGGCGTCTGTCATCGGTGCGGAACGTCAGCGTACGGAGGTCGATCGAAGCGCCCTCAGTTTCAACGTATAACGCACCTGGGGGCTTGCCGCAAGACCCCGGTCACGAGGGAGAATCACGGCCGCACACGATCTCGTACCTTTCGGAGCTGATGACGTGACCCTCGCCCCCACCCACGTGTTCGCACTGCCGGACAACCTCGCCGCCAAGACCGATGCTCGGCTGATCGCCGGTGACGAGCAGCACTTCGCCGCGGTCGTCGCCACCCTGGACCAACAGATCGCCGCATTGGACGAACAGCTGAGCAGCCTCCGCAAGACCACGGCCGGCACCGGCCGGCGCGCGTCCGATCGTGATCTGGAGATCCATCGGATATCGGCGCAGTTGCGGCTGCTCCGTCGCTTCGGCATCGACGTCTGTCTTGGCCGGATGGTGTTCGCCGATGGCTCCGATCCGGTCTACGTCGGCCGGATCGGGCTGGCCGACAGCACCGGTCGGCGGCTGCTCGTCGACTGGCGTACGCCGGCGGCCGAGCCCTTTTTCGCCGCGACCCACGCCCACACCCTGGGGCTGGCCAGCCGTCGCCGCTATCGCTGGAGCAACGGCCGGATCACCGACTACTGGGACGAGGTCTTCATCGCTGACGGCCTCCAGACCCATACGGCCCCGGACGAGGACTCCGCCTTCATCGCGAGCCTCGCGGCCAGCCGGTCACCCCGGATGCAGTCGGTGCTCGGCACCATCCAGGCCGACCAGGATGCGATCATCCGCGCCGACTCCCACGGAGCGCTGGTCGTCGACGGCGGACCCGGCACCGGGAAGACCGTGGTGGCGCTGCACCGGGCGGCCTACCTGCTGTACGCGGATCCACGGGTGAGTGACCATCGCGGCGGCGTGCTGTTCATCGGCCCGCACCGGCCCTACCTCGCCTATGTCGCCGATGTCTTGCCGAGCCTGGGCGAAGAAGGCGTGCAGATCTGCACCTTGCGCGATCTGGTCGCCGAAGGTGCGACCGCGACGGAGGAGATCGACCCGGAGGTGGCCCGGCTGAAGTCATCGGCCCGGATGGTGACGGCGATCGAGCCTGCCGTGGGCCTGTACGAAGAGCCGCCGACCGCGGATCTGCTGGTCGAGACCTACCTGGCCGACATCGAGCTGAGTGCCGCCGACTGGGCGGAGGCCTTCGAGGCGCCTGAGCCCGGCACCCCGCACAACGAGGCACGCGACCAGGTGTGGGAGGCGCTGCTGGAGATCTTGATCGACAACTCAGACGACCCCGACGTCCCGCCGGATCAGCTGCGCAGACTGCTGCGGCAACACGATGAGCTGACAACTGCGTTCACCCGGGCCTGGACCTTGATCGAGGCCGCCGACCTGGTCGGTGACCTGTGGTCGGTGCCCGCGTACCTGCGTCGCTGCGCACCCTGGCTGTCTCGCGAGGAGGTACGGGCGCTGCAGCGCGACGACCCGCAGGCCTGGACCGTCTCCGATCTGCCGCTGCTGGACGCGGCCCGACTACGGCTCGGGGATCCGGAGTCGGTGGCCCGCAAGCGTCGCCGCGAGGCAGCCCTGGCCGCGGAACGGGAGGTCCGAAACCGGGTCACCGAGAGCATCATGGAGAACCTGGAGGGCTACGCCGAGGACGTGATCATGCTCAAGGGCAGGGATCTCCAGGAGGCCCTGATCGACGAGGCTGGGCTGCCGAGCACCGAGCCGGATCTGCTCGCGGGACCGTTCTCCCACGTGATCGTCGACGAGGCACAAGAGCTGACCGACGCCGAGTGGCAGATGCTGTTGCGCCGGTGCCCGTCGCGCAGTTTCACGATCGTCGGCGACCGGGCTCAGGCGCGCCACGGGTTCACCGAGTCCTGGCCGGAGCGACTGGCTCGGGTCGGCCTCGATCAGGTTGAGCTCGCCACCTTGACCGTGAACTACCGGACCCCGGCGGAGGTGATGGCCGCCGCCGAGCCGGTCATCCGGACCGTCATCCCCGATGCGAACGTGCCGACCTCGATCCGGCGTGCCGGGGCCCCGGTCGCGTACGGATCGCGCGCCGACCTGGGCAGGATCATCGACGACTGGCTCGCCACCCATGCCGAGGGCACGGTCTGTGTGATCGGCGACCCGACGGTCACCGACACCGTCCGGGTGCGTTCACTGTCACCGCAGGATGTGAAGGGACTCGAGTTCGATCTGGTCGTGCTGGTCGACCCCGACCTGTTCGGGACCGGGGTCGAGGGCATCGTCGATCGCTATGTCGCCATGACCCGCGCCACTCAGCAACTGGTCATCCTCACCAGTCCCTGAACTCGCGGATCGGTAGCAGGCTGACAGCCTCACTGGATCCGAGGATTGCCCCTGCCATCTCCTGCCATCTGACGCTCGCTGTATCTGAAAACGCATCCGCCGGTCCTTCAGTCACCATTCCCTGTCACCGGGAGCGCCAGCATGTCTGTCAAAGCACGTCCCACTCTCGTCTTTGCGACGAACGCCTGGAAATCGCCCAGCAGCGTGACCAATATCCAGGGGATGGTTCGCGATCCCGAGACCGGGGACTACTTCATCACTCAGGCTCGCAATGTCCGCGGCCAGAGCATGCAGAATGTCGTGATCCGGCGGCACCACGCCAACCTCAAATACGTCGACCGACGCATCATCACCAAAGGTGGACACGCATCCTCGATCGGCGTCGAACAAGACGGTCGGACCATGATCTGGCTCGGACACAAAGCCAAGGGGACGGGCCGCTTCTCCTACGATTCCGGCCAGAACAGCTTCCAAGTGATCGGGTCGCTGCCGAAAGAGGGCGACATCTCCGTCCATGGTGACGTCGCTTGTATCCGCAATGGCCACCGCTACCGCGGCTACCGGCTGTCCGATGCCAAATCCGGCCGCACCACCAAACTGTTCGACTTCCGCATCCCCCGATGGGCCAAGACGAAGGACAAGAAGGAGCGTTTCCAAGGCCACGTGGTGGTATCCCAGGGACCCGACGAAGGCCTGGTCCTGGTCCACCGCGACGTGGGCACCAAGAAGGAGTCGCGGGCGATGGCGTTCACGTTCACCGGGGACAAGGTGGCCGAGATCGACACGACGGACATGGGTGACGAGGCCGAGGGCTTCCTCGTCGAGGAGAAGAACGGCAGCTGCCGGGTGTGGGTGGTGAAACGCACCGGGCGCGCCGACAAGAAGCGGACGGTGGTCGCGACCTTGTGGCTGGATGCCCTGACTCTGGCGCCCATCGATCCTGTGATCACCGACCTGGAGCTCAAGCCCACCGCCCTCGCCACGGAGATCGCGGCTGTGTTCAGGCGGCTTGGCGTGCCGAAAGCGCTCAAGGCGGCGTCGACGATCAAGGCGGCGCGCGGTGGGTACGTGTCCCGCTACACCTACTACGTACAGCGGTGGCTGATCGCGCTCGACTACTACCATTCCGCGCACGACGGCAAGTGGGGCACGCTGACCCAAAAGGCCTACGACGAGTTCCGCAGCAACATCCGACCGGAGTGGCCCCCGCAAGACCTGGTCGGTCTCCCCGGCATCACCTCACTCACCCTGCTGCGCAACGCCGCCGTCAAGGCGACCCTCCAGGACCAACTGCCGGTCCTCCCCTGAGGCCGCTCTCAGCCCGTCACGATGCCGGCGACCAGATTGATGGTGGCGGCCAGGATGACCGTGCCGAACACGTACGAGAGCAGGCAGTGCCGCAGGATCACCGACCGGTAGGCACTGGTCGAGACGTTGTTGTCGGAGACCTGGAAGGTCATGCCCAAGTTGTAGCTGAAGTAGAAGAAGTCCCGATATGCCGGAGCCTCGTCGCTGTTGAAGTCGATCCCGCCCACCGGTGCGGAGTAGTACAGATGTGCGTAGCGGGCCGCGTACATCAGGTGCAGCATGCCCCAGGTCATGAAGACCCCGAACAGCCCGAGAGCTGCCGCCACCTGCCGGCTCGCGGACTGGCCGAGCAGCAGCAGCACGATGATTCCCACGATGCTCGCCAACGCGGCCGCCACGATCACCACTTCGTCGACGAACGGGCGGAAGTCCTCCCGTTGGCAATGAGCCCGGGTGGCCCCGCTGGACATCGGCCAGAGCACGATGGCCCCGAGGACGACGAAGGTGGCCGCCATCGCCCCGATGCCGCAGAGCACTCCCAGCGGCACGCTCGCCAGCAGTCCGACGATCGTCCCGGCGACCAGTCCCAGCACGGCCGCGGCCGCCAGGCGTGCGGCGGCCGACCACGATGCGAACCCACTCGACATGTCGACAGCATGCCCTATGCCGCCGCTGCTCCGGCAGGTCCGGGGTGCTCGTCTGGGCGACTCGCCCGACAGCGGGCCTGAGTTCTTTCGAGAGTCCTCTTAGATAAGGTGCCTAGCCAGCAGGGTCGACCTGAACCGGCGACACCGCGGCGGCGGGACAGACAACGAAGGAGTTGTGAATGAGCAGCACGGGCATCGACCAGGGAGCCCCGGCTCCGCCGTCGCGACAGACGATGCGTCGGGTGGCCTTCGCGAGCTTCGTCGGCACCGCCATCGAGTACTACGACTTCTACATCTACGGCACCGCGGCAGCGCTGGTGTTCCCCAAGTGTTCTTCCCGGAGCAGACGCCGGTCATCGCGGCACTGTTGTCGTTCGCGACCTTCGGCGTTGCCTTCTTCTCCCGGCCGGTCGGTGCCGCCATCTTCGGCCACTTCGGCGATCGGATCGGCCGCAAGCGCACGCTGGTCGCGACTTTGCTCATCATGGGCTTCTCCACCATCGCGGTCGGACTGATCCCGCCGGCCGCCATGATCGGCGTCCTCGCGCCGATCCTGCTGGTGTTCTTCCGGTTCACCCAGGGCTTCGCCGTCGGCGGCGAGTGGGCGGGTTCGGCGTTGCTCAGCGCTGAGTACGCACCGCCGGCCAAGCGCGGCTTCTACGGCATGTTCACCCAGCTCGGCGTCGGCGCGGGCCTGTTGCTGACCAACCTGATCTTCCTCGTGGTCAGCACCACCATCGGCGAGGCCAGCGATGCCTTCCTCAGCTGGGGCTGGCGGCTGCCGTTCCTCTTCAGCGCCGTCCTGGTCGCCGTCGCGCTCTATGTGCGACTGAACATCGAGGAGACGCCGGTGTTCAAGAAGGAGAAGGGACAGCCACTCGGTGTCCAAGGTCCCGCTGGGCGACCTGTTCCGCAACCAGCCCAAGCAGGTGCTGTTCGGTGCGGGCTGCATGGTCGGTGTCTTCACCTTCAGCTTCATGGGCGGCACCTATCTGACTGGTTATGCAAGCCGGGTGTTGGAGCATCCCCGCTGGTTGGTGCTGCTCGCCGGTGCGCTCGGCGCCGTCGCGATGCTGATCATGACCGCGATCTCGGCGGCCATGTGCGACAAGCGCGGGCGGCGGCCGATCATCCTGCTCGGCTTCGCGCTGGCCGTGCCGTGGTCGTTCGTCGTGATGCCGCTGCTCGACACCGGGTCGCCTGCGTTGCTGATCCTCGGCATCATGGGCACCTTCGGCATCCTCGGCATCACCTACGGCCCGATGGCCTCGTTCATCCCCGAGCAGTTCCACACCCGGTACCGCTACACCGGCGCCGGCCTGGCGTTCAACCTCGCCGGCATCCTCGGCGGTGCCGTGCCACCGCTGGTCGCGACCGCGCTGCTGACCACGTACGGCAGTTGGGCGATCGGCGCGATGCTGGCTCTCCTGGTGGGCGTGAGCCTGGTGAGCACCTACGCCTTGAAGGAGACCCAAGGGGTGAGCATCCAGGGCTGATCTCCTCGGGAGGCGACCCCCGGCTTCGGGAGCCATCAGCGGTCCTGGGGCTCGCGTCCCGGGGCATTGTGGCTTTGACCTGACCTGTTGGCGCCCGGGTCCGGTCACGTGTAGGTCGTGTCCCGGACCCGGAAACCGGCCGGGAATCCATCCAACGCCGCAGATTCCGGAGCCCTGGTGTGAGCCCTGCGGTCGTCCGTGGCCCGGCGGCGTCAGGTGTACGCGGCTGACGCGCACCTGCCGGTCGTCCGTGGCCCGGGGGCGCCAAACCTCCGCGGTTCACGCCCGAGCCGCCCACTTCTGTGGCCCGGCGGCGCCAGACGCCCACGCGCACCTGCGGTCGTCCGTAGCCCGGGGCGGTGACCACCGCCGACCCACTCCGTGCCGAAGGCGAAGCACGCGGACGCGATGAAGGGCGTGTCGAAGGCCGCGCCGAGACCTTGCTGGACCTGCTCGGCATCAAGTTCGCAGGTTCCGACATCGAGGAGTTGATCCGCACCTCCTCCGCCAGCCAGTTGGAGATCTGGACCCGGCGTATCCCCACCGCCACGACCCTGGATGACATCTTCGCCTGATCCGCGACACCACGGGATGCGCGACAGTCAGCGAAGCACCATCAGAGATTCACCAGAAGCACGAAGGTCAGGGTGCCGAGGCCGACGCTGAGCAGAGTGCGACGCCCGAACAGCAAGTGTGTGGCCGCGGTGACGCCTACGGCCACGACCGCCGCGGGCAAGTGGCCGTTGCCGGCAAAGGCGGAACTGCGGAAGGTGGCCACAGCCAAGATCGACAAGATCCCGACCGGCATCCACTGAGCCATGGTCTGCACGAACACCGACTCCCGCAGCGGGTTCAAGATCGCGAACGGCAGAGCCCGCAACGCCACGGTGATGACGAACACGATCACCATCACCGCCGCCAGATAGCTGGTGTCAGGCATGCACACCACCCCGATCCCGGCGGGCCGTGACGGCGTACCGGATGATCAAGGCGGCCACAAACAGCAGCAATCCGACGAACAGCGTGGAACCCGGCGCCACCACCAGAGCCGCGGCAAAGGTCATTCCGGCGAGCAGCAACGACGGCACTTGCCGGCGCGTCCGGCAGGCGTCGAGGGTCAGGGTCACGAACAGCGCGCACAGCGCGAAGTCCAGGCCCGCCACCTGCGCCGGCAGCAAGGAGCCGATCACCACGCCGGTCAACCCACCACCGACCCAGTAGAGCTGAAAGGCGACCTGCATCGACAGCAATCGCCACGATGACCACACCCCGGGGTTCGCGACGGTGACCGCGTACGCCTCGTCGATCAACGCATACACCGAGTAGCTGCGGGCGAGCGGATGGCGGACCACCCGCAGCGGGAACGAGAAGGCATAGAAGACGTGCCGGAAGTTCACCAGGAACGTGGTCAACGCGATCGTGGCCAACGGGGTCGCGGTCACCATCAGTCCGACCAACAACAGCTCCAACGACCCGGCAAACGCAGCGATCGACAGCGCCGGCGCCACCCACCACGGCAGCCCGGCCTGCAACACCAAGAGGCCATAGGCGATGCCAAGCGGATACATCCCCAGCCCGGCCGACAACGACATATGGACACCCGCTGCAGCCTCCGCTCGGCGCAAAGACAGGACCTGATCTGACACGACTGCAACGATGACAGACTCAGCCCGCCATTCGATTGCCAATACTTCTGACGCAAGACCCTGCGATGCAATGATTCAGCATGGATAAGACTGACCAAGCAATCATCGCTCTTCTCCAGCAGGATGCCCGGATGCCGAACACCGTGCTTGCCGATCGGGTGAACCTCACCCCGGGTCCCTGTCTGCGCCGGGTGCAACGCCTCGAATCCGACGGCGTCATCGTTGGTTACCGCGCCCAGCTCGACCCCGTCGCCATCGGCCAGGGCTTCGAGGTCATCCTCGACATCGAGCTGACTCGCTTCGACAAGACCAGCGTGGAGCACTTCGAGAC
>RRZT011141451.1_pt1 | contig 10823 bp, 8 predicted proteins | sample 2165551 | NCBI WGS metagenome assembly RRZT01 (sample SAMN10456910, study PRJNA506462) | wastewater metagenome | biome: wastewater; feature: sludge; material: wastewater sludge; isolation source: wastewater sludge with Escherichia coli K12::gfp cells carrying plasmid... | place: USA: Moscow, Idaho ...
AACTTATAATCTAGGACCTTATGTGTTTAATTATATTATTGAATACGATAAAAGAAATCTTATGATACATTCTGTAGATGAAGATTCTGGTGTAGACAATGAAGGTGGTTATTGGATTGTAGTTTAGAATGATTTATAATAAATATAATATTTTCTAAATTTCCAAATTGGTAATTTTCAAGAATAAGTAAAAAATTTTCTTTGGGATTTAGTTTTGCATTTTTACAAATGATTTTAAAAATTTTATCGCTATTTTCATCTTCAATAAAATTTTCATAAATTAATTTTGGTGTTAATTTTTCGATTATAATTTGATTTTTATTTAAATAGAAATCAAATAATTGATTATCTATTAATAAAGTATTTTTTTTGATGTACTATGTCATTTTAGATTATTTGGCATTGTCACACAACTAGTTTCACCAGTCCATCAGACATCTACATCTTTAAGTTTTACTTCTTTCCTAATTTGTGAATATTTTTAAGTTAAGCATTATTTGAATTTCAAGTGCTTTTTGTCCACCTTTTTTATATACTAATTTTATAATTATTAATTCTAAAACTTTTAGGTATTCCTACAAGCATCATACTATCATTATTCATATGAATTTCAATTTCGCGTATAGGTTTGTTGTAATAATTGTTAAATACATCTAAATATCTATCTGTTAATAAATGTATTTTTTGATTTGAAGAGCCACGAAGTGAGATTCCATCATTTAAACTATCAATATATTGACCATCTATCAATATATCTGTAAATTCTAAAAGTTTATTGATATTTGAATCATTCTTATTTCTTAATTGTTGTAAGGTGTATCCAGAATAAATAATAATTCCTAAATCTTTTTTTTCTTTTATTATGTTCAATAATTCAACTAATTCATTTGCTTGAGAAAATGGTTCTCCTCCTGAAATGGTCAATCCTTCTATATTTATTTCATTTAGAATCAAATCTACAATTTCAGAAATACTCATTTCTAGTCCACTATTAAAATCTTGTGAATCAGGAGACATACATTCAGTACAAGAAAATGGGCATCCTTGAACCCATAATGCAAATCTATTGTAAGGTCCTAAAGTTTTTGTTGACTTTATATAATTATATATTTTCATATACTAGGTAAATCTTCTAACCTAATCTCAAATAGTCTTTTATCATTTGATTCCAAATCATTTATTTCTAATACTCTTCTATCCAAATTTGTTCTAATTACATCAAATAAGTTTCGTACATCTCTTCCATTACCAAAATGTTTATTATTCTTTTTCATAGTAGTAAAAATTTCTTTTAATTTCATTTCTACATTATAATCAAAATTAAATTCTTTAGAAAAAGTTTTAAAAATTTCTATTAATTGAACTTCATTATAATCTTCAAAAATAATGGTATTGTTAAATCTACTTTTCAATCCAGTATTAGCATCTAAAAATTTATCCATATCCTCATCATAACCAGCTACAATAAGGGTAAAATCTTCTCTGTTATTTTCCATAAATGGAACTATTGTATCAATAGCCTCTTTACCAAAATCATTTTCTCCACCTTTTGATAGACTATAAGCTTCATCTATAAAAAGGATTCCACCTTTTGCTTTTTCTAAAATTTCTTTTGTTTTAAGAGCAGTGTCCCCAACACAATTCCCAACTAAGTCTTCTCTCGTTGCTTCTTTAAAATACCCTTTTGAAAGAACTTTTAATTCTTTTAAAATTTCTCCAAATATTCTAGTAACTGTTGTTTTACCAGTTCCAGGATTTCCTTTAAAAACATAATGTCCAGCATAAACTTTTGAATCAGGATTTCTTAGTTTTGATACCTTAATACTTGCAATAATATTTTTTATATTTTCTTTTACAGATTCTAATCCTACAGTATTGTCAAGTTTAGATAATGCTTCTTGCATTACATCTTCTGTTTGCATTTTAAGATATGATTTGAATTTTTCATCGGTAATATAATCTTTTGTTAATATTTTTCTTCCATCAAAAGCAGAATTTTTAGCCATATCATCAAATAAATTTATCACATCACCTGCATTTCCAAATTTTTCCTCATCTCTAGCCTCAAACCAATTTTTTATAAAATGAGGAAATAATTCTTCCATCTCTTCATCAAATGTATATCCATCTTTTTTCATTTTATCTCTAAAAATGCTTTCCAACACATCAGGTTCATAATCTTTCATAACTATTTGATTTGCAAATCTTCTATTTAATCCTGGATTTGATTCTAAAAATTGTTTTATTTCATTTGGATACCCAGCTATAATAACAGCAAATTCACCAGCTCTTTCAGTCATAGCTTCTACTATTGAATTTACAGCTTCTTCACCAAAAGGATTGTCAGTTTTTGTAAGTTTATATGCTTCATCAATAAATAAAACTCCACCTATGGCTTTTTCTATGATTTCTGCTGTTTTAACTGCTGTTTGACCGATATATTGTCCTATTAAATCATCTGCTTTTGCTTTGATGATATGCCCTACTTCAAATATACCATTTTCTTTATACACTTCAGATATTATTTGTGCTACTGTTGTTTTACCAGTTCCAGGATTTCCTATAAGTGCAATATTCAAATTAACATCTGTTTTCAAATGTTTTGCTTGAGGAATGATTCTATTTACCTCAGATGAATATATCTCTTGAGATTCTATTTTTTTAGATTTTGCGTATCTTACCAATCTTTCAATTTCATCTGTTAAATAATTTAAACCTTTTAATTCTCTCAACTTTACTAATCCAACTAATTCTACATTATAATCAAACACTTTTCCTATTTCTATTTTATTAAAAACTCTTTTTTCTTGAGTCATGTTTTTTATCTTTAATGCAATATTTTTTAATGAAAATGATTTTTCTTTTACTATTTTTCTTAATAACTCAATATTTTTATCAAATTCCAACCAATCAACTTCTAATCCTTTTACAATTCTATAATGATTTACAAGATTTCTAATTTCATCTTGATATGGTTGAGATATAATTATTGCATTTTCTTTATTTCCTTTATTATTTAATACTGCCCAAGGATCAAATCTTTCATTTTGATTTTCATCTTTTTGTATATTCATATCTTTTGGAGAGATAAAAATTATAATATTTTCATTATCATGAGATAATTCATCCCATGATTTGATATTTGAAGAAAAATTTCTTAATACTTGTTGTTCTGTATGCTTTATTAAATCATCAAGATTAGTAAAAATAACTGCTGTTTTAACTGTTTGATCTTTAAGCAACGTATCAAAATGTCTAACTATATCCACATCATTCATATCTTTTTGAGGTTCACAAGAACTATTTTCTTTATACTGTTCTTCTAATGTAGCTTTTTTAACAACTCTAGAACCAAGTACACCTGTAAAAACTTTATCTTTACTAAATTTAGAAAAAGTATCTTTTTCAGAAACTTTTTTAGGATTAAATGCCAAATCAAATGACTTTTGGTCATGACAATGAATCCCTTTTGTACCTTCATAAAATACTATTCTTTCATATTCTAACTTTTTAAGATGCTTATGAAGTATTTTGTGCAAATTTGTAAATTCTAGATTTGAATTGCAAAATTCATCAGATGTTTCTCCAAAGATAAAGAAAAAACGATTATTTGAGATATTGAAATATGTTGCCATTTATTTTTTCCTAACTAAATTTCAATATCAACAAAAAAATATTTAATATTTTCAAATTCTTTTGTCAAATTATGTTTGTCATTAAACATGTATACTTCTTGCATTAATGTTTTGGGAAATACATATTTATAATGTAATTGATTGGCACTAAAATAAGTCTGATTTAGTTTATTCTTTTTATTTATAATAACTCTTTTATTTGAAGGAATCTGAATACTATTTGAAAATTGTTGAGAAAGAATTACAATTTTTTCATTATTTTCATACAATCTATTAATTAAAGTATCATATCCTTTTTGCTTTCTTGATAAGTTAGGATAGTTCATATGAGCTAAATCCAAATAAACATCAGTATCAGGAATATTATCTTTCTTGATTAAGCACTTTTGAGTAATATCTCCACAACTTAAAAGACAAATTACTTTATTTTTTATTTTGATAACTCTTTGTTGAGATTTAAATTTTTTATCTGAATCTATTTTATTACAAGGATAAGTTTCCCAAATTGTTTTTTTACAAATATATTTATTTCTAAATACTTTATAATAATATACTTTTGAATTTATACCTCCAATAGGATTAATTTTTTTAGAGTAATCAACTCCAATTATAATATCTTTCTTATTTTTAATTTTTTGAAGTATATTAGCTAATACTTTTTCATTATTTATATTAAAATAAAAATAGTTGTTGCTTGTTACCACTAAATCAATTTTTTTCGCATTAAAAATCATTGCATTTTCTAATATTTTAAATCGATATTTTCGATTATTAGCACTTTCAATACAATAATATTTTTCTTTACTATCAACTAATTTAGAGCAAATTGGCATTACAAGTCTAATTTTCATTTTGGTTGTCCTATAATTTTATATTTTTTTTATTTTAGAATTTTTTAATTCTTAATTACAAATTATTCTATCTTCAATTTCTTTAACAAAATTAAAAGAAGTTTACATCAAATATAACTATATATCTCGTACACAAAAAAATGAAAATTTATCTTCTTTTGGGTATCTAATACTATCTGCATCAAAATCTATTCCAGAAATTTCACCAGAAATTTCATCAAAATCAAGATCAAACCAAGCATCAGAAAGATATCCTTCCGTATAAAAGTATACTACTAGTGCCTTTCTTTTAGAAATATCACTAGAAGTCCAAAAATTTTCAAATGTTTTTAACTCAAATTTATAATGATAATCCCCCAAGTAATCCCTATAAATATTCCAATTCTTTTGAGAAATAAAAAAATTTCTCAATTCTCTAGCTGTTGGTAATCTCCAATCTTCATGCTTTGCATATAACAAATCTGATGTAAAATTCATTGCATCATTCCATCTCATTTTTTTAAAAGGAGTGGTTTTCCACATTAATAATTCTTCTCTATCTATGTATAAATCATCATTATTTGAATCGTATTTATCAATTTTAGTATTCAGATTATGTTTTGTATGCTTTTCAATATTATTTGAATCGTATTTATCAATTTTAGTATTCAGATTATGTTTTGTATGCTTTTCAATATTTTTGATTTTTATATTTTTTGCAAAAAAATCTTCCACAGTAAAATTTACAAGTATATCTTTTTGAATTCTCGATGGTTCATCGGTATCAGATATAAGAAAAGGATAGTGAATAGTATCCTCTCCTAATATAAGTCCACCACCACCAATAAATTCAGGATAATACGTTATTTTTCCTTGGATTATTTTTCCATTTTCTATTCCAGTAAGATAACTCATATTTGGTTTAGAATTAATTTGTGAATTTGTAGAATATAAATTATTTAAACTATTAAAATAAACATTCTTGTAATCTCCTAATTTACTATTATATTCTTCAATTTCCTTATATGAAAGTCCAATAAATGAACCATTCTTAACATATTTCAAATCCCAATTACATTTTATATTTTTACAATTTTTATCGTTCTCATAGTTCAATGTATTGCAAATAGGACATTCTATTTTTTCAAAAAAATATATATTTGTAGCTCTTAATCCTTTAGGACTTTCATAATATTCAAATTCTACTTCATCATCTTTATTAATTTCTTCTGGTTTGTTTTTTATTTTATTTATATAAAAAAAATATTCATTTTTTCCACTATCAATAATCTTCCCAAAACCTTTTTCTTCACTAAAAAATAAAATTTTTCCTCTCATAATTTTCCTTATATTATATTAACTTTTTAAATTTTTATCAGAAAAAATAGAATTATATAAAAATTTTCCAGCCTCATATATTCCAACACCAATCATTACTGCTAGTCCAGCTACTAATAATACTCCATTAGCAATTGCTTCAATAAGTTCACTCTCACTTATTTCAATTTCACAACCATCAAATTTTATATTATTAATTTTATATTTAGTTCCATCAAATTCTAATTTTGCAAATAAACCATGTTCTACACTTTTCGCTTTTAATTGCTTTGCTTTATCTTTAGTTATTTTTAAATTAGTTAATTTATCAAATTCATAATTTAAAATTTGTTCATCTTTTTTCTCTATTTCGATATTTATTTGATAAAGTTCATTATCAGCATTATAGTTTAATAGTTTATATTTACCTATTTTAATATAATTATAAGATCTTATTCTTTCGTTAAAATCTTTTGTAGATTCAAACTCATCTTTAGATAAATTCTTTAATTCATAAATTTTAAGGTTTAGATTAGAAGTAGTATTTTGTTGTTGATAGTTAGTTGAATGTAAATCACTACTTGCTTTTAACTCTTCTTGTTTTTTTCCATTTGCATAACTATCCTTAGCTTGTTGTAACTTTATATTATATTTATTTATTTCTTCTGAAGATAATCCTATATATGAACAATCTTTAGCATATGTTAAATCCCATTTACAATTAATCTTTGTACAATTTTTATTAGTTTCATAATTTAAAGTTTTACAAATGGGACACTCTACTTGCTTAATAAATTGTATGTCTTTCGCGGTAAAACCTTTATCTGTATAAACTGATTCAAATTTAACTTTTTGCTTTATATTTATTTTTGTATTTTTATTATCTATTAAATTACTTATATGAAAAAAATAATGATTTGTATCATTTTCAACTTCAATAAATCCATAAGCTCTTTCTTCATTATAATGAATTATTTCACCTAACATTAAATATTTCCTTTATACTCTTCTTTAATTTTATTATCTAACAATTTTAGTTTTTCTTCTATTTCTTTGGATAATATATCTATTTCATTGTTATTTAAATCAATTTTATCATTTTCTTCTAAATGTCTTTGCCAAATTCTTAAATCATTTTCTTTTTCAGATTTTAAAATATTTAATTTTTCTTCTTTTTCTATTAATTCTTTACTAATCACTTCTATATTTATTATTTCATATTTATCTATTTCTATCTGAATTCGAGATATTTGTTTTTGAATTAATTCATAATTTTTTTTATTTTCTTTTAGTATTTTGTACTCATTATTTTTAAATTCCAGTTCTTCTTTTAGTTTATTTAGATTATTGATATTAGACTTTGTATCTTCTATAAAATCTTTATATTCATTATTTAACTTATTAATCAAAAATTCTAATAACTTAATGATACCTTCACTTATGGGCTTTAACTCTAAAATAATATCTAGTGAATCATCAGAAATCAATTCATTATTTTTATCTAAGTTAGAATTTAAAAATACCAATTTACATAATTCAATACTTTTCTTAAATTCTTGAATTTCACAAGTAGTATTTTTTATATCACTTACAATACTTTCAAACTGAGGAATTAAACTATTTTTATCGATCATTTTTTGACTCCACAATTAAACAATCTTTATATTGTTCTATTATATTTCCTAATTCTGTTTTTGTTGATTTACCTAATTCATCCTTTATATGTAAATAAAAGAAATTATTTTTATCCATATTAAATCCAATTGTCCATTTATTATTTTCAATGGAAGCATTTGGGAAAATAGATTCTGGATTTTTATCAAGTTTAATAGTATACTGGGAATTCCCATTATCCAAATAAATAGTAATTTTACCTATATTTCTAATTTTCTCATCTGAATATTTAATCGAATTATTATTTACTTTCTCAAATTTTGTAAAAATTGTTTCAATAAATCTTTCTAATTCTCCAGTTGTACTTTTTCTATATAAAACAATTCCTATTGTCATAGGATAAGTTTCGTCTATTTTTACAAATTTATTTGCTATTAAAGCTGCACCTTTTGAAATTGCAAGTGTGGTGTCTTCTTGAGTAAAATTGATTCTAAACCTTTCATCACTATCTGTTTTAGAATTAAAAAAGTTTTTAACTGCCATCTGTGAAAGATAAAAATTTGAAAAACCACCCACCATAATAATTCTAAATTTTGAAGGATCATTATTATTAATACCACAAATATTAAAATAAGCTGTAATTTCTTTTAAGGCATTGATTACATCATTTTTTAATATTACATCAAATGTTTCTACTAAAATTGATGCTTTTACAAACAAAGTACCTTTATCAGATCTAATTTTGAAAATCTCACTATCTAATATTTTACTTGTATTATATTGTTCTATTTTTTTGTCTATTATATTTTTAGAAGAAATTTTATTTTGCTCAAAATCTAATACTAATTCATAAAATTCAGCTGTATTTCTTTGAAGTTCCTCACCAAAAGTTGTTTTGTATAAACTCATAACAACTTTTTCATCAAAAAGAGCACCAGCTTTCCCTATTTCTAACTTATTGTTTCCTTGTCCTGATCTTTTAAGAACTTTTATATGTTCATTTGTTGTTTCTAAAAGTGTAATATCTAATGTTCCACCACCATAATCAAATACTAATAAATGACCATTAAAAGAATTTTGATTTTGTTCTTTATAATTATTTAAGAAATAAGCACCTGCCGCAACTGGCTCACTAACCAATTTAAATAAAGGTAAGTTTAATTCATCTGTTATTTCCTTGATAATCATTCTACCTTGCATATCATCATTTAACCATATTTCAGGAACAGTTATAACTACAGAATCAATTCTATCTATACATTGTTCTTTTTTATATGTTTCAATTAAAGTTTTAATATAAAGCTTTGCAATATCTTTGGGTGTTTTATTAGAATAGTTGTAATTTGCTAGTTTTACTTTATCTTTTTCATGAAGCAATATTTTAAATTTAGAATAACTTTCTTTGTTGCCATTCTTTAATTGGTTTTTTGCTTCTTCTCCAATAAATAAATCACTTTCATCAAAAGTTAAAATAGATGGTATATAGTTCTTACCATCACTTCCACCCATTTTCCAAGATTCTACACTATTTGTTTTATTATAAAAGCTTAAAATAGAATTTGTTGTTCCAAAATCTAATCCAATTACATTCATTGCAATAAACCTTTTTGTTGTTTTAATAAACTAAAATCTCTAACTTTTTCATTTCCTGTTGAATGATGTTCTGTACCCTCAACACATTTAGGAGTACTACATTTTAAACCTACATTTTGTAATTTAGTGAAAATATTTTGAAGTTGTGTTTGCTTAAATCTTTCATTGCTATCTCCAAAAAAATGAATATCTAATTTATTTTCTTTATTATCAATAGGTGTAATAATCGTTACTATTTCATCATTTGACATATTCGATAATTTTAAATGGATAGATTTTCTTTCATCATTTTCTTCAAAACAATGGTCTTTCAAAACAAATCCACTTTGCTCGAGTGATTCTAATATATCACTAGCCATATCACTTCTTGATTGAGATAAAAGAATTGATTCTTTTGATTCTTGAGTTAAAGCTATTACTTTTTGGGTCAATTCTTCTGATTGATTTATGAACTCTTTTAATTCTTTTAATTCTAAATTTTGAGTATTATCTAGTAGAACTTGCTTTTGCTTATTTGCTTCCTCTTTTAACTTAGATAATTTACCATTACACCAAAAATCAATGTCAATATCAAGTTCTTTAACTTCATTTTCAGTATCAAAAACAATTTTTACTATTTCTTGAGCTTCACAAGTAGCTATTAAATTATTATTTGATTCAATCGCATTTTTAAGGTATTCATTCCATTCATTTTCTAGATATTCTAACTCAAATCTTAATTCTACAGCTTCTTGCCAAAGTGATTGTAAAGAAGCAATAGAAGCCTCATAATTTTCATCTTCAAAATTTGACTTACATAGTTCATATTTAGTTGAAAGTTTATCAAATTTTCCATCAGAAAATTTTCTATGATTATAAGTGTCTATAATAGATAATAAATCAGATGTGTTTTTTAACCATTCAGTTGCTTTTGATTTCTTATTTTGCTCTTTTATATCAATAGCATTAATAAGATTATTAACTTTATAATTAACTTTATCAATTTTTTTATCTAGCACTGAAACACTTTCTTGAAAATCTTTTTCCATATTTTGCATTTCAACACTTAAATTTTGAATCATATTTTGTTGTTTATTAACTCTTGTTTTCATTGATGAAAATTGATTATTAAACTCTTTTCGAAGTTGATTTTCTCTTTGTTTCAACTGTTTTTGAACCCTAGATTCAATTTTTTCTACTTCTCGTGAAGTTTTCATAAATCTATCATATTCTCTATCTGTTATTTGTACATAACTAACTTTTTGTCCACTCACTAATATCTCCTTTTAGTTAAACTACTAATTGTAATTGTTTTTCTAAACTTTTTACTTGTTGTTCTTCAGATTCGGTTATATTAATGTTAATAATATAAAAATCTATTGGTTTAAATAAAACATTACTTAAATTTTTCAAAACTTTATTTTGAATTCATTTTCATTTTTAATAATTTCTATATTATATTTATATTGTTTATAATTAGATTTTATTTTATTAACTTTATTAAGTTTAAAACACTTTTTTTCTTTATTAAAAGAAGAAATTAATTGTTAGTAATGTCTGTTTCTTTCAAAATTATTTTTCCTTCATATTGATAGTATTCTATATAAGATTTACTAATATTTTTATAAAACAACAATCTTTAATATTAATATTTTTCCTTTTTAAATAAGAAAAAACTTCCTAGCCACATCCCTAACACTCTCATGAATCCTACTTGGACTTAAAACCTTAATAAACGGCATCCAGCTTTTAACTATTGGAATAATTTCCATATCATTTGTTGCCATTACAGAGATTGTAAGTTTTTGTTCATCTTCATTGATGATTTTTTGAGTGTTTGAAATTGGTTTTGATT
>RRZT010057636.1_pt1 | contig 10822 bp, 11 predicted proteins | sample 2165551 | NCBI WGS metagenome assembly RRZT01 (sample SAMN10456910, study PRJNA506462) | wastewater metagenome | biome: wastewater; feature: sludge; material: wastewater sludge; isolation source: wastewater sludge with Escherichia coli K12::gfp cells carrying plasmid... | place: USA: Moscow, Idaho...
AAACTCATCATTGCGGGCGCCAGCGCTTACTCTTTAGCTATCGATTTTGAGCGCTTTGCCAAGGTCGCCAAGGACGTGGGCGCGATCTTCATGGTCGACATGGCGCACTACGCCGGCCTGATCGCCGGTGGCCAATACCCCAACCCCGTGCCGCACGCCGACGTGGTGACCAGCACCACGCACAAGAGCCTGCGCGGCCCGCGCTCGGGCTTCATTTTGATGAAGTCGCAGCACGAAAAAGCCATCAACTCCGCCGTCTTCCCCGGCCTGCAGGGCGGCCCGCTGATGCACATCATCGCGGCCAAGGCGATTGCCTTCAAGGAAGCGTTGCAACCCGAATTCAAGCAGTACGCGCAGCAGGTCAAGAAGAACGCCCAGGTGGTGGCCGAGACGCTGACGCAGCGCGGCCTGCGCATCGTGAGCGGCGGCACCGAAAGCCACGTCATGCTGGTCGATCTGCGCGCCAAGGGCATCACCGGCAAGGAAGCCGAGGCCGTGCTGGGCAGCGCCCACATGACGATCAACAAGAACGCCATCCCCAACGACCCGGAAAAGCCCATGGTGACCAGCGGCGTGCGCATCGGCACCCCCGCCATGACCACGCGCGGCTTTGGCGAGACCGAAGCGCGCGCCACCGCCAACCTGGTGGCCGACGTGCTCGACAACCCGGGCGTCGAGGCCAACTTGAACACCGTGCGCGCCAAGGTGGCCGAGCTGACCAAGCGCTTTCCGGTGTACGGCGGTTGATGGAAACTACTGAATTGATAGCTGCTTGCGCTTGTCAGACAAGCGCTGGCGGCCTATTTGATTCATAGCCTGCATGCGCTGCCCGTTCTGCGCCCACACCGAAACGCAGGTCGTCGACACCCGCGTTTCGGACGAGGGCGACTTCATCCGCCGCCGCCGCCAGTGCGGCCACTGCGCCAAGCGCTTCACCACCTACGAGCGGCCGGACGTCAGCTTTCCCAGCATCGTCAAGAAGGATGGCCGCCGCGTGCCCTACTCGAAGCCCAAGCTGCAAGGCTCGCTTGACCTGGCGCTGCGCAAACGCCCGGTGAGCACCGAGCAGATCGACGCCGCCATCGAGCGCATCGAAGAAAAGCTGCTCAGCGCCGGCGCACGCGAAGTGCCTTCCAGCCGCTTGGGCGAGCTGGTGATGCGCGAGCTGAAGAAGCTCGACAAGGTCGCCTACGTGCGCTTTGCCAGCGTCTACCGCAGCTTCGAGGACATCGACGAATTCCGCGCGCTGGTGGACGAAGTGCGGCGCTGATCGCCCCGCCCGTTTGCGCGCAGGCGCTGCGTTTTTTGGGCGATGATTTCCGCCATGCCGACCGTGCCCGCCAGCCACTTTGTGCCGCCCGTGCGCGGGTGGCCACTGGGCGCGGCGGTGCTGGCGTCGGTGCTGCTGCACTCGGCCGCCTGGTTCTGGATTCAGCCGACGCGCGTGGCGCCGCGCGCGGGCGGAGCAGAAAAGCCGATGCGCATCAGCCTTCACACGCTGCCGCCGCGCCCGGCAGCGCCCGTTCCTGCGCCACCGCTCCCCCGCGCCACGCCACGTGCGCAGACCCAAGCGGCGCCGCCCGCGCCGCGCGCCGACGTGCGCCCGTCACCGCCTGAGATCGCGCCCCCGCTGGCCGCGGAGACGCCGCCCGAGCCGCCAGCGCCGGCCGGCGCGGCCACGCCGTCCAACATGCTCTATGTGCCCGCCGCGCTGGCCGATCAAGCCCCGGTGCCGCTGGGCGACTGGGTGCTGGCCGAGGAACCCTGGCCCGACGGCGTGGGCGCGGTGCAGATCACGCTCTGGATCGATGCAGAAGGCCGTATCGAGCGCACGCTGCTGCTCGGCGCGGCGGCCGACGATCCGCGCGTGCAGGCGCTGTTCGCGCGCATTACCGACACGCCGATGCAGCCGGCGCGCGTCGGCACCGGCGACGTGCACAGCGTGATGACGGTGGAAATCTGGGATGAAACGACAAGCGGCTCCGCCGTCTGGGGCACGGCGCCTGCGGACGCGGCGAGCGGCAGTGCCCGAACACTATCGAACAGATAGCTGCTGGCGCTTGAGGGACAAGCGCTGGCGACCGATTTGACCTGAAACCCCTGATTCAGGCTGCTTCAAAAAACAGCCGGACGCAGAGATTTCGCAGAGGACGCAAAAAAGTCAAAGAAAACCTTTTTCTGGCTGTTCTTTCGCGTCATTGGCGAATCCTTCGCGTCCGGTTTTCGGTTTTCGGTTTTCGGTTTTCGGTTTTCGGTTTTCACGCCGCCCCAAAAAAACTGGCGCCCAAGGCGCCAGTTTTGTCAGAGACCGTGGGCCACCCTCAGCGCGGCAGGTGCGCCATCACCCACTGCACGATCTGCGCCGGGTTGGTCATGGCGCCCGGCTGGCGCGCCACTTCCTTGCCGCCGACAAACAGCGCCAGCGTCGGGATGCTGCGGATGTTGTAGCGCCCGCCCAGCGCCTGCGCGGCTTCGGTGTTGACCTTGGCCACGCGCACCTGCGGCTCCAGGTCGGCCGCGGCCTTCTCGTAAGCCGGCGCCATCATGCGGCACGGCCCGCACCACGGCGCCCAGAAGTCGACCAGTACCGGAATCTGGCTGCGCAGCACGTGCTTGTCGAACGCCGTTTCATCATCGAGCGCCACCGGGTGGCCGGTGAACAGCGGCTGATGACACTGGCCGCAGTCCGGGTGGCTCGCCAGTTGATCGGACTTGACGCGGTTGGTGGTGCTGCAGTGCGGGCAGACGATGTGCAGGGGTTCGCTCACGAATCGCTCCTTGGGTCGCGGTGTATCAGGCCGCCGGCGCGGCGTCGGGCGCCGGCTTGCGGCGCACGGTGTCGATCAGCGCGCGCGCCGCGACCTCGGCGCGCGTGGCGGCTTCGAGCGGCGAGCGGCACAGGCCGGCCTCGGCGTAGTGCAGGTTTTCATAGATGGCCGCAGCCACCGGGCTTTCGTCCAGCAGCGGCTGCCAGTCGACATCGGGGTCGGCCAGCATGTCGGACAAACGGGCCACCACGGTGCGGTACTGGTGCGCATCGACCGACGTGCGGCTGGCATCCAGCCGCTCCAGCAGCTGTGCCAGCACGGCCGCGGTCCGAGAGGGGGCTTGCAAGGTTTTCATGGCTCGCAAATGGGGGTCGGCGGCCTCAATTGCAAGGTGTTCGGGCCAGCGCAGGAACACTACGCTTTTCATAGCTTCTTGCGCACGCTGGACAAGCGCCAGGGCCTGAAAACACCATTAACTGATCAAGGGCGCCGCAGCGGATCGAGCAGCCGCCGCGCGCCCGCCTGATCGACCTCGTGCATCAGCGCCAGCAAGCGCCCGAGCTGCCCGTTGGGAAAGCCCTTTTGCGCGAACCAGCCCAGGTAGTGGCTGGGCAGATCGGCCAGCAGCGTGCCCTTGTACTTGCCGAAGGGCATGGCCCAGTCGACCAGCAGCTGCAGGTCGGCCGCCGCGTGCGGCTCGGGCGCTGCGTCGCTCACGCTGGCGTTGGATCAGCCCAGCGCCTTGGCCAGCCGGCCGATGCCTTCCCGAATCTTGCCTTCGTCCGCCGTGGCAAACGACAGGCGCAGCGTGCTGAGATCAGGGTTGGCGCAATAGAACGGCGCGCCGGGCACGAAGGCCACGCCTTCGGCAATGGCGCGCTTGGCAAATTCGTTGCCGTCCTTGATCTTGCCGCCCGCGCCCGTGAGCCGCGCCCACACGAACAATCCGCCCTGCGGCTGGACAAAATCGATGGCTGCGCCCAGGTCATTGCGCAACGCGTCTCCCATGGTCTTCGCGCGCGCGCCATACACCTCGCGCACGCGCGCCAGCGTGCCGGGCATGTGGCCGCCGGCCAGATACTGCGCGGCGGTGGCCTGCGCAAAAGTGCTGGTGTGCGCGTCGCTGAACTGCTTGCACATGGTCGCCTTGGCCAGCAACTCGGGCGGCGCGACCATCCAGCCCACGCGCAGGCCGGGCGACAACACCTTGCTCAAGCTGCCGCAGTGCACCAGCCAGTCGCGGCTGCCGGGCACCTGCGCCGACAGCGCCAGCAGGCTGGGCGGCGGCGGCTGGTCGAAGTACAAATCGCCGTACGGATCGTCTTCGATGATCAGCGTCTGGTACTTCACCGCCAGCTCCAGCACGCGCTTGCGGCGCTCCAGGCTCAGCATGGCGCCGCTCGGGTTGCCAAAGGTGGGAATCAGGTAGACGAACTTGGGCTTGTGTTCGGTGATCAGCCGCTCCAGCTGATCGACCTGCACGCCCTCGCCGTCGATCGGCGCGCTGATCAGCTCGGCGCCGTACAAGCGAAAGCACTGGATGGTGGCCAGAAACGTCGGCCCTTCCACAATGGCCTTGCTGTCCGGATCGACCAGGCACTTGCCCAGCAAATCCAGCGCCTGCTGGCTGCCGGTGGTGACGATGAGCTGGTCGGCCGCCACCTGGGCTCCCTTGGATTGCATGAACGCCGCCAGCTGCTCGCGCAGCGGCTGGTAGCCCTCGGTGGCGCCGTACTGCAGAGCGGCCCCGGGCTCGCCCTCCAAGGCCTTGTTGACCGCCTCGGTAATGCCGTGCACGTCGAACATCGCGCTGTCCGGAAAGCCGCCCGCAAAGCTGATGATGCCGGGCTTGCCCAGCAGCTTGAACAGCTCGCGGATGGCGGAGGTTTCGACGTTATCGAGGCGTTGGGCAAAGGGGAAGGTCATGGCTTGGCTCGGGTTGATCCAGCGCCTATTTTCGCCAATCGCACGCTTACACTGCCCCGCGCATGACCCCCGCGCAAATCGAGACCTTCTTCGCCACCCTGCAAGCCATCAATCCGCTGCCGGCCAGCGAGCTGGAATACACCAGCGTGTTCGAGCTGCTGGCTGCCGTGCTGCTGTCGGCGCAGGCCACCGACGTGGGCGTGAACAAGGCGACGCGCCGGCTGTTTCCGGTGGCGAACACGCCGCAGCAAATCATCGATCTGGGGCTGGAGCGCCTGGAGGGCTACATCAAGACCATCGGCCTGTACCGCAGCAAAGCCAAGCACCTGATGGAAACCTGCCGCATCCTGGTCGAACGCCACGGCGGCCAGGTGCCGCGCACGCGCGCCGAGCTGGAGGCGCTTCCCGGCGTCGGCCGCAAGACGGCCAACGTGGTGCTGAACGTGGCCTTTGGCGAGCCGACAATGGCGGTCGATACGCACATCTTCCGCGTCAGCAACCGCACGGGCCTCGCGCCCGGCAAGACGCCGCTTGAAGTCGAATTGAAGCTGCTTAAGCGCGTGCCCGAAAAGTACCTGCCGCACGCGCACCACTGGCTGATCCTGCACGGCCGCTACGTGTGCGTGGCGCGCACGCCGCGCTGCTGGGAATGCGCGGTGGCGCGCTGTTGCGACTACCAGCCGAAGACGCCGGCGCCCTGAAAAGCCAACACGCCGGCGCGCGGGCCGGCGTGTCGGTCACTATGCAATTCATAGCTGCTCGCGCTTTTCCATCAAGCGCCAGCAGCCTTTTTGACCATTAATCGGCGTAAATCCCCGCCTTCTTGATGACCGGCCCCCACTTGGCGATCTCGGCCGTCAGGTGCGTGCGCAGGCCTTCGGGCGTCATCTTGTCGGCGCTGGGGATGTCGGAGCTGAGTTCAGCCAGCCGCTGCTTGACGTGCGGGTCGGCCATCGCCGTCTTGAGCGCGGCGTTCAGCTTGTCGATGACTTCCTTCGGCGTGCCCTTGGGCGCGTACATGCCGTGCCACACCTTCACCTCGAAGGCCTTCAGGCCCTGCTCGTCCAGCGTCGGCACATTCGGCAGCGAGCCCAGGCGGTTGTGCGTGGTCACGCCGTAGACCTTGATGCGCCCGTCCTTGATGAAGGGCACGGTCTGCGTGGTCTGGTCGCACAGCAGATCGACCTGGCCGCCCAGCAAATCGTTCATGGCCGGGCCGGTGCCCTTGTACGGCACCGTCGTCAGCTCGACGCCCATCTGGCTCATGAACAGCAGGCCGCACAGGTGCGACACGGCGCCCAGGCCAGCGTTGGCCAGCGTCACCTTGTTGCCATTGGCCTTGACGTAGGCCTGCAGTTCCTTGAAGTTGTTGGCCGGCAAATCCTTGCGGCCCAGCAGCGTCATCGGCACGTCGACCACCTGGCCGATGTACTCGAAGTCCTTCAGCGGATCGAAGCTGAGCTTGCGGTACAGCGCCGGCGCGGTCGACATGCCCATGTGGTGCAAAAAGATCGTGTAGCCATCGGGCGCGGCGCGCGCCACCTTGGCGGCGGCGATGGTGCCGCCGGCGCCCAGCGCGTTGTCGATGATCACCGTCTGGCCGAGCGCCTTGCCCATCGGCACGCCAATCAGCCGCGCCACCACGTCGGTTGGGCCGCCGGCCGAGAACGGCACCACCACGGTGACCGGCTTGGCCGGAAAGGCCGCCTGCGCCACCGCGGCGCCGGTGGCCACCAGGCTGGCGGCGCCTGCGACCGCGGTCAACCAATGCTTGAATCGAACTGCCATCTGCATGTCTCCTGAACAAAAAAACGTTGAAAACCAAGGCGCCTGTGAATGGGCGTTGTGCGGGGCGCGCCTGCCTTTGATGAAACCCCGGAACGTCGCGAAAGTTTCTGGTGGTTAACCCTCGCCGGGCGCGACTTGCGTCACGCCCAGTTGCGCGGCGCGCCGCAGCGTCTGCTGCGCCAATTTGACGATGGGCGCATCGACCATGCGGCCATCCAGGCTGAACACGCCGCCGCGCGCGGCCTCAAAGCCCTCGACCACGCGGCGCGCCCAGTCGGCCTGTGCCGGCGATGGCGCAAAGGCCGCGTGCACCGCCGCCACCTGCGCTGGATGAATGCACAGCTTGCCGCCAAAGCCGCCACGCAGCGCGCGTGCCGCGTGGGCCTGCACCAGGGCCAGGTCCTGCGTTTCGGTGGTCACGCCGTCGACCGGCGGCGCCAGGCCGGCCAGGCGCGAGGCCAGCACGATGTGCAGGCGCACCGGCACCAGCTCTTCTTCACCCGGCCCGCAGGTCATGCCCACATCGGCTTGAAAATCGAGATGGCCGAACAGCAGGCGCGCCACCTGCGGCGCGTGAGCGATCTGGCGCACGGCATCCAGCCCGGCGGCGGATTCGATCAGCGACAGCAGCGCGCTGCCCTCGCCCAGCGCCGCCGCCACGGGCGCCAGTGCGGCAGCGCTTTCGGCCTTGGGCACGACCACCGTTGTCAGGCCCTGCGCGGCGAGCGCGGGCAGCGCGGCCACGTCGCCCGCATGCCAGGGCGTGCCGGCGGCGTTGATGCGCAGCAGCAGGCGCGCGCGGTCGGCTGGCGGCACGCTGGGCCAAGCTTGCGCGAACTGCTCGCGCACGGCGATCTTGTCGGCCGGTGCCACGGCGTCTTCCCAATCGACGATCACCGCGCCGGCGCCGCTGGCCAGCGCCTTGGCCATGCGGTCGGGGCGGTTGCCGGGGACGAAGAGGAAGGTGATGGCGCTGGCGATCATGTGAATTTCTTGGTTGTCTTTACTCCCTCTGAGAGGGCGAGGTGAGGGCCGACCGCGCTGATGCGGGTCGCGCAAACCACCCTCACCCCCACCCTCTCCCGCCAGCGGGAGAGGGCGCAAAACGGAGCACGACCACGGCAATTCATGCAGCACCTTTCAGCAGCATTCCCACGCGAGGCCAATCCGCCACCTGCCACAGCGCATCGACGGCCTGACGCATCTCCATCTCGCTGGCGCCGCCGCTCCATGCCGCCAGACGCAGCGCCTTGGCCGTGATCTCGTCGCGGCTCAGCGTGTTGCCAGGGTCGCCCTTGGGCTCGTCCACGCGCCCATGCAGCGTGCGGCCGTCGGTGGTGGTTACGCTGACCTTGCCGATCCAGCGTGCCGGGTAGGCGGTGTCGACTTCCTCGTCCAGCACCATCGTCACCTTGTCGCGTAATGCCTGCGTGGCGGCGCTTTGAAATTCGGCATCGAACTCGTTCAGGCCCGCGTGCCCGTGCTGCGCCGCCAGCGCCAGCGCGGTGCCCATGCTGAACTTCGACTGGTGCACGGTGCGCGGATCGACCACCGGCCCCAGCACGTCGATGGCGCCCTGGTGCACGTGCGCGACGACGCGCGCGATGTCATGGGCATGCAGGCCGTGCGCCTGCATCACCGCCAGCAGCGCATCGGCGGCGGGGTGCGTGTGGCGGCAGCACGCATGCCACTTGAACGAGGTTTCGGCCGTGGCCCAGCGCGTGCCCAAGCCATCGGTCAGGCGCGCCGCATCGGCATCGCTGCTCATACCGGCGGCCATGCCTTGCGAGCCGCCGAAGATGTCGGCCGCGCCGGTGAAGCCGTCCTGCGCCAGATACGCCGCCATCAGGCCCGCACCGGCGGCGTGCGCGGTGTGCAACTGTTTGCTGTCGGCGGCGGTGCGCAGAAATTCCCACAGCCCGGCCGACTGTGTGCCGGCCGAACCGAAGGCGTGTTGCATTTGTTCGGCATTCAGGCCCAGCAAGTGACCCACCGCGGCCGCCGCCGCCAGCGTGCCGGCCGTGCCCGTGGTGTGGAACACCTTGTAGTGCGAGCGGCCGAGGAATTCACCCACGCGAATGCCCACCTCATAGCCCGCCACGCTGGCCGCGATCAATTGCTCGCCGCTCGCGCCCAACGCCTGCGCCACCGCGACGGCGGGCGAGAACACCACCGTCGCCGGGTGAAACACCGAGCCGTTGTGCACGTCGTCCTGCTCGGCCAGGTGCGAGGCGGCGGCGTTGGCCATGGCGGCCAGGTACGGGCTGCTGGTCTGGCGGCTGACGATCACCTCGCTCGGGCCTGCGGCCGGGCCCATGCTCTGGGCAAAGCGCGCGATGCTTTCGACCGGGCGCGAGCCATGGCCCGCCACCGCCGAGCCGAACCAGTCGACCAGCAGGTTCTCGGTGAAGCGCACCACGGGCTCGGGAATCTGATCAAAACGCAGGCCGGCTGCGAAGGCGGCCAGTTGTTCGGCGGGTGGGTTGGGCGGTGTATTCATGAATCAAATCGGCCGCTGGCGCACGTCAGACAAGCGCAAACAGCTATCAATAGTGAAGTGGACAAGTCAGATCGCCTGGGCTGCACGCAGCGCCGCGACCTGCTCCGCACTGCGCCCCAATGCAAGCAGGATCGCATCGGTGTGCTCGCCGACGCGCGGCACGGCGTCCATGCGGTGGTCGAACGCGCTGTTGCGGCCCGGCGGCAGCAGCGCGGGCACCGCGCCGACGGGCGTGCCCACGTCGCTCCAGCGCCCACGCGCCTGAAGCTGCGGGTGTGCCCACAGCCCGGCCATGTCGTTCATGCGCGCGTTGGCGATCTGCGCCTGGTCCAGCCGCGCCTCGACTTGGGTCGTGCTCAGCTTTGAAAACGCCTCGACGATCAGTGTGCGCAACGCCTCCCGGTTGGCGTTGCGTTGCGCATTGGCATGGAAGCGCTCGTCGCTTGCCAGCGCCGCGTCTTGCAGCACCACGTCGCAAAACACCTTCCACTCGCGCTCGTTCTGCAGGCCCAGCATCACGGTGCCGCCATCGCCGGCCGGAAACGGCCCATAGGGGTAGATGCTGGCGTGCGATGCGCCGGTGCGCGGCGGCGGCGCGGCACCGTCGAAGGCGTAGTACATCGGGTAGCCCATCCACTCGCCCAGCGCCTCGAGCATCGACACGTCGATGTGGCTGCCCTGGCCCGTCTTGCCGCGCAGCAGCAGCGCCGACAGGATGCTGGTGAAGGCGTACATGCCGGCGGCGATGTCGGCCATCGAGTTGCCGGCCTTCGACGGCGTCTCGGGCGTGCCGGTGATCGACAGAAAACCCGCCTCGCTCTGGATCAGCAGGTCGTACGCCTTTTTGTCGCGGTATGGGCCGTCGGCGCCGTAGCCGGAGATGTCGCAGACGATGAGCTTGGGGTGCTTTTCGTGCAGCGCCTCCCATGAGATACCCATGCGCGCCGCCGCGCCGGGCGCCAGGTTTTGCAGCAGCACATCGGCGTCTTTGAGCAGGTCCATCAGCACGGCGAGTGCGTCGGGGTGCTTCAAGTCGAGCGTGAGGCTTTCCTTGCTGCGGTTGGTCCAGATGAAGTGCGAGGCCTCGCCCTTCACGCGGGTGTCGTAAGCACGCGCGAAGTCGCCCGCGCCGGGGCGTTCGACCTTGATGACGCGCGCGCCCAGGTCGGCCAGCTGGCGGCTGGCGAAGGGGGCGGCGATGGCGTGTTCTAAGGAGATGACGGTGATGCCGTCGAGGGGTCTTGGGTTGTTGCTCATGTTTTGCTAGCTGGCTTCAGGCGGATTGGATGCGCTGTTGGCCGGGATGTGCGCCCGGCGGCGCACATCCCGGCCAACAGCGCATCCACAACAAACAACACAGCCATCAAAAAGAACGCGGAAGACCAAGCACATGCTCCGCCACATAGCTGAAGATCATGTTGGTCGAAATCGGCGCCACCTGGTACAGCCGTGTCTCGCGGAATTTGCGTTCCACGTCGTACTCGCACGCAAACCCAAACCCCCCGTGCGTCTGCAGACACACGTTCGCCGCCTCCCACGACGCCTTCGCAGCCAGATGCTTGGCCATGTTCGCTTCCGCACCCGCATTCAAATGCGCGTCGATCTTTTCGCACGCCTTCCAGCGCATCAGGTTGGCGGCTTCCAGTTCGATAAAGGCTTCGGCGATCGGGAACTGCACGCCCTGGTTCTTGCCGATCGGGCGCCCGAACACCACGCGCTCGTTGGCGTATTTCGTCGCCCGGTCGATGAACCAATAGCCATCGCCAATGCACTCGGCCGCGATCAGCGTGCGCTCGGCGTTCAGGCCGTCCAGCAGTGTCTTGAAGCCCTTGCCTTCTGG
>RRZT010941943.1_pt1 | contig 10822 bp, 11 predicted proteins | sample 2165551 | NCBI WGS metagenome assembly RRZT01 (sample SAMN10456910, study PRJNA506462) | wastewater metagenome | biome: wastewater; feature: sludge; material: wastewater sludge; isolation source: wastewater sludge with Escherichia coli K12::gfp cells carrying plasmid... | place: USA: Moscow, Idaho...
ATCGGGTTGGCATAGACGTAATCTTTATCTGGATCTGTCGTGCGCTCATCCAGACCGTAAAAGGCTGTATCTAATGCTTGGAGGGCTTCCAGCTGGTGGGGTAATTCTTCTAATAGAATCTTCATGCTTTGCACCTCCTAATATCTCACTTGCAGATTGACTTTATTCTCTAATTGATTCAGTGCAATCTCTAATTCTCGTAAACTTTCCATCTCAAGAGTGTAGCCATAAACCACAACCGTTTGAACTGTTAATTCATTTTTACCAATTGCATTGACCAAAGCTCTCGTATTCTCTGCTTGCCAATTTTTAGCAATTAAGTAAATCCGTTGATTGTTCACATAAGGTAACTGGATGCCAGCAAAGTCGATCATCTGTAATGGCACATCGAACTTGTAATTATCTTTGGCAAGGTAAGTGTGTAGGATGGTATCAAAACCGGTCGTATGACCTGCGACGCCCAGTTTCTCGCTTGAAAAGGCATCAATCATATCATCGAACAAGTCGAGCTGTAATTGATCATCATAATCAATTTTCTCAAGGGTTTCTTGGGTTGGTGGTACCACGCGGTAATGTTTAAAGCCAAAATCTTGCGTTTCCGTCAATAGTGGATTCTCTTCTTTGATTTTATTGGCAGCACGAATAATCCGTTCCCGAGAAATTTCGTCAATTGAGCGATACCCAGCTTTGTAGGCTGTCGCACCACCCTTAGTTAGCACTTCTGTGCCGTCAGAATTCACTGTAAAGGTTGGTTCGGGCAAGGTACACATGATGTATTGGCGGTTTCCACCGTCTTCAGCATTGAGTTGCATGACAGCATCAGCGGTGGTTGAGGAACCAGCGAAGAAGTCTAAAATAACAGCATTTGTATTTGTGCTGGTTCCAATTTGAATCATATCTCTTATAAGACTAATGGGCTTTGGGTTGCTGAATAATCGTTCTTCCCCAAAATAATTTTTCAGCTCATTAGTTCCATTACCCGAACTATATTCTGGCTTATAAAATAGAGTTTTTGGTTTAGACGATGGTAAATCACCAACACTAGGTCTTTGTTTCTTATATAGGCTGTATCCATTACGTCCAGATTTTACAATAATTTCATCAGGTTTTGCTTTCACTGCACTATATCCCCAACGCCAGCTTGCCTCTCTGCTATTCACAGTAGGCCAGATGACTTCAACGCCAGCTGTTTCATATTTCTCAGTTAACTTCTTAGCATAACTATCATTAAAAATTTTTAATTCACTATCATATAATTTATCGACCTCATTTTTCTCGGGAACCAATACATTTAGCTCATTATCTATTAAAATTGGAAACCATAACTTTGGTCGATGGGCTCTGGGTGAGTTTTGCCCGGTAGATACTAACCCTGCCCCTTGTTTATACCAGCCTTCGTTATCTTCAATCCAATCAATAGCGGCTGCTTCCTCATCTACTGACAGCTCATTAGGCTCAAAAGAACCAATGTTTTTAGCAAAGACCAGTGTGTATTCATGAGTTCCGGCGAATGCAAACTGGTCTTGATTGCCCTTTAAATTCATAATCGTGGGTAATCCTGCTACTAAGCTTCCTTCCCCAAAAACCTCATCCATCAACAACTTCAAATTCGCCTGCTCATTGTCGTCAATCGACACAAAGATTACACCAGTCTCTTTCAAGACTTTCTTTGCCAAATAAAGTCTTGGATACATAAATGTTAACCAAGCACTATGTGTGGCTTTGCCTTGGATAGATTTCAAGCGTTTCAATTCATCGTCATTTAAAGCAAACATATCTTTCAATTGATCATCGGAGTATTCAAAGTTATCTGGGTAAACAAAGCCATCTGAACCGGTATTATAAGGTGGGTCAATATAGATAAAATCCACGCTATTGGCATAGTTTTGTTGTAGGTGGCGCAAGACTTCTAAATTATCCCCTGTAAAGAATAAGTTTTTGCTGTTTTTGTTTTCTTCTTTTTGGTTATGGTCATTGTCAGGTACAATCACGGTGGTTGGTCTCTCACCCGCTTGCTTCTTGGCATAATTCTTACCAATGAAATCTAAGCGGTAACCACTAGACAGCTCATCGATATTATGTTCTTTTAAGGCTTGTTGGAATTTTTCATTATCAAAGGTTGAAGATTCTACCAAATTGCCTTCTTCATCATATTTGCTAGCAGTAAAAAATTCTGGCATTTTTTGACGTAATTCGTCCAAAAAAGCAGAATTTGATTTGATTGACTTATTAAATTGTTGATTATCTCGTAACATCTTGACACTTCCTCTTGATAAATATTTTATCTTTTACTTTCGACTGCAAAACGCTTTTTATAGTAAAAAGACTATTAATATGATTATACCATAAAACCGCTATTCCAGCGGTTTTATTAGGTTCAATTTTAGGATCTGCTTTCTTAATCTGGTATCAAATTTTTATCCCACTCGATATCAGAAGAAATTTCATAATTTATCGCATCCTCAACCTCAAATAAACCAATCTCTATCGAAAGAGCACTGAATTTATCTTTAAGAATTTTGGCTAATTTAATGAAAAAATCATCATCAGTATCGATATTAGCTATTTTTAACAAGGTCTTTCCAGCTTGTGTGATAGAATAGGACTTATATTCGAGCTCACAAGCTTTCTCGTCTTTACTAGAAAAGATTAATGCAATATTATTGTTTTGAAAACCATAGAGATGGGGTTGTTCAACTTTGGATTGATTAGTAATTCTAGCCCCCATATTTATTAGTCCACATTCTTCCATTAGTAAAAATTCATCTTTACTGATATTGAATTGAGTATATAAGGCTATTTCATCATCCGTTATTGGTGCGTATAAATAATCTACTCCGTCTTCTTCAGTAATCACTAATTGAGCTAATTTAACAAATGTTTCAATCTCAAAGTCTCCTAGTAGGCCTAACGTAGCTCTAATTCTAGACGATAATTGATTGACTTCAATACTATCGTTAGAAATCAACTGATGCCATGGAAGTATTTGATGATTTTCCAAATGGATAGTTGTTGCTGTTTCCATAGGTATATAGCTCGCGTTAGGATTATTTTGCACCTCAAGCGCATAGTATAGAGATTCAGCCAAGAATAAACAAATATTGTTATGGCGATTTAAACTATAAGAGTGAATCAATCCATTACGCATGTCACCAGTTAAATTGGTGGCATTTTTTATATGGTCTAATAATAGTTCTGCGCTACCTTGACTATCAAATCTGTTATTTTTTGCATTAGCCGAAGCAAAACGTTGCGCTACAGATTGAATATATACTGGCAATGTCATATCCAATGTTTTATCTTCTATGGCTTGATATAACGTTCTTCCCTTATTTGCTCCAGTGAAAAATTTATTGAAGAAAGTATCATTCATTAAGCTTTTTGATTCTGGATACAACACAAGACATAGTCCTTCGCTCAATATTTTGGGTCGCTTCCAGTCATTACCCGTTAAGTTGGAATGAATAACATCAAAATAAGTTTCTATATTGAACAACGTAGACACCCCCAATCAGCAAGTATTTAGCAAGATAACGGCAACAAAGATGTTTTTCCCCATGCTAAGCTATAGCTATAAATTAGCTAATTTATAAAAAGTATAGCATAAACCGCGGTTAAATTGTCATATCGCAATGAAGGCGACTCAAACGTTTCTGATCAATTCGTTCAAGTCATTTTTAACTGAATCAAGGAGGAAAACACCATGCAAAATGAACTATCCATCTTTAACCCACAGAATATCGATAACTTACCAATGGCCACTCGTTGGGCAATCCAAAAACAAGGGGGTGACCAGATTAAAGAGGTGATGCTTAACAAGATTCGTGAAGATGGTCGAGCGTATATCGTCAATGCCGCAATGGAAAATACTGGCACGCTGTCAGCTTTAGAACAACATTTAAGTCAAGTCACTCCACAAGCTAGTGAACGGTATAAACACTTAGTCGATGCCTATGTGATGGGTGCAGCCAATCGGATTGCGAGGTATTAAGGATGATCGAATTTCTATTAGTTATTATTAGCATCGTGCTAATCGCAAGTGGTGTCGGTTTGCTTATTCAATCATATATTGGAGATCGAACAATTGGCCGTTATTACTCAGACAAACAACGGCGCATAATGGCTGAAGTCGAAACACTCCATCAAGAAGCTCATGAGACCTATCACCAAATGCTTCGAGAATCGATGCGTCTATCTCAAGAGGATTACTATCAACAATGGCGAGATGTCACGAACAAACCAGCTCAGGAGGAATAGCGCCATGTTCAAAGATATTCTTAAAATTCTCCTAAAGGTATTACTGGTTATTGCCTTCATCTGGTTGGGCTGGAAACTACTTCAGCCTAGTGAATCAGGCAAATCGATTGAAATCGACGAATCTAAAACTATGTATATCTAAACTGTAGCTATTTTTACAACAACTAACATTAGTGTCAACTTTTAGTTGCTTTACCCCTGTTAAGGTCTTTCGTATCGCTCTAGAAGTTAATTCCGCTTATGGTGTATTTCGCTAGTCATTTAGAATATAACAGTGACCGTTATTCAAAAACAGAAAGGAAGATTGAGATGAATAGACAAAAGAAACCAAACGAATTAAACGAACTAAATCAACATCAACCGAAGAAATATAAGACGATTCTGGCTGATCCGCCGTGGGATATTGCTCAAAAAGGTAGATATGGAGCGATTAACCACTACGATTTAATGACCCTAGACCAAATTAAACACATGCCGATTGCTGATTTGGTTGAAGAGGATGCTCACTGTTGGCTATGGGTAACCAATGCCACCCTTGAAGTAGGCTTTGACGTCATGCGGGATTGGGGCTTTACACCGAAATCAATTTTTACCTGGGTGAAACCCAAACTAGGTTTAGGCAACTATTTACGGAACGCCACCGAACATCTGATCTTTGGCACCCGTGGTAAAGCACCCATCAAATTTAAAGGCCAAATGAATTGGGGTTTCTTGCCGGTTCAAGCCCATTCACATAAACCAGAAGAGGTTTACGAGATGATTGAACGCTGTTCCGATGGCGACTATTTAGAATTGTTTGCTCGCCGACCGCGTCATGGTTGGGGCTCTTGGGGCAATGAAATTCGCAGTGACGTTAAAATCCAAGGCTATCCTGTGCCATCTTACACCCAAATCGCCCGTGATTTCACGACGGGGTTAATTAACAAGGAAACGACGTGATGATAAGTGAAAAAACTGATCGAATATATTCTGCTCTTCACCTTGTGCGCTTGGCTGATCAACTGGTCAGTCAAGCAACTTTACGAGGTAGCACCCGATTTGTTAATCGGTGGCAGTCTTGTTTTGGTGGTCGTGGTGGTTTATCGGATTCTGAAATGGAAAGATTGGAGGTAAGTTCAAAATGAAACGGATTTACGATCAGCTTGTTTGGTTTGACGTTAACTGGAACCGTCCCTTTGAGTTTGAAGCGATTGGCCATTTACTCGTTCATTTGTCTGGTTTAACCCGGCGTAAACAATTAATCTGGCAAGCTGAACTCTCTAAAGGAGCTATTCGCTACCAACTAGGTCTTGAACAGGCAGATAGCCAGCGAGTGCAAACTTTATTTCAAGCCCATGGAGATATCCAATTTCCCCCTTTGAAAGACAACCAATTAACGAAAGTGACAAGCGCCCATGAAGTAAAGCTGACGCACGCTTATTTCTCTTTAAATATCCATGCCGTAGCTAATATGGTGCGCAGTAGCCTAGCTTTATCTTCCCAGCTTCAAAAGCATGAAAAGATCGTGCTGCAGCTAGTGATTGGCACGCCCACACCACCTAAACCAATCCGTCAAGACCTAGGTAATCCAACGGCTTCTTGGTGGCAAGTGGTTTCAGGTAATATTCCACCTCTACCGGCCGATAGTCAAAAGCTAATCAAAGACAAACTGAAACAAGTCCAATATGGGGTGGTGGTTCGCTTAGGCGTGCAATCAAATTTGTTAAACCGAGACAAGGAATTGGCCAATCGGATGCTGAGCGCGTTAAAGATTTTGGAGCAGAATGGCAGTCGTTTTCAACTTAAACCAGTTGCTAGTCACGTGTTTAATACGCGCCATATACCTTGGCATTATCCCTTGCATCTAGCCGTCAGTGAACTCGCTAGCCTAATGTTACTCCCGTTTGGTGAAGAAAGCTTGGCTGGCATTCAACCGCTTCACCCTAAATTGTTATTACCGCCCCTGCGTTTAAACCTAATAAAACCAACCAAAGACTCCCGCCAATTTGGTGAGACATTGGATTACACTCAGCCTAAACCCTTAATGATTCAGCCAAAAGACAGCTTGTATCACACCGTGCTATTAGGGCCGACCGGTTCGGGTAAAAGCAACGTCCTATTACAACTGATTTTGGCAGATATTAAAGCCGGTCGCAGTGTGGTGGTGATTGATCCGAAGATGGACTTGGTTCAAGATATTGTTCAAAGATTACCTAAAGAACGCGATGACGATCTAATCATTTTAGATCCCACCAGCCAACAACCGATTGGTTTTAATCCGTTCGAACTAGTCAAGCACGGATTATCTGCCGAGTTAGTTGCTGATACCATTCTGGCGGTGTTGAAAGAAATCTTTGCGGATAGTTGGGGCGTCTATACCCAAGACGTGCTAAGCCACGCTTTGCTGACTTTAGCCCGCTTACCTGAAGCCAGTTTAATGATGTTGCCGAGTTTACTGACTAATGATTCGTTTCGTCAATCGGTATTAAAGCAACTGGATGATGATCCACTAGGTTTAACCAGCTTTTGGAATCACTATAATGGCTTAAGCCCAAGTGAGCGTCACCAAATGATTGCCCCGGTGCTCAATAAATTACGTCAGTTCTTACTGCGACCCGCTTTGCGCAATATTTTAGGTCAAACCAACACCGAATTTTCTTTAACCGATTTGTTATATAGCCGGAAAATCTTACTAGTACCCCTCAATAAGGGCGTGATTGGCGCCCACAGCGCCCAGTTACTCGGTTCTCTGATAGTTGGGCATCTGTGGCCGTTACTCTTAAAACGTGCCGAGATTCCGCCCGAGAAACGCCATATCTTAGCGATCTATATCGATGAGCTGCAAGATTATTTGAGACTGCCGACTAGCTTGAATGACGCTCTAGCGCAAAGCCGAGCTTTAGGGGCTGGCTGGACATTAGCCCATCAGTTTAGAAGCCAATTAAGTGCTGAACTTAAAAGTGGGATAGATGCTAACTGTAAGAATAAGATTATTTTTGGCTTAGATATGAACGACGCTCGCGATATGGCGCGTCAGACAACCGAACTGACGCCCGAAGATTTTTACAGCTTACCGCAATACCAGATTTATGCTAAGTACCAAATCAATGGTCAAAGCACAGGCTGGTTATCTGGTAGAACTCTACCAGCTCCAGCGCCCAGACGTTCCATTGAGGAGCTCTATGCTAAAAGTGCTTTAAAGTACGGTCGACCGGTTGAAGTGATTGAACAACAGCTTCAAGATCTGTTAGCCCTTAAATCAGTTAGATCATCTAACCAGAAAAACGCTCAAACGACTGGCAATATCGGCCGGCGGAAGCGTCCAAAATCTGATTAAATCAGTCAAAAAGTCATTCGCATCGCTATTCGCTTCAGGAGGAGGAACTTGAAGCAATGACGCCCGACCTAATTGCTATTTAGCGCCTAAACAGCACACGACTTATCGTCAATTCTTGACTCTATTTAAAGCCGATCGCCCATCTTGATTATATATTAACCAACCTTGAAAGGAGACCTTTATCATGTTAACAAAGGTAACGGCCAGTCACCCTGACTGCCAAGATCTACTCAACTTTTTATATCAGGCTAAGTATGCTACTACTAAACAAATTGCTCGCTTATTATTCGCCAACAGTCCAACTTACCTAACAATGATTCGCCGAGCCAATCTGATCACGCAAAGTCTAAAAAATGACCGGAAGATTTTCCACCTTAAACGACGGATCGGTGGCGTTCGAGCTGGCAGTGGCTCGTTTGTTTGGAGCTTAACCCACCAAGGTTTAAAAGAACTACAGAAACAACAACCAACGATCGTGGTTAAAAGACGCAATGCTTATGAACCAACGGAGCATCACTTAGCTCATACGTTAGCCATCACTGAACTGTATGTGCGTTTGAAAGAACTCGACCGCCAACGCACTATCCAGCTCGATCACTTTGAATTTGAACCGAACAGCTGGCGCAGTTTTGCAGATATTGCCGGAACGGCTCAATCTTTAAAAACCGATGCTTTTATTAAATTGGTGGTAGGCGAATACGAGGATTCTTATTTTATTGAACTAGACAGAGCCACCGAAAGTTTAACCAGGGTCATCAATAAGTGCAAGCATTACATTTATTATTACCGCTTAGGGATTGAACAACGAATGAATGAGGTGTTTCCGATGGTGTTATGGGTAGTGCCGGATGACAAGCGCAAGCTAGCTATTCTGCAAAGAATCCAGACGGAATTAACCGAACACTGGCAATTGTTCAACGTGGTTACACTCGATGAATTTAATGATTATATCGAAGGAGGGGTTCAAGATGACTCAGCAACCGAAAACTAAAACTATTCGTTTTAAAGGCACGACCTATATTGTCTCGCGCAAATTCGTCGGCAAAAAATCACTCAAGCAGATTATCGAACGCCTGATTAAACAAGATAAAACGTAAATTTCAAGACTCCACTTCTTAGCCCAACAGAGGTATACTGTCAGCAGGGTTATAGGTGAAATCTAATGGAGCCAACAAAGGAGGACACTTATATGAATAACAGAACCTTGACAATTAAAGAATACACTGAAGTCGATTTGAGCCAAATGCAAGATATTACCGTGATCTATTGCCGTTTATCGAACGATGACGGCAATACAGGTGATAGTAACTCGATTATTAATCAGAAGAAGATATTGGGTGAAGTAGTGACTAAAGAAGGCTTATCCAACCCTATCTACTTTATTGACGATGGCATTAGCGGTACGACGCTTAAATACCGTCCTGCCATCACCAAAGCGATCGAATTAGTGGAGATGGGTAAAGTAGCCAACTTCTTGGTTAAAGATTTAAGCCGGTTAGCCCGTAATTACTTGGATGCTGGTAAATTAACCGAGATTACCTTTCCCGCCCACGACGTGCGCTTTATAGCGGTTAATGACGGCATTGATAGTGACCATCAGACAGATAATGATGCGAATCTATTGCCACTAAAAAGCTTGTTTAATGATTGGTATGCTCGAGATACGAGTAAGAAGATTCGCGCCGTGATGAAATCTCGGGCTGAAGCCGGTGAACGGATGATCTCAATCCCGATTTATGGTTATCAACGAGATCCAGCCAATGCTAAAAACTGGTTAGTAGATCCCACTGCAGCCGACATAGTAAAACGAATATTTGCTGAAGTTAAAGCTGGCAAAGGGACCACGGTGATTGCAAAAGGACTGGAAAAAGATAAGATTTCAACGCCTTCACGAAGGCTTGAACAATTAGGAGGAAAACCTAGAGGGCTCAGTTACACGCCTTATAACTGGAGTGGGGCCACGGTCGAAGATATTCTCAGTAAAATAGAATACCTCGGACATACGGTAAATAATAAAACCTATCGCAAGTCACATAAAGATAATCGGGCGTATCAAAACCCTAAAGACCAATGGTTAATCTTCGAGAACACCCACGAGGCGATTATCGACCAAGACACCTTTGATATCGTTCAGAAAATGCGCCAACACAAGCGAGTTAAAAGCAAAAATTTAAGGTATGAGAAAGGTCACGAAAACTTGTTTGCAGGACTCGTCTTTTGCGGCACGTGTGGACACAAACACTACTTTTGCGCCCATGATAAAAATGGTCGCAATTTGGATCACTACAAATGTTCTCGTTACGCCAAAACAGTTGACCGTTGCGATAACCCGCACTACATTCGCAAATCTGAACTCGCTGAAATGGTTTTAGTAGATATTAATCAGTTACTTCAAACCATCAATTTTAATGAAGGCCAGTTCTTAAAACAATTGGAGCAAATTTTTGAGATAGAATCCAGCAAGCAGACGAATAAGCAACGGCAAAAGCTATTGACTAGTGAACAGAGATACGCAGAAATTGAACAAATCATACCCAAGCTCTATGAAGACAATCTAAGCGGTAAATTAAGTGATGAACGGTTTATGAAGATGAGCCAGACTTACGAAACAGAACAAGCAGCACTTGGTGAGAGCATCAAGATACTTAAAACTGAGTTATCTGAAAAAGATCAGCAAGCGAAGGATATTACGCGTTTTATGCATCGAATTCGAAAGTATACCCAAATTGAAGAATTAACTGTTGAAATCGTCAATGAGCTGATCGATAAGATTATTATCCATAAACCGGCTGGCAAGACACGAGGCCGAATAATGAAGATCACCATTCAATACAATTTTATCGGAGAACTAACAAATATAAGTGAGTAGCGATTTACACTACTCACTTATACTATAACTAACGGACTGCTGTGGGAGGGGGCTACTATTGGCGGGTTTATTTCGTACTTTTTTCCTTTTCTGCTTCCGGCTGGGAGCTGAAGTCTTCATTTTTCACTTGAAGGCGATCTTCATAGAAAACGATTTTATTTTCGATTACTTCAAGATTGTGCATCAATGCTTGGATATCTTTTTCCAACAAGCGTCGCCGCTTTTCCAAGAGTTCCATTCGCTCCAGCATCGTCGCATCCCCTTCGGCACGCCAAATGGTGTACTGCTTCAGTTCCGCCATCGACATGCCTGTGCCTTTCAGATGCAGAAGAAAAGTCACCCATTTTAAATCCTGATCTGTATAGACGCGCAGGTTGTTC
>RRZT011095641.1_pt1 | contig 10821 bp, 8 predicted proteins | sample 2165551 | NCBI WGS metagenome assembly RRZT01 (sample SAMN10456910, study PRJNA506462) | wastewater metagenome | biome: wastewater; feature: sludge; material: wastewater sludge; isolation source: wastewater sludge with Escherichia coli K12::gfp cells carrying plasmid... | place: USA: Moscow, Idaho ...
CTTTTACCGCATATTTTTGTGCCAAACGCAGGCCCGGTATGGTTTTGCGCGTATCCATGACTTTGGCTGTATAGGGTTTTATTGCTTCCGTGTAGTGTTTGGTCAAGGTGGCGGTTGCCGACAACAATTGCACAAAATTTAGTGCGCTACGTTCTGCCGTTAAGAGACTCCTCGCTTTGCCATTGACATGGCAAAGGATGGTATTGGCTGCAACAAAATCACCTTCTGCAACGGCCCATTCAATTTTGCATTCTGGGTCTACTTGCCTGAAAACTTCATTAAACCAAGGTTGACCGCAGATAACGGCTTCTTCACGGCAGAGAATGGTTGCTGTTGCCGTTTTGTTTTCTGGAAGTAATAAGGCGGTTAAATCAGCGCTGCCAACATCTTCGTTTAAGGCTGCGGTGACATTGGCGTGGATAGTCTGTTCTAAAGTCATTGTTTAGGGGTTCTTTACGCTTGGATGGCTCTATTTTATCGGGAATCCCGGTTTAAAGCCCTAGCTCTTTATTGATTCACATAGATTGCTTACACGCTTGGCGGTTGCATCTTGAATTGCGAAGAACCATGACCATGTTAATGCTAAGAAGGCAAGCTTTATGGATAAAGGCGGCCTTAAACATTAAGGAGTTTTTGTCATGCGTTTTGATAAGTTAACCACCAAGTTTCAACAATCATTTGCCGATGCGCAATCTCTGGCCGTTATAAACGATGCCCCAGCGATTGAACCACAGCATCTTCTCTTGGCAATGCTAAATCAAGAGGATGGTGGTGTGGCCGGTCTGCTCTCTAAAGCAGGCGTGAATGTGCCACCACTTAAGGCTGGCCTGACGCAAGCTGTTGAGCGCTTGCCCAAAGTTCAAGGAGGCAACGGTGATGTGTCGGTATCTCGCGATTTGAATATTCTTTTGAATGTTACGGAAAAGATTGCCAGTAAACGCGGGGACCAGTTCATTGCTTCCGAATTGTTTTTGCTAGCAGCGTTGGAGGACAAAGGCGAAACCGGTCGTTTGCTAAAACAGAATGGTGCCACGGTGGCCGCAATTGATGCCGCGATTACTGCGATTCGCGGTAATGAGGCTGTCGGTGATGCAGGGGCGGAAGAGCAGCGCGAGTCGTTGAAAAAATACACCTTGGACCTTACTGAGCGCGCGCGGCTTGGCAAGCTGGATCCGGTTATTGGCCGCGATGATGAAATCCGTCGTGCCATTCAGGTGTTACAACGTCGAACCAAAAATAACCCGGTCTTAATTGGCGAGCCCGGTGTTGGTAAGACGGCGATTGTCGAAGGTTTGGCGCAGCGGATTGTTAATGGAGAGGTGCCAGAAAGCCTTAAACACAAACGTTTACTAGTGCTGGATCTGGCTTCTTTGTTAGCGGGTGCGAAGTATCGAGGCGAGTTCGAAGAGCGTCTTAAGGCCGTTCTGAGCGATCTTGCTAAAGATGAGGGCAACACCATCATCTTTATTGATGAATTGCATACGCTGGTTGGTGCTGGTAAGGCCGAAGGGGCTATGGATGCTGGCAATATGCTTAAACCCGCCTTGGCGCGCGGAGAACTGCATTGCGTCGGTGCGACCACCCTGGATGAGTACCGCAAATACATCGAAAAAGATGCCGCTTTAGAACGTCGTTTCCAGAAGGTTTTGGTGGATGAGCCTTCCGTCGAAGACACCATTGCCATCTTGCGTGGTTTGCAGGAGCGTTATGAACTGCACCATAAAGTCGACATTACCGATCCTGCCATTGTCGCAGCGGCAGAGCTGTCGCATCGCTATATCACAGATCGGTTTTTGCCGGATAAGGCCATTGATTTGATTGATGAGGCTGCCGCTAAGATCAAGATGGAAATTGATTCCAAGCCCGAGGACATGGATAAGCTGGATCGGCGTTTAATTCAGCTGAAAATCGAACGCGAAGCAGTGAAAAAAGAAACCGACGAGGCCAGTCAGAAGCGGTTGTTATTGCTGGAAGAAGAAATTACGCGTTTAGATCGAGAGTACGCCGATCTGGAAGAAGTCTGGAAGGCTGAAAAGGCGGTGCTGGCAGGCGCTTCACACGTGCGGGAGGCAATTGATAAGGCTAAGAGTGAAATCGAGCAATTAAAGCGCTCTGGCGACTTGGGGCGTGCGGCTGAGCTGCAATACGGCACTCTGCCTGAATTGGAAAAACGTCTACAGATGGCTGAAGGCGAAGATAGTACGCCGCGAGTGTTTAAATTGTTACGTACGCAGGTCGGGGCCGAAGAAATTGCGGAAGTGGTGAGTCGGGCGACAGGAATTCCCGTTTCCAGGATGTTGCAAGGGGAGCGTGAAAAGCTGTTACAGATGGAAGCGAAGCTGCATGAGCGGGTCGTTGGCCAATCCGAGGCGGTAGAGGCGGTGAGTGATGCCATTCGTCGTTCACGCTCTGGGCTGGGGGATCCTAATCGGCCCTACGGTTCTTTCCTTTTTCTTGGGCCTACGGGGGTCGGTAAAACCGAGCTTTGCAAAGCATTGGCTAACTTCATGTTTGATTCGGAAGATCACCTGATTCGGATTGATATGTCCGAGTTTATGGAGAAGCATTCCGTTGCTCGTTTGATTGGGGCTCCTCCGGGATATGTTGGTTATGAAGAGGGTGGATATTTAACCGAGGCAGTGCGGCGCAAGCCTTATAGTGTGATTTTGTTGGACGAGGTCGAGAAAGCCCATCCAGATGTCTTTAATGTGCTGTTGCAGGTTCTGGATGAAGGTCGTTTGACCGATGGTCAAGGTCGCACGGTTGATTTTAAGAACACCGTTGTGGTGATGACTTCGAACCTAGGTAGCGATCGGATTCAGGGTATGCTGGAAGACGATTATCAATTGGTCAAACTGGCGGTGATGGCAGAGGTTAAAACCCACTTCCGACCCGAGTTTATCAATCGGATTGATGAAGTGGTCGTGTTTCATGGACTGCGCCAAGCACAGATCCGCAGTATTGCTCGTATTCAGTTGCAACGCCTGCAAGCGCGTTTGGCGGCGATGGATATTGGTTTGGAATTGACTGATGCGGCCGTTGATTTTCTAGCTCAGGCTGGGTTTGATCCGGTTTATGGGGCTCGGCCGCTGAAGCGGGCCATACAGGCTGAGTTGGAGAATCCTCTAGCTAAGACAATTCTGGCTGGTGCATATGCACCAAAAGACGTGATTAAAGTGGATGAGGTTGCTGGAGCCTTAATTTTTACCAAAACCTAATTCGGGTTCTTGATTCGGGTTCTTGCCACAAAAAAACGCCACCTTTCTGGTGGCGTTTTTTTAGGTCGACTTACTGGGTGATTACAATAACAGAGGATTCGCCAGTGCTAGCAGCGGGAGGGATCAGCAGAGGATTGTCGTATTCTCCTGCGATGCGAAGTGGTACGGTGCGCCGGTTGGCTCCTTGGCCGAGACTTACCACGGCAGTGCCGGATAGTTTGTTGTCTGTGGCAGAAATGTTGCCGGAGACATTTAGGAGACCGGATTTGATTTTTACATCTTTAATCGAAAGCCGATTGCCTTCGTAGTTAAATACACCGCTCATTTCGTCATACTTGGTTGATCCACCTCGGATTCCCGAGCTGTTAACGTTGCGGCGAATGGGGTCAATAAAGTTAAAGTTGTTTAAAACACCGCTAACTAGATTGAACTGGAATTTAACCGTTGGGCGTTTAAAAAGAGAGTCAAAGCTATCGCTGGCTGAAGCAAAATCTAAGGTGCCGTTAATGCGCCCAGAGGCATTCGTATGAGCATTAAACAGGCTGGTCACTTCTTCACCATTCATGTTGTTGATCTCAAACTGGCTAGTTACCGCCCACCCATTGCTCCAGTCGAGCACCGCAGAGCCTTTGAAGCGACCATGAGCCAAGTCACCCTTAATTTCATTGGCCATGATTGCCATGCCTTGAGTTTCTGCCTCAATCACCAAAGACTCGAATAAAACTTTTTGGTCGGCAAGGGGGGCTTCCCAGTTTTTTGCCGACAGTGAAATAGCGTAATGGTCTTTCAGCGGGCGAATTTGTACTTCCACACTGTTTTGTGGGTTGTGTAGGGTTACGTTGCTGAAGCTCTGGTCTGGATTCAATGCAATTTCTGCATCAATTGGGCCGTAAGTCTGATTGGCTGTGCGAACAGAGCTTTTGTGCCATTCAATCTGGCGGGTGATGTAGGTCTTTTTCTCGGCACTTGGTTTTAGCAGGGAGGGGATCTCTTGCAAAAATGCTTGAGTTAAAGAGGCTTCGGTAACTGAAAATTTGCGTAACCGTTTTTGCTCAGAGAAGACCGTTAGCAAATCAACCTGTAGTTCAATTGATGCTATGGTGCCATCTTGTGCCCCGGGGCCAATCTGAACGTTCTCAAGAATCGCGGTGGGGTAGGGTTGGTAGGCAAAACGGATGTTGCCAATCGAGACCCGGCGTTTTAACTGAGCACTCATCGTCTTCTGCATGTCGCCGCTGACAAATAGATTGAGCGGCACAATAAACGGAAGCGCAATCACCAGGCCAATTAAGACGACGACGAGATAGAGTAATTTCCGGGTTGATCCCATAATTTTCCTAATTTAAAAAATCGTTAACAAAGGTGTTGACGCATTCTACATCTATCGGTAATATGCGCAACCTCTGGAACGCAATACATTCCATTCCCTGATAGCTCAGTCGGTAGAGCGACGGACTGTTAATCCGCAGGTCCCTGGTTCGAGTCCAGGTCGGGGAGCCAAAATTAAACAAAACGGCCACATTTTAATGTGGCCGTTTTGCTTTTGTAGTTCACGAAATTTTTTCAAATGCACGCATAAAAAAACCGCACTATCTTGTGCGGTTTTTTTATTGCTCGGGATTCCAGCATACTAATCAGCGGGCGAGTCCTCTGCTGGAGTTCCAGTTATAAGTCTCCGGGCGCCTTGATAGTGTTTGGTCCAATAGCTGTCAGATAAATCAACAACCTGAACCTTTTTGCCGGTGCGGGGGGCATGAACAAATTTGTTATCGCCAATGTAGATGCCAACATGAGAAAAGCTACGGCTAAGGGTGTTAAAAAAAACAAGATCACCCGGCTTGAGCTCGGCCCTGCCAATTTTGTCGCCCAATTTGCTCATGGCGAAGGCGTTGTGAGGGAGGGCTACATTCAGTGACTGTTCAAACACGTATTTAACCAGCCCGCTGCAGTCAAGGCCAGTTTCTGGCTTGGCGCTGCCATAACGATAGTCGATGCCAATCATGTCGAGGGCTTGGTTGATGACGCTGGTCATCTTCCCTTCGATGGGTTTTTCGGCCTGTGCGGTTTCACTGGTTTCAGCCGCAGCGTTGTTTTTCCAGAAGCGGAAAAGTGAATCGTCCGCTTGTGAAGCAACGCTGGTTGAGAGCAGTAACGCGCAAATAAGAGTATTTATTGGTCGCATAGACAACACTATAACCAAACCCTTGTTGTGATGTAAAGCTATAATTTTGCTCGAGATTTGCCCCGCTGTATGGTGGTGGATAGTTTCTCCTGATTTGGTCTCGTATGTGAGACAAAAAGCTCTTTTATGCGATGTTGGTGTTTCGATGGAGATTCGTGTTGGTTATTGATGGAGTTTGATTGTTCTATGCCGCAGAGCATCACTTTGTGATTTAATCCTCATATGTCATTTCATACTATTGCCCTTGTGGGCCGTCAGAATTCTCCTGGTCTCATTGAGCCCCTGCTGGATTTGGCCGCTCACCTGGCGGCGCAAGGTTTTAATCCCGTTATCGACGATGCGAGCGTCGGCGATATTGCCATTTCTTTCCCGATTATCCCGCGTGTCGATCTAGGTTCTATTGCTGATGTTGTTGTTGTGCTTGGCGGCGATGGGACGATGCTTTCTCTTGGGCGGGAAATCGCGCCCTTTGAAAAACCGCTGATTGGTGTAAACCAGGGCCGTTTGGGCTTTATGACGGATATTCCTTTGCAGAACATGAAGGATGGTGTCTTAAAAGTTCTGCGCGGGGAGCATCATCTCGAAGAGCGCATTTTGCTTGAAGGTTCTGTGATTCGTGAGAGACAGGTGGTTTTTTCCGGTCTGGCTTTAAATGATGTGGTTTTTAGCCGCGGGACAATGGGTTCGATGATCGAGTTTGAGGTCTTCGTTGATAACCAGTTCGTTTACAGTCAACGTTCTGATGGTTTGATTATTTCCACCCCAACCGGTTCGACTGCTTATTCTTTGGCTTCAGGTGGGCCAATATTGCATCCCACTTTAAAAGCAATTGCGTTGGTGCCAATCTGTCCGCAGTCGATGAGTAATCGCCCGATTGTGATTAACGACACCAGCACTGTTGAATATATGCTGACTCGTGGACAGAATCCGCTTGTCCACTTTGATGGGCATATGTATTTCACGATTCAGGAGCTGGATCGTGTGGTCATCCGCCGTTACCAGCATTCACTTAAAATTTTGCATCCGCTGAATTACAACTACTACGACACCCTGCGCCACAAGCTGCACTGGGGTGAGCGCCTGATTTAAATCCACTTTTGAACTGATTATGCTGACTCGACTATCGATCCGTGATTTTGTCATTGTTGACCATACTGAACTCGATTTTCGTCCCGGTTTTACGGTGTTGTCCGGCGAAACAGGGGCCGGGAAATCGATTTTGCTCGATGCCCTCGGTTTGTTAATGGGGGACAAAGGTGATGCCAGTTTGGTGCGGCAAGGAGCAAGCCGAGCCGAGCTGGAGGCTGAATTTGATGCCGCCAGTGTTGCTGAGTTAGGTTCTTGGCTAGATGAGCAGGGTTTTGCCGCTGAAGATAGCCATGTTTTTGTCCGCCGATTAATTGATAGTGGTGGCCGCTCACGTTGTTTTATCAATGGAACCCAAGCCAGTGCCGGCCAATTAAAAGAGCTGGGAGAGCAATTGCTGGACATTCATGGCCAGCATGCTCACCAATCGTTGATGAAGCCAGATCTGCAGCGCCAATTGTTGGATGCTTATGCGGGTTTAGGTGACCTCGTTCGCCAAGTAAAACAGCAATATCAAGTCTGGCAAGCGGCCCGCGAGAAGTGGGCTCACTGGCAAAATGAGTCAGCCGAACTGCTGGCGCAGAGGGAAACGCTGCTATGGCAGGCCGATGAATTGGGTAAATTAGCGCCATTAGAAAATGAATGGGAAGCATTACATCAGGAACATCAGCGTTTGACGCATGGCGTAGAACTGATTCAGGGGGCACAGAAGGCAGCAGGGCTTTTAGCTGAGGATGATAATTCGGTATCGAATTTATTGCGGCTTGCCTTACATTCCGTGGAAGAACTGAAAGAAATCGATCCACAGTTACAAGAAACCTGGGAAACACTGCAGTCGGCGACAGAGCAAACGCAAGATGCAGCACGTGAGCTTCGTCATTATGCTGATCGTGTTGATGTTGATCCTGAACGACTACAGGAATTAGATAATCGGTTATCTGATTGGATGAAGCTAGCTCGTAAATTCCGTCAGTCCCCCGAAGATTTACCTGTCTTCTGGTCGCAAGTTCAGAATCAACTGGCTGATCTGGAGGCCGGTAGTGATGGCTCTGCATTAGAGGCTGCGTTAATTAAAGCAGAAAGCCATTATCAGGCGTCTGCCGGGGAATTGTCATTAAAGCGAAAAGTAGCTGCCGCCGAGTTGTCGCAAAGAGTAACTGCCGAATTGGCTGAGTTGGCAATGGCCTCACATCGGTTTGATGTGGCAGTGATTCCATTGGATAAGCCAGGTGCCGCTGGTTTGGAGAGCATTGAATTTCAGGTTAGCCCGCATGAATCCATGCCCTTACGCTCGTTGGCCAAAACCGCATCGGGTGGTGAGTTGTCTCGGATTTCTTTGGCAATTCAAGTGGTGACAGCACAAGTAGCAGCGGTGCCATCGTTGATCTTTGATGAGGTGGATGTGGGTATTGGCGGGCGAGTGGCCGAGATCGTTGGGCGTAAGTTGCGGCAGTTGGGTGATCGTTATCAAGTGATGTGTGTGACCCATCTACCGCAAGTTGCTGCTTATGGGCATCAGCATTGGCAAGTGGCAAAAGTCGCTGTTGAGCAGGGAGTGACCTCAACCATCACCACTTTGGAGGGGGGGGGGCGCGTGGAAGAAATTGCCCGGATGCTGGGTGGAATAGACCTGACTGATACAACTCGTGAACATGCGCGGGAGTTATTAGCAAAAGCGACGTTGAGTCGCTAGAATGCGCGCAGGATTTCTTTGGCTGCGCTGCCAAGTATGAAGCGTTGTGGTTTTTGTACGTCTTGGTGCCGTAAATTGATGCAGTTCAAACCGCAATGAATTGCTCACTGTTATGGTGTAATTGTTTTTATCTCACTGAATGAGAGTATTTTGATGGCTCCTCCTCCCGAATTAGATGTTTTGGTTGCTGAACCGTTTGCTGAATCTTCTGAGGGGTCGGCTCAAAAACCAATGCCCCATTTAAATACCAAATTGCCGATTCCGCGCTATTTGCAAGAAACCTACTGGTGGGCTTATCTGCATCCGCGTGGTGTTAAGTTCTTTGACCGCTTATGGATGGTCAATGCGATCTTGTTTGGAAATTTCAACGGTTTGCGTGATGCGGCTTTAGTACGTTTGGGCGACCGCATTTCTGGAAAACTTATTCAGATTGCTGCTGTGTACGGTGATATCACGCCTAAAATTGCGGCGCGGATGGAAAAAGGTGCTGAGTATCATCTGGTGGATGTGGCTCCGATTCAGCTGAACAATGTGGCTCGCAAGCTGGAAACGGGTTCACCGGTACGTTTGGTGCAGCAAGACTCAACCGCGATGACTTACGCTACTGCAACATTTGATACCGTGTTGTTGTTTTTCTTATTGCATGAACAACCCGATGAGATTAAACGTAAAACTTGCGCTGAAGCGATGCGAGTTTTGAAGCCGGGTGGCCGTCTGATTCTGGTTGATTATCACCAACCCAAACGCTGGAACCCATGGCGTTATTGGTTTGTTCCATTTTTGGCCTGGTTAGAGCCGTTTGCGCTGGCGTTGTGGGGGCGTGAATTAACTCATTGGTTCCCAGACCAAAACGCAGTCAAAATGGTGCATAAAGAAACCAAATTTGGTGGTTTATATCAAGTGGTAGAGCTTCAGGATTTGCGTTCAGAATCTTAAGTTGTGTAATCGATAAAAACAGAAAAGGCGTGATTATTCACGCCTTTTCTGTTTTTGTCTGACAGGATTGCTTAGGCCGCCACGTCCTTTGTTTTATTCCAGATTGGAAGTGCAGTGAGGACAACGCGTTGCTTGAACGGGAATATCGGTAAAGCAGAAATGACAACTTTTGGTGGTGGGAGCAGCCGGGGCGGCAGGCTCTGGTTTTTTTTGCAACTTGTTGATGCTCTTGATCATCATGAATACGGCAAAAGCAACAATCAAAAAGCTGATGATGGCGTTGGTGAATAGCCCCAGATTAATGGTAACTGCCCCTGCTGCTTTGGCAGCGGCCAACGTTGCATAAGGGCCCGCAGCGGTGCTGCCTTCTTTTAATACAACAAACAAATTTGAAAAATCGACATTCCCCAGCAGTAAACCAATCGGCGGCATGATCACATCTTCAACCAGTGATTTGGCAATAGCCCCAAATGAAGCGCCAATAATTACACCGACCGCCATATCTAAAACATTGCCACGCATGATGAATGTTTTGAACTCTTGCAGCATGTTTTTCTCCCGTGTGAATAATGGCCTCATCGTAGAGTTAATTGCCCGATTGATCAATCAACTGCCTTGTTTACCATGGCCTTACTGTGGCCAATAAATCTGGCCAGCTTGGGCCGAGATATGTTGGTGTCTCTGCTTGTTAAGCGGAGTTTTCACTTTCTTCTGTATTAAAAATCCCTTGTTTTGCTGCATTGCTGATGGCGATAACGGCCGGGTGAGTCAATCTTCTTTCGACTGAGATTGCGTAATAACGCACGGTCACAGCGTGGATTTTTCCGAGCATTTCTGCGCCATACTGCGCCTGGATTTCATCCTTCAAAATGGCCGGTGCGGGGAAAATGCCAGCGCCGGCTTTACCAAAGGCTTTCATTAGAGCGCTATCGTCAAAACGACCGACCACCCGTGGGTGAAGGTGCTGTTCGGCAAACCAGCGAGTTAATGGTGTGTGTACGGCCGCTTTTTCGCCCGGAAGCAAAAAAGGTGCATCGTCGAGATCATTCGGAAAGTTGGGTTTGTACCGATGGGCCAACGCAGGTGTTGCGAAGAAAGCCATGGTGCATTGCCCTAAGGCATGGTTATAGCCTTTTACGCCGAGAGCAGAAGGTAAGGCCTGATCCGAAATCACCAGGTCGAGCTTGTGGATGGCTAATTCGGCAAATAGACGCTCGAGCGTGTCTTCGTAACAAATCAGCCGCACAGGCTCTTCCAGTGCAATGGCCGGGGCAAGCAATTGGTAGGCAATCGATTTGGGAACGGCATCGGCAATACCTACTCTGAACAGGGCTTCGGCGCTACCAGTCCCACTGCGCAGCAATTGTTCCAGCTCATTACCAATCTGAAAAATTTCGGCAGCATGGGCAAGCGCCATATTGCCTGCAGCAGATAGCTCAAGGCGACGGCCAACACGGCGAAATAAATCGGTGCCCAGGGATTCCTCCAACTCCGCTATCTGCCCGCTAATGGTTTGCGGAGTAAGGTGCAAGCGCTCTGCTGCTCGAGTGATGCTTCCGAGCTTGGCCACATTCCAGAAATAATAAAGTTGCTTGTAATTGATCATGTCAAATCCAGCTGATTATCAGTTTTTTACGAACAAATCACAAAGAATAATCTGTTTTTCTTGATGCAAAAATCAGTCTAGCATTGTCCTTGTCGTTTTA
>RRZT012079899.1_pt1 | contig 10818 bp, 6 predicted proteins | sample 2165551 | NCBI WGS metagenome assembly RRZT01 (sample SAMN10456910, study PRJNA506462) | wastewater metagenome | biome: wastewater; feature: sludge; material: wastewater sludge; isolation source: wastewater sludge with Escherichia coli K12::gfp cells carrying plasmid... | place: USA: Moscow, Idaho ...
ATTATTCTTAACCATCTCTTTTTGCTCATAATTGTAAATAAATTCATCACCAAGCCCAGAATCCAACATTCTTCCTTGAATAGATCTTATTGGAACAGTTAGAAGTAAAATTAATAAAACTGACAGCCCAGGATAAAAAACCTCCTTTTCAATTACATTCGATTCTTTATTATAAATATTACGAGCTTGGCAGAGTGCTAAAGATCTTGGAAACTCAAAATCATTTTCCATAATTATCTCTATAAGTAATTTTATTAACTTATCTGGGAGTACCTGTTTATTTGTTTTACTACTTATTAAAGATGCGAAGCTATCACTTTCAGTGATTGGGTTTGTAAAATCACTATTATATTCTTGATGATAAAAATTAAACATTTGTCGAACTTGTGATAACACATTATTATTGGTATTTGCTAAATTTCCATTTTGGGATAACCATTTTATAAATGTAAGTTTGTCATTATTAAAAATATCATTAATATGCTCTTTTCTGATAACCTCTTCTGGTACTAAAGGAGGATTTGTTATAGAGGATAAGTATTCTATCCATTTGAGTACAGGATAAGTTGTTCTTGAGACTTTTGCAAACTTATTTTCTATATATTTTCCAACAATTTCATACCAATAAATAAACTCTTTTTTGTCTCCACTATTACTTAGTTCATTTTGTTTGGTAGGTCTTTTAAATTCAAAAAACCCAGTATTCTCAAGCAACCCAAAAGTTTTGAAAAGAACTGCCTTTGATCCATTGTTTTTGTTTAAGTACCAATAACATTCATACAAAAAATCTGTAGATATATATTTAATATTTTCGATAAATGCCGTTAAGAATAAAGAAGTAATAGCTGTTTTATATAATGCTCTATAAATAAATACATTTTTACATGTTTTTATAAGTTTTGGAGAGACAAATCTATCATCAATAATTAATAATTTTCTATTTTTAGCAAGAAGAACAGATCTTGGAAATAAAATATACTCATATCTATGTAAAAAAATCAAAAATTCAAATACCCGTGCATGCACATCAAATTTACTCTTAAATTTACTTTTTTCAACAATCTTTTCAATAAATAAAGTGAAAGTCTCTTTTGAATATAAGTTATCTTGTAGTGGATTAAATGGAATAAAAGTCTTTTGAATATGATTAGTAATCAAGTCTAAAATTGATATATTATCGCTTCTACTCACGTAATCTAATAGGTATCTAAAAAAATCCTGTTGTTCTTGTATGCTTTTTGAAAGAATCTCTTTTTTAAAATGTTCAAAACTATTAATTTGATAATCTGAATTTAAAATTTGTAGAATATTTTTTATTTGTTCTAGTTTAACATTATTTAGAGAACTATTTCTTCGATTTGAAAAAGCATTAATGGTTTGTTGTGTTTTATCAGTTTGCAACAAGTATTCGATTATTAATTCTTTTCTAATATCAATATATTTATGGGCTATAACATATAATTCTTTATCATTCACTGGTTCTTTGATAATTGCAAATTTTTCTTCATCTGTATTCCATTTTGTTTCAAATCCATCTATATTTTTTGATTCATAGCTCTTTGAAACATTGTTTAGTATCATGATTCAAGGTCCTCTTGAGATTCAATATATTTTAGTTTTCTGAACGCCTGCTCTAACTCATTATGAATTGTTTCTTGGCTTAAATGGTAATATTTATTGGTTGCATCTAGGCTTTTATGATGTAACATTTCTTTTGTAACTTCCCGATTTAATTTAAGTACATTTGCGCAATAAAAACCATAAAAATGTCTCAAACTATGAATGTTCGAGTTATCAAGCTTGATTCTACTACATATTCTCAAGAAAGCCTTTGTGGCTGCTGTTTTAGTGAGCGGTTGCCCTGTTTCTGAAATAAATAAATATGGATGCCTACATGATATATGCAGTCTTATAGTTTCCAAATATTTTTTATATAAATAATAAAAATGCTCACCATGCTCAAATGTAAGCCATTTTACTTCAGAAAACAGTCCAGTCTCGTCTTTAAAATGCATTAACATTCCCTTCCATCCAGCATAATTTTGATCAGTTGAAGCAAGAAGATTCCGAGGATTTAACCTAAAGTTATTTAGCAAATATTCTTGTCGAGTTATTGTTTTTTTTCTATTATTCTCATCTTTATATATTATTTTAGACTCTGATGGATGTGACAGCTTGATCCGTGCTCCTATATACAATCTATCTATACTAATATCATGTATATATAAATTAAGTGCTTCAGAAATTCTAATACCTCCATATGCTAAAAGGAAATATAAAAGTTCATCACGCAATGAGGAGCAGGCTGCAAAAAAATCATCAATTCTATTAGGAGGAAAGCTTTTATATGAGGAAACATTATCATATGTAATTTTTCTTTTAAACTGCCAAGAGTTATAAGTTTTGCTTCGACTATCAAGATGGAATAAAAAATCCGTTGTTTTTTTTCTATCTCGAATATATTTATAATCTATTGTATTTTTGAATTTTTTTTCTATCATATTTAAACTAATTGCATTAAATTCATTTGAAATAAAGCGTGAAAAAAATGATATATCTCTTAATATGTTATCCATACTAATCATGGTTTTTTTCTTCCATTGCAGAGCATCATCTTGTATATGATTTGTCCCAAAATAACATGCTTCTGCAAATTCCATTAAAAATGTTTTATTATCTATTGATCCCTGCTTTTTAATTAGAAAAAAATCCCATATTAATTTAATGGATTTAATTTTTTGATATATTGTTGTAGGAGCAAAACCACTTAATTTTAAATATCTTGCATATACTAAAGCCATAAGAGAAATTTTTCCATCAACAATTAAAATGGGGAGTGTCCCACCAGGTATTGAATTAATGGGAATATCGAAAAGCGAGCACTTTGACGACATACATAACCTTAAAAGTAATATGTGATTATTGTACTAGTATTTCATTTCAAACTGTATTTTTTCCTATAAAATTTTAAATTATTCTAACTAGTATTGAATATTGAAGTACAATATGTTGAGTAACTAATAGTTTACAAGATATGGTCTCATAGAGTTTAATAGCATCATGACCAAAATGGGTATCAGCAATCAGATAGACAGACAAAAAAGCACCTTTAGGAAGATAAAATTACATTGAAGAAATTGTAACGCGGTTATAATGAACTTTAGTTTAACCTTAAAAAGGTGATAGTTGTAAGAGTTTTCATTTCATCTCTTTTAATTCACAACATATTATTAGTTACTAGCTATTTTGGCAAGTAGCTTTTATAGATTTGCTTTTTTATAATAATAAATGTACCAACCACTACAAAAATCAAACATAGTTTTAAAAAACTACTAGTTTAATTAAAATAAAAGAAGTTATCGAATATAATTAAACCAGTAGTTTAAAATAATTTAGGAGTTTTAATGATTATCCAAAAAAAAATATTAAAATGGGTGTTATATGTTTCAGTGTTTGCAATTCCCTTTCTAAGTGGGTGCTCAAGCCAAGATCAAGCATCAAGTGGCACACTTCCGATGCCACCATTGCCTGTATCAACATATAAAGTGATTTCTTCAGATATTCCTGTTTCACTTGAATACCCCGCTAAAGTTAAGAGTGCACAGCAAGTTAATGTTGTGGCACGTGTGAGCGGTATTTTGGAGAAAAAATATTTCACAGAAGGAAGCTTTGTGAAATCAGGAGAAACACTTTATCAAATTGACTCAGATCGTTATGAGGCCTTGATGCAAGAAGTGCAAGCTGATGTAGATGTAAAAGAAGCAACGCTGAAACAAGCAACACGTGACTGGGATCGAATTAAAGTGTTATTTGAACAAGATGCAGTATCTCAAAAGGAGAAAGATGCTGCATTATCTGCTTATGAATCAGCTATTGCCTCTCTTAAAGCATCCAATGCAGCACTTAAAAAAGCAACCATTGACTTTAACTATACAAAAGTTAAAGCACCTATCTCAGGACTTACAAGTCTTAATACACAAGATGTTGGCAGTTACGTAGGTTCTAGCAGTGATACGATGGCACTTACAACCATAACTCAAATGGATCCAATTTATGTTGAGTTTTCACTCCCTGATATCGAACTTTTGAAAAAACGTTATGTGATGGGAAGTGGTAATTGGAACAGTATTGCACAAGCAAAACTTCCAGTTGGGCTTTCAACTCCAGATGGCTCAAAGTATGCCAAAGCGGGTACACTTGATTTTTTAGACAGTTATGTTGATAGTGAAACTTCTACCATAAAAGCAAGAGCAACTTTTTCTAATCCTAACAATATTCTCATTCCAGGACTCTTTGTCCGTGTGAATGTGGAAGGTCTAGTCTATAAAGATGCTATTAGCATTCCACAAAAGGCTCTTTTACAAGATGCAACAGGCTCGTATGTGTTTTTAGCCAAAGAGGGAAAAGCGCATAAGCTTCCTGTAAAAGCGGGAACAGTACACAATGATGCTTATATCATTGAGAGTGGTTTAAATGCAGGAGATGTCGTTATAACCAACAATCTCACCAAGCTTCGCCCAGGTTCTGCCGTGATCGTTGCAGAAGCGAAGGAATAACCTATGTTTTCAAAATTCTTTATCAACAGACCTATTTTTGCAACTGTTCTTTCGATTGTTGTGGTTATTGCAGGTTTGATGGCGATTCGAGGGTTACCAATTGAAGAGTATCCACAAGTAACACCACCACAAGTAACTATTAGTGCAACGTATGTGGGAGCTAATGCTGAGACAATTTCTAAAACAGTAGCTGCTCCTATTGAGCAGCAAATTAATGGTGTTGAAAATATGATTTATATGTCCTCAACTGCTTCTTCTGATGGTTCTTTAACTATTAATGTATACTTTAAAATTGGAACTGATCCAGATCAAGCGACCATTAATGTTAACAACCGTGTCCAATCGGCTTTGAGTAAGCTCCCTAGCGAAGTGCAAGCGCAAGGAGTTACTGTTAGTAAGCAGTCATCAAGCATACTCCTTCTAATTTCACTTTTATCTCCTAAGAATAGCTATGATGAACTTTACATGTCAAACTATGCGATTGTTAATATTGTCGATGAGTTAAAGAGAGTTGAAGGGGTAGGAAATACTACGCTATTTGGTGATAAAGAATACTCCATGCGTGTTTGGTTGAAACCAGACCAACTGGCAAAATACAATTTAACACCCAGTGATATCATCAATGCTATATCAGAGCAAAATGCACAGTTTGCAGTAGGAAGAATTAACCAAACACCAGTAAAAAATAAACAAGCCTACACCTTTACAGTAACAGCACAAGGTCGTTTTGATAAAGTTGAAGAGTTTGAAAACATCATCCTTAAATCCAATAAAGATGGTTCAACGCTTCGCTTAAAAGATATGGCACGCGTTGAATTAGGATCTAATTCGTACAATGTTAATGCAACTCAAAATAATCATGATATGGTACCTATAGGCGTTAATTTACAATCAGGGGCAAATGCCTTGCAAACTGCAAAGCTAGTAAAAGCAAAAATGGAACAGCTTGCTCTTAACTTTCCTGAAGATATGATTTACGATATTCCATATGATACTACTAACTTTGTTGAAATTTCTGTATATGAAGTTATAAAAACTTTCATAGAAGCACTTTTACTCGTTATTGCTATTGTTTATTTGTTCTTGCAAAATTTTCGTGCAACGATTATTCCTGTTTTGGCAATCCCTGTTTCAATTATTGGAACCTTTGCTGGACTCTATGTTCTTGGTTACTCGATCAATCTTTTGACATTATTTGGGCTTGTTCTTGCTATTGGTATCGTGGTAGATGATGCTATTATCGTTATTGAAAATGTAGAGCGTATTCTTCACTCTAAAAAAGATATTTCAGTCAAAGATGCCACCATTCAAGCAATGCAAGAGGTCACAGGTCCGGTTGTAGCAATTGTTTTAGTGCTATGTGCAGTTTTTATTCCTGTCTCATTTATGGGTGGTTTCACAGGTCAAATGTATCAACAATTTGCTATTACTATTGTTATTTCAGTGATTATCTCAGGAATAGTAGCTTTAACACTGACTCCTGCTTTGTGTGCCATTTTTCTTACTAAAAAAGAGCCCAAACCTTTTTGGTTTGTCAAAAAATTTAATGAATTTTTCAACGCTTCAACCAATTGGTTTACCAATAGTGTAAGCTTGGTTATTCGTCATGGAATCATTAGTATCATTGTATTTATAGTACTTATGGGGACAACATATAACCTTTTCCAAAAGGTACCAAGTGCACTAGTCCCGATGGAAGATAAAGGTTATTTAATTGCTGCAGCCTCTTTGCCTCCGGCATCTTCACTAGAACGAACAATGAATGTAGGAAAGCAAATGAGTGACATTGCAGCTTCAATACCTGAGATACAAGATTCAATCGTTATTTCAGGTTTTGATCTCTTTAGTGGCGCTTCAAAAACAAATGCATCTACAGCATTTTTTACGTTAAAAAATTGGGAAAAACGTCCATTATTGGAACAACATTCTTATTTTATAAGTGAAAAGCTGAATGAAACTTTCTTTGCCATAGATGATGCAACACTCTTTGCATTAAATGCTCCACCAATCGATGGACTGAGTACATCAAGTGGTTTTGAAATGTATTTACAAGATAAAACTGGTGGCAGTTTAGAATCTTTAAATACTATTGTCAATCAAATACTAGAAAAAGCAAATACGCGTCCAGAATTAACAATGGTAAGGAGTAGTTTTGATATTAATATTCCTCAATTTCATGCAATATTAGATCGTGAAAAGGCTAAAGCACTTGGCGTTTCTGTTAAGGATATCTTTAGCACTTTACAAGCAACCTTTGGTGCTTACTATGTGAATGACTTTAACCTTTTTGGTCGTACCTATCAGGTCAATGTCCAATCCGAAGCAAATTTTAGAGAAAAACCTGAGGATCTCAATAGTATCTTTGTAAAATCAAATAATGGAAAACTAATACCCTTAAGCTCTTTAGTAAAGTACGAAAAGAGTGTAGGGGCAGATACTTTAGATAGATTTAATGGTTTGCTATCTGCTAAAATTGAAGGAGAAGCTGCCCTAGGTTATTCTTCTGGTGATGCAATTAAAGCCATAGAAGAGGTAGTTAAAGAAGTTGCTCCTGCTGGTTATACTCCGGCATGGGCTGGAACCTCTTACCAAGAAAAAGCGATGTCTGGCAGTGGCTCACAAGCTTTTATTTTTGGTATTGTCTTTATCTTCTTGATTTTGGCAGCTCAGTATGAAAGATGGCTTATGCCACTTGCCGTTGTCACAGCAGTTCCATTTGCAGTTTTTGGTTCAATTTTAGCAGTATATTTAACTGGACTTAGCAACGACATTTACTTTCAAATTGGTTTATTGGTGCTCATTGGTCTTTCAGCTAAGAATGCCATCTTGATCGTTGAGTTTGCTATGCAAGCCCAAGAGAAAGGTAAATCTATCTTTGATGCAACACTAGAGGCAGCGCGTATTCGTTTTCGACCAATTGTTATGACATCTTTAGCTTTTACCATCGGTGTTTTACCACTCGCACTGAGTTCTGGAGCCGGTGCTGGAAGCCGTCAAGCCATTGGTATTAGTGTTATTGGTGGAATGATTACTGCAACAACGATTGCTATTCTTTTTATTCCACTCTTTTATAACTGGCTTGCGCAGCTCAATGCAAAATTTAGTAAAAAAGGAGAGCATCATGATGCGTAATATCTATGCCCTCTCATTATCAGCATTTATTTTCGCTGGATGTTCACTCTCTCCAGAGTTGAACATCCCAACAACACAGTTTCCACAAGCATATCGCTCTGATGTCAAGAGTGAAATAAGCTATGTAGATGCGGCATGGTGGAGCAATTATGGTGATGCCAAGCTCTCTTCGTTGATCGAAGAGGCATTGTCCAATAACTATGACCTTCAAACCTCTATGGCAAATATCTCATTGGCGCGTGCGACGCTTTCAAGCAGTACATCAGATCGTTACCCAAGCCTTGATGTTAAAGGTTCAGGGCAGAGAATCAGAAGCAGTGCCGATACCTTTAATTCACAAGCACATAACACGTACAATGACTTCTCACTCAGCGCAGTGCTCAGTTACGAGCTAGATTTATGGGGTAAATACAAAGAAGCCGAAGCATCTTCACGTGCTTCACTCATTGCAAGCTATGCCGCTAAAGATACCGTAAAGATTTCACTGGCAGCCAGTGTTGCTGAGAGTTACTTTACGCTCATTAGTTTGTATGAACAACTTGATATTACCAATGAAACGATTAAAGCACGAGAAGAGGGACTGAAACGCAATGAAGCCAAGTATGCTCTTGGTGCTATCGCTAAAACAACGTTGTTGTCAGAACGTGCGGAACTTAATAGCGCTCACATCACGAAAGATGCGCTAGAACAGTCTATCGCTTTACAACAAAGTGCACTTGCCGTTTTAGTGGGAAAATCCCCTGAAGCAATCGCTACTTTTAGCAAAGATGAGTTACCGCGCATCTTGCCAAACGATGTCAAAGTACCTGCAAATTTACCATCAGAACTTTTAACCAAGCGCCCAGATATTAAGCAAGCCGAAGAAAATCTCAAAGCGGCCAATGCCAACATTGGTGTTGCACGTGCGACGTATTTGCCAAGCATTAGCCTCTCAGGTGCTCTTGGGTTTGAAAGTACACAACTTTCCAATCTAATGAAGTCACAATCAGGCATGAATAACTTTGGTGGAAGCCTCGCTTCACCTCTGATTAATATGGGTAAAACCAGTGCAAATGTTGAGAGTGCCAAAGCCAACAAAAAACTAGCCGAAATTACCTATGCAAAGACGGTACAACAAGCCTTTCAAGAAGCGTATGATGCTTTAAATAAAAGACATACGTTGACTCAAAAGCTTGAACACCAACTTTCGTATGAGAAGAACATTGAGCAAGTGTACGTGTTGGCAAAAAAACAGTACGAGAGCGGGTATGGGGATTATCTAACCCTTTTAGATGCAAAGCGAAATCTTCTTTCTGCAAAGCTAGCGACATCTCAAACCAAACAAGCATTGCTTAGTTCTGGTGTATCGCTTTACAAATCCCTTGGTGGTGGTTGGGATAAAGAGGCTTATTCCGAAAAGAATAAAGAAATTTTAGAAAATAGGTAGAGGTAACACTTCATATACCTCTACATTTTGATAGTTTAGTAAAAATCGATTTTAAAATAAGGAGATAGCATTGCCAAAAATAGTTAATAGTGATGAAAAGATAAAATTCATTTGCGATAAGGCCTATGAAGAATTTGTAAAATTTGGTGTAAATAATTTTTCATTAAATAAATTTACTGAATCTAAATCTCTTGGGATGTCTAAAGGACAATTTTATTACTACTTTAAAACCAAGGAAGAGCTAATTTATGAGGTTATTGATCGCAAAGGACAGGCAATATTGGAAGCCACAATCCAAAAAGTTGATTGTGCAACAACCTTTCTTGATAAACTTTTAGCACTTTTTTCATTTTACATTAATCCTTCTTCTCCAGAAGAAGCTGCTTTTGATAAGCTTTTTAGAGATACTTTTTATCTCTATTTGAATGTTGAAAATCAACACATTAGACAAAAAAATGCTGAATTCTATGCTTTTATTTTCAGTCATACTGAAAAAATTTTTGCAGAGATGATTAACAAGGGCTATTTAAAAGAAGATGCCAAGTCTTTTATTCCCAGTCTCGTTGCAATTGGAGATGGAATGTATCTTCAATCTATAGTTCTAGAAAATTATAATTTAGAGCAATATCTTACTGAGTATCTTCGATTATTGGATAATTGGCTAAGGAAATAACAAGGATTTATATAAAATTTATAAGAAGAATCTGGAGGAAAAGTATATGCATTGGTTGTATTTGGTTGGAGCGATAATGTTTGAAGTTTTAGGTACAGTATCTATAAAAAAGGTAGCTCTTACAAATAGCTATTATTGGATTTGTGCCATTATCTTTTTTTATAGCATATCGTTTTCATTAATAGCCCTTGCCGTTAAAAAAATTGATATAGGAATTGCTTATTCTATTTGGGCTGGGCTTGGTACAGTTGCTATTACAATTTTAGGCTGGTTAATTTTTAAAGAAGTAATGAGTCTACAAAAAGTTATTGCTATCGGACTTATTGTTATTGGTTCTGTAATGCTTAAATTGCAGTATCAATAATAATCCACAAAACTGGTTGTACAATTCTAGCATGTTTGAATTTAAGTTCTAATAGCAAATATTGCTTCACATAACTTGATTCACATCTCCTACAAAATCCTCCTAATATGTTAATATCTCGCTTCAAAAATATCTTATAAGTTTCAGGGTCTCATTATGAAAAAAGCATTACTTATCACATGCTTATTTTCAATTATGCTTTATATAGTACCAACAGCTTGTCCAAAGTTTTATCTCAATGGAGAAGCACTATAGTCAATGAGAAGTTAACAGCTAACACCAAAGAGTTATATTTATGAAATATTTGGTGTGTTGTACAGTGGCAATTAATAAATTTATTACAAAATACAAGCTTTTTCTTTTTTTAAAGAAAAAATATTTTACTGAATATAAAACGTAGTACAATTCTAATTAATTACAATCGAATTAGTCTAATATAGTATAATAAGTATAGTACATATAAGGTTACCATAGGCCTGTAGAAAGTTTCAACGTTGGTAAAACTGGAGAGCATCGAGAGAGAGTTCAGTTTGAAGAGAGCGCTTGCTCACGCAAACTGTGTTAATATTAGAAAAAATGACTGCTAAGTTGTTTTTTTCGAGAGGCTAGGCCTCTCGTTTTTTGTTATTTAATTCTTTCCTTTAAGCCCTTACCGACTTTAAAGGTA
>RRZT011360788.1_pt1 | contig 10817 bp, 6 predicted proteins | sample 2165551 | NCBI WGS metagenome assembly RRZT01 (sample SAMN10456910, study PRJNA506462) | wastewater metagenome | biome: wastewater; feature: sludge; material: wastewater sludge; isolation source: wastewater sludge with Escherichia coli K12::gfp cells carrying plasmid... | place: USA: Moscow, Idaho ...
AGTTTTTTGGCAATTGTTTCGCCTACATAACGAATGCCCAATGCAAACACTACTTTTTCGAATGGATTTTGTTTTGACGCTTCATATGAATCGCGGATATTGATGGCCGATTTATTACCCAATCGCTCCAAACGAGCCATATCAGCCACTTTTAGTTCGTAAATATCAGCAATATTATGCAGTAGATTATTATCGTAGAGCAGAGCAATTGTTTCAGAACCAAGGCCATCGATATTCATGGCTTTGCGACTTACAAAGTGTTCGATACGCCCTTTAATCTGTGGCGGACAACCGTTTTCGTTCGGGCAATAATAGGCGGCTTCGCCATCAATACGAATCAGTTCTGTTTTGCATTCTGGACAACACCTGATAAACTCAACAGCTTCATTACTGACCGAACGGGCATTTAATTCCACTCCGGTAATTTTCGGAATTATCTCGCCACCTTTTTCAACATACACCATATCGCCAATGTGCAAATCAAGCGATGCTATTATATCAGCATTGTGCAACGAAGCTCTTTTAACAGTGGTTCCTGATAGCAAAACAGGCTCCAGATTGGCTACAGGAGTTACAGCACCAGTACGTCCCACCTGATACGATACCGAATTCAGACGGGTCAATGCTTTTTCGGCCTGAAATTTATAGGCGATAGCCCAGCGGGGCGATTTGGCAGTGAATCCCAGATTTTTTTGCTGACGCAATGAGTTCACTTTTATCACCACACCATCGGTTGCTACCGGTAAATTTTTGCGTTCAACATCCCAGAATCGCAAGAACTCGAAAACCTCATCGAGCTGCTTACACACTTTGGTTGCATCCGAAATTTTAAAACCCCAGCTTCGGGCTGCCTCCAAATTGTCCGAATGCAACTCTGCTGGTAAATTTTCGCCCAGCAAATAATACAAATAGGCATCCAGTTTCCGACCGGCAACTACAGCCGGATTTTGCAACTTAAGTGTTCCCGAAGCTGCATTTCGCGGATTGGCAAACAAAGGCTCTTCCTGTGCTTCGCGCTCTTTGTTCAAATCATCAAAAACAGCCCAGGGCATCAATATCTCACCCCGAATTTCGAATTTATCAGGAAAATTACCACGTAAACGCAATGGTATACTGCGTATTGTTTTCACATTCGCTGTTACATCATCGCCTTTTTCGCCATCGCCACGTGTTACTGCTCGAAGTAGCACGCCGTTTTCGTACGTTAGCGAGATGGAGGTACCATCATATTTCAATTCGCAAACCAATTCAAAGTCCTCGTTGAGCGCTTTGCGTGTACGTTCGAAAAAATCGGCCACCTCGCCTTCGGAGTAAGTATTTCCGAGCGAAAGCATAGAATACACATGCGCTACCTGTTCAAAACCCGATGAAATATCACTTCCAACCCGCTGTGTAGGCGAATTGGGATCAAAAAATTCGGGGTAACTGCTTTCCAGTTCCTGCAATTCCCGAAGTTTGCTATCAAACTCAAAATCAGATATAGTGGGAGTTGACAATACATAATAATTGTAATTATGCTGTTCGAGTTCCCGGCGTAATGCTTCTATTTTTGCTTTCATACACAATTTGATATTTCTTCTTATCCTTCTTAATCCGCGATGCTAAGCATCCGTTTTATCTGCGTCCTATTCTTTAAGATGGAACGCGGATAACATGAATTAAAAAAAAACGGATTTAAACCTCAAAGATAATCAAATGTGAGTTGAATATCAAAAATCAATACAAAGAAGAAAGATTGATGTTTAATAAATCAGTAACAAATTTGCAATAATTTAGCCGACTACAATCCTTTTGAATTGGTTAATTTTTAAGATGTTTGCTTACAGATTTGCTGAAAATCGGGAAAAATTGATTAAATTTGCATCTTATTCAACAAAAACTCAAACATATTGAATATCAAACCATTAATAAACAAATCTACATGAAACCAATGACAAAAAGCCCGCTTCAGATTGCGCGCTCGTCTTACCAACCAAAATTACCGGCATCGCTTAAAGGCGCTGTGGTACTGAAAGAAGGTGCTGCAACAGAGTCGGTGGCCGATCAGGCAGAAATCAAAGAACTATTCCCGAATACCTACGGAATGCCATTAATTACATTTGAAGCGGGACCTGCAACTCCTCAACCTGTTGTGGGTGTAGGTGTTATCCTTTCAGGAGGTCAGGCTCCGGGAGGACACAATGTAATTTCAGGACTTTTCGATGGTTTGAAAGCATTGAACCCTGAAAACAAATTATACGGATTTTTGGGTGGACCAAGCGGATTAGTTGATCACAAATACATTGAATTAACAAAAGAAATTGTTGCAGAATACCGTAACACCGGTGGTTTTGATATTATTGGTTCGGGCCGTACCAAACTGGAAGAACCTGAACAATACGACAAAGGCGAAGAAATTTGCAAACAACTCGGCATCAACGCTATTGTTATTATCGGCGGCGACGACTCAAATACAAATGCCTGTGTATTAGCTGAATACTACAAACAAAAAAACACCGGCATACAGGTAATTGGCTGTCCTAAAACCATTGATGGTGACCTTAAAAACGAAATGATTGAAACATCGTTTGGTTTTGATACTGCATGTAAAGTTTACTCTGAATTGATCGGTAACATTCAGCGTGATGCTAACTCGGCAAAAAAATACTGGCACTTTATCCGCCTGATGGGCCGTTCGGCTTCGCACATTACTTTAGAATGCGCTTTACAGAGCCAACCTAATATTTGCATTGTATCTGAAGAAGTTGAAGCTAAAAACATGACGTTAACTCAGGTGGTTGACGATATTGTAAAGGTTATTGTAAACCGTGCAAATCATGGTTTGAATTTTGGTACAATTCTTATTCCTGAAGGATTAATTGAATTTATTCCGGCCATGAAAAAACTGATTGCTGAACTGAACGATTTATTGGCTCACAACGATGATTTTGCGGCTCTTGAAACAGATGATGAAAAACGTCAATACGTAAAAGGTATGCTATCGGCCGAAAGTTCGCAGGTTTATCGTGATCTGCCTAAAGGTATTGCCAAACAGCTTACACTTGACCGTGACCCACACGGTAACGTACAGGTATCGCTTATCGAAACAGAAAAACTGCTTATCGAAATGGTAGCAAAACGTCTGGCTCAGTTAAAAGCCGAAGGAAAATTCAAAGGAAAATTCTCTGCTTTGAATCACTTCTTCGGTTACGAAGGTCGTTGCGCTATTCCATCAAATTTCGATGCTGATTATACATATTCACTTGGTTACACTGCTTCAGTATTAATCTCAGCAGGTAAAACAGGTTATATGTCATCGGTACGTAACTTAACAGCTCCTGCAGCCGAATGGATTGCCGGTGGTGTGCCAATTACAATGATGATGAATATGGAAAAACGCCATGGCAAAATGAAACCTGTAATTCAAAAAGCATTGGTATTGTTAGATGGCGAGCCATTCAAATTCTTTGCTGCCAACCGCGAAAGCTGGGCCGACGAAAAACAAAGCTATGTTTATCCGGGACCGGTTCAGTATTACGGACCAAGTGAAGTTTGCGACCAACCAACCAGAACTTTATTGTTGGAAAAAGGTAAATAAACTTTATTGATATATAATCAAGAAGGCTGTATCTCATTCTGATACAGCTTTTTTATCCTAAAAAAAAACGCAAAGCAGGTGAATTTTACCGCTTTGCGTTTTATTTTTACTGAATAGGATTCCTTACCAGAAATACATGTAGAAAGCCACACAGAATGCAACCACACCAAGCGATGCTATTACATCCCATTTGTTCCAACTCTGACGAATCAGCTGTTTGTAATCGCCGGTAAAGGTAATTGCTTCAATTTGTTGAGCAGTTGGTTTTGGTGTAAAGAACGAAACCACAGCCATCATTATCATAATGAATACCAATAACCAGATTTCGAAAATTAACCAGTTTGTTTGCCAGAACCATGTAGTTGATTCCCAAAAACCTCCTGTCATTACATCCTTGCCACTATTAGTCAGAATATTTGTAAGTAAACGCACCATACCCAACAAAAAGCCTACAATCATACCAGCCTCACCAGCTTTGGGCGTGATTTTCTTTGAGAAAATACCCAAAACAAACACAGCCACCATAGCAGGTGCCAGCAAGGATTGAATACCTTGCAAGTAATCGTACAAACTACCTAAACTCATCATTACCGGTATCCACACAATACCCAAAACAACCACTACAATAGTAGCAATACGTCCGGTTAACACATAAGTAGCTTCGCTCTTATTTTTAAACATTGGTTTATAGAAGTCCTCGGTAAATAAAGTAGCACACGAGTTAAAGAATGCTGCCAATGAAGCAACCAAAGCCGAAATAAAACCAATTGTTACAATGCCTTTCACGCCGGCAGGTAATACAAATTTCACCATCGAGCCAAATGCCGTATCAGGGTCCTCCAACGTAAAACCACTGTCAGGACGAGCCGCTAAAGCAGCCGCAACCATACCAGGAATAAGGAACATAAAAACAGGCAATAATTTAAAATATCCGGCAGCAATTGTACCTCTGCGGGCACGTTTCATCACTACATCGTTGGCTTCACCTTTAGTTTGTCCGAGTACACGTTGTACAATGTGCTGGTCGGTAGCCCAATACCAGAAACCGATAATTGATGCACCAATAAACACCCAGAAACCGGGATAATCATCGTAAAGAGGGTCACCTGTTTCGAAGTGGAACATATGATTTGTACCATAGGCAACACCATCGGCACCTACATTTAATGTGCGTGCATGTTCCATCATTGCATTCCAACCATTTGCAATGCTACCATCGCCAAGTGCCGACAAACCTAAAAACAGAACAAGGAATGAACCTAAGATAAGAATAGGAGTTTGTATGGCCGATAAGGTCATTACCCCTTTCATTCCGCCCAAAACAGTAAAAATACCTGTCAATACAATAAGCCCGATAGCACCATACCAAAATGGCAAACCAAGCAAACTTTCCATAAATATACCACCAGTAAATGCTGTTACACTTACTTTGGTAAGTACATAGGCAATTAACGTAATAATAGACAGCCATGATCCTGTAGCCGGCGTATAACGGGCTTTCAGGAAGTCGGGCATGGTTATAATTTTACCTAACTTATTGTTCATTAGCTGATAAAAAGGCACAAAAAGCCATCCCAGGATAAGAATCATCCATCCCTGCATTTCCCAGTGAGCCATACCAACCCCCGCTTTAGCGCCGGTTCCGGCTAAGCCCACTAAGTGTTCCGAACCAATATTGGCCGCAAAAATAGCAGCACCTATGATGTACCATGGCTCACCTTTTCCAAAAAGATAATCTTCACTGTTGGCTCCCTGCTGCATCCGCTTATCCTTTTGTACCGAACGCCAAACGGCCCAACTTACGGCCACTATACCTACTGCGATTATCACCCAGTCGAGCCAAATAAATTCATTTGAATTCCAATTCATAATATTAAAAAAGTATTATATAATTTAAGAGAATAATTCTTTTTCGGTAAGCTGACCTAATTTGATATAGTTTTTATATAGCTCAGCATATAATTTGTGGTTTTCCTCATTCGGATAGAATTCTTTGGCAAAACCCTGCCCCATAGCAATTTGTGCATCCTCAACCTTTGCATATACACCGGCAGCCACAGCAGCAAACATAGCCGTACCAAAAGCACAAGCCTGTTCAGCCTTCGCAACTTTAATTGGCATATTCAATACATCCGAAAGAGTTTGCATTACAAACGGCGATTTGAGCGAAATACCTCCAATTCCGATTATTTCTTTTATTTCAACTCCGTTTTCGATAAAACGATCCACAATAGCTTTAGAGCCATAAGCCGTAGCTTCAACCAACGCACGGAAAATAAGAGGCGCAGAGCTTCCAAGGTTTAATCCGGTAATCGTTCCTTTAACCTTTTGATTTGCATCCGGCGTACGACGACCGTTCATCCAATCCGTAGCCAAAACAGTCGATTCGCTTACCGGAACTTTTGCCGCTTCGATTGAAAGAGCCGGAATAATCTGATCCAATGTTTCGTCAATCAATTTTTGTTTTGTCACTTCATCAATCAATGTAGATTTAGCCAGAATATTTTCAACTGGCCATGCTACTACACGTTTAAACCATGCGTAGATATCGCCGAAGGCCGACTGACCTGCCTCTAAACCAATCATACCCGGAATAACAGAACCATCAACCTGTCCGCAAATACCCGGAATCAACTTATGCCCCATTTCTTCGTAACTCGACACCATGATGTCGCAGGTAGAAGTACCAATGATACGAACCAAGGCACCCGGTTTCACTTCGGCACCAACAGCACCCATATGAGCATCGAAGGCTCCAACAGCTACAGCTACGTTTGTTGTTAAACCCAAACGAGCAGCCCATTCCTCGGTCAGATTACCTACCTTGGTATCGCTCGCACAAGTTTCGGTGTAAAGTCTGTCGCGTAAACCAGCTAATACAGGGTCGAGGGCAACTAAAAATTCTTCGGAAGGTAAACCACCCCATTGCTCCAACCACATGGCTTTATGGCCTGACGCACAACGGCTACGAAACATGTTTTCAGGCTTTTCGGTACCTGTAATTAAAGCAGGCATCCAGTCGCAATGTTCAACTGCCGAGTAGGCCGCCGCACGTACTTTTTCGTCGGCACGCAAAACATGTAATGCTTTTGCCCAAAACCATTCGGATGAATAAATACCACCTTCGTACGAAGTATAATCGGTATCCCACTTTCCGGCAAGTTCGTTAATTTCTTCAGCCTCTTTAATGGCAGTATGATCTTTCCATAACACGAACATGGCGTTTGGGTTTTCGGCAAATTCAGGTAACATTGCCAATGGAGTACCATTTTTATCGGTAAATACAGGCGTACTTCCGGTGGTATCAAAACCGATACCCACTACATTTTCGGCAGTACCAGCCGGACATTTACTCAATGCATCTTTTACTGTATATTCCAGTACATCAATATAATCCTGCGGGTGCTGACGATACTGATTGGCAGTTGGGACACAGTATTTTCCTTCCATCCATCGCGGATAGTATTTTACAGAAGAAGCTAGTTCCTCGCCTGTTTCGGCATTTACAACAACGGCACGGGCCGAGTCGCTACCATAGTCTAATCCAATAACGTATTTCATTTTAGTATGTAGTTTACAGTCGGCAGTTTGCAGTTTGCAGTCAGCTATATTTTTACTGTCAACTGCAAACTAAATACTGCCTACTATTTTTTATCTTAGCGCTTTATTAAGCATATAATAAACTTCGTTGTTTCTCAAATCCTGACGGAACTGACGGATAGTTGTATCCTTGTCGATAATCAACAATTCGATATCGGCAATTTCAGCATAATCTTCCATCATCTCAGTAGTCAATGAGAATGAGAAACAAGAGTGGTGCGTACCTCCTGCAAGAATCCATGCACCAGCTCCGATTTCGAAGTTAGGCATTGGTTTCCACAAAGCACAAGCCACCGGAAGTTTAGGTAATGCCTGTGGTTTAACCACTTCAACTTCGTTTACAATCATACGGAAGCGGTTACCCATATCCACAATAGTTGTAGCGATACCTTGTCCTTCGTGCGCCTGGAACACCAAACGTGCACAAGTACCAGAATCGCCAATACCCAGATAATGAACTTCAACACGGGGTTTGTTGCCGGCAATGTCAGGGCTGATTTCCAACATGTGCGATTGAAGAACTGTACTGTTTTCGCCATCGAAGTTCAATGTATAGTCTTCAAGGAACGACTGTCCGCCAGGAAGATCGTGACCCATAACCCACAAAGTACGAACCAGGGCAGCCGATTTCCAGTCGCCTTCAGCTCCGAAACCATAACCTTCGGCCATCAAACGTTGCGAAGCAAAGCCCATCAACTGCTTCATGCCCTCCAATTCATTGAAGCTGGTAGTAAATGCTTTTGCGCCCTTATCCTGCAGGAAACGACGAAGTCCGATTTCCTGAGCAGCCGCATCGCGTACAAACTGATGTTTGTCCGCTCCTTTTTTGCTGTCGGCAGCAAAGTCGTAAATTTTTTCGTATTCAGCTACCAAAGCATCAATTTCGGCCTCGGTTACTGCATTTACATAAGGAACCAGCTTGGCAATAGGAGCATTGTCCACGTGATAACCCAAACGGATTTCAGCTTCCACTTTGTCGCCATCAGTTACAGCTACATTGTTCATATTATCGCCAAAACGGATGATCAACATATCCTGTGAGTCAGCCCAACCGGCACAAACGCGCATCCATCCCGAAATTTTAGCGTGAGTAGAAGCATCTTTCCAGTAACCTACCACCACTTTACGGGGTTTGCGCAAACGGCTGGTAATGTGACCAAATTCGCGGTCGCCATGAGCCGATTGATTCAGATTCATGAAATCCATGTCAATTTCGTTCCATGGAATTTCTTTGTTGTATTGAGTATGCAGGTGCAACAGTGGTTTTTTGTAATCCATCAAACCATGAATCCACATTTTTGCAGGCGAGAAAGTGTGCATCCACGTAATCATACCAATACATTTAGTATCACCATTGGCAGCACGCATAATTTCAGCAATTTCCGACGATGAATTAGCAGTACCTTTATAAACCACTTTTACCGGAAGGTTACCGGAATCGTTCAGACCTTTTACCATTTCATTTGAGTGTGCATCTACCTGAGTAACAGCATCACCACCATAAAGAAGTTGCGCTCCTGTAATGAACCAAACTTCGTAATTTTCAAATTTGAATTCCATGATCATTCTTTTTTATAACCCCTAGCCCCTAAAGGGAATAAGAGTTTGAATAGTTAATTATTGTTTTGAATTTATTTTATATTGTAAGCCCCTTTAGGGGTTTGGGGTCATTGTCCGTAATATGCATTGGGCCCATGCTTACGCATAAAGTGTTTGGTAATCATGTGTTGATTCATTTTCAACAGCGGATTAACCTGATAAGCAATAGAAGCCATTTTGGCACATTGTTCCATTACCACAGCATTGTGTACTGCATCGTGTGCATCTTTTCCCCACGAAAACGGCCCGTGATTGCAAACCAATACGCCCGGCACATGTACAGGATTTATGCCTTCAAAGCGCTCTACAATTACATTTCCCGTTTCAAGTTCATAAGCACCTTCCACTTCGGCCTGTGTCATCATACGCGTACAGGGAATTGCCTGTGCAAAATAATCGGCATGAGTAGTGCCGATATTGGGGATATCCACACCAGCCTGTGCCCAGGCTGTAGCGTAGGTAGAGTGAGTATGTACTACGCCTCCAATTTCGGGAAACGATTTGTAAAGTACCAAATGTGTAGCAGTATCTGATGAAGGTTTTAGATTTCCTTCAATAACTTTTCCATCCAAATCCACAACCACCATGTGCTCCGCCTTCATCTCGTCGTACGAAACGCCCGAAGGCTTTATAACCACTAATCCGCTTTCGCGATCAATTGCGCTTACATTTCCCCAGGTAAAAATAACCAAACCATGGTTTACCAGGTCGATATTTGCTTTAAATACTTTTTCTTTTAATGCTTCTAACATCTTATTATTTTTTTATTAAATAACTACAAACCCTTAAAGGGGAGCTATGTTACTCCTGTTTTATTTTTGTTTCGTTTTGCCCTTTTCAATAAACGTAGAAATTAACACATTGCCGTAAAAATGACATTTGCTATTCTACAAACTGCGTATAATACTGGATTCATTATTACAATGAGAAATGCATTCCCTGCTCCAGGAGCTGGTCATATTTCTGTTTGTTGAATTTATAATAATAAGCCCCTTTCTTTGAACTGGCTTTATCTTTCACATCCATTTTCTCGAGAATATCCATACTTAGTAATTTTTTTCTGAAATTACGTTTATCAATATTCTCCTGATAAATTGACTCATACAAACTTTGTAAAGTTGGCAGTGTAAACATTTCGCTCAATAAATTAAACCCAATTGGTTTAATAGCTGCCCGTCTTTGCAATTGCTTTATTGTATCGCTCACCATTTTATTATGGTCGAAAACCAGTTGAGGCAGTTCGGTAATTTTAACCCACCGCGCATCAAACTTGGCAGCCAGCGAAGTATCAAACTTATCAAAGTTAACCAGCGCATAATAAGCTACAGAAACTACGCGTTCACCCAAATCGCGGCCGGGTTCACCATAAGCCCCCACTTGTTCCAGATATATATTATCAATTCCGGTAAACTCACCTACTACACGTACTGCAGCCTGCTGAACGCTTTCTGTGGCATTCACAAATCCTCCCATCAACGACCACTCACCTTTCATCGGCTCAAAAGGGCGCTTAGCCAACAGCACATGCAATTCATTCTCGCGAAACCCAAGAATTATGCTATCTACCGCAACTAAAAACTTATCTTTATTACTATAATGTGAACTAAACATTTTTAATCTTTATAAACCAGATACATACTAAATGATTGATATAAAACCCATTACACCAATCAGGTTAATATTATTATTTTTGGCATTATTTTAAGTGTAAAGAAAACACTTGTTTTCGAAAAACTGATTCACTAAAACATGTTTTACAACACATTATTTACAAAGTCAGACAAAACAAAACAGAATAATTCAAACATTTTTATTAAAAAAAACGCAACTGAAATAAACCTTTTTGATGTACAGTTGTTATGAATACTGAAAACTAATTATTCAAAACAAGTTAGACTATTAAATAAAAACAAAGATTTATGGCAGATGATCCAGTAATTTGTACATGCCTTGATATGTGCAAAAGTGAAATTGTAGAAGGCATTCGTACACACAAATGCAAAACAGTTGAAGAAGTTGGCGAAGCAATAGAAGCAGGTGC
>RRZT012404973.1_pt1 | contig 10816 bp, 8 predicted proteins | sample 2165551 | NCBI WGS metagenome assembly RRZT01 (sample SAMN10456910, study PRJNA506462) | wastewater metagenome | biome: wastewater; feature: sludge; material: wastewater sludge; isolation source: wastewater sludge with Escherichia coli K12::gfp cells carrying plasmid... | place: USA: Moscow, Idaho ...
GGCTGCTGCGCCTGGAGGATTGCTAACGCCCCAAGCAGCGTATCGATCCCCTTAAGTGGTTCGATCCGGCCGGCAAACAGGATGTTCTTGCGAGATGGCGGAATGCCAATCGACTGCATTGCCTGCAGCCGGTTCAGCGGCTTGAACCGCTGGAGATCCACCCCCGGCGGCACAATGGCAATCTTGCGGGGGTCGGCGCCGTAATAGTCGATCAACTGCTGTTCCTCGGCCGGCGTTGCGGCGATCAGTCGATCTGCTACCTGCACGATGTGCGTCTCCCCTTCCAGCCGTGCCGGCGTGGCATACTCGCTGGGGCTGCGCGCGATGGCATTCTTCATGTGGCCGAGCGTGTGGAACATCTGCACCAACGGAACGCCGTGCCAGGCTGTCCGCAGCCGCTCGCCGACCATGCCCGACAGCCAATAGTGGCTGTGAATCAAGTCGTACTTGCGCCCTTCTGCGGCCGCAAACGCCAATACGCCGGCGGTAAACTCGTCAAGGTACGCTTCCATCTCCTGCACGGAAACCAGTCGATCGGGACCCGCCGGAATGTGAATGACGCGGCAGTTAGGGCCCAGTTCATGGTTGACCAGGGGCTCGCAGCCGGGCTGCAGGCGGGTAAATACATCTACCTGCACGCCGGTGTCCGCCAGCGCCTGGCTGAAGTCGCGCACGTAAACGTTCATGCCGCCCGTCTTCTGCCCGCCCAACTTGGCCAACGGGCAGGTGTGATAGCTGAGCATTGCCACGCGGCGCGGTAAATTTCCGGAATTGAGGACAAGATCAAAAGACCTTGTGTCAGACATTGTCTCTTCCTTTAGTGTGCATGCGGCGACGAACCGCTATACTAGGATCATCATCCAAAATCCGTGCCAATTCCGTAAGCAAACTCATGCAAACGCCCAGCGCAACCCAGTACAACGCCATCTACTTAGCTCCTCACCTGGACGACGTGGCCCTTTCGTGTGGCGGCCAGGTCTTCGACCGCACAAAGTCCGGCGAGCACATCCTGATTGTCACCGTCATGGCCGGCAGCCCTGTGCTCACGGCAGAGTCCGAGTACATCGCCAGTCTCCACGACCGGTGGCAGCTGGCTGGCGATGCTGCCGCCGAACGCCGCGCCGAAGATGCCGCCGCCTGTGCCATCCTGGGGGCAGACTACCTGCACCTTGACGTTCCTGACTGCATCTACCGTCTGAGCCCAGAGGACGGGACCCCGCTATACAATTCTGACTTCGACATTTTTGGCGAGATTCACCCCGCCGAAGCGAAGCTTGAGGAACACGTCGTTCAGCTCTTCCGCGCGCTGCCCGCCGCCGGCAAGATCGTCGCACCATTGACGGTTGGGCACCACGTCGACCACCTGCTCGTGCGGGCCGCCGCCGAACGGGTGTGGACAAGTGATCTGTGGTATTACGAGGACTATCCCTACGTGGAGAACCGCGGCTATCTGCGCCGCGTCCTGGGCGACGACCTGCGCGCCTGGCGCCCCGCCATCTTCGACGTAAGCGAGCCCGGGCTGCAGGCCAAGTTCGACGCCATCTGGGCCTTCCGTTCGCAGCTCAGCACCTTCTTCGGCAGCCGCGCCGAGATGGAAGCCCGCGTGCGCGGCTACTGCGAAACCGCCGGTGGCGAAAGGCTTTGGGAGAAGGTCTAGCGTCCGCCCATGCCCGACAGGGTGATGCCCTTGACGAACCAGTTTTGCCCCAGCACATAGATGATCAGAACCGGCAGCAGGGCAATGACCGAGCCCGCCATCAGCGGCCCCCACGCCGTGCTGTACTGGCCGACAAATGCCGCCAGTCCGACCGGGATCGTGCGTACGTTGTCCGAGGTCGTGACGACCAGGGGCCACAAGAACTCGTTCCACGTGCCCTGGAAGACAAAGATCGCCAGCGTGGCCAGCACCGGCCCACTGAGCGGCACGATCACCTGTGACCAGATACGCAGGCTGGACGCCCCGTCCATGCGCGCCGCCTCGTCCAAGTCGATGGGAATCCCGCGGTAGTACTGCCGCAGCAGGAACGTGCTGAAGACGCTGAAGAGGCCGGGGACGATCAGTGCAATCATGGTGTCGGAGCAACCCAGGTTCTTGATGATCAAAAAGTTCGGGATCAGCGTGACGGGGAATGGGATCATCAAGGTCGACAGGTACAGCAGGAACAGCGCCTCACGCCCCCGAAAGCGCAGCCGGGCAAAGGCAAACGCCGCCAACGAGGCAATCGTGATCTGCAAGATCGTTACGGTGACCGTCACGATGATGCTGTTGATATAGTAGCGCCCAAAAGGTACCTGTTCGAAGGTGTAGATGTAATTGACCAACGAAAAATTGGCGGGTGAAAAGTTGCGTGCCAGGAACGCCTGCGTCGGCACCAGCGACACGACCAACATCACGATGAACGGGCTCACCATGATGATGGTGCCCAGCAGCAGTGCCACCTGCAGCGCTGCGCGCGCCGGCAGTGAAAGCCGGGTTGGTGATCCCCCGCCGCTGGCTGCCGTATTCGTGGTTACTGCACCTGCCATGACTGCTGCCTTCTATTCCGACTCGTAGTACACCCAGCGCTGCTGCAGTCGGTTTTGCAGCAGCGTAAACAAAAAGATAAATACAAACAAGAACCACGCCATGGCCGACGCCTTGTCCATGCGGATGTCGCGAAAAGCGGCGTAGTAAATGTACTGAACGACGCTGAGCGATGAATTCGCCGGTCCGCCTCGCGTCATCACAAACGGTTCGGTGAAGATCTGAAACGCGCCGATGAGCTGCAGTATCAGCAGGAAAAATGTCGTCGGGCTGATGAGGGGAAGCGTTACGTTCCAAAAACGCTGCCAGGCATTGGCGCCATCAGTGTTGGCGGCATCGTACAGCTCCTGTGGCACACCCTGCAGCGCCGCCAGATACACCACCATCGTAAAACCGGTGTTCTTCCACAGGGTCAGCGTCACGACCGACCATTTGGAATACTGCGTGCTGCCCAACCAGTTTGGCGCGGTGAACGGGATACCAAACAGGCTTGTTATCTCGCCGAGCAGCTGGTTAACCGGCCCGTTGGTGCTCAGCAGCAGGCGAAACACGATGGCCCCTGCTACGATCGTGGTGACGACCGGCATAAAATATATGAGCCGGTAAAAAATTCGCCCCCGGATAGCCTGGTTCAGCGCCAAGGCCATGAGCAGCCCCAAAATCAGCTGCAGCGGTACGATCGTCACGATGTAGAAAATCGTGTTGTACACGGTCTGCCAGAAAATGGGATCGCGCAGCAGGGCCTGGTAGTTCTTCAGGCCGGCAAACCCCTTCCAGCCGGTCAGACCCCAGTCGGAAAAACTGATGCCAAGCGACATCACGACGGCCAGGACAATGAAAACAAAGAAGCCCAGAAAGCTGGGCAGCAAGAACAGATATGCCTCCCACTGCTGGTCCGGCCGCCAGTGGAAGAGCCCGCGCGATTTCGTACTTGTCGTCGAAGCCATAAAGCACTGAGGGGGTGAGAGGGCGAGGGGGTGAATCTTTTTCACCCCCTCGCCCTCTCACCCCCTCACCCTCTCATTACTTGGGATAGCTGTTCTCGGCCAGGAATGCGTCGACCTGCTTGCAAACCTCGGCAGCACCTTCCTCTGCCGAAATCTCACCTGCCCACACCTTGTCCAGGCCGGGCCCGATGATCGAGTCAAACAGCTCGCCGGATTCCGGGAAGTAGCCAAAACCGCCAACGCCCGATGCGCCGGCTTCGATGATGAAGCCTTCCTTGTTTGCCGGCGGCTGATCGGTCATAAAGGACGGAGAATTGGCGACAGACTGCAGCGCCGGGAAGATCTCGCCCGCTTCCGTGTAAATCTTTTCGCCACCACTCGTGCTCTGCAGCCATTCGAGGAAGGTCCAGGCCGCATCCTTGTTGTCGCTGCCGCTGCTCATGACCCAAGCTGCGCCACCGGCGCCATTCCAGCGCTTGCCGTCGGCAGGCGTCGGCGCGGGGACAATGTCGTAGTTCAGGCCGCCTTGGTTAAAGGCCGAAACGCGGCTGCTGTTCTGCAGGATCATGGCTGCCTGGCCGCTGGAGAAAACAGCCGCGTCGCCACCTGCCTGGCTGAGGTCGGCGGGGCGCATTGCCTGGCCGTTGTTCAACAGGTCGGCAAAGAACTGGATGCCCTTGATCGAAGCCGGCTCTGTCAGCAGGCACTTCGACGGGTTGACATAGTCGTCCAGGTAGGCGCCGCCGGCCTGGTTGATGAACTTGCTGGACTTGCCACCTTCGGCGGCCAGTGCATAGACCGTGGTGTTGCCGCTGCCATCCTTCTGCGTCAGCTTGTCGGCGGCTGCCTGGAAGTCGTCCCAGGTCCAGTCGTTGGTGGGATAGGCGACGCCTGCGGCATCGAACATGTCCTTGCTGTAATAAATAATGTTGGACTCGATGTCGCGCGGGAAGCCGTAGACGCTGCCGTTGTACTTGGCAGATTCCAACAGGCCCGGCCAGTAGTCGTCCAGGTTGTAATTCGATTTCTCGATGTAGGGGTCGAGGTTTTCCAGCACGCCCTCGGCCGCATAGCGTGGCGTCGGCCACAGGAAGGCTACATCAGGAATCACCTTGGTGTCGCCGCTGGCCCACAGCGCCTGGATCTTGGTGAAATAATCATCCCAGGGCTGGTTCCAAATCTCCACCTTGATCTCAGGATGCTCTTGCATAAAGGCATCGGCCACACGTTGGTGCGAAGCGACCTCCTCAGGGCTGCCCCACAACGCCCATGTGATCGTCACCGGGCCTGCCGCTGCGGCTTCTCCGCCCCCCGTGCTTGCGGCCGGCGCAGCGCCACCTGGCGATACCGGCGCACAAGCCGCCAGCACTAACATGGCTAGGACCATCAGCACTGCCACCGCTGATAGCTGCAATCGTTTCATAGCATTTCCTCCGTGCTCTGAACGCGCTAAAGTGTTTGAAGATTGGTCTGAAGAATTGTGACCCGAGCGAGGTGTTCTCGGTACCTGCCCCTCTGCGAAAAGGTAGGTATAACGATCATATCACGCACCAACAATCGCCGCAAAGTTTCTGCAAACAACAACGTCCCCGCCACGTCCAACGTCCCCGGGACCTCGCAGGTCCCGGGGACATGGTCCCCCGATCCGGTCACTGCCTCTACCGTTCCGCCAACCATATCAGGCGCAGGAGGTGCAGATCCTCGTATCCGACTGTTCCCTCGAGTGCCTCGTAGATCGGCCCCAGCCGCTCGCCGCCCAGCTCTCCCAACAACACCATTACCTTCTCCTGCTTGTCAGGCGGCAGCGCACACTCGGCGCGCAGACGTTCGGGTTCTGCAACCCCACCTTCAACCACATAGTCCCGGAGATGCGAGACGATCGTGCTCTGCTTGACCCCATACATTTCCTGCAGCGCTGCGAGCGATGCCCCGCCGGCATACAAGCTGCCGATCTCCTGCGATCGCTTTCCGCCGCCGTTTGGGCGAGGCGGCGCCGGCCTGGCTGGGGCGCGGGGCTGCCGGTGCACTTCGTGTTCTGTGCAATAACTGGCGATGGCCGCGAGAAATGTGTCGCCGTAGCTCTCCAGCTTGGCGCGCCCTACCCCGTTGATGTCGGCAAAGTCCACCGGTGTTTCCGGTAGATACGCTGCCATCTCGGCCAGGGCACGGTCGGAAAAGACCATGTACGGCGGCAAGTTCGCGGCGGCAGCCAGCTGGCGCCGTAAAGTGCGCAGATGTTCAAACAAGCCTTCGTCATAGCTCGGTGTCGATGGCGCTGTCGACCCTCGCCGTGCCGGCGCGTCCTCCAACCCTGGCTGTGCCTCGAGTTCGGCGTACGCCTGCCTTTCTCCGCGCAGCACCTCGCGCCCGTGCTCGGTCAGCCGCAAGCTCCCATGCTCCATGTCCTGCTCGAGCAGCTCTTGCTGGATCCACTGCTGCGCCAGCGCACGCCAGCGGCTGGCGCTGTGCTCCCGGCCGGCACCGTACACCGGCAGCAAATCGTGGCGCCTGTCCAGCACCTTGCTGCTTTTCGAACCGCGTAATACGTCGACAATGTGACTCACCCCAAACATCTCGCCTGTGCGCATGACGCAGGTGAGGAATTTCTGTGCTGTCTCGGTAACGTCTTCACGCAGCTGGTCACTTGCCTGTGCGAGGCAGTTGTCACAAAAACCGCAGCCCTCTTCTTGCGGTTCCTCGCCAAAGTAGTGCAGCAGCAGGGGCCGGCGGCAGGTATGTGCCTGGGCGAAACGCAGCATGGCCTGCAGCCGGGCACTGCGTCCTGCTCGCTCTTCTTCCGCCCCTTCGTCGATCATCTGCGCATGCATCTGTACGTCCTGCATGTGATAGAGCAGCAGGCAGTCGGCCCGCAAACCGTCGCGTCCACTCCGGCCGATCTCTTGGTAATACGCTTCGAGGCTGGAAGGCATGTTGTAGTGCACGACAAAGCGCACGTTGGACTTGTTGATCCCCATACCGAACGCCACTGTCGCCACCATAATTTGCGTCTCGTCGCGTACGAAGGCGCGCTGGTTATCTCGCCGTGTCCTGTCGTCGAGACCGGCATGGTAGGGCAGGGCGCGGTAGCCGCTACTCTGCAGGCGTTGGGCCAGCGATTCCACCATGCGCTTGGTGGTGCAGTAGATAATGCCCGATTGGTCGCGATGTTCGCGGAGGAAGGACACCAGCTGCCCGAAGCCGCCGGTGCGCGGCTGTGCCGCCAGAAAGAGGTTGGGCCGGTCAAAACTGGCTAAATACTCCCCCGCATCGCCAATTTCCAACGATTGCTTGATGTCTGCCCGCACGCGCGGGGCGGCCGTGGCCGTCATTGCGAGGCAAACCGCCGTGCCAAAGCGCCTGCGTACAGGCGCCAGCTGGCGGTAAATAGGGCGAAAATCGTGCCCCCACGCTGAAATACAGTGCGCCTCGTCGACTGCCAGGCAGTCCACGCCGGTTTGCTCGAGCAGGTACAGCACTTCCGGCCGCACCAGCGTTTCCGGGGCCACATAGAGCAGCTTGATCGCACCGCTGCGCACCTTGTCCATCAGCCGGCGTTGCTCGGCAAATGTCAGCGTGCTGTTGAGGTAGGCGGCCGGTACGTTGAGGGCTAGCAGCGCTTCGACCTGGTCCTGCATCAGCGAGATCAGGGGCGAGACTACCACTGTCAAGCGTGGCCACAAGAGGGCCGGCAGCTGATAGCACAGCGACTTGCCAGCCCCCGTCGGCATCACTGCCAGCGTGTCACGGCCGCTCAACAGTGTGCCGATAATCTCCTGCTGGAGCGGCCGAAAGCTGTCGTAGCCAAATACGTCCTTCAGCAACTGCCTGCTCCCCGACGCAGCGTCAGAGTGGCCGTCCGTAGGGGCATCAGGTCCGGCGGGGACAGCAGGCGCGCCGGCACCCTTCGGTTGCTGGTCTTCTTCGGTAAACCACCCCGAGAGCTGCAGGTAGCAGCGTTCCTCCTCTTCCGGATGGTCGCGCGGACGCCACCAATGTGCCAGCGAAATCCGCACGAGGGCCCCCGCCGGGATTTCCGGCAGCGGCTCCTGAAATCCGACAAACGCAAACCGCCGCTCGCACTCGTCTCTTTCTTCGTGTCCTTCGTGGTTTTCGCTGTCTTTGTGGTCGCCATCATAGCAGTAGTGCAGCCGCACGCCGCTGTCGACCAGCCGCAGGGGCCGGTCGGGGCGCCAGAACAGCGTGCTGCGGCTGGGCACGCCTGTCGTGTGCGTGATGTACAGCGCACCGGCTGCCGTCGTCTGCACAAGACCTTCGTACAGCGCGTCGATGCCGCCGCACACGGGCGGCATGCACTTTTCGATCGCGCCGATGGGATCGGCAGAGTCGCGCAGCCGGCGTTTGCCGTAGACGACGACCGTTTCTACGTGCGGTGGCACGATGTGCGGATGGGGAGCGGCGTCGATCTTCCATACCTCGCCCACCTGGTATTCCATGCCCCCGTGCTCGTCGGTCGCGGCATTGGCCGCCTCTAAGCGCAGACTGCGGCCGTCGGCGGTGATAGCGCCAACGCAGGCACCGCATCCACGGCGGGTTTTGGCAACGATCAACACGGTAAGCGGCTCAGTGTTCATACGTGCATCATGAAGTGACGGCTCTGTCACGGCGTGAGATGGTGTACTGGAACGTGCAGGGCCTTGTGCAGGTAGGCGGCCAGCAGCGAGCGGTGGCACGCAGTCGGCTCGCGTTCCACACAGAGGAGGGCCACGACATGTGCCGGCGCCAGGTCGGCAACAAACTGGGCCGGGTCAAAACCCGCCAGCACACTCTCCTGGTAGCCTGTCACGAACTGCTCGCTGAGCTGCGTGCGCTTGCGGCGAGCCGTGTGCGTCTGCTTGTCGACCTGCGCCTGCTCTTCTCGCAGTTCAGTGGAAGGTGCCAGATCGATGCGGTGAACGTAACGGATGTTGAGTTCGGCCAGGCGCTCCTGCAATCGCTGACTGTTGGCAAACGAGTACTCGGCGCCGCGCACGCCGCGCCGGCGGCGAACATCGCACAACGTATCCACGTGCGCATCGACAAGGGCGCCAAAGAAGTGCTCGGCGTCGCAGCCATAGACGCCAATCGTGACAAACTCAATCATCGTTCGTGTCCTTATACCGCTTCCGTGACGCTAGCGTCGGCTCGTCAAACAGCGTGAGCTGCGCCCCTTCCAGCCGTTCTACCACCTGCGCCTGTGTAAGCACCTCGCCGTTCTCGTCGATGTGGGCGACGGGAACCCCCAGGATCGTGAGCGTGGCACCGATCAGCTTTGTCCGGTGGCATTCCTCGGGCTTGCCCTCGCTGCACATCAGCGCCACGCGACGCTGCTGCGCAAACGCATTCTGTACACGCGCGATGCCGGCCTGGTAAAACGGTCTATCCTGCACGCGGGCATAATCTACCCTGCCTTCCACATAGCAGGTCGGATCGTCCGGCCTACCGCCCAGGCTGTCACCCATAAAAAGATAGCGCAGGCCGTGTATCTTGAGCGCCGCCTCAAGCGCGTCCTTCGAGAACTCGGGTTTGTAGCGTGAATATGGCGCCGTGCGTACGTCGATCACAAACTCGACCCCGTAGTCACACAGAACCGCCGCCAGCTCGTCCACGCTGCGCGCGCCATAGCCGATCGTATAGATCGGAATGACGTCTGGATGGTGGGTTTCGGTGCGTGGAATCTCAGATTGTGCCGTCATTGGCACCAGTATACTGCAAAACCGCCCCTCCGCACCTCTATTATTCCTCTAGAACCGGGACCAAAAACGTCCCCACACACACGAACGTCCCCATACACACGAACATCCCCGGGACGTCGCACGTCCCGGGGACATGATGCGCTCCCGCTCAGGCCGGTCCCCCGCCGCCGGCGACGTGGAACTGGTTGTCTTCGCTCTGGATCGCCTCGGATGGCTTGGCCGCCAGCAGCTCGTCGAAGAGGGGGAGCTTGCCGGTGCGCACCGCATTTTCCGCATAGAGATACATGGCTGCCGACCAGGCCTGCTGCTCAAAGCCCATCGGGTGGCCGCTGGAACCGTGCAGCCACTCGTTAAAGGTCCAATCATACAGCGTGCCCTGGCGATTTGCCTCCGCCAGGGAAACCAGCATCTGCTCGGCGTGGCGCTCCCACTGGTGCCGTACGAGCGCCGCCACGTGGAAGCCGCCGATCATCGGCCAGATGCCGCCGTTGTGGTACTGGTGCGGCAGGTTGAGGTTGCGGCGGCGGTAGTAGTCGCGCCAGTGTGCCTCGCCGGGGAAGATCGGCGGGTAAATGGCCTTGGTGGGATAAGGTTCAGCCATGCCCACCTGTGCCATGTAGCGCAGAATGTGCTCGGTGCGGTGGCCGTCGGCGACCCCGGTCAGGATAGCGAGCAGGTTGCCCAGGCTGTCGCACCAGTCGCCATATTCGCGGAACGCCGTCCACGGCAGGTAAAACGGCCGGCTCGAGATCGTACCCATGTTATGGTAGAGCATGAACCATTCGAGCCGGATCTTCTTGAGCTTCTCCAGGTGTTCCGCAAAGTGTTCGGCCACCCAGCAGCGGTCGATCCACATCAGCAGGTTGATGCGCGTGTGCACGCCGGCGGCGTCGACGCTGGGTCGGTAAACGGATGTGCCGGCCGGCAGCTGCGCCCCCAACTCGGCATGCGCCAGCTTAGCCCCGTAGAACAGCACGTTATCGTAGAGCACGTTATAGCGCACTGCCAGCAGGTCCATCCAGTCGCCCGCCTCCGGCACTTCCAGCAGCCCACACTCATTCATGTCCTGGTAGTCCAGCCAACGCAGCGCCTTGTCGATGACGGGCCAGTGTTTCTGGAGGTAAGGCAGGTCGTTGCTGTAGTGATAGTAGAGATAGTGGGCCAGGATAAACCAGAGGTTGGAATCCACGGCGCCTGCGTTTTCGGTGCTCACATAGCCGCTGTCGGGATTCACGTTCAGTGGAATCAAGCCGCGTTCGGTCTGGAACTTGCCCAGCGTCTCCAGGGCAGCCCGCCCGGCCGTAAATAGCTGTTCGTCCCCCGTCGCCACGGCTCCCAGGAACGTCACCGCGCTGTCGCGCGCCCACACCTGTGGATACCCCGCCGCCAGGCCCGACGCTCGATAGCCGTAGGGGGTAACACAGCTGTGCAGCACATTGAGCGCCTTGCTGTGCGCCTCGGTCAGGAGCTTTACTGGGAGCATGAAACACCGCCTTACAGAACCGCCAATCAAAGAAGAAACCGGCTTCGATCATAGCACCCCTCTCGGCGAGGCGCAAAGCCCTCCCCCAATGCGGCGGAGTGCCCCCGCCTGACGACCACTCACCTCGACCCTGCCTCCACCCTCACCGATCCACACACGCCGCCGCCAA
>RRZT011754078.1_pt1 | contig 10815 bp, 8 predicted proteins | sample 2165551 | NCBI WGS metagenome assembly RRZT01 (sample SAMN10456910, study PRJNA506462) | wastewater metagenome | biome: wastewater; feature: sludge; material: wastewater sludge; isolation source: wastewater sludge with Escherichia coli K12::gfp cells carrying plasmid... | place: USA: Moscow, Idaho ...
CACGGATTTCCAGCCTGGTCAGAAAACTCGAATTATCCAAGGCATGTCAGAAATATGAGCTCCAGAAATTCCCCAGATACCCAAGCCGGCAAAAAGGGCCTCAGCGCGGCTCAGCGCGTCTACGTACTGTTGCGACAGCGCATCGTGGAAATGGCTTTGCTGCCGGGCGAGCGCATCGTGGAAAAGGATATCGCGCAGGAGTTCGGCACAAGCCGCACCCCGGTCCATGAGGCGGTTCAGCGTCTGGCCGAGGATGGCCTGATCGAGGTTCGGCCGCGCGTCGGAACCTTTGTTGCCCAGATTCCGCTCGATACCATCGAAGAAGCCATGTTCGTCCGCCGTTCACTGGAAATGTCGATTGTGGCAAAGGCTGCGGAATGCATCACCCCGGAAGGGGCCAACAAGCTTCATGCGATTCTGGATGCACAGGCGGAATGCGTGAGCCGCAACGATATTGTCGGCTTTCATGCAACCGACGAAGAATTCCACGCGGCGCTGGCCGAGCTCTCCGGCTACCCGGGTGTCTGGCATACCATCCTGCAGGCCAAGACCCAGATCGATCGTTTTCGCCGCCTGACCCTGTCAGTGGAAGGCCATATGGGCGAAGTCGTGTCAGAGCATCGCGCTATTGCCACCGCCATCGCCTCTGGCAATCCGGCCACCGCCATTGCCTCGATGCAGACCCACCTTAATGACGTCATCCCGGTACTGGAGTTCGTGCGCAAGCTGCGCCCGGAATATTTCACCGCCCATCTCGGCGCCTGAGCATTCCGCTCCGACTCTGGCAAGCCAACGCCGTCTCACCCTCAACGCTCGAGGTCAGCGCGCCGCGCAAATAACACTTGCAACATATTGATTTATAACGATTTTTAGCAATAACCCAAGTTGTGAGCGGCAAAATAACGGGGGTGTCGCGCCCGCCCCTCAATCAGTCTCTTCGCTTTCGAGCCACGCGATGCTGCCACTCCCCGCCTCGCTCAGCCGGGCAATCAGCATCGGAGCAAAATCTTCGGGCAGGCTGAAAACCAGTTCGACGCATTCGCTGTGCGAAGCCTGAAGCAGTTTCGCGCCAGCATCGTCAATTTCGCGTCGCACGAGCCCCTCGAGCGCATAGGGTAACGCGCAACGCAGCGTACACTGCCTCACCAGCAGGACTTTATCGGCGTCCAGCAGGGCTTTGGCCACGCAATCGGTATAAGCGCGCACCAGTCCGCCCGCGCCCAGCTTCACGCCGCCAAAATAGCGCACCGCCTTCGAGTTCCTGATGCCGCAGCACTTCAAGCATCGGCCGCCCGGCCGTTCCGCTCGGCTCGCCATCGTCCACTGCGGCGGAATGCCCGCCAGCCATCAGCGCCCAGCACACATGCGCAGCGCCTGGATGCTGCGCGCGCAGTTCCGTCACCACCCGCAGCGCTTCAGCGCGATCAACGACCGGCTGGACGCAACCGATGAAAGTATGCGTCCGGCCGTGCCACGTTGAATCTGGCGTAAGTGCCGGCGAAGATTGTGTCCATGCTATTTTGGCTTGGACACATGGACAACTCTCTTATCCCGCCACCGCCGCGTCGTTACCGTCGACACAGTCCGGAATTTAAAACCCAGATTATCGAGGCCTGCCGCCAGCCATGGGTATCCATTGCGGCTATCGCACGGATGCACAACCTCAACGACAACATGGTCCACCAATGGATCAGCGATGCCAAGAAACGGGGTACCCCCTCCTTGTCACCGCAAGCCCAAATACCGACGGTAGCAGCACCTCCATTTGTTCCTGTTCAGGTTTCTGCCGGAGGCAGAGAGATTGCTTCTGCGGAGGTGATTCACATTGAATTGCGGCAAAACGATCGGGTATTGAGCATCGCTTGGCCTGCCAGCCAAGCACATGCCTGCATCCAGGCACTGGGTGAGTTGCTGCGATGATTCATCCTGAACGGGTCTATCTGGCCGTCGAGCCAGTCGATATGCGCTGGGGCATTGAGCGGCTTTCCTGTCACATCCAGCATGCCATTGGCCGCATGCCGTGCGATGGCAGCGCCTATGCCTTTACCAACCGGCAGCGCTCCCGTCTCAAGTTGTTGATCTGGGATGCCACCGGCGTCTGGCTTTGCCAGCGCAGGTTGCATCAAGGGGCGTTTCACTGGCCGAAGGCCGGTGATTCTGTCTGCATGCTCAGTACCCAAACATGGCAATGGCTGATCACCGGCATCGAATGGCAGCGCCTCGAAGCATCGCAACCGGCACACTGGCAGGCTTGAATTTATCGGCTCAAGCCCTTGTGGAATAAGGGATTGAGCCGCAGGTTTGGTATAATCCACCCCATGGATTTACTCACCGAACTTGCCAAACTGAACCCCGACCCAGCCCTTTTGGCCAAGGCTCAGGATATGGTTAATCAGGCAAATCGGGCTTCTCTTCTCGAACTCAAGAATCAAAAACTCACCCTCGAACTGGCCCACCTGAAACGTCTGCGTTTCGGCATCAAGAGCGAAGCACTCACTGCCGAGCAGAGAAGCCTGTTCGACGACGACACCGATCAGGATCTGGCGGCAATCGAAGCCGAGCTGGAAACCCCGGTACCGGAAACCCAGCCGCGCACCCCGCGTATTCGCGCTGGTCGTCAGCCATTGCCTGAGCATCTGGAACGCATTGAAGTCCGGCATGAGCCAGAGTCCTGTACTTGCGGGCAGTGCCAGTCGGATCTGGTCAAGATCGGCGAGGACATCAGCGAACAACTCGACATTGAACCGGCCCGCTTCTTTGTGATTCGCCACATCCGCCCGCAGTATGCCTGCCGCCAGTGCGAAACCGTCGCGGCCGCCCCGGTGGATCCGGCAGTGATTGATGGCGGCATGGCCGCACCGGGTTTGCTGGCTTGGGTGGCCACCAGCAAATATCTGGATCATTTGCCGCTGTACCGGCTGGAACAGATCGCCGCGCGGCAGGATGTCACGCTGGTGCGCAGCACGCTGAGTGAATGGATTGGCCGGATTGGCTTCGCATTAGAGCCGCTGGCGAATCGGCTGGCCGAATTACTTCGGGAAAGAGCCAGTTTGCATGCGGATGAAACCCCGGTGCAGCAACTCGACCCAGGCAAAGGTAAAACCCGGCGCGCGTATCTCTGGGCCTACCGGAGCAACGATCTGGAGGGAGGACCACCCATCGTGGTCTTCGACTACCAAACCAGTCGAAGTGGCAAACATGCTGCGGCCTTCCTGGAAGGCTGGCAGGGTACGCTGATGGTCGATGACTACAGCGGCTATAAGGCCTTGTTTGGCACCGGCGTCACTGAGCAAGCCTGCTGGGCACATGCGCGGCGCAAATTCTTCGATCTGGACCATGGCACACCGGGAGGTCATCCGGTGGCGGCTGAAATACTGGCACGGATAGGCCGGCTGTATGAAATCGAAGTTCAAGCCAAAGCAGCCGATCAGGAAACGCAACGGTGCTTGCGAATGGAACGCGCCCAGCCGGAGTTACAGGCCTTGCATGACAGACTGAGCGAGATTCGCCAGCGCGCCGCACCGGGCTATGGGCTGGCCAAAGCCTGCGACTACCTGCTGCGGCGCTGGCCCTCATTCACACGCTATGCCGAAACCGGCGATCTGCCGATTGACAACAACCCGGTCGAAAATGCCATCCGGCCGATCGCTATAGGCAAGAAGAACTGGCTCTTCGCGGGAAGTGAACGCGCCGGTCATCGTGCCGCCGCGATTCAGAGCCTGCTGGCCACCGCCAAGCTCAATGGGCTGGAGCCGGCAGCCTGGCTGAAATCGACGCTGGAAAAACTGCCTACCTGTCTGAACTCTCGGATTGACGAGCTGCTACCCATCAAGCGCTGATCAGATTTAGTCTGCTTCAAAAAGGTGGTTGGGCCGAACGGATACCGATGAAACGGCTCTTCCTGATCAGCAATTCGCTGTGAGCCGACGCAGAGAGGGTCAGAAGCATAAGTGAAAACTTTGAGAAAAGCAGACGCGTCCGGATTTTCCATCAGGCACGGAGCGGATTGCAAAAAATGAAAAAGGACACCTGCTGGTGTCCTTTTTCATTAAAACTGGCGTCCCCACGGGGATTCGAACCCCGGTTATCGCCGTGAAAGGGCGGTGTCCTAGGCCTCTAGACGATGGGGACAGAGGCTATCCACAGATAGAAAATGGTGCGCCCGAAGAGATTCGAACTCCTGACCCTCTGGTTCGTAGCCAGATACTCTATCCAACTGAGCTACGGGCGCACTGTTCTACTGCTTTTCTAACATTGCCAGGCTACGGCAAAACCTGGCGGAGACGGAGGGATTCGAACCCTCGATAGAGGTTTTGGCCCCTATGCTCCCTTAGCAGGGGAGTGATTTCAGCCACTCATCCACGTCTCCGTCAAGAGAGACGGCATAATACTTTACTCATCTCTTCCCGTCAACCACCATTTGGTCAAACGGGCGTTTTTATTACGCCAGATCGAGACCGAAGGCCTTGTGCAGCACACGCACGGCCAGTTCCAGATACTTTTCTTCCAGTACCACGGAAATCTTGATCTCGGAGGTCGAGATCATCTGGATATTGATGCCTTCCTCGGCCAGCGTACGGAACATCGTTGCCGCAACGCCGACATGCGAGCGCATGCCGACACCGACGATCGAGACCTTGCAAATCTTGTCATTGCCGCTGATCTGGCGCGCCTGGATGTGCGACTGCACGCCCTCAAGCACCTTGATCGTGCGCGCCATGTCGATTTTCGGCACGGTGAACGAGAAATCAGTCGTATCGTCGAGCCCCACGTTCTGGATGATCATGTCGACGTCGATATTGGCATCGGCGACCGGACCGAGAATCTGGTAGGCGATACCAGGCTTGTCAGGTACGCCCACCACGTTGATGCGGGCTTCGTCACGGCTGAAGGCGATGCCGGAAATGATGGGCTTTTCCATGTTGCTGTCTTCCTCGAAGGTAATCAGGGTGCCCTCGCCTTCCTCCTGGAAGCTGGAGAGCACGCGCAATTTCACATTGTATTTGCCGGCGAATTCGACCGAGCGGATCTGGAGCACCTTGGAGCCCAAGCTGGCCATTTCCAGCATTTCCTCGAAGGTGATGGTCTTGAGCTTGCGCGCTTCGGGTACGACGCGCGGATCGGTGGTATAGACGCCGTCGACATCGGTATAGATCTGGCACTCGTCAGCCTTCAGCGCAGCGGCCAGCGCCACGCCGGTGGTATCGGAACCACCACGGCCCAACGTCGTGATATTGCCTTCGGCGTCGACGCCCTGGAAGCCGGCGACGATAACGACCTTGCCTGCGGCCAGATCGGCACGCATATTCTCGTCATCGATCGACTGGATGCGGGCCTTGGTAAACGCGCTGTCGGTCAGAATCTTGACCTGACCACCGGTATAACTGACCGCCTCGATACCGGCCTCTTTCAGCGCCATCGCCAGCAGGCCGATAGTAACCTGTTCGCCAGTGGAGACGATTACGTCGAGCTCGCGCGGATCGGGAGTCGCCTGAATTTCCTTGGCAAGAGCGATCAAGCGGTTGGTTTCGCCAGACATCGCGGAAACCACTACGGCGATATCGTGCCCCTGCGCCTTGAACTTGGCAACGCGACGGGCAACATTCTTGATGCGGTCGGGACTGCCGACCGAAGTGCCGCCATATTTCTGGACAATCAAAGCCATGATTCAACCTGCGGGTTGGAATAAGAAAATGGGAAGCGCATATTGTAGCCGAAGCCGGACAGTTTTTTCGAGCCTAATCCACCACAATCGGTACACGCGGGGCAACTGCGCACATCAATTCATAACTGATTGTGCCGGCTGCGGCAGCCACTTCGTCGATCGACAAGTGTTCTCCCCACAGCTCGACCGGGCTACCGATCGAGGCCGCAGGGATGCAGGTCAGATCGACCACCAGCATATCCATCGAAATGCGGCCAACCAGCCCGGTGCGCTGTCCATCCACCAGAACCGGGGTCCCGGTCGGCGCGTGGCGAGGATAGCCATCAGCATAACCGCAAGCCACGATGCCGATCCGCATCGCCCGCTCGGCGCGGAAAGTCGCGCCATACCCGACCACATCGCCGACAGCGAGTTCCTGCACACCGATAATGCGCGAAGTCAGCGTCATCGCCGGAATCAAGCCCAGATCGGCGGCGCTGCGGTCGGCAAACGGCGAGGAGCCGTACAGCATGATGCCGGGCCGGACCCAGTCGCCGCGAACCCCGGGATAATCGAGCAACGCTGCGGAATTGGCCAGCGTAACCGGCAGACCAAGATCTCGGGTGGCTGAACGGAAACGGTCGAGTTGCCAGTCGATTCCCTGAGCCGGCTCGTCAGCGGTGGCAAAATGCATCATCAGCGTAACTGAAGCGACATTCGTACAAGCCACAAGCCGCGTAGCGATCTCCGGCGCACGTTCGGCGACAAAGCCAAGCCGGTTCATGCCGGTATTCAGCTTCAGGCAGACATCAAGCGGGCGAGTCAGCTTCGCACCTTCGAGCCAGCGCAGTTGCTCTTCGCAATGCACTGCGATGCGCAGATCAAGTTCGGAGCAAATCACCAACTCATCGGGGCCGAACACTCCCTCAAGCAGGATGATCGGCCGCACGCAGCCCTGCCCGCGCAGCAGTTGCGCCTGTTCGATCTCAAGCAGCGCAAAACCATCGGCGTCGGCAAGCGCTGCGGCCACGCGCAACATACCGTGACCATAGCCGTTGGCCTTGATTACGGCATAGGCGCGACTTGCCGGCGCGGCGATCTTGGCCTGGTGATAGTTGTGCCGCAACGCGGCGGTATGGATGGTGGCCTGAATGGGGCGGGTCATGATGAAACCGGCGCTGGTTGGTGAAAATTGATGGGCAATTATATCCGCCGCTTCGCGGCCATGTACGACCATGGCAGGATTCACCTCTGACCATACCCTGCGCCCGACATACTGTTTCGTGGTATAACAAGAAGTCGGCATAGCGAAAATCCCCTCAATGAATCTCGGTTTTTTCATCATTCTTGGCTCACAGTTCCTCTCCGCACTGGCCGACAATGCACTTTTCATTGCAGCACTGGCTCTGCTCAGGGAAAAGGGCGCGCCCGAATGGCACCTATCGATGCTGTTGTGGAGCTTCACGGTTTCATATGTAATTCTCGCCCCAGTCGCCGGCACCTTCGCCGATTCGATGCACAAAGGCAGGGCGATGATGATCTGCAATGGCATCAAGCTTGCGGGCTGCCTCGGCATGCTGATCGGCATTCCGCCGATCATCGCCTACGCGGTGGTTGGCTTTGGCGCAGCGGCTTACTCGCCGGCCAAGTACGGCATCATCACCGAATACCTTCCGCATGAAAAACTCGTCGCCGCGAACGGTTGGCTCGAAGGCGCCACCGTGGCTGCGATCATTTTCGGCACGCTGACCGGCGGTTTCCTGTGCGGCGAATGGATCGAGGGAATGCTCAATACCCTGAAGATTGCCAATCATCCGGCCAGCCACTATCTGTCCGCGCCAGAATTCGCCATCACCACCATTATCGTGATCTACATGCTCGCTGTGTGGCTGAATCTCTACATCCCGAAACTCCATGTGCGCCTGAAGGCGCTGCACCTGAACCCGCACCATCTGGCCAAGGAGTTCTGGTGGTGCGTGAAGCGACTGTGGCGCGACCCGCAGGGCGGGTTGTCGCTCGGCGTTACCACGCTGTTCTGGGGGGCCGGCGCAACCATGCGGCTCGTCGTCATCAACTGGGCAATCATCTGGCTTGCCTACTCGCTGGAGGAAGCGACCCGCCTCGTCGCAATCGTCGCATTCGGCGTGGCTTTCGGCGCCGTAATCGCAGGCAAGTGGATTCCGCTCAAGAAAGCCTTCTTGGTACTGCCGGCCGGGATCGCGATGGGTGTCGGCATCATCGGCATGCTGTTGGTCCACCAGACCTGGCTCGCCGCAGCAATGATGTTCGCGATCGGCGCGCTGTCCGGCTTCTTTGTCGTTCCGTTGAACGCGATGCTGCAACACCGCGGCTATCTGTTGATGGGCGCGGGCCACTCGATCGCCGTACAGAACTTCAACGAGAACCTTGGCATTCTGGTCATGGTGGGCGCGCATGCGTTGCTGGTCAAATACCTGAGCCATCCGGTCGAAGCTGGCGCGCCGGCATCAGTTATCACCCAGTTTTCCACGAACGGCGTCCCGCCGATGTATGCAATCATCATCGGCTTCGGTTCGTTGGTCGCGGTGGCCATGATCTGGATCACTCACCGCTATCACGGCAAGGTAAAACAGGGAATCATGCATGATTGAGCGCCGTCTTGCCTCAACCCTGCTGTGCCTGCTCCTTGTGGCCTGCGGGCCGGGCAAGGAGGTTTCCGATGCGTCCGGAACTCAATCGGCTCACGCAAGCGGGCGCGGACGCCCGCAGACGGTATCCGCAGGGTTGACCCGCAGCGAATCCGTACCAATCATTCTGCAGGCTCAGGGCTATGTCACCGCCCAGGACGAAGTCGATATCCGCCCGCAAAAAAACGGTCTGGTCAGCGCCGTGCATGTTCGTGAAGGCGAGGAAGTCCGCAAGGGACAACGGCTCTTCAGCCTGGATTCGCGCGACGACGAAGCCAACGTCAAGAAAGCCGAGGCCACGTTGCTGAGCGGCAAGGCGCAACTGGCTACGGATCTGCGGATACTCGAACGCAACAAAGATCTGGCCGCGAAAGGCTTTATTTCCCCGACCGCGCTGGATCAGCTACAGAACAAGGTGGATACCGGGCTAGCTGCAATCGCCCAGGCAGAAGCCGCACTGGCATCAGCCAGGGTCTTGCGTTCCTACGACGATGTCACCGCCCCGTTCAACGGCCGGATCGGCACGATCAATGTCCGTCCCGGAAGCATGACCTCCACCAGCACCACAGCCCCTGCGCTGGTGAAGCTGACCCGCATCCATCCGATCACGGTCAATTTCACTCTGCCCGAAAGCCAGCTTTCCGCCTTGCGCACTGCGATGGCCAGCGATAGCGCCGAGATCCGGATCAATCTCCCCGAAAACAAGTCTGCCCGCGGCAAAGTGATTTTCATCGAAAATAACGTGGACCGGACCTCGGGAACGATCGCGGTTAAGGCGGAAGTCGACAATCGCGAGCATCTGCTCTGGCCAGGACAATACGCCGAGGTCCGTGTTCTCGCCGGCATGATCGAAAACGCCGTGACCCTGCCAGCACAGGCCGTGCTCAACACGCCAAACGGCCGCATCGTCTATGTGATCGGCAGCAATCAGACCGTAAAACCCCATCGGGTCGAGCTGGTACAAATCCACGAGCAGCGCGCGATCGTCACCGGCATCGCTAGCGGCGTACGGGTCGTTCTGGAGGGCGGGCAAAACCTGCGCCCGGGCAGCCGGATCAGCGAAGCATCGAACCCGGCCGAGCGCGAACGCCGCAACCAAAGCCAAACAACCTCCAGCGCGACCAAATCCCTCGTACAGCCCCAATGAAGCTCTCCGAACAGTCGATCCGTCGTCCGATCGCCACCACGCTGCTCTGGCTGGCGATCATCGTCACGGGAGCAGCAGCATGGTTCAAGCTGCCGATTGCCGCCCTACCCTCGTTCAATCTGCCCAAGATCAGTGTTTCCGCGAATCTGCCGGGCGCCAGCCCGGAAACCATGGCAGTTTCGGTCGCCAACGTACTGGAAAAACAGTTCGCGACGATTCCCGGGCTGACGCTGATGACCTCGACCAGTCGACTCGGCACGACCAGCCTGACTCTGGAATTCGATCCGGCGCGCGACATCGAAGCGGCCGCCGTCGATGTGCAAGCCGCGCTGTTCCGCGCCAGCCGCAGCCTGCCCAAGGACATGACCAATCCGCCGAGCTATCGCAAGATCAATCCGGCGGACGATCCAATCCTGATGGTCGGCGTGAACTCGCCGTCGATGGCGCCGTCGGAGCTCAACGATTACTCTGACAACCTGATCGCCCCCACGCTGTCGACGCTGAACGGCGTGGCGCAGATCACGATCAGCGGCCAGAAACGCTTTGCCGTGCGCGTCCTCGTCGATGCGGAAAAACTCGCCGCGCGCGATCTGACGATGACCGAACTCGCCAGCGCGCTCAAGGCAGCCAACGCGAACACGCCGGTCGGCACCGTCGAAGGCCGGCGCCAGGTATTAACCATCGGCGCCAATGAGCAACTCGGCAATGCCGCCGAATTCGCCCGGCAGATCATCGCGGTAAAAAATGGTCAGCCGGTTCGCCTTGCCGACGTCGCCCACATCGAGGACAGCGTCGAAAACATCAAATCGATCAGCCATGTAAACGGCGAAGAGTCGATCGTCCTGCAAATCTACCGCCAGTCCGATGCCAACACCGTTGCGGTCGTCGATGCGGTCAAGGCCTCGCTGGCGCGAATCCAGGCACAACTGCCCGGCTCGGTCGAAATCAAGCTGCTGAACGACCGCTCGCGCTCGATCCGCGAGTCGATTCACGACGTCAGCCTCACGATGCTGCTGACAATTGCGCTGGTCGTCGCGGTCATCCTGCTGTTCCTGCGCCGGCTGTCCGCCACGCTGATTCCATCGGTCTCGTTGCCGGTTTCGCTGCTCGGCACCTTCGCGCTGATGCTGTGGCTCGGCTACAGCCTCGACAACATCTCGCTGATGGGGCTAACAATCGCGCTCGGCCTCGTCGTCGACGATGCCATCGTCGTGCTCGAAAACATCGTCCGCCACATCGAGGATGGCATCCAGCCATTCCAGGCCGCGATCCGTGGCGTGCGCGAGGTCGGCTTCACCGTGATCTCGATTTCGATATCACTGATCGCCGTTTTTATCCCGATTTTCTTCATGCCCGGC
>RRZT011240050.1_pt1 | contig 10814 bp, 3 predicted proteins | sample 2165551 | NCBI WGS metagenome assembly RRZT01 (sample SAMN10456910, study PRJNA506462) | wastewater metagenome | biome: wastewater; feature: sludge; material: wastewater sludge; isolation source: wastewater sludge with Escherichia coli K12::gfp cells carrying plasmid... | place: USA: Moscow, Idaho ...
GCAATAGGACGATCGCCACGATTGACATCATCAAACTCTACATTATTCTTGTCTACTTTCAAATCACCTATTTTAAAAGGATAACTCCCTGTAAAATCAATCTGAGAGCCAACAACAATACCCTTCAGGCGCAGAATAACAGGACTCTCCTTTGCATTACTATAGAGAGCAATAAGCTTCTCAAAATGTCCCATCTGCTTGGCATCATAGGTAACAATAACCTTAAAATCTTTATCTGGAGAGATCTCTTCATGAGGATACTGTACTGAAGTGCAACCACAACTCATACGAACATCACTCAGAAAAAGAGGTTTCTTACCGCTGTTTTGCAGGTTGTAAACCACTGTAACAGGATTACGAAAGAGAATCTGCCCGAGATCAATAGACTCTTCATTGGTGGCTATATTCTGGGCATGAATAGCGGCTGATCCTAATGCCAGCATAAAGGTAAATATGATATACTTTTTCATTGTCTATTTTATAATTAAACTGACAGAGGCAGCTCTTCCTTGATAAGCTGGACTATAAGCACATTGAGCCGTACAGCTTCCACTATGGTAATTGCCTTCTCTGTCTATATAATATTCGGTTTCAATAACATGAGTGCCTTTAGACAAACGATCGAAATAATAGTTTGTAACGTTGTCTTTCGGAGTGATATAGTAAGAACGTTGATATCCACTCAACGGAGCGACAGGCTCAAGACAAGCTGCACGCTTATCAACGACTTCAACAAAATCATAATCGCGGTCAGCTTTAAGAGTTATGCGAACTTTTACTTTATCTCCAACATGAAGAGTGGTGCCTTGAACATCAGCTGATTTATCTTTATCCTCAAGCAGTTCTCTCGTAACGGTAATGCCACTGGATTCGGCTGCAATATCACTGACATCCTGGAAAGTCTGGGCATAAACTGTACCCCAGCTTACACCATTATTTCCTTTCTCAATACTGAGCTTTTTTTTATTTCCTTGAAAAGTTGCCCTGATATACCCAAGTCCTGCCTGAGATGTTACAACTTTAAGCTGATGGCTATCTACCTTGATAATAGCTTTAGGGGAATCTGTAGTAAAAGAATGAGTAGAACCCGTCATAAAAGCAGATACAGCATCTACAGAATTTACAGGAGTATCCCAAAGCTGAGTACGTTTTGATAACAACAGCCAGCGTTGCATCTCTTCTACTGATTTAGTATCCAAAGGTTTTAATAAATGATAAGCCTCTATAACAGCAACTTCTGTTGGTATACGATAATCACGCCAGCTATAATAAGCCTTCGGAGTATCATAATAACGTCCCATCTCAGAATTTTGAACCGTATATTCTTCTGCACTTTGCAAATATTGTCGTGCCTGCTTCATCATATTATTCTTAGCAAAGATGACTGCACCGCGCGCCTTGCCATAAATAGTAAGTGCTGCCGGCATAGTTGCCAACTTATGAAGAAGATATTGCTTGTCTGCTTCACCTTCTTTATTTAATTTCGCATCATCAATAGCAAGAATATAGAGATAATGAAGGGAAAACTCAGAAGGATCATTAATACTATTCTTCTTCATATTCTTAACTTCATCAGAAACTTCTCCTTGCATAAAGGCAATAGCCCTCTGCAGCATATCCTCAGCACTGCTGTCAGGAACACTAAAGGCATGAAGTCGTGCAAGAATGGTCGCTACGGCTTGGGTAAGTTCACGACTGCCGGACATGCCTTTCCACCAGCTCCAGCTCCCGTCAATATTCTGAAGAGATTTCAACTTGCCGAGATCATCGGAAAGACGCTGCTCAACCTGATTAACATCAAAATAATTGATAAGAGCCTGTCGCTGGCCTGTTTCTTTGTCTGCATCCAACACCCAAGGAGTCTCACTGAGAAGAAGTTGCTTAAGTTCTTCATTCCTGGCTAATTCTGAATTCAAGACTTCGTCTTTGCTATTATGTTTCCAAAGATCAATAACAGTCTTAATTTGCGGCAAACGATAAAGCAAGTCTTTAGAAATACGATTGGAATAATAAGCAGCGGCTATGTCAATGGCATTGTCAGCTTGCGGAGTTGAAAGTGCTGGCAAAGCCTGAACCATCATCCATGCAGGATTATTGGTATACTCCAGAGTATATCTAGGCTGATCGGAAGAAGATTTACCCTTTATAACTGATGTTTTTTCTGTGAGATTCTGTAGATCAATTACTTTATCACCTATACCTTCCAAGGTAAAAGGCAATGTATTGAGAATCAATTCCTGACGGCTGATAACAGGCATATAATGCTGCTCACCATCACTAAATCCATTACCCTTGGCTATAACACGGACAACATAAAGATCCGGATCAAGGCTTGAAGAGTTAAGATTGAAAGCAACAGTTTCGTTTCCACCGGCCTCAACCTGATAATGGACTGTTTGTGTAAAGACTATTTTCTGAGACTCAGGATTGACGAACTGTAAAAGAGCAACACCTCTCTGAACTTTATTGGAGGTATTGGAAATCTGTGCCTTTATAACAGCGTCATCTCCTTGACGAATAAAACGAGGAAGATTAGGCTGAATCATAATTTGTTTACTGGCAACGGTTTCACCATCAATAAAGCCATAACGCATCTCTTTATCATGGGCAAAGCCTAGAAAGCGCCAGGTCGTCACGCTCTCAGGAAGAGTAAAGCTGATCTTTGCATTGCCCTTGTCATCACTCTCAATATTAGGATAAAAGAAAGCTGTCTCGCTAAGATTCTCGCGTAACTGTGATGAACTGCCTTCAGGAACAGGAACATTGCTGCCAAAAGAAGTCGAAGGCATCTTCTCTACAACATCAAATAACTTATTGCCGGACTCTGGCGTCGCTCCGCTTGCAAGCATAGACTTAGCCTGCAAGGCACGTGACTTTCGAAGAGATCCTTCACCTCCTACAGCATTAAAAACAGATTCATTATAATTTCTATTGCCTAAAGGTAAAAACATTTGATCAATCTGTCCAAAATCAAGTTCTCTCTCATCATAATAAGTTTCATTAAGCATATTGCTGACAGTCAATCCATATTCATATCCACCTCTATTATAATTCCAACTTACAGAAGGAAGATTTATATAGATATTCGGGAAGAAAGTCCACGTGAAAGGTTTCAACTGATCGAGACTCTTATCATAAAGAGATGCTATTACTTGCGCCCTTACCGGATGTTGATTATCATCCTTGATATTCAGCATCCATTGTTCCTTCTGTCCCGGCACCAGACGATTGCGGAAAGTAGACCAACTTAAATGCAGATTTTTTGAAGGCAACGGTTTCTCTATCCTCGCCTGCTGGGTATAGGTAATGCCGTCTTTTACCCAAGCATAACTGATAACGATGCCATTACCATATTCCGGCTTATATGAAAAAGCTCTCGTACATAAAGATTTATTAAGTTCAAATGTTTTACTTTCAAGTAAGGTGTTACCGGATACAATGGTATAGAGAACGTGTACAGATGCATCACTCGAGCCGATTTGTACATATACAGAGTCTTCAGAATTTTCACTAAAACGGCCGGCTGTTTGATAGAACCAACAATGAGTATTACTGATAGGAGCTTTATCATCCATGCTGAAAATATCAAAATCTTTCTTCAGCGTATCTTTTTCACAAATAGCCTCTAAAGTATGTCTTCCTGAAGGGAGCATGCTTATCAGCCCATCTTTTACAGATGCCTTATCAAATATACTATCATAAAGCAGCATGTCTGTATTGGTCGTCACTTCTTTCCAATTCTGACCATCTATACAATAGCGAACTGTTGCTTTGATTTCCTGACCTGACAAATTAAGATAGGTAAATTTCACATGCTGGTCCTGACCGCTTTTTTCTCTTCCCGGACGAAGTATCTGTTCAGGAAGATTACAACTAAAAACAGTAGGATGAGAACCCAACGGAACATCTATTTCCTGACTATGACTCTCCCCTGTTCTATCTGTTACTTCTGCATTGACGACATAACGATAGTAACAAGGTGTTTTTGTATCTATAACATCCGTGACTAATGGAATTACAACATTAAAATGTCCATTAGCATCCGTGATAAGACTATCTATATCAACAAGTACCTTTTGCTGGCTGGGCTGAGTATGCCACCACCAAAAGAAAGGCTGGCGTACAACCGTATATTTCACCTTAGCTCCCTGTACAGGAAACCCTGTATAGTTTTGTGCAGTAGCCTTAACAATCAACGTATCACCAGCCTGATAACGAGCATTGATCTTAGGAAAAGTTACTTCGAAAGTAGGACGCTTATATTCTTCGACATCAATATAGGCAGCACCTCCACCCTCACTTGTTTTAATCACGAATCGACCAGTAAGGACATGATCCGGAAGGACAAAATCTGTGGAAACTGTACCATATGCATCTGTTATCAAGTCTTTAGTTCCTACTTCTTTCCAATTGGCATCCGTACAAACAAGTTGAACTTTTTCACCTGCTATGACTCCGACATTCTGATGCTGCTTGTTTCTATAAAAAACGGCAGCAACATGAACAGTCTGCCCCGGACGATAAAGAGTTCTGTCTGTATAGATATTAGAAGAGACATAACTACTCTTTCCATCAAAATAACCATAATAGTCACTTATAGATGCCTTAGGACAATAGCGGTCATTCTCCGTATAAGCAAAGAAAGAATTAACGTCTCTATCCTTTTGGAAAACAACTTCACCATCATCATCACAAGTTAAAGGACTTCCTGAAATTTTCCCTTTATTGCTATATAATTGTATTTCTGCTCCGGAAAGAGGATGACCGGTAGTAGCACTGACAATCCCCAACCGTATCTTTCCATCCGGGAGCTTTTGATGAACGACAGCGATATCACTGACATAAAAGATGTCATAAGAAGAAGGAATATCACTATTATCACTCGAAACTTTTATCAGATAAGCACCCGAAGGCAAACCATTTATGAGAACAGAATCTCGGCTAAATTCATAATTAGCCCTACCAAGAAAATAACGGCTCATTGCAATCTTTTTGGACGGATTGACATGTTTCAGAAGCAAAGCCAGTTGGCCGGCATCATCAATATTCCATTGTTTATCAGCAGTAGTATTTAATTGTTCCACAGTTACATTTAATTGCTTTACATTACGCACATCACGCAAATAAATATAAAAATCATTATTTGGTAAAATAACCCTTTTGGAAACTACAGCTTTATATTGCGGGCAGGTAAGTCTGCGTTCTTCATTGCGCAGAAAATTCATAGTAGGCCATGAGCCCCAATGGGCCAGGGCAAAATTAATATAATTAAGCTGGTCTTTCACACTAGCATCATCAGCTTGAGACATAAATTTATAATGTTCCACAGCTAATTGACCTGCAGCATCAACATCCTTATATATATGAATAAGAGAATCTATACACATAAGATACTTTGACTTCTGCATTTGATTAACATCAACCTTGCGTTCCTGCTGTATAATATAATAAGCGCAAACACAAGCTGCACGACGATTACCCGCACTGCGGTAATAATAATATAACGTATGATAATCTTCAGCTGTAAGGCCTATAACATGAAGGAGATCCTTGCCAAAAATATTGTCATCAAGTCCTTCTTTCAATAAAGGCTCATACACCCTACTTCGTATCTGGGCTAGCAAACGGGGATTGGACATTGCCTTTTCATAATACATTTTTGATTTTACCTTATCTGGTTGGCCACCATCGGCGGAATAAAGCTTACCCAATATACAATTATAAACGGCCGACAAGACCGGATCCTTTTTCCCTTCAATTGCAGCCTTGCTTTCCAGCCGGAGGGTCATCGGCTGAAGAGAATCCGGAGAAATCGTTTCCATAATCGATATCTGAGACAACTGTGCGGCTAAAAGGTCGCCGTACGACTTATCCCATTCTGCCTTTAACTCTATCCTTTCAGCTATTGACAACTGTGTCCTAGGCTGGTCGTTATCTTGAGCAACATGATATTGTTTCCATAATGAGTTAAAACTGTCAGCTTTCGCCAATTGCGGCGCAAGAACAAAAAAGAGGAATATATAGTTGATAATCTTCTTCATACTTTAAGTATTATAAGGTTTCCTTTATTATCATCGAATACCCTACAAAGATAGAGTTTTTCTCATAAAACACCAAACTTTTCATTACCTTTGCATCAATATAGTGTTAAAAAATCGCTTTATCCTTATGAGTATTTTATATCTTTTCCTTGGTATTATTATCGGTACCGTTATTGGATTCTTCATCGCTAATAGTCGTCAAAACAAGATTATAGCTGACATCATCTCGCAACGCGACGTTCTCCGTGCACAGCTGGAAAATTGTCAATTGCAATACCAACAAAATCTGGCCAATTCTGAAAAACGTTTGCAGGAACTGAGAGAAGACCAGGCTCAGCAACTTGAACAACTTCAAAAACAGTATCGGGAGGCTCTCGAGCAACAGAACAAACTTGTTAATGAGCAGATCCGTACGGCATCAGAGCAAATCCATAATGCTTCAGAACAAATACTCAAGCAACGCGCTGAAGAGTTGTATGTAAATAATAACAAACAATTGGCAGAAATCCTCAACCCTTTACATGAGAATATCAAACAAATGAAAGAAGCCGTTGAAAAAAATGACCATGACCAATCCATGTCTATGGAACGTCTTGATGCATCAATTAAAGCGAATCTAAAACAAGCACAGGAAGTTGGAGAACGTGCCGACAAACTCGCACAAGCACTGACTAGCGAGAACAAGACTCAAGGGAACTTCGGAGAACTTAGATTAAGACAGATCCTTGAGAGTATGGGACTGGAAGAAGGCACTCAATTTGAGGAACAATATACTATGAAAGATGTATATGGGAAACCTGTTAAGAGTACAGATAATGGACAAAAACTTATTCCAGATGTTATCCTCCACTTCCCTGATGGACGTGATGTCATTATAGATTCCAAAATGTCGTTCAAAGCTTTTGAGGATTATTACAATGCAGAAACTGATGCACAACAACAAGATGCCTTAAAACGACATATTACTTCTATTCGTACTCATGTTTCCGAACTGGCAAAAAAACAATATAGCAATTATATTACAGATGGACATCAAAAGCTGGATTTTGTATTTATGTATGTTTTCAGTGAAAGTGCCCTGCACCTAGCATTAACGAATGATCCAAGTTTATGGAAATGGGCCTATGACCAAGGCGTGATCATCTCTGGAAGTCAAAATCTATATATGATGCTGCGAGTATTGGAAATGACATGGAAGCAAGTAAGACAAGTTGAAAACCAACAACGTATCATGAATGCTGCCAATCTTATTATTGACCGTGTACAAAGCTTTTATGAGCGTTTAAAGAATGTAGAAATATTATTTAACAAAACCAGCGAAGCTTTTGATAAACTGAATACTCTGGCTAATAATGGAGGACCAAGTATTGAAACTGCTGCTAGCAAACTCCTTAAATATGGAGCTCAAGAGAATCCTAAAAGAAAATACAAACTGCAATCCTCCAAGGACTCAGCAACAGCAGAAAATCTTATCGATAATGAAAAAGACAAAGATGAGACTGAATTTTAATTTCCCCCGATAAACACTTCTGTCAAAGAACAAAAACGAATCTACCTTTGACCTACATCAAGAACTTCGCTTTTTCTTTTCTTTTTTACTTCAAAAATTAGTTTGTGCGCGAACACAACTGTATATTTGCACATGAAAAGATTTATAGGATAAATAAACAAGACCGATAATATCGGTCTGAGAATTAAAAGAAAGGATAACAAAATGAGTATGGCTGGATTTATGATTATGGCTATCGCTATTAGCGCAGCCGTTACTGCAGGCGCAATCTTATTTGGAATAAAAATGAGTAATAAATAAGATCCCTTTGTAAGAATAAATTAGTAGAGAATTTATAATATTAAAAATGCCAGATCGTCACATTAAACTGACGATTTGGCATTTATCGTTTTCTAAAACTATTTGGCTTATTTGTTGTGTATCTACTGATAGAAAACAACAAAAAGAAAGGAGACCAAATATGACATTTGATAAATTTACAATTAAAGCACAAGAGGCTATCCAAGAGGCAGTAAACTCAGCTCAACAAGCTCATGAGCAGGCCATTGAACCTGTACACCTCCTTCATGGCATTCTTGTCAAGGGAAAAGATATTAGCAATTTTATCTTCCAAAAACTTAGTATTAATGTTGCCGGTGTTGAAGGGGCCATCGAACAGGAAATACAACATCTTACAAAAGTAGAAGGTGGACAGCCTTACTTTAGCAACGACTCTAATAATGTACTTCAAAAAGCGCAGGAAACAGCTCAAAAACTTGGCGACGAATTTGTCAGTATCGAGCCTATGTTTTTGGCATTACTTACGACCAGTTCTTCCGCTTCACGCATCCTGAAAGATGCCGGATGCACTGAGAAAGAAATGAAAGTCGCTATTAATGAACTCCGCCAAGGACAGAAAGTGCAAAGCCAGAGTGGTGATGAAAATTATCAGGCTCTTTCTAAATATTCAAAGAATCTGGTCGAAGAAGCTCGTGCCGGTAAACTTGATCCTGTTATTGGCCGTGACGAAGAAATTCGAAGAGTACTTCAGATATTAAGCCGGAGAACGAAAAACAATCCTATTCTCATTGGAGAACCAGGTACAGGAAAGACGGCTATCGTTGAAGGTCTCGCTGAACGGATCATTCGTGGTGATGTCCCAGAAAACTTAAAAAACAAACGACTCTACTCTCTTGATATGGGAGCCCTCGTAGCAGGTGCAAAATATAAAGGCGAATTTGAGGAAAGGCTGAAAGGCGTTATAAAAGAGGTAACAAATGCTAATGGAGAGATTATTCTCTTTATTGATGAAATCCATACTTTAGTCGGTGCCGGAGGTGGAGAAGGAGCTATGGATGCTGCTAATATCCTTAAGCCTGCACTTGCTCGTGGAGAACTCAGAGCGATCGGTGCTACAACTCTCAGTGAGTACCAGAAATACTTCGAAAAAGATAAAGCACTGGAAAGAAGATTCCAGACTGTCCTTGTTGACGAACCTACTGAGGATGACGCCATCAGCATTCTTCGCGGGTTAAAAGAACGTTATGAAAATCACCATAAGGTACGTATTCAAGATAATGCATGTATCGCAGCTGTTAAACTCTCAGAGCGATATATCAGTGATCGTTTCCTGCCGGACAAGGCTATTGACCTCATGGATGAAGCAGCAGCTAAGCTACGTATGGAACGTGATTCTGTACCTGAAGAACTTGATGAACTCGACCGCAAACTAAAACAGCTAGAGATTGAGTATGAAGCTATCAAACGGGAAAACGATCAGGATAAAATTCAGCATCTCAACAAAGAAATAGCTGAACTAAAAGATAAAGATAAAGATTTCCGTGCTAAATGGGAAGGTGAAAAAGCTCTGGTCAACAAAATCCAGCAAAACAAACAGAAAATAGAAGACCTGAAATTTGAAGCAGAAAAAGCTGAACGTGAAGGTAATTACGAACGTGTTGCTGAGATAAGATACTCAAAACTGCAAAAATTACAGGAAGATATCAATAATATCCAATTACAGCTCAAAGCCACCCAAGGTGGTGAAGCTATGGTCCGAGAGGAAGTAACAGCCGATGATATTGCAGAAGTGGTAAGTCGTTGGACAGGAATACCTGTAACCCGTATGCTTCAAGGAGAACGAGAAAAACTCCTCCACATGGAAGAAGAGCTCCACAAACGTGTTATCGGTCAAAATGAAGCTATCAAAGCTGTCAGCGACGCTGTGCGACGTAGCCGTGCGGGGCTTCAAGATCCTAAACGCCCTATTGCATCTTTTATTTTTATCGGTACCACGGGGGTTGGTAAGACTGAGCTGGCAAAAGCCTTGGCAGACTATCTCTTTAATGATGAAAATATGATGACCCGTATTGATATGAGTGAATATCAGGAAAAGTTCAGTGTATCACGTTTGGTCGGAGCTCCTCCGGGATATGTCGGATATGAAGAAGGTGGGCAACTTACCGAAGCTGTACGGCGCAAACCTTATAGTGTAGTGCTCTTTGATGAAATTGAAAAGGCCCATCCTGATGTTTTCAACATTTTATTGCAAGTGCTCGATGACGGACGGTTAACTGACAATAAAGGACGTACCGTTAACTTTAAGAACACAATTATCATTATGACCAGCAATTTGGGAAGTGACTTCATCCGGGAAAAAATGGAAGAAACTCATGGAGTACTTAGCCATAATGAACAGCAACAGCTTAACAACGAGATCATAGAGCTTCTTAAGAAAACCATTCGTCCGGAATTTCTTAACCGTATTGACGACACGATCATGTTTATGCCGTTGACCAAGAAAGAAATTGCAGAAGTAGTCCGCCTCCAGATGAATGAAGTAGCCAAAATGCTGAAACAGCAAGGCTTCGCATTAAGTATAACAGATGCAGCCGTCGACTTCTTGGCTGATGCCGGTTACGATCCTGAATTTGGTGCACGCCCTGTAAAAAGAGCTATTCAGAACTATGTCCTGAATGACCTGAGCAAAAAGATCCTTACAGAAGAAGTGTTGCGGGATAAACCCATTGTCATTGACGCCAACAATACGGGATTACAATTCAGTAACTAAGTTAAAAGATTAAAAAGTATTATTGGAAAGACTCTGCTTTTATTAGCAGAGTCTTTCTTTTTATTTCAGAATAATGCCTCCCATAGGTTGCAAAGTCACTGTAACCTTGCCATTCCGGGCAACTTTAAAACGTTTTAGCTCTGCATCAGGCACCAATTGGCCTTTTGTCCGTTCCTTATCACAGTACAACAGAACATTCTTACCGGCAAATTCA
>RRZT011721607.1_pt1 | contig 10814 bp, 6 predicted proteins | sample 2165551 | NCBI WGS metagenome assembly RRZT01 (sample SAMN10456910, study PRJNA506462) | wastewater metagenome | biome: wastewater; feature: sludge; material: wastewater sludge; isolation source: wastewater sludge with Escherichia coli K12::gfp cells carrying plasmid... | place: USA: Moscow, Idaho ...
GCCGTTGCCGAGCGCGGCGGCGAGGCGGTGCGCCAGGCCGAGCGCGCCGGCGCGGTCGGCCTGGCCGAGCACCACCACCGCTGTAGCCGCGCCGTCGGGAGAGGCCAGCGCCGGCGCAGTCGCGGGCAGACCGGCGAGCGGGGCGCCGAGCAGCAGGCCGCCGCCCGTGCGGCGGAAGAATTCACGTCGGTCCATGGTCGGCTCCTACTGCGCTTTCGTGGCGGGTGCTGCGGGCGAGGCCGGCGCGGTGGCGCTGGCCGGCGCGGCGGACGTGGCGGGCGATTGGGACACCCAGCGCGCGACGCTGGCGAGCGCGGCGTTGTCGATCTCGCTGCTGCGGAAGCTCGGCATCGCGCGGAAGCCGTGGCGCACCACGTTCGCGATGTAGGCCACGGGCAACTCGCGGCCGAGGATCGCCGGGCCGACGCCTGCGTCATGGCAGAAGCCGCACACCTTGGCGTAGGTGCGGTCGCGCTCCTGCGCGGGAGGGTCGGCCGCGAGGGCGAGCTGGGCACAGCCCAGCACGAGGCTGGCGACGAGGATTCGGGTCTTGTTCGGCTGCATGGTTCTCCTCCTTGGCTGGGGTATGGATTCCCCGTTGGAGGAGTACAAAGCAAGGGGCGGGCCAGGGTTTATCTGATTGTTGAAGATCCAACAATTGCGCGGATCGTGCGTGCGTGGCCGGACCGTCCAGGTGCAGGAAGGGTGTTGCGGTTTGCAACAGCGGGATGCGAAGAGAAGGCGAGTGAGGGCGCAAGGCCCGCGCCGGCCGAGGGTTGCGGGCCTCGCGTCGCGTCCTGCGACAGTGTTGCAGGATGCGACGGGGACGCGCTGCGACGCGCCCCGCGTGCCGCTACAGTCGCGCGGCCTCTTCCGCCTGCGCGCGCAGCAGGCGGTAGATGGTCGAGCGCGCGATGCCGAGCCGGGCGGCTGCGGCGCTGACGTTGCCGTCGAGCTTGTCCACCACCCAGCGCAGGTAGGCCTGCTCCATCTCGGCGAGCGGGACGATGCGCTCGAAGCCGCCGCGGCCGGCGCTCGCGGCCGTCGTGGCGCCCGGGTGCAGCAAGGCATCGATGCGGGCCGCGTCGATACGGTCGCCGTCGGCGAAGACCAGCAGGCGCTCGATCACGTTGCGCAGCTCGCGCACGTTGCCCGGCCAGGCATGGTCGATGAGGCGCTGCAGGGCCTGGGGCTCGACGCGCGGGGCGGGCGTGCCGGGATGGCGCCGCACCGCCTGGCGCAGCAGGTGCTCGACCAGCAGCGGGATGTCCTCGCGGCGCTCGCGCAGCGGCGGCACGACGATATGGACGACGTCGAGCCGGTACAGCAGGTCGTGGCGGAAGCGGCCCTCGCCGACGAGCGCCTCGAGGTCGCGGTGGGTGGCGGCGATCACGCGCGCGCCGGTGCGGCGCACGGCGCTGGCGCCGAGCGGGCGGAACTCGCCGCTGTCGAGCACGCGCAGCAGCTTGGCCTGGCAGGCGAGCGGCAGCTCGCCGATCTCGTCGAGGAAGAGGCTGCCCGTGCTCGCGAGCTCGAACAGGCCCTCGCGGTCCGCGCTCGCGCCGGTGAAGGCGCCGCGCTTGTGGCCGAAGAGCTCGCTCTCGACCAGCTCGCCCTCGAGCAGGCCGCAGTTGACCGGCACATAGGCCTCGCCCGCGCGCCGGCTCCAGCGGTGCAGCGCCGCGGCCACCACCTCCTTGCCGGCGCCGCTCTCGCCGGTGAGCAGCACCGGCACGTCGAGCGCCGCCGCGCGCCGCACCTGCTCGAGCATCTGCAGCCACGCCGGGCTGTCGCCGACCATGCCGTCGTCGTCGCGGCTGCGCCGGCGCTGAACCTCGACCGCGAGCGCGTCGCAGCGGCGCGCGAGCGCGCTGCGTTCGAGCGCGCGCGCGACCACGAGGTCGAGCTCGGTGAGCTGGTAGGGCTTGGTGAGGTAGTCGAAGGCGCCCAGCTTCATCGCCGCGATCGCGCTGTCGATGCTGCCGTGGCCGGTGAGCACCACGACCTCGGTGCGCGGCGCGAGCTGCTTGATGCGCTCGAGCAGCTCGATGCCGTCCATGCCCGGCATCTTGATGTCGATGAGGGCGAGCTCCACGCCGCCGGCCTCGATGCAGCGCAGTGCGCCTTCGCCGTCGCCGGCCTCGCTGATGCGGTAGCCCTGGCGGCCGAGGCGTCCGCCGAGCAGCTCGCGGTAGAGCTCCTCGTCGTCGACGATCAGGATGTGACGTGCGTTCACGGGTCGATCACTCATTCCTTGCGGCTCCCGCTCCGTCCTCCGCCAGTGGCAGCGCCAGGCGGAACCACGCGCCGCCCTGCGGCCGGTTGCCACAGGCGATGCGGCCGCCCAGCTCGTTCATGATCGCGTAGCAGATCGACAGGCCCAGCCCGGTGCCCTTGCCCGGCGGCTTGGTGGTGAAGAAGGGGTCGAAGACGTGCTCGGCGACCCCGGGCGCGAAGCCCGGCCCGCTGTCGCCGATCTCGATCACGATGCCCTCGCTGCCGGCGCGCGCGGCGATGTCGATGCGCCCGCTGCCGTTCATCGCGTCGCAGGCGTTCTTGACCAGGTTCTGCAGCACCTGCTCGAGCAGGGCCGGGCTGGTGCCGGCCTGCGGCAGGCCGGGGGCGATGTCGACCGCGAGCTCGACGCCGCGGGTGAGGCCGGCGTCGTTGAAGAAGGCCAGGCGCTCGGCGACGAAGAGGCCCACGTCCACCGTCTCCAGGCTGGCGCGCTGGCGGCGCGAGAAGGCGAGCAGGTTGGCGGTGATCGCCTTGCAGCGGTGCGCCTGCTGCTGGATGGTGGCGAGCCCGCGGCGCAGCCGCGCGAAGCGTGGGTCGTCGCCGTGCGGCGCGCACTCGTCGAGCAGGGCCTGGAGTTCCTCGGCGTAGCCCGACACCAGGCCGAGCGGGTTGTTGATCTCGTGCGCCACGCCCGAGGCGAACTGGCCGAGCGCGCTCAGCCGGTTGGCCTGTGCGAGCTCGCGCTCCATCCGCCGGCGTGCGGTGATGTCGCGCGCCACCCCGATCACGCCCTCGGCGACGTCGCGGCCGACGAAGAGGGTGGAGTTGACCTCCAGCACCACGCTGCCGCCGTCGCGTCCGGCGAGCGCGATCTCGAAGGGGCGCCCGGCCTCGCCGGCGATGCGGCGGGCGAAGTCGCGCTCGATGCGCGCCGCCGATGCGGCCGGCATGAAGTCGCCCACCGCGTGCCCGATCGCCGCCTCGGGCGCGGCGCCGAGCAGCTCGGCCATGCGGGTGTTGACGAAGCTCAGCCGGCCCTGGCCGTCGAGGATGTAGACCGCCTCGTTGATCACGTCCTGGACCTGCTGCTCGCGCGACTCGATGCGGCGCGCGTACTCGGTGAGCTCGCGCTCGCGCTCGAGCTGGGCGCTGATGTCGAGCGCCAGCCCGCTGTAGCCCACGATGCGATCGTCCTTGAGCACCGGCTCGACCTGCAGCCGCACCGGGAAGGGCAGGCCGGCGGCGTCGCGCATCACCAGGTCGAGCGTGGTGGTGCTGCGGCGCGCGGCGATCTCCTTGAGGAAGGCGGTGGCGCGCGCGGTGTAGTCGGGCAGCACGAGGTCCTTCAGGCGCAGCGCGGGGAGCTGCGCCTCGCTCACCCCGAGGCGCAGGCGCGCCGCCTTGTTCAGGTGCAGCAGGCGCCCCGAGGCGTGCAGCGCGAACGCCATCTCGGGGAGGTCCTCGATGAGGTTGCGGTAGCGCTGCTCCGAGGCCTCGAGCTCGCGGGTGCGCTCGTGCACCCGGCTCTCGAGCAGGTTGATGCGGTCGCGCAGGTTGAGCGGCTTGAAGTATTCGCGCAGGCCGGCGAGCTCGGGGGCGCAGTCGCTGGCGTTCATCAGCGTCCACGCGCACTGCGGGTCGCCGCGGCCCTCGCAGGCCGTCTCCACGCAGATCATGTCGGCCTCCAGCACCCGCGAGGCGAAGCCCGAGGCGTAGCCGGTGAGCGTCCAGCACACCGGCTCGTCGGCGCGGCCGAACAGGCGCAGGTGCTGCTCGGCCTCGTAGGAGTGCCGCCAGCGCCCGCTCATGCGGTAGCGCCCGTTTGCAGCGTCGAGCTCGAGCGCATCGGGCTCGACCTCGGCGATGCCCGAGAACATGTGGGTGCGCGGTCCGCCGAGGATGAACTCCTCCAGGCTGTCCGGGTGCATGTAGGCGGCGAGCAGATCGGCGTCCTCGTAGCCGCAGCTGAAGCCGTAGCGCGTGAGCACCACCTTGGCGATCTCGCTGCCCAGGGTCTCGACCAGCTCCTTGCGCAGCGCGCCCATCGAGTCGGCATGGACGAGGATGGCGCGCCGCCCGCAGAAGCGGATCGCGCCGCTCTCGGGCATGAAGTCGATCAGCGCGTTGAAGTCGAGCTCGTCCGAACGCATACCCAGCAGGATCTCCGTGCGGCCAGGGAAGAAGCCCGGCGGGCGCCAGCTCGGCCCCCCGGGGACGGCGCAGTCTCGCGCAATTCGTCCCACCCGTCCATGCCGCGACGATCGCTGCGCTGCGGCTGCGACGGATGCCGGCATCTCGCCTGCCATGCGTCGGCGCGTGCCGTGGCTCACGGCGCCGATCGCTGCGAGCGGCTACCCTTGCGACTTTGCGCGAACCCCGTGCGCATGGAAATCGCGATGATCGACCCAGGACTGCCGGCCGACGAGTCCGCCCGCCTCGCCGAGCTGCGCGCGCTGGCGATACTCGACACGCCGCGCGAGGACGCCTTCGACAACCTGATGCAGCTCGCCGCGTCGATCTTCGGCGTGCCGATCGCGCTCGTCGCGCTCGTGGACGAGGCGCGGCAGTGGTTCAAGGCTGCGCATGGCCTGTCCGTTTCGCAAACCCCGCGCGACATCTCCTTCTGCACCCATGTGGTGTTCTCCGGCGAGGCCCTGGTGGTGGAGGACGCCGCGTGCGACCCGCGCTTCGCCGACAACCCGCTCGTCACCGGCGCGCCGTACGTGCGCTTCTACGCCGGCGAGCCGCTGCGCTCCGACCAGGGCTTCGTGCTCGGCACCCTGTGCCTCATCGACACCGCGCCGCGCCGCTTCGAGGACGCCGAGCTCGCGCGCCTGCGGCTGCTCGCGCGTCAGGCCGAGCAGCTCATCCGCCTGCACCGCAAGCGCCAGCGCCTGGCCGACGAGGCGCGCCGCAGCGCGCGCATCGCGGCACGCTACCAGGCCATCACCGAGGGCGCGGCCGCGGCCATCCTGCGCATCGACGGGCGCGGACGCATCATCGAGGTGAACCGCTTCGCCTGCGCACTGCTCGGCTACGACGAGGGTGAGCTGCGCGGGCAGAACGTGCGCGTGCTGATGCCCGAGCCGTTCCGTTCGGCGCACGACGGCTACCTGGAGGCCTATCAGCGCACCGGGCTGGCGCGGGTGATCGGCAAGGGCACCGAGGTCGATGCGCTGCACCGCGACGGCAGCCGCATCCCGGTGCAGCTCACCGTCAGCGAGGTGGGCCAGGGCGCGCAAGCCGACGACTTCGACGGCCGCCACTTCATCGGCATGATGTCCGACCTGCGCGACGTGCATCAGGTTCGCGAGCGCGAACGCCAGGAGCGTGCGCTGCTCGAGGTGCTGCACCGCGGCCTCACCGACTACCACGCCTTGATCTCGGGCAACACCCTGTGGGCCTTTCTCAAGGACGCGCTGTGCGCGCTCACCGGCAGCGCCTACGGGCTGATCGGCGAGGTGGAGCACGCCGAAGGCGGCCCCGCGCTCAAGATCCACGCCATCACCGACCTGTCGTGGAACGACGAGACCCGTGGGCTGATGCGCAAGCTGGTCAGCGGCGACATGCGCCTGAGCAACCCGGCCAGCATGCTCGGGCGCGTCTTCGCCGGTGGCGAGGTGGTGCGCTCCAACACCATGCAGTCCGACCCGCGCGGCGGCGCGATGCCGCCCGGCCACCCGCCGCTGTGGCGCTATCTCGGCGTGCCGATCACGCACCGCGGCGAGGTCATCGGCATGTTCGCGATCGCCAACGCGCCGCAGGACTATCCGCCCGAGCTGGTCGACTGGCTCAAGCCCTTCACCTCGACCTGTGCGCTGCTGATCAACCTCTACCGCCTGTTCAAGGAGCAGCAACGCTTCACCGAGCAGTTGCAGCAGGCGCGTGACCAGGCGGAGAAGGCCAGCCAGGCCAAGACCGAGTTCCTGTCGTCGATGAGCCATGAGCTGCGTACGCCGCTCAACGCCATCCTCGGCTTCGCCCAGCTGCTGCAGAACGGACGCCAGCCGCTGCCCGAGCGCCAGCTCCGCCAGGTCGAGCAGATCGCGCGCAGCGGCCGCCACCTGCTGCAGCTGATCAACGAGGTGCTCGATCTCGCCCGCATCGAGTCGGGCAACCTGCAGGTCTCGCTCGAGCCCGTGTGCGCGCACGACGTGATCCACGACGCCACCCAGATCGTGCTGCCGCTTGCCGAGCACCAGGGCATCGCGCTGGCGCTGCCGCCGGCGCAGGCCTGCGCGCTGCGCTTCGAGGGCGACTACACCCGGGTCAAGCAGATCCTGATCAACCTGCTCGGCAACGCCGTGAAGTACAACCGCCCCGGCGGATCGGTCGAGGTGCGCTGCGAGGCGGCCGGCGGGCGCTGCAGGATCACGGTCGCCGATACCGGCATCGGCATCCCGGCGAGCCGGCTGGGCGAGCTCTTCCAGCCCTTCAACCGCCTCGGTGCCGAGGCGGGCAGCGTCGAGGGCACCGGCGTCGGGCTCGCGCTCACGCGCAAGCTGGTGGACCTGATGCACGGCGAGCTCGGCGTGCGCAGCCGCGAGGGGGAGGGCAGCGAGTTCTGGTTCGAGCTGCCCTTGTGCGAGCACGCGCCCGCGCAGCGTGGCGAGGCGCGTGCGGCGGTCGTGCCGCAAGCCCTGAGCCGGCGCTACCGGGTGCTCCACGTCGAGGACAACCCGGCCAACCGCCAGCTCATGCAGGACGTCTTCGAGGACCTCGGCCAGGCCGAGCTGTACAGCGTCGATTCGGCCGCGGCCGGCATCGAGGCAGCCTGCTCCGACCCGCCCGACCTCATCCTGATGGACATCGACCTGCCCGGCATGAACGGGCTCGAGGCGCAGGCCCTGCTGGCGCGCAACCCGCTGACCGCGCACGTCCCGATGCTGGCGATCTCCGCCGCAGCCTCGCCGCAGCTCGTGCGCAAGGCGCGCGCGGCGGGCTTCATCGACTACGTGACCAAACCCTTCGACATCCCGAGCTTCGTCGCCCGTGTCGGGCAGATCCTCGAACACAGGAGCAGCGATGACTGATCGCGTCCCCATGCATGCCGACGCCGACATCCTGATCGTCGACGACAACGCGGCCAACGTCGAGCTGCTGCTCGCCCTGCTCGAGGACGAAGGCTACCTTCGCCTCGACGGCATCACCGACCCGCGCAAGGTGGCCGCGCGCGTGGCGGAACGCGCGCCCGACCTCATCCTGCTCGACGTGCGCATGCCGCACCTGAGCGGCTTCGATCTCATGGAGCAGCTGTCGGCGGGGGCCGTGGAGGCGCCGGCCGTCATCATCCTCACCGCGCAGATCGACGACGCCACCCGCTACCGCGCGCTCGAGCTCGGCGCACGAGATTTCCTCACCAAGCCCTTCGACCAGGTCGAGGTGCTGCAGCGCATCCGCAACACCCTGCACATGCAGCGGCTGATGAAGGAGCGTGCCGAGCGCGCGGACCTGCTCGAGGTGCTGGTCGCCGAGCGCACCCGGGAGCTCGTCGAACGTGCCCGCAGCGATCCGCTCACCGGCCTGCCCAACCGGGTGGCCCTGCTCGACGAGCTGGCGGCGCGCGTGGCGGCGCGGCGCGACACTGCGGTGCTCTTCCTGGCGATCGAGGGCATGGACGAGATCGCGCGCCTGCACGGCTTCGGTGTCGCCGACCAGCTCGTGCGCGCGGCGGCGCGGCGGCTGCGCGAGTGCGTCCCGGAGGGCTTCCTCGCGGTGTGGAACAGCGCGCAGGCGATCCTGCTGTGCGACTGCGCGCCGGCCGAGGCCGCGGCGGGCCGGCTCGCCGAGCGCCTGCTCGGCGGCTTCCGCCAGCCCGTCGAGGTCGAGCACATGCAGCTCCACCTCGGCCTGCGCATCGGCATCGCCGCGGATGCGCACGAGCGCAGCCCGGAGCAGCTCGTGCGCATGGCTTCGCTCGCGCTGCCTGCGGGCGAAGGGCAGTGGCAGTACTACGAGGCCGAGCTCGAGACGCGCCTGCAGCGCCGCACCGGCATCCGCGAGGCCTTGCGCGGCGCGGTCGAGCGTGACGAGTTCGCGCTGGTGTATCAGCCCAAGGTGGCGCTGTGCAGCGGCGACATCGTTGGCGTCGAGGCCTTGCTGCGCTGGGACGGCAGCACCTACGGCCGTGTGTCGCCCGCCGAGTTCGTCCCCATCGCCGAGGCCAGCGGCGAGATCCTCGCGATCGGCGGCTGGGTCGTGCGCGCTGCGCTCGCCGCGCTGCGGCGCTGGCGGGCGGAGGGGCGCGTCGCCGACGTCTTCAGCGTGGCGATCAACGTATCCACCCAACAGCTCATGCAGCCCGACTTCGCCGAGCGTCTCGTCGCCGAAGTCGAGGCCAGCGGCGTCCCGCCCGCAGTGCTCGAGCTCGAGGTCACCGAGTCCGGCCTGATGCAGGACATGGCGCTCGCCGCCCGCCACCTCGATCGCCTCGCGGGCGCGGGTTTCCGCATCGCGATCGACGACTTCGGCACCGGGCATTCCTCGCTCGCCTACCTCAAGGCCTTGCCGGTGTCGGTGCTGAAGATCGACCGCGCCTTCATCCGCGAACTCCACGCCAGCCCCGCCGACCAGCGCCTCACCGGCACCGTCATCGACATGGCGCGTCATTTCGAGTTCATCACGGTGGCCGAGGGCGTGGAGCAGGAGGCCCAGCTCGAACGCCTCATGGACATGGGCTGCGACCTCGTCCAGGGCTTCATGTTCGCCCCGCCCCTGAAGGAAGATGCGCTGTTCCGGCTGATGCAGACAGGCTTCGCGCACCTGCCGGTGTTCGGCGGCGCGGTGGCGTAGAGGCGTGCGCTCGCCTGACCGCCGCCTTCGCGCCTGCCGGCGCTCCTACATGAACCGCCACGCGTCCCGGCCCCCTGTAGGAGCTGCGGCAGCTGCGAACCTGGCGGTCCGGCAAATGACGCGCAAGCGGCACTCCACCGCCGCCTTCGCGCCTGCCGGCGCTCCTACATGAACCGCCGCGCGTCCCGGACCCCCTGTAGGAGCTGCGGCAGCTGCGAACCCGGCGGTCGGGCAAATGACGCACGTGCAGCACTCCACCGCCGCTCATTCCTCCGCTTCTTCTTCCTCGTCTTCCCCCACCACCGCATCCACACCCGCGGCGGCGACATCCACCGTGGTCTCGACCACGGTCGCGGTGACGCTGACGGCGGTGGCGGCGACCGTGACCACGGCGCCGGCGACCGCGGTCACGGCGCAGCCGCCGAGGGAAAGCGCCGCAAGCAGGCACAGCACCAGGTTGCGTGCAGCGGAAATCGTCATCGTCATTCCATCGTGCCTTGAAAGCCCAGCAACCCGCTCTCGCGCCGGGTCGCCTGCAACACGCCATTCTCCAGCAAGCCCTCGCGTTCGGCCACCAGGCTGAAGGCCTTGCGCGCGCGCGTGATCGCGGTGTAGATCAGCTCGCGCGTGAGCACGTTGCCGCTCTGCGCGGCCAGCACCAGCGCCGTGTGCTCGAACTCCGAGCCCTGGCTCTTGTGCACCGTCATCGCGAACGCCGTCTCGACGTGGGCGAGGCGGCTCACCGCCACCGAGCGCAAGGCCTCGCCGTCGAGGAAGTGCACGCGCAGGCCGCCGCCCTCGGCCGCCGGCAGGGTGATGCCGATGTCGCCGTTGAAGACGCCGAGCGCGGGGTCGTTGCGGGTGACCATGACCGGGCGCCCGGCGTACCAGCTGCCGCGCGGCGACAGCAGGCGCGCGCGCGCGAGGGCGTGCTCGATCGCGCGGTTGAGCCCGGCCACGCCCCAGTCGCCCTCGCGCACCGCGCACAGCACGCGGAAGCGGTCGAAGGCCTTCAGGATGTCGGTCGCCCACGCCGCGTGCGCCGCGCCGTCCTTGCCCGCGGGACCGCGCGCGAGCCGCTCCAGATAGTCGCGGTAGCAGGCGGGCGCGCCCTTGCGGCCGTCGAGCGCGAGCGCGATCACCGCCGCCACCGGCCCGCCCTCGACCCCGTGCAGCGCACCGCTGGCGTCCTCGCGCAGCAGGCGCGCGGGCAGGGTCGGGTCGCGCGCCGTGTTCACCGCGAGCGCGAGCGCGCCGATCGGGCCCTCGAAGCGCCGGCTCTCGCGCAGCATCACGGTGTGCCGGGCGAGCGCGGGCGGGGTGCCTGCGGTCTCGAGGTAGCGCGCGGGCAGGGTCTCGCCGGTGGTGGCGAGCAGGTAGCGCGCGGTCTCGGCGTCATAGCGTCCCGCCTGGGCGTCGCGGCAGAGGTCGCCGAGCACCGCGCCGGCCTCGACCGAGGCGAGCTGGTCCTTGTCGCCGAGCAGGACCAGGCGCGCGCCGGGCGGCAAGGCTTCGAGCAGGGCGGCCATCATCTCCAGGTGCACCATCGACGCCTCGTCCACGATCACCACGTCCACGTCGAGCGGGTTGCCGGGGTGGTGGCGGAAGCGCCGGGTGTCGGGGCGGGCGCCGAGCAGCGCGTGCAGGGTTCGCGCCGCGCCGATGCGGCGGGTCAGCGCGCCGAGGTCGAGGTGGGCGCCCAGGCTGTGCTGCAGGGCCTGCAGCGAGCCGTCGATGGCCTGGCGCAGGCGCGCGGCGGCCTTGCCGGTGGGCGCGGCGAGCGC
>RRZT010007605.1_pt1 | contig 10813 bp, 9 predicted proteins | sample 2165551 | NCBI WGS metagenome assembly RRZT01 (sample SAMN10456910, study PRJNA506462) | wastewater metagenome | biome: wastewater; feature: sludge; material: wastewater sludge; isolation source: wastewater sludge with Escherichia coli K12::gfp cells carrying plasmid... | place: USA: Moscow, Idaho ...
CATCAGCGGTTGCAGCCGCGGATGCAGCGCATAAAACCCGTCCAGATCCAGCGCGCCGTTTTCCGGCCCCGTGGAAATGTCGCGGCGCAGCTTGCGCAGCATCGGGTCGCCATAGGGCTGGATCGCGTCCAGCCCGTCCATCGCCCCGCGCAGGATGATCACGACCAGCCGGTTATCGCCCGGCAGGGCCGCGAAGGTCATCGAACTCATCAACGGATGCGCCGCGGCCGAACAGCCGATCAGCGCGGTTCCCTTGAGAAAAAGACGGCGGTCCAGGTTCAGCATCTGTCCCCTCCTATCGCCGGTTGAAATCGCCAGAGGCCAGGATCAGCGCGACCCCCTCGGCCGCGCTTTCGGCCTTGGGCACCGCCCAGGCCAGCTGGTCGGACTGGGTGCCGCGAAACGTCGTTTCAATCAGCCTGCGCGGATCGGGCATGTCATCGAGCATCTGGCGCGGCATGCGCAGCGACCAGTTGATGCGCGCCGCCAGAAGCTGGGGCGCGATCCAGGCCTGACTGTCCTCGGGCCAGCCATCGGGACCGTTCTGCCGCGCCCAGGGCTGTCCCATCGCGGTCATCGGATCAAAGGTCATGCGCGCGTTCTGCGGATGCTCCAAAGCGGCGATCCGTTCGCCCGTGATCCCCAGGGCGCGATAGCATGCGACCAGATAGTCAAAGGGCTGGCGCACCTTCTGGCGCAGGGTTTCGGCCAGCGCCGGATGCGTGACCAGCACGCGATAAACCTGCGGCAGATCCCCCTGCGACGCCTGCCAGACCCCGGTCAGATCCCGCACCAGATCCTCGGGCGGGTCGTCCGACACGAAATGCACCGCCAGCTTGCGCGAGATATATTGCGCCGTTTCCGGCCGGCGGGCGATGTCGGTCAGCGCCGAGCGGATATCGTCCAGCCCGCCGCGCCGGCCGCCGCCATAGCTTTCGCCCAGCACCGATTCGGCCCCCGGCTCGGCCAGTTGCGGGCGATAGGAAAAGCCGTCGGCCGGGGTAAAGGCCAGCCCGGTCAACAGCTCGGCCAGCTGACGGACGTCCTTTTGGCTATAGCCCGCGCCAACCCCAAGGGAATGCAGCTCCATCGCCTCGCGGGCAAGGTTTTCGTTCAGGCCCAGGGCCTTGTTCCGGTTGCGCTTGGCCGCGATCGAATTGGGTCCGCGGCTTGAGGTCTGGTTCAGATAGACCAGCATCATCGGATGCGTGTCGGCGGCAAAGAACATGTCCTCGAACCGGCCGTTCACATGCGGACGGATCGCCTCGTCGACAAAGGCGACGGCCAAGGGGTTCTGCCCCGCCCCGGCGGGTCGCACGGTGAAATGATCGGCCCAGAACTGCACCAGCCTTTCGCCGAAACCGACCGGATCGTCGACGGCACGGATAATCCGGGATTGCAGGTCCGCGACCATCATCCGGCCCAGCGTGCGGTTGAAATCCTTGGATTTTTCGATGTCTTCCTGACCACCCTCCTTGCGGGCCTTGGTCAGGTCGCGCAGGCGCACCATCAATTCGCTGGCCCGCGCGGTGGTCATGGCATCAGGCCCCGGGCCAGCCTTGGCCGGACCGGACAGCACGGCTTCGACATTCTCGGGCGGCGGCATCAGCGGCGACAGGCCATAGCCCAACCGGATCGCCGCCAGTTCGGGAAATCCAAACGTCATGCAAGACCTTTCACGACAGGAACCACCGGGGTTTCGGACATGCTTATCACATGGCCCATGCGAAAGGTCAGATCACGGTTTATTCAAATGCTGCAAAACGGCAAGGCCCCGCCGAAGCGGGGCCAGCATCCGGGCATCTCTGCGCGGTCTTATTCCTTGGGCAGGGCGCGCAGCCGCAATTCGCGCAGCTGTTCGTTGGTGGGTTCGCTGGGCGCGCCCATCATCAGATCCTCGGCGCGCTGGTTCATCGGGAACATGATGACCTCGCGGATGTTCTGCTCGTCTGCCAAAAGCATGACGATGCGGTCGATCCCCGCCGCGCAACCGCCATGGGGCGGCGCGCCATAGCGGAAGGCCTTGACCATGCCGCCAAACCGCTTTTCGACCTCGTCATGGCCGTAACCGGCCAGTTCAAAGGCCTTGAACATGATTTCCGGCTTGTGGTTGCGGATCGCGCCCGAGATCAGTTCATAGCCGTTGCAGGCCAGATCGTATTGATAGCCCTTGACCGAAAGCGGATCGCCCGACAGCGCGTCGAGCCCGCCCTGCGGCATCGAGAAGGGGTTATGCGAAAAGTCGACGCGACCGTCCTCGCCCTTTTCATACATCGGGAAATCGACGATCCAGGCAAATTTGAACTGGTTTTCGTCGGTCAGGCCCAGCTCGCGGCCGATCTCGTTGCGGGCGCGGCCGGCGACGGCCTCGAACGCCTCGGGCTTGCCGCCCAGGAAAAAGGCGGCGTCGCCTTCGCCCAGACCCAGTTGCAGGCGGATGGCTTCGGTTTTCTCATCCCCCAGGGCCTTGGCGATGGGGCCGGCGGCCTCGGTCGTGCCGTCCTCGGCCTTGCGCCAAAAGATATAGCCCATGCCCGGCAGACCCTGCTGTTGGGCAAAGGCGTTCATGCGGTCGGCGAATTTGCGCGATCCGCCCGTGGGCGCGGGAATGGCGCGGACCTCGGTTCCGTCCTGTTCCAGAAGCTTGGCAAAGATGCCAAAGCCCGAGCCGCGGAAATGGTCGGAGACCACCTGCATCTCGATGGGGTTGCGCAGGTCGGGCTTGTCGCTGCCATATTTCAGCATCGATTCCGCATAGGGAATGCGCGGCCAGTCGGCATCCACCGGGCGGCCATTGCCAAAGGTCTCGAACAGGCCCTGAATGACCGGCTGGATGGCCGCGAACACGTCTTCCTGATCGACAAAGGACATTTCCAAGTCGAGCTGATAAAAATCGGTAGGGCTGCGGTCGGCGCGCGGATCCTCGTCACGGAAACAGGGCGCGATCTGGAAATAGCGGTCAAAGCCCGCGACCATGATCAGCTGCTTGAACTGTTGGGGGGCCTGCGGCAGGGCATAGAACTTGCCCGGATGCAGGCGCGAGGGCACCAGAAAGTCGCGCGCGCCTTCGGGCGACGAGGCGGTGATGATCGGGGTCTGGAATTCGGTGAACCCCGCCCCCCACATCGCGTCCCGGATCCATTTGATCACCCGTGACCGCAGCATGATGTTTTCATGCAGGCTGTCGCGGCGCAGGTCCAGGAAACGATAGGCCAGACGGGTTTCCTCGGGATAGTCCTGATCGCCGAACACCGGCAGCGGCAGGTCGTCCGACGCGCCCAGCACCTCCATGTCGGTGGCATAGACTTCGATCTCGCCGGTGGGCAGCTTGGGGTTCACAAGGCTGGCGTCGCGCAGCTTGACCCGGCCATCGATGCGGATCACGGTTTCGGCGCGCAGCTTTTCCAGCGCGGCAAAGGCCGGGCTGTCGCTGTCGGCGATGACCTGGGTGATGCCGTAATGGTCGCGCAGGTCGATGAACAGCACGCCCCCATGGTCGCGGACACGGTGGACCCAGCCGGACAGGCGGATCTCGGATCCGGCATTCGCGGCGGTCAACTCGCCGCAGGTATGGCTGCGATAGGCGTGCATGATCGGCTCCTTGCTCACATCGCGCCGATACAAACCGCCAAGCCCGCAAAGTCAAGGCGGCATCCGAGTTTCGCTTGACACATGGGGTGCGCGGCCTTGTACTGGCCCGGCCGTTCGATCGGGGGAGCGATGCTTTATCTAATCCTCAAGGCCGCCATCTCGGGCATTCTGATCGCCGCCGCATCCGAGGTCGCGCGCCGCCATGCCGGGATCGGCGCGCTGATCGCCTCATTGCCGTTGGTATCGGTGCTGGGCATGATCTGGTTGTGGCGCGACACCGGCGATCCCGACAGGCTGGCCGATCATGCGCAGGCGACATTGTGGTATGTGCTGCCATCGCTGCCGATGTTCGTGCTGATCCCGGCCATGCTTCGGGCGGGGTTCGGCTTCTGGATCAGCCTGGGCGCCGGCTGCCTGCTGACTTTCGGCCTTTACCTGATGACGATGCGGGCGCTGCACTAGCGCGCGGATCATGGCCTAGAACGGACGCACCACCGCGCCCGACCAGAAATAGGCCCCCATGCCGACCGTGAAAAGCACGTTCCCCGCGATCCCGTGCAGGATCCAGGCCGAGGGAAAGCCCCGCAACAGATAGGCGCGGGCGAATATCCAGCCCCCGATCAGCGTCAGCACCGCGACGACGATGGACCAGTACATCAGATGCGCGAATGAAAACACCGCCGCATTGACCGCGACCGCCGTGCCGCGATCGGGAAACAGGCTGCCGAAACGGTGAAAGAACAGCGGCCGAAAGATCAGCTCCTGCGGCAAGGCCGAGATCAGCGGATAAAGCAGCCAGATCACCCCCAGAAACCGCAGCCGTTCCGGGGTCAGCGGCCGGGCGTAATCGGGCCGGGTGATCTGGATGATCGCCCAGCCCACAAGCCCGACGATCAGCCCGAAAAACAGCACCTGCCAGACCGGCACCCGGCGAAAGCCCGCAATCAGGCTGCGCCATTCAAAGCCGCCGGTCCGCCACAACAGCACCAGCCCCGCCAGCGTAAGGACGAAGAGCGCCAGAAACATCGAGCGCGGCGGCAGAAACAGCGCAATCGCCAGCGGCGCCCCGATATAGAGCGCCGCGAACTCGGCCCATAACAGGCCGCGGCTTATTGCATGCGCTGGTTCAGCCATGCGCGCCATTGCCCCGGAGAACCGGCAAAGACGTTCAGATCGACATTGCCACCGATGCCCGGCACCCGCCCGGTCCCGGTATATTGCCAGAAGCTGTACCGCTGACCGGGATAGGTCAGGCGGGGGTGGCCCGCGACCGAACGCAGCCAGAATTCCTCGGGCCAGCTGCCGAGGTTGTTGTCACGATAGAAATCGACCGTGGTATAGATGATCGGGCGCTGGCCGTAATAGCGATGCAGGATATCCTTGAAGATCTTGGCCTCGCGCAGGACCTCCCAGCTGGGCGGACGGTGCGGACAGGTTTTTGAGGCCGTCCATTCCAGATCCAGCACCGGCGGCAGCGCGCCGCGTTCGCGCGGCACATTGGCGATGAACCATGCCGCCTGTTGCGCGCCCGAGCGGCAGAAATAGAAATAGTGATAGGCGCCGCGCGGGATGCGGGCCTGTGCGGCCTCGTACCAATAGCGGCGGAAATTCGGGTCGGCATGGTCGCCGCCCTCGGTCGCCTTGATAAAGGCAAAGCTCACGCCCGAACTGCGCACCCGGCCCCAGTTGATATCCCCCTGATAGCGCGAGATGTCGATGCCATGGACCTGATGGTCATAGGGATGGCCGCCGACCCATGCGTGGGGGGCGCTGTCGCCGAATTGCGGGCCGCTGCCCTGCCCCACCATCACCGCCGGGCCGCGCGACCCGCCGCCACCGCCGCAAGCCGTCAGCGCCGCCAGCGCCAGAACCGCGAATACCTTGCCAAGAACCTTCATTGCTGCCCTCTGCCCACACGCCGCGTTTCCGGCGCTTTGCCCCCTTATGACAGAGGCGGATGAAAAGTCACTCTGGCGTGACAATCACGAATTTGTCAGGATTGCGACAGATCCGAAAGCAGACAAAAGACGACCACAAGAACTGATGGATAATTTGCAGACGTCGCGCATCACCCTGCGCCCCTTTGTTGCCGCCGACGCGACCCAGGCCTTTGCCTGCATGAGCGAGCGCCTGTCGCCCTATACCGCCTGGCAACCGCCGCGCAGCCGCGCCGAATTCCGCCGCATCTGGGAAGGCTGGATCGAGGGCGCACGCGCCGGAACCGAGCTGTGCATGACCGCACGTCATACCGAGACCCGGAAATTCATCGGCCTTGCCGGGTTGAAGCGGATCACCAGCGGCCGGCCCGAAATCGGCATCTGGGTGCGCACCGAATTGCAGGGGCGCGGCCATGGCCTTGAAATGGTCCAGGCCCTGATCCGGCGCGGCAGCGGGCGGTTTTCGCCCGACCATTTCCGCTATCCGGTAGCGCTGGACAATCGCCCCAGCCGCCGCATCGCCGAGCGGCTGGGCGGCACCATCGTCGGGCGGTATCGGACCGACATCTATGACGGGGTGATCTATGCCATCCCGCCACTGATCTAGCCGCCTAGGTCGCCAGCATCCAAAGCGCGACCCCCGCCAGCAGCGCGCCGGATATCAGGTTCATCCGCCGCGCCGCGACGGCATCCCTGAACCCGGCCGCAAGCCGGTCCCCGGCCAGCGTCCAGAGCGCAAAGGCGGCAAGGTTGTTCAGGGTGAAAACCGTGCTGATCCAGCCGATGGCGCCCAGATCCCCGGCCCCCGCCGCGCCCAGAAACTGCGAATACATCAGCGCGATGATCGCATAGGCCTTGGGGTTGAGGATCAGAAGGATCGCGCCATCGGCAAAGCCCGCCGGACGGGCGATGGCCGCGCCGCCATATGCCCCGGCCCGCAAGAACCGCAGCGCGAGGATCAGCACATAGATGCCCCCCACCCATTTCAGCGCCAGAAACAGCGCCGGCCCCCGCGCAAGAATGGCCGCAAAGCCAAGCCCGATGGCAAAGGTCACGATCCACGTCGCCAGATGATAGCCCAGATTGGCCCGGATCGTGGCGCGAAAGCCAAAGCGCGCGCCATTGGCGGCAAAGAATAGGTTCCCCGGCCCCGGACTATAGGCCAGGGGCAGCAGAAACAGGATCAGCGCAAGCGTGGATTGGGTCATGGGGAATTTCCGGCTATGGGGTGGAAACCGGAATTCCATGGATCGCCGCATCGCCGCGATCCGTTTCTTGCGCCCCAATCCTTGCACCCCGAACCGGCCCGGAACCTGCGCCCCGCGCCGATCGGCTGGCTCAGTTCACATCCGGCAGCATCTTGCCCGGGTTCATGATCCCCTGCGGATCCAGCGCCGTCTTGATCGCGGCCATGACCCCGATCGCATCGCCATGCTGGGCGCGCATCAACGAACGCTTGCCGATGCCCACGCCATGTTCGCCGGTGATGGTGCCCCCCACCGCCAGCGCGCGTTCCGCCATGCGGGTGGCGACGCGTTTGGCGGCGGCCAGCTCATCGGCATTGCCCGGCATGATCAGCATCTGCGAATGGAAATTGCCGTCGCCGACATGGCCAACCATGGGGCCGATCAGACCGGCCTCGCGGATATCCTCGGCCGCGGCGGCAACGGCGGCGGGCAGATGCGACATCGGCACGCAGATATCGGTGACCACCGCCGTGGCGCCGGGGCGCAGCGCAAGGCAGGCGCGATAGGCGCCGTGGCGCATCTTCCACAGCGCGGCGCGTTCCTCGGGCGTGGTCGCCCAGTCAAAGCCGGTGCCGCCGAATTCGGCCGCCAGCTCGCCGAAACGCTGGGCATCCTCCCGGACGGTGACGGGCGAGCCGTGGAATTCGACCATCAGATGCGGGCCTTCGTGCAGATGCGTGCCGGCATATTGGTTAAAGGCGCGCGCCGCATCGCCATCGACAAATTCGATCCGCGCCATCGGAATGCCCGACTGGATCGTGGCGGTGACGCATTCGACCGCCTGATCCAGCGTCGGGAAACCACAGACCGCCGAGGCGACCTCTTCGGGTTGGCCATGCAGGCGCAGGGTCAATTCGGTGATGATGCCCAGCGTCCCCTCGGATCCGACGAAAAGCCCGGTCAGGTCATAGCCGGCGCTGGATTTCGCCGCCCGCGTGCCGGTGCGGATCACCGTGCCGTCGGCCAGGACCACCTCAAGCGCAAGCACATTGTCGCGCATGGTGCCATAGCGCACGGCGGTGGTGCCGCTGGCGCGCGTCGCGGCCATGCCGCCAAGGCTGGCATTGGCGCCCGGATCGACCGGAAAGAACAGCCCCGTGGCCCGCAGCTCGGTATTGAGCGCCTCGCGCGTGACGCCGGGCTGGAGGCTGACCTGCATGTCCTCGGCCCGCACCTCGAGCACGCGGTCCATCTTCATCATGTCGACGACCAGCCCGCCCTGCACCGCCAGCGCATGCCCTTCGAGCGAGGTGCCGGTGCCCCAGCCGATCACCGGCACGCCATGCGCGTGACAGATCGCCAGCAGCCGCGACACCTCGTCGGTCGAGACCGGCCATGCCACCGCATCGGGGGGCGGCGCGGTGTGAAAGGTCTCGGACTGGCCGTGCAGATCGCGGTCGGCGGCACCGACCGAGAAACGTGCGCCCAAAAGCGCGGAAAGGGCATCGATGGCCGGCGCGGGGATCGGCATGGGGGACCTCCTGGGATGACAGGGAATTGATAGTCCCGCCGCCGCCCCAAGGGCAAGCGCAACGGCTGGACGCAGGCGCCGCTTTGTGATCGGCTGGGAACAGGGACAAAGCGGCGGCATGGCGGACAGGCAAGACGGAACATCAAAGGGTTGGGGTCGACAGGGCCTGCGGCATCTGCGCGCTCATCTGGCGCGGGGCTGGCGCGTCCTGGTGACGCGCGGCCCCGGCCAGATCGAGTTCTGGATCATCGCCCTGCTGATCGGGATCTGCGCCGGGCTGGCGGCGCTGGTCTTTCGGCTGGGGATCGGCGCGTTGCAGCATCTGGCCTATGGCACCGACGACATGACCATGGCCTCGGTCGCGGGTCGGCTGCCATGGTGGTGGGTGCTGATCGTGCCGATCATCGGCGGCTTTGTGGTCGGGCTGATCCTGGACCGTTTCACCCCGGACGGGCGCGTGCGCGCCGTCGCCGACGTGATCGAGGGCGCGGCGCTGGACGGCGGCCGGGTCGAGACGCGCGAGGGGCTGGCCTCGGCCGCCGCCTCGATCATCACGCTGGGCACTGGCGGCAGTTCCGGGCGCGAGGGGCCGGTGGTGCATCTGGCCGGCGTCATCTCGACCTATGTCGCCAACCGCATCAACGCCAGCGCGATGACCGGGCGCGAGCTTCTGGGCTGTGCGGTCGCGGGCGCCGTCGCCGCCAGCTTCAACGCCCCCATCGCCGGCGCGCTTTTCGCGCATGAGGTGATCCTGCGCCATTTCGCCAGCCGCGCCTTTGCGCCCATCGCGATTTCGGCCGTGGCCGGCACGGTCATCAACCGGCTGCGCTATGGCGGGCTGACGGAATTCGACCTGCCCCGCACCAACGCGCTTGGCTTTTATGTCGAGCTGCCGGCCTTTGTGGTTCTGGGGCTGATCTGTGCGCTGGTGGCGGCGGCGATGATGGCCGCGATCTTTCGCGCCGAAACCATCGCCAACCGGATCATGGCGCGCACGGGCTGGCCGCGCTGGTGGCGGCCGACCATCGCGGGCGCGATGCTGGGGCTGATCGCGATCCCCTTTCCCCATATCATCGGCGTCGGCTATGAGACGACGGCCGCGGCGCTCAAGGGCGATCTGGGGCTGTGGACGGTGATCGTTTTCGCGCTGATCAAGGCCGTCGCGGTGGCGATCACGCTGGGCGGGCGCATGGGGGGCGGCGTGTTCTCGCCGGCGCTGGTCATGGGGGCGCTGACAGGGCTGGCCTTCGGCATCATCGCGACCGGGCTTGCGCCGCAATATTCGGGCAATATTGGCATCTATGCGCTGGCCGGCATGGGCGCGGTCGGCGCGGCGGTGCTGGGGGCGCCGATCTCGACCGCGATGATCATCTTTGAAATGACCGGCGACTGGCAGACCGGGATCGCGGTGATGACCACGGTGTCGCTGTCATCGGCGCTGGCATCACGGCTGGTCCACCGCTCATTCTTTCTGACCCAGCTTGAGCGGCGCGGCATCCGCATCGCCGAGGGGCCGCAGGTCTGGTTGCCGCAAAAGATGCGGGTGACGGCGGTGATGCGGGCTCTGGGCACCCGCGACGCGCCCTCGGCCGATCTGTTGCGCAATATGGTCGCCGCCGGGCAATGGATCGCCGAAGGCGAAAGGCTGGATTTCGCGCTGCGCCGTTTCGACGAGGCGGGCGCGGCTTTTCTGCCGGTGATCCAGCCCGCCCGCGACGGCGCCGAACCCGAAATTCTGGGCGCGCTTTACCATGTCGATGCGCTGCGCGCCCTGAACACCGCCCTGGCCGCAGCCGCCGCCGAAGAGCACGGCTAGGCCGCGCCCCTCAGGCCTCCATCAGGCTCCGTCAGGCCCCGGACCCGAACATCCCCCGGACCGCCCCGATCAGCGGCGAGATGACGTAATTCGCCACCGGGATCAGGATCAGACCCAGGATCAGACCGAAAACCCCGTCAAAGAACGCCGTCACCGCCCAATTGACCAGACCGGCCGCCTGCGGCATGGCATGGGCCGCAGCCTCGGCCATGTCGTGGATCCATTGATAGGGCTGGTGCTGGCCCAGCTCGTGCATGCCGTGAATGACGATCTGACCGCCGACCCAGATCATCGCCGCCGTGCCGACCACCGTCAGCACCTTCATAAAGGGCGGCATGAAGCGCACGATGCCGCGCCCAAGCCCCGCCGTGACGCCGCCCCGCTCGGCCAGATGCAGGCCGAAATCGTCGGCCTTGACGATCATCGCGACGAAACCATAGACGGCGACGGTGATGCCGATGGCCACCAGGATCAGGATGATCGCCTTCATCCAGATCGGATCGCTGGCCGGAATTGCGGCCAGCGCGATGGTCATGATTTCGGCCGACAGGATGAAATCGGTCTTGATCGCGCCCTTGACGCGCTCTTCCTCAAGGCCGGCGCCGCCCTCGGGCGTCTTGACCAGATGCGGGTCGTTGCCGTGATCGGCCGCGAGCGCATGCCAGACTTTTTCGGCACCCTCGAAACACAGATAGGCCCCGCCCACCATCAGCAAGGGCGCGATCGCCCAGGGCGCGAATGCCGACAAAAG
>RRZT011953520.1_pt1 | contig 10813 bp, 10 predicted proteins | sample 2165551 | NCBI WGS metagenome assembly RRZT01 (sample SAMN10456910, study PRJNA506462) | wastewater metagenome | biome: wastewater; feature: sludge; material: wastewater sludge; isolation source: wastewater sludge with Escherichia coli K12::gfp cells carrying plasmid... | place: USA: Moscow, Idaho...
ACCAAGAACAACCTCGAGGCGGCCGAAGAGATAGTCCGCCAGCTGCGGCTACGCGACATCGGCGGGCTCATCGTGGTGGACTTCATCGATATGGTGCTGGAGGCCAACCGTGAGTTGGTGCTGAGGCGCCTCATCGAGTGCCTCGGGCGCGATCGTACCCGCCATCAGGTTGCCGAAGTAACCTCGCTCGGTCTGGTGCAGATGACCCGCAAGCGCGTGGGTCAAGGGCTTGTTGAAGCCTTCTCCACAACGTGCGAAGCATGCGACGGCGCCGGGTACATCACCCACACGCATCCCGTCGAGCGCGCGGACGGACCGTCCGATTCCGGGCCGCGCCGCAACAAGAAGCAGCAGCAGGCCGCCCCGGAACACAGCTCCGAGAGCGAGGCAGAGAGGGACGGCGTGAAAAACGCGTTGAACTTGATTGCTGCCGCGGCTGCGAAGGGCCACGATGAGGGCGCTGAAGAGCCAGCCGGTAGTGGCCGTGATGACTCAGCGAGCGAAGGATCCTCAAAGAAGGGCAAGAAGTCCAAGAAGGGGAAGTCTGGCGGTTCCAAGGCGGGGGCGTCCAAGAAGGGCCGTCGCAAGGACTCTGGCGAAGGCCGAAGTGATTCGGCCAGAAACTCGCAGGAGAACGCAGCGGGCGGAAGCGCCCCGGATTCCTCCGTTCAGTCCCGGGCCATCGTCAGGAAGGCCGCTGCGCCCATTGAGAAGCCGATAGAGCGCCCGGCGGCACTTCGTCGGGCCGCCAATGCTCCGGTGGGCAAGGTGGAAGCTTCTAGCATGGCGGCGGGCTCCGCAGCATCCGCTGGGGAAGATTCCAAGGACGCCAAGCCGAAGAAGGCGCGCCGTGTCTCCTCCTCAGGGACCATTACCCCGGGTGCAGGCGCATCGGCGGCAATCATGACCTTCCCAGCACAGTAGGTTGCAACACGCGTGGTGTATCCCATAGCCGAAACGCCCCAGTTTGAGGCGTTCGGACTTGATCGGATTGCTTGCCAGTGAGTAACCTTGAGAGTCGGCGCGTGAAACCGCGCCCATTAGTCAGTCATGCTCCGCATCCGCGTGAGCAGCCGGAATCAACAGAGATGAGCAAGAACGTGGTTTACGCGATCGTCAAGGCCGGCGGCCGTCAGGAGAAGGTGTCCGTTGGGTCCGTCGTCGTAGTTGACAAGATGGATGGACAGGCCGGCGATACAGTCGAGCTCGAACCCATCATGCTCGTTGACGGTGACAAGGTCACCACGGCTGCCGATGGCATTTCCGCAAAGGTAACCGCCGAAGTTGTTCGTGATGATAAGGGACCGAAGATCTCCATCATCAAGTACAAGAACAAGACGGGTTACCGCAAGCGCATGGGTCACCGCGCCAAGCTGACCCGCCTCAAGGTCACCGGCATTCAGTGAGTTTTTACTCCGTCAACGCATTACTAGAGAGCAGGTTCTAGAGATGGCACATAAGAAGGGCGCCAGCTCCTCGCGCAACGGGCGCGATTCCAACGCGCAACGCCTCGGCGTTAAGCGCTTCGGCGGCGAGTTCGTCAAGGCTGGAGAAATCATTGTTCGCCAGCGCGGCACGCACTTCCACCCGGGCAACAACGTTGGCCGCGGCAAGGATGACACCCTGTTTGCACTGTCGGCTGGCAACGTCCAGTTCGCTACGCGCAAGGATCGTAAGGTCATCGATATCGTAGCGGCGCAGGCATAAATACAGTCTGTTTGAGAGAGGGTGGGAGGCGTTGCCTTCCGCCCTCTTTCTTTCGTTCCCCGTAGCTCTCCCGATTCCTTTCTCTTCCGCCGATCTTGCGTCACAAATCGCCGTTCTAGCCGATTGTGAGTCATAGATCGGGAAGTTGGGGCCCGGGGACGTTGGAACAGCCGGACCATCGGGAACGTCAGGTTGCCGGGCTCGTAGGGCTGTTGAGAACGGGGGCCGGCACCACCGGATAAGGGACCATGAGGGACGACGACGAAACGTTCGCAAGCCAGCTATGAGCTGCGCCCTACACCTCAGGTCCCACGTGCCGTAGGATTCTTCGGCACCTATCAGAACGCACTATCACATTCAGAGCTGAGGATAATATGGCCACCTTCGTTGACCGAGTGACTATCTACGCCCAAGCGGGCAATGGCGGCAACGGGTGCGCGTCCGTGAAGCGTGAGAAGTTTAAGCCGCTGGGAGGTCCTGACGGAGCAAACGGCGGTCACGGCGGCGACGTCGTGGTGAGCGTAGATCCGCAGGAGACCACTCTTCTGGCCTATCACCACGCTCCCCATCAGAAGGCGGATTCGGGCACACAGGGTGCTGGGGATATGCGCGCCGGACGCAACGGTGCTGACCTCATCATCAAGGTGCCCTCGGGCACTGTCGTGCGCTCCGCCGATGGCAAGGTTCTCGCAGACTTGGTTGGCCCGGAGGCCAGCTACGTCATTGCGCGCGGTGGCGCGGGCGGCCTAGGCAATGCGGCGCTCGCATCCCCGAAGCGCAAGGCCCCAGGCTTCGCTCTTCTTGGGGATGAGGGCGAGGAAGCGGAAGTTGTTCTCGAGCTCAAGTCGGTTGCCGATGTGGCGCTCGTTGGCTTCCCAAGTGCAGGCAAGTCCTCCATCATCGCGGCCATGTCCGCCGCTCGCCCCAAGATTGCCGATTATCCGTTTACCACGTTGGTACCGAACCTCGGTGTGGTGCAGGCGGGAGACGAGCGCTACACGATCGCTGACGTTCCCGGACTCATTCCCGGGGCATCGGAGGGCAGGGGGCTCGGACTCGAGTTTCTCCGCCACATTGAACGCTGTTCCGTGATCGTGCACGTGATTGATTGCGCCACACTGGAACCGGGGCGTGACCCGCTGACGGATCTTGACATGATCGAACACGAGCTGGCCGCCTACGCCGAAGAGCTGCCGGCAATCGAGGGCCGCGTTCCGCTTATGGAGCGCCAGCGCATCGTTGTTCTCAACAAGATTGACGTGTTGGAAGCCCGCGAGCTTGCAGACTTTGTTCGCGAGGACATCGAGAAGCGCGGCCTGCCCGTTTTCGAGATTTCTGCGGCCTCCCATGAGGGGCTCCGGCCTCTCTCCTTTGCCCTCGCCAAGGCGGTAGCACAGTCCCGCGCCGCCCAACCCGAGCTGGAGGATGCCCCGCGCATCGTACTGCGCCCCCGCGCGGGTAAGGGTGGCGATGCCTTTACCATCGTCAAGCGCTCCAAGGGCGGCGAAGACTTCTTCCTCGTGCGTGGCGACAAGCCGGAGCGCTGGGTCCGCCAAACTGATTTCGATAACGATGAGGCCGTGGGCTTCCTTGCCGATAAGCTCTACAACATCGGGATCGAGAAGGAACTCATGCGCAGCGGCGCGCGTGCTGGCGATATGGTGGTTATTGGCTCCGAGGACGATGGATACATCTTCGATTGGGAGCCCACGATGCAAACCGGCGCTGAACTTCTGGGACCGCGCGGCACTGATCTCCGCTTTGAGGAGCCGGTCCGCGCCTCCCGCAAGGAGCGCAAGGAGGCATATCTGGATCGCATGGATGCCAAGGAGGTGGCCCGGCAAGAGCTGTGGCAGGAGCGCGAAGCTGGACACTGGACGGACCCGGCCAACGAATAATGGCAAGATGGCAGTGTGAATAACAAGTTGCCTCAACGAGATCAGATTGGTCAGGCCACGCGTATTGTGGTCAAGGTTGGTTCCTCCTCCCTGACTCGACCTGAGGGCAACTTGGACGTGGATCAGCTTGCCACCATTACGGGCGTTCTCACCGCTGCTCACGAGCGCGGTCAGCAGGTTGTGCTCGTGTCCTCTGGCTCCACCGCCGCAGGTATTGGCCCTCTCGGCCTTTCTGGGAAACCGCGGGAAATGCACCTTCATCAGGCCGCGGCGATGGTCGGTCAGTCGCGCCTGCTCGCGGCGTGGGAAGCCGAATTTGCCAAAGCGCACATCACGATCGGACAGGTTCTCTTCACGGCCGAGGACGTGGTGAATCGCCGACACTACGCCAATGCTCAGAGTGCCCTGTCTACCCTACTATCGCTTGGCGTGATCCCCATCGTCAATGAAAACGATGCGGTGGTGACCGATGAGCTTCGCTTCGGCGATAATGACAGATTGGCCGCACTGACCTCGCATCTCGTGGCGAGCGAAGTGCTGATCCTCCTGACGGACGTGGATGGCCTGTACACGATGCCCCCCAAGTTTGAGGGCGCCCGCATTATCTCCGAGGTGCGTTCTGCCCACGATCTGGAATCACTCGAAATCACCAGCCACGGCTCGAACGTGGGGACCGGCGGCATGCGTACCAAGGTGGCAGCAGCCGATCTGGCCTGTTCGGGCGGAGTAGCAGTCCTCATCACCTCTCCGGAGAATCTGGGGGCCGCGCTGTCCGGCGAATCGGTTGGCACGTGGTTCCATCCGACCGGCAGGCGCACCTCAGCACGAAAGCTCTGGTTGGAGCATGCGGCACAGGTCAAGGGCACCATCATTGTGGATGGGGGAGCGGCCTCTGCTCTGCGTCGCGGCGGCACTTCTCTCCTACCGGTTGGAGTGTTCGCGGTGGCCGGCAAGTTCGCCTCGGGAGATCTCGTGGAGATCCGCCAGATGGACGGGGCCACGATTGGACGGGGTGTGTGCGGATTTTCCTCCGAAGAGCTCACTCGTATCGCGGGGGATAAAGATATCGCCCACGGCCTGCGCCCCGTTGTACACGTCAACGATTTCGTTCGTGCCCGCGCCGGCCACGATTCGCACTAGCTCGAATCTGCGGCACCGCTCGCCCGCCACCGCCCGCGCCATTGTCAAGGCTCTGCGGGACCCACGTCCTCAACATGAGGCCTAGATAACACACTCAACGTGACATCGTCCACTCTATGGAGCCTCTGTCTTGCCATTCGGACGTGCTCTTGTTTACTCTGTAGGCGTATCACCAGATACGGTCCGCCACGAGCGGACGGCCATGCCGGAAGGGATGAGTTGCTATGTCAGTGCAAACGATTGACACCCCATACGTTTCACTTCCTACGCGTTCCCTCGGTTTTGTGCGCCGTCATCGTCGAATGTGCAAGTGACCCTTGTACCCGGCTTTGCAGCCACTCTTTCCTCCAAGCACTTGATGCTTCACAACGATAATTATCGGATTCGTGAACGGATGAACGACCATGACAGTTCAATTACCCACCAATGAAACGCACTCGACTGAACGTGCAACTGAGGCCACCATTGGAGTGGATCTGACGCTTCTCGGAGCGGTATGCAACGAGGCCTTTTCCTCAATTGGTATTGATCTTCCGGTTGAGCATGCTAACATGTCTCGCCTTGCTTCATGCATCGGAGCGGCGTGCACTGGTGGCCTAGACTTTGTTTCGCTCTCGAAGGATTTTCAGGCACGCTCGGATCGTTCCACATGCATGGATGCTGTTCGCACGGTCTCACGGATCATGGATATTGGTGCGGTGGGTTTTTCCGCCGAGGTGCCTGCAGATCCGGACAACGTTGGTGAAGCCGTCAATCTGATGGCCGCCCAGAAGGACGGCTGGGGCTGCATCGAGATAGATATCAACTCGAATTCTGATATGGATTCCATCGCGCTTCAGGCCAAAGCCGCGCACGATTCCGGAGTCAAAGTCACGGCTCGAGTGGCCTACGATTGCCTATCTGAGCTGGATATTGATGAGCTGGCGGGCTGGGCCGATATGGTTCGGCTCCTTACGGACGATCCCCACGAGGCACGTGGCGCGCGCTTCGCCCTGCGTTCGGCCGCGCATCAGCAGGGACGCGAGCTCAAGGTCTTGGTGGAGATCGGCATCGTCATCTCCGGAAACCAGCAGGCTGCAATTGAGCGGGCGATCCTCATTGAAGCTATGCACGGTAGCCCCGCCTTCGAAGGCAAGGCGCGCGTGGTGGGAACCGTGTACGACGTGGCGGATCTGGTTGAGGCTTGGATCGGGCTAGGAGCCGCCGATGGCGTGGTGTTCTTGCCTGCTTCTGTTCCGACCGATCTCGCGTCCGTGATTCGTGGCGTTCTCCCGTTGCTGCGCGCCCGGTCCGAGGTATAGCGAGCTGAGATAGTAAAAGGTGGCGCCGCCTCATGGGCGGTGCCACCTTTCTTGTGATCAAGAAGGCAAGGAACGACTACTTGGTGTCCTCCACCTTGGCGCGCACGGCGTCCATATCGAGGGCCTCGATCTGGGAAATCAGATCCTCCAGAGCTGAACTAGGAAGGGCACCCGCCTGCTCGAACACGCGAATACCGTCACGGAAGGCCATGAGTGTAGGAATGGCGGAAATTCCGAAGTGGGCCGCAAGGTCCTGATTCTCTTCGGTATCTACTTTGCCAAAGGTAACGTCCGAATGCGTTTCAGAAGACTTCTCGAAGATGGGGCCGAACTGACGGCACGGGCCGCACCATGAGGCCCAGAAGTCAAGGAGGACGATGCCTTCCTTCACGGTGTCATTGAAGTTCTCTGCGGTGATCGCAACGGTAGCCATGATTGCCTTTCATTGTTGAGTGTCCTGCTGTGGAGGGGAACGATGAATGGGAGCAACCTATTCCCCGAATGTGAGCCACTCGGCTTGGCAAAGGGCATTAGATCCAAAAAACCTTTAGGCTTAACACTATGTCTGGATTATCTCCCACAGAGGGCGTTCAAGCGGCGGCTCGCCGGGCCAAGGAAGCCGCACGCGCGTTGCGAGGTGCGACGAGCAGCGTGAAGGACGCGCTTCTGGCAACGATAGCCGATGAACTCGAAACACAATCGCCCGCAATTCTTGAAGCTAACGCACACGACGTTGAAGAGGGCAGGGCCTCCGGTATGGCGGAGGGGCTGATTGATCGCCTGCTTCTCACTGAGGAGCGCATTGCTGGGGTGGCCGATGCGACCCGGCACGTAGCCGCGCTGCCCGATCCCGTGGGAGAAGTGGTGCGAGGCCAAACTCTGCCCAACGGACTGATATTGCGCCAAACCCGGGTGCCGATGGGCGTGATTGGAATGATCTATGAGGCGCGCCCCAACGTGACAGTTGATGCCGCAGTGCTGGCTCTCAAGGCGGGCTCTGCCGTGCTCCTGCGAGGCGGGCGTGCCGCCCTGCACACCAATGCGGCGATTGTAGATGTGATGAGATCCTCCGTCGTCGCCAATAATCTTCCCGCAGACCTCGTAGCCACTATCGACGAATACGGGCGTGAAGGTGGGGTGGCGCTCATGCGCGCTCGCGGACTCGTGGATCTCGTGATTCCGCGAGGCGGAGCCGGACTGATTCAAACTGTGGTACGCGAATCCCTCGTTCCCGTCATCGAAACCGGAGTGGGCAACTGCCACGTGTACGTTGACCGTGGAGCTGATCTGGACAAGGCGTTCGCCATCGCGATCAACGCGAAAACCCACCGTCCCAGTGTGTGCAACGCTGCCGAGACCCTACTCATCCACAGTGCGGTTGCCGGCGAATTCGTGCCGCGCGTGGTTCGGGGGCTTCAAGAAGCCGGAGTGACCGTGCACGGATGCGAAAAGGTCCAAGAGCTGGCTGAGGGAGTTGTCCCGGCCACCGAGGAGGATTGGGAGACCGAGTATCTTTCGCTCGACATGGCCGTGCGCGTTGTCGAGACGATCGAGGAGGCGATCGATCACATCCGACGCTACTCCACGGGTCATACTGAGGCGATTGTTAGCCAAGACATGGCGGCGGTGCGCGAATTCACATCATCCATTGATTCGGCGGCGCTCATGGTCAATGCATCCACGCGTTTTACCGATGGCGGAGAGCTGGGACTGGGTGCCGAAATCGGAATCTCCACCCAGAAACTGCACGCTCGCGGCCCCATGGGACTCACCGAACTCACCACCACAACGTGGATCGTTGAAGGGGATGGTCATGTTCGAATCTAACGTCCATGTTCCCTTCGACGAATCGGCCGGGCGCCGGCGCCGGATTGGCATCATGGGCGGCACATTCGATCCCATCCACCACGGCCATCTCGTTGCGGCGTCTGAGGTTCAGAGCCGCTTCGGGCTAGACGAAGTCGTGTTCGTACCCACGGGAAACCAGCCCTACAAGCGCGATCGCGACGTGACGCTGGCAGAGCATCGCTACCTCATGACGGTGATCGCAACGGCCTCGAATAAGCGTTTCTCAGTATCGCGAGTAGATATCGAACGGGAGGGCACCACCTACACGATAGATACTCTTCGTGACCTCCGGCTGTTGTATCCCGATGCCGATCTGTACTTCATCACGGGGGCCGATGTTCTCCCCGACATTTTGGGGTGGAAGAACTCAGAAGAGCTGTGGAAGATGGCGCACTTCGTTGGTGTGACGCGGCCGGGGCATAAACTGGATGTTAGCAAGTTGCCGCCCGGTGTCATGACGCTCATGGAGGTACCCGCCATGGCGATCTCCTCAACCGATTGTCGTGAGCGCGTGGGCCGGAAGGCACCGATCTGGTATCTGGTGCCAGACGGCGTTGTTCAATACATCGCCAAGTATCATTTGTACGAGGATCTAGATGATGGCGGACCGAATCGCGGGACGCAGGAGAAGGAGCACTGAGGATGAGCGAGGAGAAACCACGGTTGTCTCGGCGCGAAATGAGGGAACGCGGGCTACTGGGCCCCGTCACTGACGGTCCTTCACCCATCGAAGAGCTTTCGCGCACACAAGAGATCACACTGAACCGCCTCAGCCGCAAGGAAATGCGCGAACGGGAGCGGAACAGCAAGGCCGCGGTTGAATCCGAAGTTGAAGCAGCCAAGCAGGAGGCGGCCCGCCGCGACACGGAGAAGCGTGCCGCGGAAGAGGCAGCACGAAGAGCCGCTGCCGAACGCGCAAGTGCCGAGGCGGCAGCACGCGCTGCGGCAAATCGCGAACGGATCGCCCAAGCGCAACGTGCCGATGCGGCAGCGCAGGAGGCGGCGCGGCACGAGCGCGAGCAGGCCGAACAGGCGGCCGCGAAGGCTTCGGCTGATCTGGAGGCCGCTGAGGCAAAGATCGCGGAGAATGCGGATGCTCAAAAGGCTGCCACTAACGGGCGGCGCAGTGTATTCGATCGATTCGAGGTAGGCTCGCGGGCGGGCGGGGCCTCGGCTCGGTCCGCGCTCTCAGCTAGTTCAGTCACGTCCGGAAGTGCGGCGAGCGCTTCTGCGGCGACTATCTCCTCCGATGTGGCGGGTGGATCTGATCTTGTGCCCGGCGCCGATGTAGTGCCGAGCGCCGATCCGGCTCCAACGTCATCCAACGCCAGCCTGCAAGATCGCCTACTTGATCGCATGCGCAAAGGTGGATTCTCTCAGGGACCCGTGAAGCCAGAGAACACGGTCTCAGAACCGGCCGGCGCGCGCGGCGCTGAAAAGGAAGAAGAAGCTCCACTCGGAAGCTCCGCCGATACTGAGGATGCCCACAGGACTCATCACACGTTGGGCGGCGCCGTGACAGGCTCCGATTCGTGGGATCGTATTGAGGCCAAGGAAGAAGCGCGAGACCAAGATTCCAAAGATGACGGCGATACCTCCGTACCAACTGCCGGTTCTCACGCGCCGGACTGGACAGATTCCGAGGATGTCGAGTCAGAATACGATCTGGATGACCTTCAGGAAGAGAAATCGCACGGCGTCTTGCTTACGCTGATCGGCATCCTCATCGGAATCGTGCTGGGAATCATCGTGGGACTGCTTGCCCGGCAAATCTATCTTCACTTTGCGGGGGCTGTGGATCCCTTGACGATCATTGCATCGGTCCGGTACCTGAACCCGCTGCTCTAAACACCACCACCGGGGGTTACCCCACTATTGAGGAGAAATGTGGCTGCATCTGAGGAAATCATCGAACTAGCACGGCGGGCGGCCGAAGGGGCTGCTGACGTTAAGCCAACCAGTTTGGTTGCTATCGATGTCTCTGACCGTCTCATTCTGACCGAGGTTTTTCTCGTCATCTCTGCGGGTAGCCAGCCCCAAATGCGGGCGCTGGTCAACGCCGTGGATCGCGCGATGCACGAGGCGGGGGAGAAGCTCCGGCGCCGCGAGGGCTTTGACGCCGAAATGCACTGGGTGCTGCTTGATTACGGCGACCTCATCGTGCATATCCAGCTTGAAGAGGACCGCGAGTTTTACGCGCTGGAGAAGTTGTGGGCTGATTGCCCGCAAATCGATCTGGGCGTGGATTTGCGGGCCGATTCCGTAGGCGGCGATGAGGCGGCGGACGAGCAGAGCACGCTCGATCGTCTTCTCGCCGGACCTGATGACGGAGAGGCTAGCGGCGCTGGGAGCGCCGAATGAGCGCCCGCAGGGTGGTCCTGTGGCGTCATGGGCAAACGGATCTGAACGTTCAGCAGCGCATTCAGGGCGCGCAGGACTTCCCCTTGAACGACGTGGGGCGCGCTCAGGCAGCACGCGTTGCTCACGAAGTTGCCGCGATGTCCCCCGATCGGATCATCAGCTCGCCACTATCGCGCGCCTCGGATACGGCGCAGCAGGTTGTCGAGCTTGTTGGGATCCCCATGGAGTGGGATGGGCGGTTGCGCGAGCGTAACTACGGCGAGTGGGAGGGTTTGACCCGCACCCAGATTCAGAAGCGGGACCCCGAGCAGTTTCGAGTGTGGATCGACGGCGGTTATCCCAAAGGACTCGGCGTTGAGAGAAACGTTGATGTGGGGGAGCGCGTTGCTGCTGCGGTCTCTGAGGCGGCCCACGAGATGGCTGATGGGACGCTGCTGGTTGTGGCCCATGGCGCGGCTATCCGAGCTGGTGTCACTACGTTGCTCGGGTTGGGCGGAGAAGATTGGGCCGGGCTTCGTGGCATGGACAACTGCCACTTCGCCGTCATGACCCTACAAA
>RRZT012121099.1_pt1 | contig 10812 bp, 11 predicted proteins | sample 2165551 | NCBI WGS metagenome assembly RRZT01 (sample SAMN10456910, study PRJNA506462) | wastewater metagenome | biome: wastewater; feature: sludge; material: wastewater sludge; isolation source: wastewater sludge with Escherichia coli K12::gfp cells carrying plasmid... | place: USA: Moscow, Idaho...
CTGCTGCTCAAGGGGGCCACCCCGGGCAAGCTGCTCCTCGGGATCGGGGTGCGCCTTCGGGAACGGCCCGGACGCCTCCCGCTGGGCGCGGTTCTCCTGCGTCAGGTCATCTGGGCCATCGGGAATATCCCGGGGCTGTCGTTCATGGGCCTGGTCGGCCTGCTCGACGCACTGTGGCCGCTGTGGGACGACAAGCGGCAGGCGCTGCACGACAAGCTCGCCAAGACCCAGGTGGTCCGCACCCGGTAGCAACGACGGCAGGGTCAGCGCCCGGTCGGCGGGAGCCGGTCAGCGGGCGGGGAGCACCCGGCCGGTGACCTCGCCGAAGCCGACGCGTGACCCGGGGGTCGGCCCCGGTGTCCAGGCGCGCAGGGTGACCGTGTCGCCGTCCTCGAGGAAGGTCCGGGTCGTCCCGTCGGCGAGCGCGAAGGGCTCGGTCCCATTCCAGGACAGCTCGAGGAAGGACCCGCGCTGGTCGGCCCGCGGGCCCGAGATCGTCCCGCTCCCGAAGAGGTCGCCCGGGCCGGTCGTCGCACCGTTGACGGTCATGTGCGCGAGCATCTGCTGCGGCGCCCAGTAGAGGCCGGCATACTCCGGGCGGCTGACGACCGAGCCGTTGACGGCGACCTCGAGGTGGACGTCATAGCCGGTGGCGGCGTGACCACACAGGTAGGGCAGCGGCAGCGGCTCCTGGATGGGCAGCGGCACCCGGGCCGCAGACAGCGCCGCCATGGGCAGGACCCAGCCGGAGATCGACGTCGCGAAGGACTTGCCGAGGAAGGGGCCGAGCGGCACGTACTCCCAGGCCTGGATGTCGCGGGCGCTCCAGTCGTTGAGCAGGACAACGCCGAAGAGGTGCTCGTCGGCCTCGTCCACGCTGACCCGCGAGCCGAGCGCCGTGCGCGGTCCGCCGACGACGAAGCCGAGCTCGGCCTCGATGTCGAGCCGCACCGACGGCCCGAAGACCGGGGTGTCCGACGTCGGCGGCTTACGCTGCCCGGTGGGTCGGATGACGTCGGTGCCGGTGACGACGACGGTCTGGGAGCGACCGTGATACCCGATCGGCAGATGCCGCCAGTTCGGTGTCAGCGCCTCACCATCCGGCCGGAAGATCCGCCCCACGTTGGTCGCGTGGTGCTCGCTGGCGTAGCAGTCGACATAGTCCCCGACGGTGAAGGGCAGCGCGAGGCTCACCTGCTCGACCGGAGTGAGGTATGCCGCCCACTCCTCCTGCCGACCGGGGTCCGCGAGGGCGTCGCGCAGCCAGACCCGGGCCGCATCCCAGTCCCGTCGGCCCAGGGCGAGGAAGGCGTCGAGGGTCGGCTCCCGCCAGGCTCGCGCCCACGCCGAGTCCGGCTCGAGGTCGGCCACCGCGCGCAGGTTGAGGGCGTGGTCGCCATACCGGACGACGATCCTGCTGCCCGCCGGGGTGACCATGACGCCGTAGGGGAGGGCGTCCCGACCGAAGGGGTGGTCGGCGGGCACATCGGGCCAGGTGGTCATCTGTCCTCCGGAGGTCTCGGCGCCGCGGGTGCGGCCACACCGCAGGCTACGTGATCGCCTGCCGGTCCGGCGGGGCCTATAGTCGCCGGATGCGAGTCTTCGCCCTCGGCGCTGCCGGGCTGGCTGCCCTGGTCCACGTGTACATCTTCGTGCTCGAGTCGCTGCGCTGGGAGCATCCGAGCACCCGAGCGGCCTTCGGCACGACCGCCGAGACCGCGGCGGTGACCAAGCCCCTCGCGTTCAACCAGGGCTTCTACAACCTCTTTCTCGCCGTCGTCACCGGGGCCGGGCTCGTGCTGTGGGGCTCGCACCGGGCCGTCGCCGTCGGGCTGGTCGCCGCCGGGGTCGGCTCGATGCTCGCCGCCGCGCTGGTCCTCATCCTCAGCGACCGCAGGATGGCCCGCGCCGCCGCCATCCAGGGGACCCTGCCGCTGCTCGCCATCCTCGGGCTGCTCCTGTCGTAGCCCTGGGGCTGGGCTGGTCGGGCTGCGAGCGCGCGCGTGCCCCGAGCGGCCCGCCGGGCCTAGGGTGTGGGTCTATGGCGCACTACCTCAGCGTGGGAAGCGTCCCGCCGAAGCGGCACACCCAGCACCGCGATCCGGCCGGACACCTGTACTTCGAGGAGCTCATGGGCGAGGAGGGCTTCTCGTCGGACTCCTCCCTGCTCTACCACCGTGCCATTCCGGCCGCCGTCTCGGCGTCGCGGACCTGGGACGTCGGGGACTACGCGACGACCCCGAACCATCCGCTGCTGCCCCGGCATCTCCAGCCGCATCGGCTCTTCCCGGATCGGTCCTGGGTGGGGGTCGACCCGGTCCGGGGACGCCGGCTGCTCCTGGGCAACAAGGACGTCCGGCTGCTCTATGTCGTCGCCGACGCGGCGAGCCCGTGGTACCGCAACGCCGTCGGCGACGAGTGCGTCTACGTCGAACGCGGCGCCGCACGGGTCGAGACCGTCTTCGGCGTGCTGGCCCGCCACCGCGGGGACTATCTCGTCATGCCTCGGGCGACGACGCACCGCTGGCTCCCGGTCGCCGAGGGCGAGGCGTCATACAGCGAGCCGTTGCGGCTGGTCGTCGTGGAGGCGAGCTCGCACGTCACCCCACCCCGGCGCTACCTGTCGCGCTACGGGCAGCTCCTCGAGCACGCGCCCTACTGTGAGCGCGACCTGCGCCTGCCCATCGGCCCGCTGCTCGCCGAGGACATCGGCGCGGACGCCGGCGAGGCGACCGAGGTGCTCATCAAGCACCGCGGGTCCGGGCCGGGTGGGATCGCCGGGACGGTGCACGTCCAGCCGCACCACCCGCTCGATGTCGTCGGGTGGGACGGCTGTCTGTACCCCTACGCCTTCGATATCGCCGACTTCGAGCCGATCACTGGGCGAGTGCACCAGCCGCCGCCCGCCCACCAGGTGTTCGAGGGCGCCGGCTTCGTCATCTGCAACTTCGTGCCGCGCAAGGTCGACTACCACCCGCTGGCGATCCCGGTGCCGTACTACCACTCGAATGTCGACTCCGACGAGGTGATGTTCTACGTCGACGGTGACTACGAGGCGCGCCGCGGGTCGGGCATCACCACGGGGTCGGTGTCGCTGCATCCGGGGGGTCACGCGCACGGGCCGCAGCCGGGCGCGATGGAGGCGTCCATCGGCAAGGAGTCCTTCGACGAGACGGCCGTCATGGTCGACACCTTCGCCCCGCTCGACCTCGGCGAGGGTGGGCTGGCATGCGACGACGGGGTGTATGCCGGGTCGTGGTCGCGTCAGGGCGGTCCATCGGCGACCTGAACCGTGGGTGCTGCCGTCAGCTGGTGAGGACCGGCTCACCGACCAGCTCGACCCCGACCTCGCGCATCTCCTCCAGCGCGAGCTCGGTCGTCGCGGGCGAAACGCCGGCGGTGAGGTCGAGGAGCACCCGGGTGGTCAGGCCCTCGTGGACGGCGTCGACCGCGGTGGCGCGCACGCAGTGGTCGGTCGCGATGCCAACGACGTCGACGGCCTGGACGTCGCGCTCGGCCAGCCACCTCGCCAGTGACGTCGGCGAGTCGCCCTCGATCGTCGTCCCCTCGAAGCCGCTGTATGCCGCGGCGAAGCGGCCCTTGCGGAAGACCGCCTCGACGCGCTCGAAGGCCTTCGCGGCGTTGGGGTGGAACTGGGCGCCCTCCGTGCCGGCCGCACAGTGCACCGGCCAGGTGTCGACATAGTCCGGCGACTGGGCGAAGTGCGCTCCCGGGTCCTCGTGCCAGTCGGCCGTCGCGACGATGGCCGCGTACGTCTTGCCGTGCCGTTCGACATACTCGCTGATGCCCGCCGCGACGCCGGCGCCACCGCCAACCGCGAGCGAGCCGCCCTCGCAGAAGTCGTTCTGGACGTCGACGAGGATCAACGCGGTGCGGGTCTGAGCCATGCGCGACAGGGTACCCCGGTCAGCTCGCGCCGCCGAGGTACACGGTGGGGATGACCGGCTCGCCCTTCTGCAGCTGGCGGGCCGAGGCGGGCAGCTCCTCGCGGGAGGCGTGGTGGCGCTCCCGGGCGGCCTGCACCGAGGTGTCGGCGATGACCGCGCCGTCCCGGACCAGGTCGACCATGAGCGGCCGGTCGTCGCCGTCGTCGTGCGGCGCCTCCCCGATGCCGATGATCTCGGCCTCGGCGATGCCCGTGGTGTTGCGCCGGCGCAGCGCCCACTTGCGCCCACCGACCGAGGTCTTGTCCTTGCTCTTCTTCGCGACCGGCTCCATCACGCCGTCGTCGTTGCTGCGCAGGACGAGCTTGTAGACCATCCCCGCGGTCGGGGCGCCCGAGCCGGTGACCAGCGAGGTCCCAACGCCGTAGCCGCTGACCGGACCGGCCGCCAGCGCCGCGATGGCGTACTCGTCGAGGTCGGAGGTGACGATGATGCGGGTCCGCCCATTGCCGAGGGCGTCGAGCTGCTCACGGACCTGGCGGGCCAGGACGAGCAGGTCACCGGAGTCCAGGCGCACCGCCCCCAGGTCGGGCCCGGCGAGCCGGACCGCGGTCTCGACCGCATGGGTCACGTCGTAGGTGTCGACGAGCAGGGTCGTCCCGGTCCCCAACGCGGCGAGCTGGGCGGCGAAGGCCTCCTCCTCGGTGTCATGGACCAGCGTGAAGGCGTGCGCCGCAGTGCCGGTCGTCGGCACGCCATACCGGCGGCCCGCCTCGAGGTTGGACGTCGCCGCGAACCCGGCGAGGTATGCCGCCCGGGCGCTCGCGACCGCGGCCTCCTCATGGGTGCGCCGCGAGCCCATCTCGATGCAGGGCCGGTCGCCGGCGGCCGAGGTCATCCGGGAGGCCGCGGCGGCGACGGCACTGTCGTGGTTGAGGATCGACAGGGCCAGGGTCTCCAGCACCACGCCCTCGGCGAAGCCGGACTCGACGACGAGGACGGGGGAGCCGGGGAAGAATGCCTCGCCTTCGGCGTAGCCGCTGATGTCGCCGGTGAAGCGGTAGTCCGACAGCCAGGCCAGGGTCGCCTCGTCGACGACCTTCGTCCGGGCGAGCTGCTCGAGGGCGACGGCGTCGAAGCGGAAGCCGGCGAGCGCCTCGAGGAAGCGGCCGGTGCCGGCGACGACGCCATAGCGGCGCCCTTCGGGGAGGCGGCGCGCGAAGAGCTCGAAGACGCACCGCCTCGTGGCCGCGCCACTGCGCAGCGCCGCCTCGATCATCGTCAGCTCGTAGTGGTCGGTCAGCAGCGCGGTGCTCGTCGTCACGGCGTCAGCGTACGGCCTTGCCTGGCTCCCGGCCCTCGGGCGGTGCGCGTCGACGGCTCCCGGGGACGGCGCTGGGACGGCATACCCTTGGGGTATGTCGCTTGCGCCCACCGTCGACCCGACCACGGTCGCGGACGAGGCGCTGGCGACCGACCCGGGCTGGGTGACCTTGGTGTGGAACGACCCGGTCAACCTCATGTCCTATGTCACTTATGTCTTCATGACCTACTTCGGCTACCCGCGGGGCAAGGCGGAGAAGCTCATGATGGACGTCCACGTCAAGGGCAAGGCCGCCGTCTCGCACGGCTCCCGCGAGGAGATGGAGGTCGATACCGTTGCCATGCAGGGGTACGGCCTGTGGGCCACCTTCGAGAAGGACGGCTGAGCGATGGCGACCGGGTTCCGGCGCTCGCGCGGTGCGTGGGTGGCCCAGCTGGACCGCACCGAACGCGCCCTCATCGTCGGGCTGATGGAGCAGACCCGTGGCCTGCTCGCCCCGCATCTCGTGGCCGACGGACCCGAGCCGCAGGACGAGTTCGAGGCTCTCGTCGCCTCGTTGCGTGAGCCCGTCGGGCTGGCCGACGCCCCCCGCGACCCCGCGCTGGAGCGGCTGCTGCCGACCGGACACCGGGGCGACCCGGAGACGGCCGCGGAGTTCCGGCGCCTGACCGAGGAGGACCTGCGCACCCACAAGAGCGCCTGCCTCGACACGGCGATGGCGCTGATCCGGGGTGCTCGCGGCGACAAGGTCCGGGTCGCGCCGGAGCAGAGCCAGGCGATGCTCGTCGCCATCAACGACGTCCGCCTCCTGTTGGGGGAGCGGCTCGGGCTGCGTAACGACGACGACGCGGCGTTGCTCGACGCCTACCTCGCGTCAGCGGGGGACGACGACCCGGCGGCCTACGCGGTCGCGGTCTACGACTTCCTCGGCTGGCTCCAGGAGTCGCTCGTCCAGGCCATGCTGCGCTGACCCGATCGGCGGCCGTACGGCGACCCGCGCTGTGATGCACGCGACGAGGGGCGGACGCCGAGGTGTCGGTGCGGCGAAGTACGCTCAGCCCCGTGGCGGACGCACCGATCGGGATCTTCGACTCCGGGTACGGCGGCCTCACCGTCGCCCGGGCCGTGCTCGACCAGCTGCCGCACGAGGCGATCGTCTACTTCGGTGACACGGCGCGGACCCCTTACGGTCCGCGCCCCATCGCCCAGACCCGCGAGCTCGCCCTCGAGTGCCTCGACAGCCTCGTCGCGCGAGGAGTCAAGGCCCTCGTCATCGCCTGCAATACCGCCGCCGCCGCGGTTCTGCACGACGCTCGGGAGCGGTATGACGTCCCCGTCATCGAGGTCATCCGTCCCGCGGTGCGTCGCGCTGCGGCAGCCACCCGGGACAACCGGGTCGGGGTCATCTCGACGCTCGGCACCCACAACTCGCGGGCGTATATCGACGCCTTCGCGCCGGCGCCGCAGATCACCGTGACCAGCCAGCCCTGCCCCCGGTTCGTCGAGTTCGTCGAGAGCGGGGTGACCGGCGGCGCGGAGCTCATCGCCGTCGCCCGGGAGTACCTCGCGCCGCTGCAAGCCGAGGGTGTCGACACGCTCATCCTCGGCTGCACCCACTATCCGCTGCTCACCGGTGTCATCTCCTATGTCATGGGCGACCTCGTCACCCTGGTCTCCTCCGCCGAGGAGACCGCGAAGGACCTCTACCGGGTCCTCGCCGACAGCGGCCGGCTCCGCCCCGACGACCTTCCCGCGCCGCGCCACGAGTTCGTCACCACCGGCGACCCGCTCACCTTCGCGCGCCTGGCCAGGAGGTTCTTGGGGCCCGAGGCGGCCGTCGAAGCGCACCGCCAGGAGGTCGCGCCCGGATGAGGCTCACGGTCATCGGGTGCTCCGGCTCGTTCCCGGGGCCCGACTCGCCTGCGTCGGCATACCTCGTCGCCGTCCCCGACCCGGCGGACGAGCAGAAGGTATGGCGCATCCTCCTCGACGTCGGGAACGGCTCGCTCGGGGTGCTCCAGCGCCACATCGACCCGCTGTCGCTCGACGCGATCTTCCTCACCCACCTGCACCCCGACCACTGCCTCGACCTTTGCGGGCTGTACGTCATGCACCGGTACCAGCCGGGTGGCCGGACCGCCCGGCGGCTCCCGGTGTATGGGCCCGCGGGCACCGCTCGACGCATTGAACGGGCCTACGGCGGGGACGTCCACCGGCTCGAGCGGGCCTACGACTTCCTCCGCCTGCGCGATGGCGAGCCGGTGTCCGTTGGGCCGGTCACGGTGACGCCGTACCTGATGAACCATCCGGTGGAGACCTACGGCTTCCGCGTGACGAGTGGGGACGCGGTGCTCGCCTACACCGGCGACACCGACACCTGCGACAACCTCACCCCGCTGCTCCGCGGCGCCGACCTGGCCCTGGTCGAGTGCGCCTTCGTCGACGGGCGCGATGCCGAGCGGGGCATCCACCTCAGCGGTTCCCGGGCCGCGGCGGCCGCCGTCGCGGCGGGGGGAGTGCGTCGGCTCATGCTCACCCACCTGCCCTCGTGGAACGACCCCGAGGTATGCCGCACGCAGGCCGCCGCGGAGTGGCCCGGCGAGGTCGAGCTGGCCGCCCCCGAGGGGACCTACGACTTCTGACCTGCCCGGTCATCGTCTTGTCATCGTTTCGTCATGGCCTGCCCTCGGTCGGTCCCGGTTAGCCTTGCCCCCATGACCCGACACGACGGCCGCGCCCCCGACCAGCTCCGCCAGATCCGGATCACGAGGCACTGGCAGGACACCGGAGAGGGCTCGGTGCTCGTCGAGTTCGGCAAGACGAGGGTGCTCTGCGTCGCCTCGCTGACCGAGGGCGTCCCGCGCTGGCTCAAGGGCCAAGGGAAGGGCTGGGTCACCGCGGAGTACGCCATGCTGCCGCGATCGACGAACACCCGGAGCGACCGCGAGTCGGTCCGCGGGAAGGTCGGCGGTCGCACGCACGAGATCTCCCGCCTCGTCGGGCGCTCGCTTCGCGCGGTCGTCGACACCCGCGCCCTCGGCGAGAACACCGTCGTCCTCGACTGCGATGTCCTCCAGGCCGACGGTGGCACCCGCACCGCGTCGATCACCGGTGCGTATGTCGCACTCGCCGACGCGATTGCCTACGGCACAGCGCAGGGGTGGGTGGCGGCCGGCAAAACCCCGCTGGTCGGGTCGGTCGCGGCGGTCAGCGTGGGGGTCGTCGACGGCGTGCCGGTCCTTGACCTGGACTACCCCGAGGACGTCAGCGCCGACACGGACATGAATGTCGTCATGACCGGCGATGGGCGTTTCGTCGAGGTGCAGGGCACGGCCGAGGGGGAGCCCTTCGACCGGGGGCGGCTTGACGCCCTGCTGGCGTTGGCCGCGAAGGGGTGCGCGGACCTTACGGCACTTCAGCGCGCCGCCCTGGGCGGGTGATCTCGTATGCCGAACCGCCTCGTCCTTGCCACCCGTAACGAGCACAAGGTCGGGGAGCTTCGCGCCATCCTCGGGGATGTCGTGGCCGAGCTCGACCTCGAGGTCGTCGGCCTGTCGGCCTACCCTGACCTGCCCGACGTCGTCGAGGACGGCGTGACCTCCGCGGCGAACGCGACCAAGAAGGCGGCGGCGGTCGCCGACGCCCTCGGTCTGCCCGCGCTGGCCGACGACAGCGGACTGGCCGTCGACGTCCTCGGTGGGGCGCCGGGGATCTTCAGCGCTCGGTGGTCCGGTCGGCACGGCGACGACCGGGCCAACCTCGAGCTGCTCCTGGCCCAGCTGGCCGATGTGCCCGACGTCCACCGGGGCGCCGGCTTCGTCTGCGCGGCGGCCCTCGCCGTGCCGGGGCGTCTCGTGGTCGTTGAGGAGGGGCACTTCCGGGGGACCCTCACCCGGGCGCCACGGGGGAGCAACGGCTTCGGGTACGACCCGATCCTCCAGGTCGACGGGGACCCGCGGACCTCGGCCGAGCTGAGCCCGACGGAGAAGAACGTCCGCTCCCACCGGGGCGCGGCCTTCCGGGCGCTTATCCCGCACCTTCGCGCCGCCTTCGGGCGCGGCTGAGCCGGGGGGTGGAGCGATGGGAAGCCGTCGAACGGGCGCCTGGTCCGGTCTCGCCGCTGGGGCGATGGCGGTCGGCACGGCAACCGGCCTGGCGGCTCTAACCCGCCCGATCGGTTTGACGTCACCCGCCGCCGCTCCAGTTGTCTCGGCCGGGGGAGCAGGAGTCGACCGGGTGCCGCTCTGGCTGAAGAACCTCGCGGTCTCGGCCTTCGGGACCGCCGACAAGGCCGTCCTCCTCACCGGAGTCCTCGTCGTCCTCGCCGCGGCCTGCGCCGCGATCGGGGTGGTGGCGATGCGCCGATCCGGGATCGGTCTCTGGCTGTTCGGGGGGTTGGGGATCGTCGGCATCCTCGTCGTGCTCTCTCGCCCCGCAGCAACCATCGCTGACGCCCTCCCGATGGGCATCGGCACGGGCCTCGGGCTGGCACTTCTGGCCCGTGCAGTCAGGGACGCTGACGGGGCAGAGTCCCGAGGGGTCACGCGACGGACTCTCCTCGGCGGGGCCCTCGGAGTCGGCATAGGTCTGCTCGGGGCGCGGCCGTGGTCGGCGGGTGCGACCCGACCGGTTCCCACCGGCGCCGCGACGCTGCCTGCCCCGGCCCGCCCACTGCCCACCTTCACCGGGGTGAACCCGGGAGTCCCCGGACAAACTCCCTACATCATCCCAGCCGCCGACTTCTACCGGATCGATACCGCCCTCACTGTCCCCGAGGTCGACTCAGCCACGTGGTCACTGCGCGTCCATGGCATGGTCGACAAGGAGGTCGTCCTGACCTACGACGAGCTGCTCGCCGAGTCGCTGCAAGAGCAGCTCGTGACGTTGACCTGCGTGTCGAACGAGGTGGGCGGGGATCTTTGCGGCAACGCTGTGTGGACCGGGTGGCCCGTCCGGAACCTCCTGGCGCGGGTCGGCGTCCACCCCGACGCGGACATGGTCCTGTCGACCAGCGTCGATGGCTGGACGGCCGGAACTCCGCTGACCGCCCTGACCGATCGCCGCGATGCCTTGTTGGCCGTGGCGATGAACGGCGAGCCGCTCCCGGCCGAGCACGGCTACCCGGTGCGGCTCGTGGTCCCCGGTCTCTATGGGTACGTCTCCGCGACGAAATGGGTGACCGATCTCAAGGTCACCCGCTTCGACGCCGACCAGGGGTACTGGACTCCGCGTGGCTGGTCAGCCCTCGGGCCGGTCAAGACCGCATCGCGGATCGACGTGCCGAGGGACTCCACGCAGGCGCAGCGAACCGCCGATGGTCTCGTCGCCGTGGCCGGCGTGGCGTGGGCCCAGCATCGCGGCATCAGCCGCGTCGAGATTCGGGTCGATGAGGGTCCTTGGGTGGAGGCCGACCTCGCGGCCGAACCGAGCATCGACGCCTGGCGGCAGTGGGGCTATCGCTGGCCGGCAGCGCCGGGGCGGCATACTCTGACCGTCCGCGCGACCGACGGCACGGGCGCGGTCCAGTCCGACCAGGTCCAGCGGTCCGACCCCGATGGCGGGACCGGGCATCACTCGGTCACC
>RRZT012659772.1_pt1 | contig 10810 bp, 8 predicted proteins | sample 2165551 | NCBI WGS metagenome assembly RRZT01 (sample SAMN10456910, study PRJNA506462) | wastewater metagenome | biome: wastewater; feature: sludge; material: wastewater sludge; isolation source: wastewater sludge with Escherichia coli K12::gfp cells carrying plasmid... | place: USA: Moscow, Idaho ...
CCAGATAGCGGCGATCGAGGCGAAGTACAACGTGACGCTCGGTATCACGATCACGTCGGTGGCCGGCGTCTACCAGCGTCAGCAGGCCACCTGGTACGGCGGCATGCTGCGTGGCGGCGATGCGCTGGCGACCATCGACGTCCCGATGGCCGTAGCGATTCTCGACCAGGAGCGCCAGCCGCAGCAACGTGACTACATGTTCAACAAGGCGCTTGCCGACGACTCCGCAGCCGGCGACGAGGCGCTCTGGGCTTTCCTCGGCACTCCCGAGCAGGCCGCGAGCGCGACCACCCAAGTGCTGCGTGACTACGCCGATCATCGGACGACCGTGCCTTCGTCGGGTGTCGGCGGCGACAGCAGCTCGCCCTATCTGGCAACCCAATGGGCGCTGGACCAGCAGTCGCAATTGATGGCTGCGCTGCGCTGCGACTACAGCAGGGTCAATCCGGTGCTCAGCAAACTCAATGACCCCGCAGACAACCCTTGGGGACTGCAGACGCTGCCGATGAGCTACTCCAAGGGCGCTTGGGGCGTGACGTCGAACGGGGGGATGCTGGTCCGCCAGTTCGGCCTGATACGGCTTGCGGATGGCAATACCGTCGGTATCGCGATGGCGGCATCACAGGCATCGGATGATCCCGCCGTGGGGCGGGCCGCCATCACAGAGCTCAGCAATCAGGTACGCAGGCTGGCGACCGGATTCGACGACGCGAGGTGTAGCTAACCGGATCCGCAACCGCTTTGTGACTTATGAAACAACACCGTAACCCAGCCGTTGTTTCAATAACTCAGCTGTAACACGGTCACAACGCTGCGGCAATCCTGGCCCCGCACGATTGAGGCCATGACAATCCTTGAGATCAGTGCTGGCGACACTGCCTGGGTCCTGATCAGTGCGACCCTCGTACTGCTGATGACCCCGGCCCTCGCCTTCTTCTACGGCGGCATGGTGCGCAGCAAGAGCGTACTGAACATGATGATGATGTCGATTATCACCTGCGGCATCGTGGGCGTTGCCTGGGTTCTCTACGGCTTCTCCTTCGCTTTCGGTGACTCCATTGGCGGATTCCTCGGCAACCCGGCGGACTTCTTCGGCATGAGCAATGTGACGGGTCTGGAAGTCGGTACGGTTCCGGGATTCGTCTTCGTCGGCTTCCAGTCGGCCTTCGCCATCATCGCGGTGGCGCTGGTATCAGGTGCCGTCGCCGATCGCATGAAGTTCGCTGCCTGGTGTGCCTTCGCGTTGCTGTGGGCCTCCCTGGTCTACTTCCCGGCCGCACATTGGGTCTTCGCCTTCGATGGTGCCGTGTCCGAGAAGGGCGGCTTCATCGCCAACACCATTCACGCACTCGACTTCGCCGGTGGCACGGCCATCCATATCAATGCCGGCGCAGGTGCTCTGGCACTGGCTCTGGTGCTCGGCAAGCGGATCGGCTTCGGCAAGGTCCCGATGCGTCCTCACAACCTGACCCTCGTGATGCTCGGCGCGGCCCTGCTGTGGATCGGCTGGTTCGGGTTCAATGCCGGATCTGCCCTCGGCGCCAACGAGCTCGCCGGCCTGACCTGGGTCAACACCATGGTCTGCCCCGCCGCCACGATGCTTGCCTGGCTCGTGACTGAGCGCATCCGCGACGGCCACGCCACCTCCCTGGGTGCCGCTTCGGGTATCGTGGCCGGTCTGGTGGCCATCACCCCGGCTTGCGCCGTGGTCACCCCGCTGGGCGCGATCGTGATCGGCATCCTGGCCGGCGTCGGCTGCTCGATGGCTCTGTCGCTGAAGTACCGCTGGGGCTATGACGACTCGCTCGACGTCGTGGGCGTCCACCTGGTCGGCGGCCTCATCGGCACCCTGGCGATCGGCTTCCTGGCCTCGCCCGACCTCACCGGCAGCATCGACAGCGCGGGCCTGTTCTACGGCGGCGGGCTGGCACAGCTCGGACGCCAGGCAGCCGGCGCGGGCATCGTGCTGGGCTACTCCCTCGTGGTGACCTGGCTGATCGCCCAGGCGATCGACAAGACCATCGGCCTGCGGGTCACTCCGGCTCAGGAGACCAGCGGCATCGATCTCGCCGAGCACGCCGAGGTTGGCTACGACCTGTCGAAGGTTCAGTACTCCACCTACAACAAGACCCTGCTGATCGCTGATCCCAACGCGACCCGCGACAACGATGCTACGAAGGTGTCCGCATGAAACTCATCACCGCAATTCTGAGAGAAGACGCTGTTGACGACGTGCAGATCGCACTCGCTCAACAGGGCATCAGCGGGATGACCGTGACCGAGGTCAGCGGCTACGCCCGTCAGCGCGGCCACACAGAGGTCTACCGCGGCGAGGAATTCACCATCGACTTCATCACGAAGATCCGAACGGACATCCTCGCCAAGGACGAGGACGTCGAGCTGATCGTGAAGACCATCTGCGATGCGGCCCGCAGCGGCTCCATCGGAGACGGCAAGATCTGGGTCCAGCTGGTCGAGGACGTCGTCCGGATCAGGACCGGAGAGCACGGCGAATCAGCGATCTGAGTCCAGGCAACTGATCCCGGTGGGGGTGGCGAGTTCTACTCGCTGCCCCCACTTTCTGTGTGCCTCGGCTCGTGAATGCCTCAGCTTGTATGCCTCAGCTTGTGGTGCCCAGCCTCTGGACGCCTCAGCCGATCTCGCGCGCGATGGCTTTGGCCTCCTCGCGCCCCGAACGGATCGCGCCTTCCATGTAGCCGTTGAACTTGCCGGCGTATTCGGCACCCGCGAAATGCACCGGGCCATAGGGTTCGGCAAGCTGCTGGCCGTTCATGCTCCAGATGCCCGGTGCGAAATGCGGCGTGTGGCAGCCGCGGGTGAAGGGATCGGCCAGCCAGTCGTAGTCGACGTAGGTGTGCTGCTGGCGGGCGATCGGCCCGAAGACCGCGGCCAGCGAATCGACGAACGCCCGCTCGCGGGCTGCGCTGCCGAGTGCCGACATGCTGACCGCCTCGGCCCCACCGAACAGTCCTGTCAGAACCCCCGGCCCATCGGGCTCGGTGACATCGAAGGTCGTCCGGATCGTCCCCTCGTCGGCACTCATCTGGCCGCTCAGCCCGGACTCTCGCCACCATGGCCGGTCATAGATGACGAAGGCTTTGATCGCGGCGCCCGGTGTGGTGCGCTTCACCGCCTCGTAGCGCCACTCGGGAAGCTGCGGCGAATAGTCGAGTTGCAGCGCAAGCCACGGCGGCAGGGTCACCAGCGCGGTCCGCGCCTCGATCTGCTCACCACCGGCGGTGTGCACGACGACCCCGTCGTCCGAATGCGAAATGCCGGTCACCACGGTGTCCAGCTGAATCCGCTCGCTGACCTGATCGGCCAGGTGATCGATCAGTTGATGCATGCCGCCAACCACCCGGCGCAGCTTCAAGCCCCCGCCGACGGCGAAAAGAGCCTCCAGATCGATGCCGGTGTTGCTCGCCTGCAGAGCATCACCGAGCTCGACACCCGAACTCACCGCACCCAGCACACTGCTGAGCGCGGACGCGAAGTCGTGCTGAGCGGCCGGGGTACGCACATTCGTCTTGATCCAGCGCGACAGTGGCTGTGCCAGCCAGGTCTGGTTGGCTGCCGTCCACGTCGGGTCCGAGACCGTTCGTTCCGCGAGTCTGCGGAACCGCACCACGCCTTGCCCCAGATCGGCGGTCTCGAACGGTGAAAGCGTGCGACCATGTCCGGACGACTGCTGGCTGCGCATCACCGAGCCTTGGGAGCGGATCAGCAGTGAGCCCTCCCGCGGGCCGACCAGCTCGAGGCCGGCCTGCCTGACCAGTTCGTGCATCTGCTCGTTGCCGGGGCTGATCCACTGGCCGCCGCTTTCGATCAGCTGACCATCGATCTGCGTCGCCAGGACGCGTCCGCCCACCCGGTCCCGGGCCTCTGCCACGAGGACCTGCTTGCCACGCGCGACAAGGTCGTTCGCTGCGGCCAGCCCAGCGAAACCGGCTCCGATCACTACGCAATCCAACACAGCCACCAATCTACCGAGCGGCCAAGTGCCGCCCGACGGTGGGTACCCGGCGCGATCCCGCCCTCGGACGGCGCCGAGGACCTCGTGGACGCGCACTCATGCCTGCAGCCTGCGGTGCAATGCGTCGCCGAGCTGCCGGGGCCGGAACACCGAGGTTGCGGCCAGCAGTAACGCGCTGAGTCCGACGCAGGCCCATGACGGCGTCGTGACCGTAACCCACCCCAACAGCACGAACAGCCCCGGGACGAGGCCGAACAGCATCACCAGGGCGGCCTTGGCGATATGCTCGGAGGGCTCCATCCGCACGACGCGGACCACGATCACCAGAGCCAGATTCGCGAAGGTGCAGATGCTCGGGATCGCCCAGGTCGTGGCCCACATCGACCAGCCGGTGACCAGATCCCAGGCGACCGCCGCCAGTGACAGCAGCACCACCAGCCAGAGCACGAGGCTGCCGACGTTGTGGCGCCGGTAGGCGGCGACCAGCACCACCAGCCACAACGCGGCGACCGAGAGCCAGACCGTGCGGATCGGCGCCATCAGATCCGGCACCAGTGCCTGCGCGGCGAACGACGCGATCACCGCCAGCACTGACAGCGGTACGAGGACCGCCCAGAGCTGCCGGCGGTCGAAACGCAACGGCGCGGCCGGGTATGCCTCCTCAGTCGCCGGCAGCACCCCTGCGCCAAGGTCGAGCGGAACCCAGCACAGCGGGCAGACCCGCCATCGGCCCTCGATGTCGGCGCCGCATGACCGGCAGTGGCTCATCGTTGCCTCCTCCGCGCGCACGTCTCCAACCGGGAGGGATCGCCTTCCGCCTCGGCGAGTTCCTGGGCCGTCACCCGCGAGGCATTCACCCGCACGGCGACGCCCCGATCGGTGAGGTGGCGAACGAAGGCCGCGTGGTAGTCGGTCTCGACAAAGGGACTGGTGAACGAGACGGTCAGCACGTCGCCGTGACTGATCGCGGACAGCTGTGGACGGGCTGCCGACACATGGAGGAACATCCGGCGGACATGGGGGTCGGCCGGTGCCGGCAGGGCGACCCGGCCGAGGTTCGAGATCGCCACCGTGATGCCCCTGTTGTTCAGGTGGTTAACCGCGCCCAGCACCGCGTCCTTCAACGGTCGCGGGATGAACCGCAGCAGCGGATGGCGCTCGAAGCGGACCAGACGCCGGATCTTGCGCTGGAGACCGTCTTGGGTGAGCTGGCTCTGGAACTGCTCGTCCAGGCTCCGGCAGACCGCGCCGAGGGAGTCGGCGCCGGAATCCACGCCGTACTGGTGCATCAGGCGGATGGTGGCGAAGAAGTTGCGCCCCGACGCCGATGGGAAGAACTGGCGCAAGTTCACCGGGACCGACACCGCCATGGTACGAGCCTCTCGACGCAGGACCCTGGTCGCGCGCAGGGATTCGAAGAACAGCGCGATCAGGTAGATGGTCAGCGAGACACCCTCGGCCCGTGCCAGGTCCAGCATGGGCCGGACCGGCACCGATACCTCGACCACCCGCGTCCGCCGGTCAGGGGTGAGCCTCCCGCGGACCCGTACCACCCGCCGGGACCGCGTGTGAGGATGCGAGGCCTTCTCGTGGCTGGCCACCGGCCCGCCCGCGTTGTCCGCGACCAGTGAGGAGGTCGACCCGACCGGCGTCGTCGCCTCCTCGATGAAGGCGCCTGCGCCCCGCCGGGAGCCGAACCATTGCGAGAACGCGTCGACGGTGAACTCCTGTTTCACGCCGGATCGGCCGGTCAGCGCGGCGGCCGCGAACTCCTCGGGATGGCGCAGCCCGAGGTACTCGGTGAGCAGGTCCTGGAAGAACCAGAGCGCCCCGGTGCCGTCGGTGAGCGCATGGAAGACCTCCAGGGAGATCCTGTGTCCGCGGTGCAGCACTCGGAACAGCAGGTCACGACTGTCGAAACGGTAGAGGTGGGTCACCGATGGGGCGACGTCCTCGGCGACCACCGGATGCCGGTCGGACTCCTGCAGGTAGTACCAGAAGATGCCTTGGCGCAGCACCGCCCGGAACAGTGGGTACTGCGCATAGACCCGGTCGAGGGCCTCCTGCAGGACCGCCGGATCGACCATTTCGTCCAGCTCGGCGGCCAACCGGAAGACCTTCGTGTCGATATCACTGCGCGTGGCGAGGAAGATGTTCGCGGCGTTGTCGAGCCGCACCCAGGTCGACGGAGGCGTACGCGGCCACCAGGCGGACGAATGGCGCAGCCCTGGGGAGGTACGGGGCGGATCGGGAGTCACGGCGTGTCCAGGGTGCGGCTGTCGGTCATGTCACCGTCGAGGAACCCGTTGATGAGTTCGTAAGCCTTCGTCAGTACCCGCGAGAATCTCGGCAGCACGATGAAGCCGTGCAAGGCACCATCGATCCGTTCGATTCGTGCCGGGCTGCCCGCCGCGCGAAGTGCCCGGCCGTAGGCCTCGCCCTCGTCGCGGAGCAGGTCCAGTTCGGCGGTGATCACCAGCGTGCGCGGCTGCCCGGACAGGTCGTCGGCGGCCAGCGGTGAGACCGAAGGAATCTTCCGGAGGGCGGCATCCGGCTGGTACATGACCAGGTAGTCACGGACCTCCTGGGCTGTGAGGCGCAGCCCGGTGCCGTACTCCCCCACCGACGGATACGGCGAGGTGGCAGGGTCGTGGTCCCACTGAGTGACCGGGTAGAGCAGGATCTGCGCGCCCGGTAGGGTTGCGTCTCGCTGGCGCAGCAGGAGCGAGACCACGGCGGCGAGGTTGGCGCCGGCGGAGTCACCCACCAAGGTGATGTCCTCGGGCCGGCGGGCCCCGATCCGCCGCGGGTGCGCCAGCAGACTCTCAGTCACGCAAAGACAGTCGTCCAGCCCGGCCGGGAACGGGTGCTCGGGGGCAAGTCGATAGTCGACCGCGCAGACGACCTGTCCGGTCAGGTCGGCCATGGTACGGCAGGTCGACATGTACGTGTCGATATCACCGGTGACCCAACCGCCGCCATGGAAGAACACCAGGGCTCCCGGACGGACAGTCGATTTCGGCAGGAATACCCGGACCGGGATCTCATGGCCGTCCTTGCCGAGCACTGCCTGGTCAAGGATGCGGTAGGGACCACGAAAGATGATCCTGGCTAGGGCCCGCTGAACGCGACGCACCTTCTCGTAGTCCGCCCGGATGTTGATTCGCGGTGCAGCGAACAGGCTCAGGATTGCCCTGGCCAATCGGCTCACAGGCGGCTGCCCGCTCGTGTCCCGGCTGGTCATAGGGCAAGCGTAGACGCTGCCCCACAGGTGTGCCGACGTCTCGACGGGGCGCCCAAGCACCGCGGGGGGCAGCCGTTCGTCACGGACTGATCCGCGCACCAGTCCCGCCGTTCTTGGTCATCGCGTCTGTCGGGATAACGCGGGTGCCCGCCCGAACTTCTTCGCCCGCGGCCTTGGACCGGCATGCCAGCGTGCCTCATCTTCTTCACTTGCGGTATTGGATCGATCCAAGCCGGCCAATTTGAGAGTTTTCGGCCCAACTGAAGAAGATTAGGCACGGCTGCTTGGCAGGAGACCTAGAGGCAGCCCCTCGGCCTGGCCCAGCCGCTTCCGGCACGATCCGGATCTGTCCCGTTCGCCCCGAAAGCGTGTTTCCTTGCACTGTGGGCGCAACAAGCAGACGTCGAGGGAGACCATGATGGAGTACACACGACTTGGGACCTCCGGGTTGAGGATCAGCCGAATCGCTCTGGGCTGCATGAGCTTCAGTGCCGTCGGCCGTCAAGGGGCCTGGGCATTGGACGCGGAGGCCGCCGAGCCGATCTTTCGACAGGCCGTCGAACTGGGCATCACCTTCTGGGACACTGCCAACATCTACGGGGCTGGTTCCAGCGAGGAGATCACCGGAGCCGCCATCACGAAGTTCACCAAGCGTGAGGACGTGGTGATCGCCACCAAGCTGTTCGGCCCCATGGGCTCCGGCCCGGGCGGCCGCGGTCTGTCACGACGGGCGGTCCTCGAACAGGTCGACGCCTCGCTGAAGCGGCTCGGCACCGACTACATCGACTTGTACCAGATCCACCGCTTCGATCCGAACACCCCGGTCGAAGAGACAATGGAGGCACTCCACGACGTGGTGAAGGCCGGCAAGGCGCGTTACATCGGCGCCTCCTCCATGTGGGCCTGGCAGTTCTCCAAGATGCAGTACACCGCCGAACTGCACAACTGGACCAAGTTCGTCTCTATGCAGGATCAGTACAACCTCGTTGCACGCGAGGAGGAACGCGAGATGTACCCCCTGCTCGCAGACCAGGGCGTCGGCGCGATCCCGTGGTCTCCTCTGGCCGCGGGTCTGGTGACCCGACCTTGGGGCGAGAGCTCCACCACCCGCAGCAGGTCCAACCCCCGCGCCGACCCCTCGGGTAGGCCGCTGTGGCTGGAGACCGACAAGGGCACCGTCGATGCCGTGCAGGCCATAGCGGAAGCTCGAGATGTCTCGATGGCACAGATTGCCCTGGCCTGGGTGCTGCACAATCCGGTTGTCTCCGCACCCATTGTCGGGGCAACCAAGCCGCATCATCTCGCTGACGCTGCCGCCGCCCTCGCGGTGCACCTCACCGGCGAGGAAGTCGCTGCGCTCGAGGAGCACTACACACCCCGCTTGCCGACCTACTACGGCACCAAGTCCGGCTTCTGAGCTCGGGAGTTGCGGCGTGACCTCCACAGGCAGGGGACTCAGTCCGGCGCGATGTTGTGACGACGGATCCTGACAGAAGGATCGTCGAGTGCGGCGTCACCATGCTCTCGACGACATCAATGAGCCTCGGAACGCAGCATTCCGAAGCTCGCGAGGGTTCTTGAGGTTTGCGCGAGAACGAGACTCCGAGCCAAGAACCGAGAAACGATAGATGACTAGGTGAAATACTGGAGCCACCTGCGAGAATCGAACTCGCGACCTACGCTTTACGAGAGCGTCGCTCTACCGACTGAGCTAAGGTGGCGCGCCGGCCCCTGGCCGGACCGACCACGCAAACTATACCGATACCGCGCGTCCGGACGAAACCGTGCCCGAACAGCCGACTCAGCCATCGGTGCAGCGTGTGCCTTCCGCCGGCACTGTGCCGTTGACCAGGTAGTCCACCACGATCCAGTCCAGGCAGGCGCTGCCCGAATCGTAGGCGCCGTGACCTGCGGCTTCACGCGTGACCAGGGTCGCCGACTGCAACTCGGACGCCATCAGTTCGGCGTTTTCGTAGGGGGTTGCCGAGTCGCCGGTGTTCTGGACGATGAGGATCGGCGGGGCATCTTTGCCGGTGAAATCTATCGACTCCGCGGGCTCGGCCGTCCACAAGGGACAGGTCAGGTCGGGGCCGAACAGCTTCCCGAAGATCGGCGCGAGTTCGCTGTTTCGTCCGGTCCAGTCATCGAATGCGGCCTGGACGCCGTCGTCGCCCTCGTCCGCGCAGCTGATCGCCGGGAACGAGTAAGCCAGCGAGCCATAGGTCCCATCGGAATTGCGGTCGTTCATCGAATCTGCGACCTGCAGCAAGTACGCCCCGTCACCGCTGGTCATGGTGTACTGCAGGAGTGAACTGAGTTCCTGATAGACGTCCGAGCCGAAGTAGAAGTACAGCAGCAGCCCGGAAACCGCCTGCGACTGGGTCAGCATCCGGCTTCCGTCGCCGGGCAGCGGCTCGGCGTCCAAACCGTTGATGAAGGCCACGATTGTGTCCACGACCTCCTGCTCGCCGCTCCCCAGTCCGCAGTCGTTCGAGGCGCACCAGGACGCGAAGGCTCGCAGGCTCCGATCGAATCCCTCGGCCTGGATGACATCGCTGTCGGGTTGCAGGTTCACCGCAGAATCGAGCACCATCTTGTCGATCCTCGTCGGGTACAACTCGGCGTAGACGGCGCCGAGGAAGGTGCCGTAACTGGTGCCGAAGAAGCTCAGCTTCTCGGCTCCGATCAGCTGGCGGGCGAGGTCGTAGTCGTAGATGGCCTCGATGGTCGAAATATGGTCGAGCAGCGCACCGGAAGCCTGACGGCATTCCTCGTTGAAGGCCTGCTGCGCGGCGATCAGTGCGTCGCGCTCCGACTGGTCGTCCGGCGTGAAGTCGGTATTGAGGTAGGCGTCGGTCTGAGCACCCGTGCCGCAGACCACCGGCGTCGATTCCCCCGATCCGCGGGAATCCAGGCCGATGATGTCGAAGCCTTCCAACCCGGAGGTCGGGAAGCCGACGACATAGTCCTGGGCTGATCCCCCGGGACCACCGGGGTTGACGAACAGCGGCCCCATATAGGGCCCGGTACTGGCCGGGCGCATCTTCATCGCGATGGTGATCGCCTGGGCGCCGGGATCCTGCCAGTCGAGCGGCGTCAGGAAGGTCGCACAACGGTAGCCGCCGTCGCAGTCGGTCCAGCGCAACCGCTGGCTGGTGTATGAGGCGAGATCGTCACCGGGGGCATCGGCGAAGCCGGGCGGTTTCACATCGGTGACCGCGCCGGCGACCATCCGATCAGGCGAGGGCTCGGCCGGAAAAGTCTGCTCGGGTGTCGGCAGCTGAATCGCGGATGCCGGCGGGCTGTCGGGCTGCGAGAAGCAACCGCTCAGACCGACAGCGCAGGCCAGCGCGACGACTGCTACCCGAGGCCAACGCATACCCAAATACTAGGGTGGCTCAGTTGGCCTGCTTGGCCTTCTGACGGCGGTGACGCAGATGGGCATCGATGCTGAAGCCGCCGCCGCCCATCAGCAACGGCACGAGGCTGAGCACCCCCAGCAACACGTCGCGGTCGCCGTAGAAGCCGAAATGCCCCTCCAGGAACGGGCTGAACGGCCCGAAGCGGAAGAA
>RRZT011885487.1_pt1 | contig 10809 bp, 12 predicted proteins | sample 2165551 | NCBI WGS metagenome assembly RRZT01 (sample SAMN10456910, study PRJNA506462) | wastewater metagenome | biome: wastewater; feature: sludge; material: wastewater sludge; isolation source: wastewater sludge with Escherichia coli K12::gfp cells carrying plasmid... | place: USA: Moscow, Idaho...
ATCAGGAATTTTAAATTCAGATATTTATAAGTTTGGAGTAAAAACTTCAACTAAAATGGTAGAAAAAACTGAGGTGGTTTAAGTTTCAGAAGGTAACTTTTTTATTAATTTAACTGCCTATTTTTTCACTTCGTTTGACAATTGTGTCTAGTTGATATGATTACATTCTTTTTGTCAATATCTGCAACAATATTATGTTCAACATAATTATAGGTTACAGCAAATTTATATATTCTATTGATATTTGAAATAAGTTTTTCTGCACTACCAAATAATCCTTTTTTATTCATTCTATCTATAATATTTAAAATATCAGTTCTTATTATATTTTCAATAGGTTTATTTCCAATGTATGGATAAGCATGATTTTCCATTACATTTATAACTTTTTTTAAAGTAGAATCTTCCCATTCATTTTTCATTTTAGATAGCCATTTTTCACAAATACTTTTGAAAGTGTTATCATTATTTATATTTGACAAGTTTTTATCAATAATAGGATTAATTTTTTGTTTTAAAAGTTCCTTAGTTTTATCTCTTAAATTTCTAGCTTCACTTAATGATATTTCAGGATAAACACCAAAGCTCATAGATTTTCTTTTATTTTCAAAAGTAAAGTCATATCTAAAAAATTTTGTACCATTTGTTTTAATGATTAAATATAAATTTTGTCCATCGCTTAATTTATATTCTTTTTCTTTTGGTTTAGATGCTTTAATTTCTTTATCAGTAAGGGGTTTTACGACTTTTGGCATTTTTACGGTATCACTTTTAAATAAATTGTTTAGTACCGTCAAGATTACCGTAAAAAATCTTAGAAAGTATTAAAATTGATAAGAATACAATAGAATGATTTGGAATATTAAGTTTCGATAAAATCGATATTTTTAGATGAATTTAGAAGTTATAAATTTAAGTATTGGTGGAGATGTGCGGGAACTCCATCGAAATTTTTAAAAGTCCGTTTTTATCGTTGTTTGTAGTCATTTTTTTCCTTAATTTTTTCTTTATAACAAATTGAAAAAAAATTGTAACATATTTTTACTACATCTCCACCAAAATCAAATTTTTTTTTTGATTTTAGGACTACGGTTCGATGTCCGTTTTTTTAATTATTTCTATTAATTTCTATTTTATTTTTAAAAATTTTTCTTAATGTTTTTTTATTTATTTTATTTAATAAATTATTATCATCATTTACAAAATTTTTAACATTACATTTTTTTATTTCAAAATGTTTTAATTTAACTTTTGTTTTTTTATCTAAATTATTATTAATTAAATCATCATCATTAATTTCAAAATTAATTTTAATTTTTCCAATTTTCATTTTTACTTTTACTTTTAAAAAATCATTATCAACAATTTTATTTTTTATAAAAAATTTTACTTCATTTTTTTTAATTTCTTTTTGAAATTCTTTTATATTCATTATCATTTTTTTAATCCTTAATTTTTTCTTAATAGAATTATAATAAAATTTTTTTATTATGTCAAATTATTTTAAGTAAAATTTAATTTTTATTATTGTATGTAAATATTTTATAAAAAAAATCTTTTAAAAATATCTGTTTTGTAAAACTCTTTATTTTTTTTAAATATTTCTTTTTTTAATTGTTTATCTGTATAAGTTTCGTATTCATTTTCATTTTCGTAATAAGTATAATAATTAAAATACATTTTTTAACCTTTTTAATTTTATTATCGTAAAATAAAAATAAAAGTCAAGAAACTTTTTTATATTCTTGTAATCTTTCTTCTTCTTTTTTAAAATCTACAAAACATATTTTATATTTTTCATTATCATATATAATTTTATTTTCATTATTTTTAATTATTAATTTTTTAATTTTATTTATTAAAACAATTTCTTTTTTTACTTCAATTTTATATTTATTTATAATAAAAATTTTATGTTTAGTTTTTAAATCTATATAATTGTCTTTTATTTCATAAAAATCTTTTTTATAAAATTTATTTTTAAATTTATTTTTAAAATCATTTTCTTCATTTATTTTTTCATTTTCTTTATATATAAAATTTTTATTATAAGTTTCTATTTCTCTATCAAATTTTAATATTTTAGTTTTTCTTTCTGTTTCTTCTTTTTGTGTTTTTTTATAAATTGTAAATAAATTACCTTTATTTTTATTTATTGTTTTTTTTCTAAATTCTCCATTTTCATCAATATTTTCGTGAATTATTTGAGTGTTTAAAGTATAAAATTGATATAAATTATCATATTTACTAATATTGTTTTTTATATCTTCTATTACTTTTAAATTTAATTCTTTATTATTAAAATAAAGTTTTTTAAAATAATCTGTTTTTAAATCTAAGTTAGACATTGTAAACATTCTTATTTTGTGTAATTTCTTATAACCATCTAGAGATTGCAAATCATCTTTAGAGAAGTTTTTAAGTATGTATTTAGTTATATAACTACTACCTTTTCGATTCTTTAAGATTTTAAATTTACATTGTTTTAATTTATGTTTTTTACATACATTTTTATATTTATTATTTATAGTTTCAATATCTTTTTTATGTATATAAAAAACACGATGTAAATGACAAATTAAACTCTTATGAGGTTCTACTATTTTTATAAATTTAATGTTTTTATTCAGTTTATGAATATTTTTATAAAATTCTCTGTATATAGTGTTTATATTCTTATAACTCTCACTTATACAAGTTTTTAAATCATCAAATTCATAATTTTTATTTAATTTATAAGTATTTTTTTGATTTTTAATACTAACAAAAGGGTGAAATTTACTTGGATTAGTAAAAGTTATAAATAAAGGTATTAAATTGTTTTCTTTTGTTATTCTGTTTAATTCTTTAACTTTTAAACCTATTAAATTTTTATATTTTAATGTTTCACTTTCTAAATTTTTTTTAATTGTAAATATTTCATCATTTTTTTTATTTTGTATATATACACTATTAAAAAAATTTTGTTGTTTTTCTTCTTTTTTTTCACTGTATATTTTATAATATTTTTTTAATTCGTGATATTGTTTAATAGTTTCATTTTCGTAATTTTCTAAAAATTTTATTTTATCAAACATCTTAAACCTTTTCAATTTTATTTTTATAATTACATTATATAAATTTTTAAAACAAAACAAATTTTTTTATTATTTGTATAATTTTTTTTCTTTTTTTGTCTTCGACACTTTTTATATAGTTAGTCAAGTCAAAATCACCTACGGTGATTTTGAGGAAATGAACATTTCTCTGAACCCCCATTTTTTTCCGTTTCGTTACACTTCACTCCAAAAAACGGAGAATCCTCGAAATAATCATTTCCGAAAATTTTTAAAATGTAATTTTTTTTTGATTCAGTCTTCGACTATTTTCAGTTGTTGGAAATCGGTTCCACCGATTTCTTAGACCATCGTCAAAAATACAAAAAAACAAGGTTTTTTTGATTTTTAACATCAACCTACGGTTGAGGGTAATAAAATATATATATTTAACTTCGTCGTATTTTATCTTTTGATTAGGATATAAGTTGTGGGGGTTTAATTAAAGAGTTTATTTTCCCACTTTATGGGTGGGAACTATAAATATTTTTTATAAGGTAGTTATAAAGTGTTTAAGATGTTTTTTCGTTCTTCTAATTCGTTTTTTTCAATTAATTTTTTTACTTGAAATAATATTTTTCTTTTTTGACTTTGTTCTTTTTTATCTTCTAATGTATAAGTTTCTTTCCATTTTTTTAATCTTAATTCTTCTAAATCATTAAAATGATTATTTCTAAAGTTATTTAAATTATCTGTTAAAACTTCGATTTTTTCCGTTTTTTCTTCTTCAAAAGAAGCAACTACTTTTTCATTTTTTTCGATTTTTTCGATATTCTTAATGTTTTCATTATTATCATTATTATCATTAATTAAAACATTATTTAACTCATTTAATTCTTTTAAATCATATTCATTTACTAATCTTTTAAATTCTTCTTTGTCAATTTCTTTATTATTTCTTTTAATAATTAACTCATCTACATACTTCATTCTTTTAATTTTTCTTAAAATTTCATCATCTTTTAAATTTAATAATTTATACATATAAAAACGATGTTTATCATCTTGAACATTAAAAAAAGGACATTGTATCAAGAATTTTTCCCCCGTGTCTCCGTCTTTGTAAAACATTCTTCCCCTGTTAAAGTTTCTAATTTCTCGATGATTTAAGTCACTTTCTTCTAATTCTTCTTGTGTTCCTCGAATTTTAATTAAATTATCGTTTGAAGGTGTTTTCATTATTATTCTTGTCATAATATTAGATAAAACACTACTATTAATATTTTGAGTGTCTCGTTTTTGACCACGAAAAATAAAAAATATTTTTCGTCGTCTTGATTTTTGTAATAAATTAATCAAATTATTAATCATTTTTTCTTTTGTTTTTTTATCTAAATTATTATTTTCAATAGTACGAAATTCATCAATAAAAACTAATAAACTTTCTCCATAGTAATTTACTAAGTTTAATTCCTTCATTTCCTTATATCTTTCAAACATAATCGAATTTAATTTTTCTGTTAATTCTACAAAATCATTTATTTCACTTACAACTTCTATTTTTTCGTTAGTGTTTTGGTATCTAACCATTTCAACTAGTTTAAAATCTACCAAAAATATTTTTTCATATTTATCTAAATTTTTAAAAATACTTAATAACATACTTTGAACAAAAACAGATTTACCACTACCACTTTCACCGATTAAAATCGTGTGTTTTAATCCATTTATATCTAAATTAATTTCCTTATTATTCTCACTTTTTCCCAAAAATAATTTATTTTCTTTATAATTATTTTCATCAAATTTTATGAATTTTGGAATACTTTTTTCACTAATTTTAATAATTAAATCATCTTGAACAATTTTTAAATTTTCTATTTTTAAATATTTTTCTATTTCTTCTTTATTTTTTAAATATAAATTTCGTTGTAAAATTGAATTTGTTTTAAATAAATACTCTTTATTTTTTTCATCATATTTTAAAAATTTATCCATATTTTTAATATTTTCAAGTTTGTTATTACTTTCTATATTATTACTACTGTTTAAATTACTCATATAAAATCGTAAATTATAAAATTTTTCAAAAGGTTTTAATTTTGTTAAATAATAATCTTTATAAAATTTATATAATGAAAATCGAGGAATTGAAAAAAATAATATCATTGAAAATATAGAAAAAAAGAAACTTTGGAACATTGTTTTTATAAAGATAATAAAGTTATATTGTTCATCTATATTATCATCATTTATATAATCTTTTTTTGTTTCAATTTTATATTTAATTTTAAAATTGTCTTTATCTTCTAATTTTTCCTTATTTTCTTCTTTTAAAAAAAAATCTTTTTGTGTATCTGTTAAAGTAGTCCATTTTTTTAATTCAACACCATTTAATTTAATGTTTTTTCGTTGAATTTCTTTTATTGTTTCAATTTTGTTATTAAACTCAACACCATCACGAAAAAATTTTTGAAAATTATAATTAACAAATATTGTTAATATAAAAGTAAAAATTAAAATTGGTAATAAATAAAAATTTATTAATCTTTTTTGAAATGTATTTAAATTAATCATTTTGTATCCTTTTTTTGATATATATAACTATTATAAGAAATTTAATTATTAAGTCAAGGAAAAAAGAAGAAAAAAAGAAGTTTTTTATAAGTTATTTTTTAAGATGTTTTCAACAATATTTTTAATAGTTGTTTTTTCTTTAAAACGTTTTTCTTTGATTTTTTGATTTATTTCTTTTGAAATCATAAAATTTACTTTAATTTTATCTTCATTAATACTAAAATTCTTTTTCATTTGTTACTCCTTTTTTATTTATGTAAAATATATTTTTAAGTCCATTCTTCGTATTTCTTCATCAGAAACACCATTCTTTTTTAAATATTCTATATATTCATTTAACATATTTTGTAAATCACCATTTGTGATTTTTCTATTAAAACTTTTTTTATAATTTAATGGTATAAAATTAATATACTCATTTTTAGTTTTTATATAATTAATTTTCATATTCAAACCTTTTTAATTAAAAAAACCCCATATTAATGGGGTTCTTTTATTTTGTTGATTTTAAAATTGTTAAATGATTTACACGTGAATAATAAATATCTTGTGATGTTTTTGGTGTAAATACACTTACATCAACTTCAACCATATCACCTTTTTTGATTTTTGTTAAATCTTCAGTTTCTAAAAGTTTTACAGAAAGAACATCAATCTTTTTTTCACCTATATTTACGAATTGTATTTTTTTTGTTACTTTACCTTCATAAACTGATTCACCTATTATTTCAACTTGTCCACTAATTTTTAAAGAATACATTTTATGTCCTTTTATTGATTTATTTTTTAAGTAAGTTTTTACCTTACATAAAACTATTATATGAAATTTAAAAACGAAGTCAAGAAAATTTAAAGAAATTTTGAAAGTTTTTTATTTTTGTATAAGAACCCCTAAAAATAGGGGTTTGTAGTTATAAAGAAAGTTCGTATTTTGTGTGTTGTTTTAGTTTTTCATCATTTAATCTTTTTTCTTCTCTCTCTTTATCATAAAAATTAATATTTTCAAATATTTCACTAAAATCAACATTATTAATAGTTTGTATTTTTAATTTATTATCTACTTTAGATAAGTTATATGTGTTAAAACTTAAATTGTCTTTATAACTATGACCAAGAAACAATTTTATATATAATTCATCTGTATCATTTTTATAAAGTAATTGAGTGTAATTTTTTCTTAATGAGTGAAATACTTTATTTTTATCTTTAATATATTTTCTTATTTGTCTCATTACTTTTTTTTGTAAGTTATCATTTCTGTTTTCTTTTTGTTCATCATTAAAAAATATATATTCTTCATTTTTTTTATTTTTTAATAAATCATCTATAAAGAAAGTAAAAAAATCAGAGATTGGAACTTGTCGAATTCCACTTTTTGTTTTTGATTTTTTAACAGATACAAAATAATTATCTTTTATTTTTAAAAAGTCTTCTTTTTTCAAATTAAAACATTCACTACTTCTTAAACCACTAGACAGAGATAAAATTATTAGTTTTTTAATTTCTTTATCTTCAATATTTTTTAATAATAATTCTATTTCTTCATATTCAAAAACATTATAAGTATCTTCTTTAGTTATAAAATCTTTAAAACTATTATTACTATTTTCACTATTCTTTTTTATATCTAAAAAGTGATTTTTATGTATATAATCATTTTGATGAAAGTAATTAAAGAGTGTTTTATATCTTGTAATGTAGTTATCAACAGTTCTTTTATTTAATAATTTCTTTTCATATTTATTTAATATTTTATCTTTTTTATCTATTAATTCAAAAATATTTTTATCTTTTAATTCTTCTTGTTTGTTTAAATTCGACGGAATTTGAAATAAATATTTTTCTAATTCATAGCAATCTTTTTTCGTAATTTCATTTAAACTTAATATATTTTTATAATTAAAATAATCAATTAAAAGTTCATATTTTTTTATATAACTTTCAACAGTTTTTTTATTTTTATTTTTTATTTTAAAATATTCAACAAATAAATCAATATGTTTTTTAATATTGTTTCTACTTCTTCTATTATATTTTATTTCAATATTACTTTTTTTATTAATTTCAACTTTACTTTTTTTAATAACTCTTAAAGAATTATTTGTAATTTTTTCAACAATACTTTCTTCATCTTCTTTATCTTTTTCAACTAAAAAACCTTTATCAGTCTTTATAACTGTTAAATTAGTATTAAATTGTTTTAAATAATCTTCTTTTAATCCCATTTTTTTTAATCTCTCTTCGATTTTTATTAATATTTTATATTTTAGTATATTACTCAATAAAAAATCATTTGTATTTAAAGAATATTGAATATTTTTATCTTTTTGTAAATAAAAACTAAAATAATATATATTTTTTCTTTTGATTAAATTTTTATTATTTAATAAATCATATTTTTTTAAAAATCTTTTTATATTTAATAATTTGTTATCATTCTTTATAATAACTTCATTACTTAAATTTTTCTTTGAAGACACATTGAAATAACATTGAAAGTCGTTGTTTAAGTCCGATTTTATCGCATGTATAAGTATGTGTAAATAAATACAAACATGTGTTTTTAAACTAATTTGTTGTTGTATTTTTGTTGTATTTTATGTGTTTTTGGGTATGATTTTTTGAAAATGTTGTATTTTTGTTGTATCAAAAATATAGCTAAATTTTGATAAATATTGGGTGGTTTTGAGTGGAATCTTTAGGTGGAAAATATGCAGGAATTTATACTAAAAAATTAAAGAATGAAGTAGTGACTTATTTTATAAGTTATCGTAATTTTGAACAAAAAGTAGTGCGTGAAAAAATAGGGCAAAGTCCTGATATGAATAAAACAAAAGCACTTAAAATTTTAAGTGATAAAAAAGAAGAAATATCTTTATTAAAGAAAGGTATTAAAGAAGGTATAACTGATAGTATAAGTATTAAATCAAGAAAAAAAATTAATGTAGGTATTGTAACCTTAAATGATTGTTTTGATTTTTTTTTAGAAGATAATAAAGATACTTTTAAAAATATATATGATTTAAGAATTAGACATGATTATCACATGAGACATGAAATGATTGCTAATAAAGCTTTACAGTTAATTACTAGAGAAGATTTAATTGAATATATTGGACGTAAAAAACTACAGAAAGCTGATAAACGACGATATAAGCAAGAAGATAAATCAGTTGACGAAAAAGAATATATAGAATTATTAAAGAATCAAGAAACTATATTTGATTATAAAACTTTAATATTAAAGTTGAAAAATGAGGGTGAAAATACTTGGATTTATGAAAATAAAATCAAATATTTAGAAAGAAAAAATACAGTAATAGAAACAAGACTTGATAAAGTAAAAGCTGAAAAACTTTGGAATGATAAAAGCATTGGAGAAGACGATAAGAGACAATTATTGGGATTATTAAGTAATAAAACTATTAAAGATATATTTAATTCTAGTAGTAGTGCAATTAATTATATGAAAGGTGAAAAAGGTTTAAATCTTCCGAATCCTTTTATTATAAGTAAAAGAGATCAAAAACTTTTTATTAAAGTTGATAATATAAGAGATAGATTTTTAACAATGGAAGAAGTTAATTTATTTTTAAAAGAAATTAAGAGAATAAGTTATGCGTTTGATAAACATAAAAATATTTATCTAATGTGTTTATTTGGGCTTAGTATTGCAGCTAGACAATCAACTATAATGAGTATAAAAATATCTGATATAGACTTAGTAACTGGTAATATAAATTTACGTAATCACAAAACTGAAAGATACTATAATAGTTATGTAGCTAATAAAGAAGTTGAAAATGAAATTTTAAGATTATCAGAAGGACGTGATAAAGACGAATACATATTTTTAACTTATTTAAATGAGAAACCTTACAGATACCCTCGTAAAGTTCAGGAAGTATTAAACTATACTGTTAATTTTGATAGACCGTTTCTTAAATGGTTAAGTGTAAAAGATTTTCGTAATACAGCTGCGTCTCATTTAGCTATTAATGGCGTTCCATTGCAACATATAAGTAAAGTTTTAGATCATGCAAGTATCAAAACAACTGAAAGATATGCACACCTTTTTAAAGATACAGGAAGTAATAAAGTTACTGAAATGTTAGATTCTTTTATTAAAGAATAGACTTTGATTCGATCTCGCAAATGGGGAACGAACTGTAGTCACAAAAACTAAGCTATAAGCTTATTATTGAAGCTTAAAAAATTAGCAACTTCAATAATAGGAAACATAAATCTAGCTTTCTGGGAAGTTCCAATTCTCTTATATCTGATTAGTAATTGATCATTATTAATTAAATTATTTAAAGTAGATAATGAAATATCTAATTCTTGACATAATTCTTTTCTATTTAATTGTGTTTTATTATATTTGTTTGTTAAAAAATTGATATAAAATTTAAGTGTATCATTCATAATTTATCCTTTAATATTTAATTTTTAAGTCTTCAAATGAGACTCCTTGACTTTAAAATAAGAGTTAGAACAAAATTGTTCCATAAACTCTGAATAGAATAATTACATAAATAAACTTAATGGAAACTTATTGTTCCAAAATTATGGAATAAAGTTGTTCCAAAGTTTTGATTTGTTAAAATTCTTGTATATAAAGGATTTAAATGGATTTAAATATATTAGAGAGTAGAAATAGGGAAGCAATAAATAAATTGCTTAAAAGCTTTAAAATAGAGTTTAAATATGAACAATTAATAGAAGAATTTAATTCTCTTTATATAAGTACAGATCTTGAATTAAAAAGAATTAGATTATTAGGTGTTCAAAATATTTATTCTTATGATAATGATATAAAAGTGAAAATTCATGGAGAAACAAAAAGAACACAAATATATGTATTAAATAAAAAAGAATTTGAAAAATTAGAAATGGAAGATATAAATACAGTTCTAAGTAAATTAACTTTTCTTAAAAATTTGTGGTATCAAAATTTGTTTCTAAAAAATATTAGTGAGATAGAATCCTTTATGTCTTTTAATGATAGCTTTAAATATTTGAATGGAATCAACTGAAAATCAAAGCTATTTTTTAATTTTTAGTTGATTCTATTATACTATTCTAAAGATACCAAAAGATATAATAAATAACTTTATAAATAACAAGGAATAATCAAACAAATGGCAAAACTAAATTTAGAAACACTAGAAAAATGGCTTTGGGATAGTGCCAACAT
>RRZT010782230.1_pt1 | contig 10808 bp, 9 predicted proteins | sample 2165551 | NCBI WGS metagenome assembly RRZT01 (sample SAMN10456910, study PRJNA506462) | wastewater metagenome | biome: wastewater; feature: sludge; material: wastewater sludge; isolation source: wastewater sludge with Escherichia coli K12::gfp cells carrying plasmid... | place: USA: Moscow, Idaho ...
GGTGCAATCATTGTCGATGCAATTTCTGATTTACCGATTGATTTACATGAAATTTTAAAGTCTCAAGATATAATTTCTTTAGTAGTATACCCTCTTATTATAAAAGGTGAGATAAAGGGATTTGTCGGCTTTGATGAATGTTTAAAGCCTCGTAAATGGCAACACTCTGAAGTTTATATTGCGAAGACTTTTGCGGGTCTGGTATCGGGTAGTTACGAAAGATCCTTAATTTATGAACAGCTTAATATAAAAAAGAATATGATAAATTTAAATTTGTTAATGACAATTTTGGTCATCAAGCGGGTGATTTTGTTATTAAGGAGTTTTCTAAAATTGTTAGTGACAATATGCGCACTACTGATATTTTCGGTCGAATTGGCGGTGAAGAGTTTATCGTGGTGGCAATTGACTCTTGCAAAAATACCACGGCGCAGCTTGTTGAGCGAATTTTAGAGCAAGTTCGCTCGAAATTGTTTGAGTTTAATGAATATGGGATTAATTGTACTTTTAGTGGTGGTGTTGCTGATGTTACTGAATTTCCGAAAGATGAATTTTCAATTGAAAAAATTATCGAACGGGCTGACAATAGGATGTATGGGGCGAAAAATACAGGGCGCAATAAAATATTGATTGATGATGTTATTTATTAATAAATTATCGTGATATAACTTCATAGTCCTTGACAATGCTGGATTTACTATGATAATATTAAATAAATTTAATACACCTTTAAATACAGTCCAGAGAGGCTGGTAAGGAAAGTTGTTTTATTGGTTAGGGCTTTCTCTATTTATTTGAGAAAGCCTTTTATATAAGTATTATAAAAGTTTATAAAGTCCTTTAATCTGATCCGGAGAGGTCGGCAAGGAGAAGTTTTGAGTTATTAAACCTATCTAACTCCTTGCGATGGCAGGGAGTTTATTTTATAGGAGGGGTTTTTAATGAGTAAGCAAATAGCTTCGCTTCGCGGTAAAAGCATTCTGGGTTTAGAAAATATGTCACCAGCTGAAATTGAGTTAGTTTTAAACACAGCTAAAGAAATGAAAAATATTATCAATCGTGATATTAAAAAAGTTCCAACATTACGAGGAAAATCAATTATAAATTTATTTTTTGAACCGAGTACTCGTACTCGCACCTCTTTTGAACTTGCCGGAAAATATTTAGGAGCCGATGTTGTTAATATAACAACGAGTTCTAGTAGTGTAGTAAAAGGCGAAAGTTTAAGAGATACCTTAATGACAGTCGAAGCGATGGGGGTTGATGTCGTTGTAATGCGACATTCAGCAGAAGGCGCTGCTCAATATGCCAGTGAGGTTGTAAGTCCAATTATCATAAATGCCGGTGATGGAGCACATGAACATCCATCACAAGGACTACTTGATATGTTTACGATTAATCAATATAAAAACACTTTAGAAGGACTTAAGGTGGCAATTGTTGGCGACATTCTTCATAGTCGTGTTGCACGATCTGATATTTGGGGGCTGCGCAAAATGGGAGCAGAAGTTCATCTTGCCGGACCACAATCTTTAATTCCGCGCTTTATTGAAAGTCAAGATGGTATTTTTGTGCACGACAATGTTGAAGATGCACTAGAAAATGCTGATGTTGTAAATGTTTTAAGAATTCAATTAGAGCGTCAAAAGAAAGGTTTATTCCCTTCACCACGAGAATATGCCCGTATTTTTGGAATAAATAAAGATAGATTAAAATTAGCGAAAAAAGATGTGTTAATTTTACATCCAGGGCCGATGAACAGAGGACTGGAAATTTCACCGGAGGTAGCTTATTGCGAAAAATCAGCTATTCAAGAGCAAGTGCAAAATGGCTTAGCTGTTAGAATGGCCTTACTAGCTTTAGTGCTTATGGGAGGTAAGAACATTGAAATTACTGCTTAAATCAGGACGAGTTGTTAATCCGGCTACTAACTTTAATGATATTGTTGACATCTTAATTGAAGATGAAAAAATAGTAAAAATCGGGGCAGACCTACAATCTGACGATGCTGAAGTTTTTGATGCCACTGGCTTAATTATTGCTCCGGGGTTGATTGATATGCATGTTCACTTACGTGAACCTGGGCAAGAAGCTAAAGAGGATATTGGTTCAGGGACAAGAGCGGCAGCGGCTGGAGGGATTACAACTGTTGCTTGTATGCCTAATACTAGTCCAGTCATTGATAACTCTGTATTAGTACAGGGGATTGCCCAAAGAGCACAACAAGATGGTGTAGTAAAAGTCAAAGTTGTGGGGGCGCTAAGTAAAGGGCAGGAAGGTAAAGAACTAGCTGAAATTGGTGATATGCTAGAAGCTGGAGCAGTGGCAATAACTGATGACGGACATTATGTTGATAGTGCAAAACTATTAATGAATGGTCTTGATTATATTGCTCGCTATGATTTACCGATAATTTCTCATGCTGAAGATAATACTTTGACCGAAGATGGGGTTATGCATGAAGGTGCTGTTTCAGCAATGCTTGGGATGAAAGGTCGCCCGGCTGTAGCAGAAGATATTGCAGTTTCAAGAGATATCTTGTTAGCTGAATATACTAATGCTAGAATTCATATTGCTCATATCAGTAGCAAAGGGGCTGTGGAGTTAGTCCGCCAAGCTAAAAAGCGCGGAGTAAAAGTTACGGCGGAAGTTACGCCACATCATTTAACGTTAACAGATGAAGAGATTAAAAACTTTAATGTAGCGGCCAAAGTGTGCCCACCACTACGTTCTAAAGACCATGTACAGGCAATGATTGAAGGCTTAAAAGATGGCACAATTGATGCAATCGTAACGGATCATTCACCACATGCCTTTGAGGAAAAAGATAGAGAATTTAAATTTGCGCCAAATGGTTTTACCGGAATGGAGACATCATTAGGGGTTATTTTAACTAATCTTTACCATACTGGAATTATGACGATAGATGAAATAATTGAAAAAATGTCGGTAGCACCGGCAAAAATATTAAAATTGGATGCCGGTAATATTGAAATTGGCAAAATTGCCGACTTAACTGTTATCGACACGGAAAAAACTTGGAAAGTAGATAGTAATAAATTTTATTCGCGTGGTAAATTTACGCCTTATGATGGTGAGGAATTAAAAGGCAAAGCTGTTGCAACAATTGTTAATGGCAAAATAGTAATGGAAAATGGTATTATAGTATAGTGGCAAAATAAATGGAGGTGTTATAGTGAAAGGTAAATTAATCTTAGAAGACGGAAGTGTCTTTAATGGTGAATTATTACACGAAGCTTGTGCAACCGGTGAGGTTGTTTTTAATACAGGGATGACAGGATATCAAGAAATCCTCACAGATCCCTCATATTGTGGCCAAATTGTAACATTAACGTACCCTTTAATCGGTAATTATGGTGTGGCGGAACTTTTTAATCAATCACGTCAACCGTTTGTTAAAGGCTTTGTTATTGGGGAGTTATGCACAGCGCCAAGTAATTGGCAAAAGACAGGTGATTTGAGTACATACCTTATTGAAAATAAGATTCCATGTATTTATGGTGTTGATACTAGAGCAATTACCAGAAAGATTCGTTCAGTTGGGACAATGAAAGGTATTATTGTTAAAGCTGATGTTACTGAAGATGAAATTAAAGAATTAATGGCTGAACCAATGGCGAGTGATGTTGTAAAGCAAGTAACGACGCCAGAAACTTATAAAATGGAAAATGATGGCCCACATGTAGTGGTTATGGACTTTGGAATAAAAAGTAATATTTTAAAAGGGCTATATGAAATTGGTTGTAGCCTGACGGTTGTACCGGCCCATACAACAGCAGAAGAAGTTATGGCCCTTAAGCCGGATGGTATTTTCTTATCAAATGGCCCTGGAGATCCTAAAGAAGTCTTAGATGTTGTAGAAACGGTGGAAAAATTAATTGGCAAAAAGCCGATGTTTGGTATCTGTTTAGGTCATCAATTATTAGCTTTAGCGATGGGCGCTGATACCTATAAGCTTAAATTTGGTCATAGAGGATCAAATCAACCGGTTAAAAATTTAATTACCGGTCGAGTTCATATTTCTTCACAAAACCATGGTTATGCTGTTGATGAGAAATCATTAGAAGGAAAACCGGTTATTGTTTCACATCGTGCTGTAAACGATGGCACAGTGGAAGGAATTAGACATAAAGAGTTACCGATATTCTCAGTTCAATATCATCCGGAAGCATCACCAGGACCGGATGACAACACATATTTGTTCGATGAATTTTGGGCGTTATTAAATAAGGGGGAATAGACTGTGCCAAAAAAAGAATACCTGCGTAAAGTACTTGTTATCGGATCAGGTCCGATTATTATAGGTCAAGCTGCTGAGTTTGACTATGCCGGCACTCAAGCTTGTCGTGCGTTAAAAGAAGAAGGGTTAGAAGTTGTTTTAGTTAACAGTAATCCTGCTACTATCATGACTGATGCTAATATTGCGGATAGAGTTTATATCGAACCATTAACTCCGGAATTTTTGGAAGAAGTTATCAGTAAAGAAAAACCGGATGGTTTGCTAGCAACGCTTGGTGGTCAAGCTGGTTTAAACTTAGCATTTAAACTTGCAGAACGCGGAATTTTAGAAAAGTATAATGTCGAGCTTTTAGGAACTTCATTAGAAGCGATTAAAAAAGCAGAAGATAGAGAATTATTCAAAAAAACTATGCTGGAAATTGGTGAACCGATTCCGGAAAGTGATATTGTTGAAGATGTTGAAAGTGCCAGACGCTTTGCTAATGAAATCGGCTATCCGATTATTGTTCGTCCAGCTTACACTTTAGGTGGTACCGGTGGTGGTATTGCTGACAATGAAGAAGATTTAATTGCGATTGTAACTAGAGGCTTGAAATACAGTATGATTGGTCAAGTTCTTATTGAGCGAAGTGTTGCTGGCTGGAAAGAAATCGAGTATGAAGTAATGCGTGATGCTAATGACAACTGTATTACTGTTTGTAATATGGAAAACTTTGACCCAGTTGGTATTCATACTGGTGATAGTATCGTAGTAGCACCTTCACAAACTCTTAGTGATCATGAATATCAAATGATGAGAAGTGCTTCACTGAAAATTATTAGAGCTTTAGGAATTGAAGGCGGTTGTAATGCTCAATATGCCTTAGATCCACATAGTAAAAAATATTATGTAATTGAAGTAAATCCTCGTGTTAGCCGTTCGAGTGCGTTAGCCTCAAAAGCTACAGGTTATCCGATTGCTAAAGTTGCTAGTAAAATTGCAATTGGTTATCACTTAGACGAAATTGAAAATGCCGTAACACAAAAAACAATGGCTTGTTTTGAGCCGGCGCTAGATTACATTGTTGTAAAATTCCCAAGGTGGCCATTTGATAAATTTATCTCGGCAGATAGAATTTTAGGGACACAAATGAAGGCCACTGGTGAAGTTATGTCTATTGACCGTAATTTTGAAGGGGCGTTATTAAAAGCCGTTAGATCTTTAGAAATCGGATTGCACCGTTTGCATATTGAAGGTATGGAAGATTTAACTGATGCAGAAATTCAAGAGAGATTATCACTGGCTAATGATGAAAGATTATTTGTGGTTGCAGAAGCGTTAAGACGTAATATTTCTGCAAATGAAATTCATGATATTACTGGTATTGATAATTGGTTCTTAGATAAAATAAATAATATCGTATCACTAGAAAATAAATTAAAAACTGAAAAATTAGATGATGCTTTAATGCTTGATGTTAAAAAACATGGGTTTGCGGATAAAAGCATCGCAGAGCTTACCAATACTGACATTGATGAAATCAGAGTATTGCGGAAAGGCATGAAGATAACTCCATCCTATAAAATTGTTGATACGTGTGCGGCTGAGTTTGAAGCTGCTACGCCTTATTATTATTCAACTTATGCTCAAGAAGACGAGGTTGAAGTATCAAATAAACGTAAAGTTATGGTTTTAGGATCAGGGCCAATTAGAATTGGACAAGGGGTAGAGTTTGATTATTGTTCTGTTCACTCCGTATGGGCGTTGAGACAAATGGGCATTGAGTCTATTATCGTTAATAATAATCCGGAAACAGTTAGTACAGATTTTGATACTGCTGACAGATTATATTTTGAGCCATTGACGCCGGAAGATGTTTTAAATATTATTGATAAAGAAAAACCGGAAGGTGTAATTGTGCAGTTTGGAGGACAAACAGCCATTAACCTTGCAAATAGTTTAGAAAAAGCTGGTGTTAAAGTTTTTGGAACTTCGGTTGATGATATTGATAGAGCGGAAGATAGAGAGCGGTTTGATGAATTATTAGAAGAAATTTCAATTCCTCGTCCGCAAGGAACAAGTGTAACTAATGTTGAAGATGCAGTAACTGCTGCTAATAAAATTGGTTATCCGGTAGTAGTTAGACCATCATATGTACTTGGTGGTAGAGCAATGGAAATAGTATATTCAGAAACAGAATTAATTGACTATATGGGACGGGCGGTAAAAGTTACTCCGGAGCATCCGGTATTGGTTGACCGCTATATGCAAGGGACGGAAGTAGAAGTTGATGCTATTTCTGATGGTACTGAAGTTTTAATTCCGGGAATAATGGAACATATTGAAAGAGCCGGTGTTCACTCCGGTGATAGTATTGCAGTGTATCCACCACAAACTCTTTCAGCAAAAGTTATCTATACGATAATTGATTATACAAAGCGTTTAGCAGTGGGTTTAAATGTAAAAGGCTTGTTAAACATTCAATATGTAGTGTTTGAAGATAAGGTTTTTGTTATCGAGGTAAATCCTCGATCCAGTAGAACAATACCATTCTTAAGCAAAGTAACTGATGTTCAAATGGTAAATGTAGCAACGAGAATTGCTATGGGTGAAACTTTAGAATCACTAGGTTACAAACCTGGCTTAATGCCGGCTAAACCTCATATTGCCGTAAAAGCTCCGGTATTCTCTTTTGCTAAAATGCAACAAGTTGATATTTCGTTAGGGCCTGAAATGAAATCAACTGGTGAAGTAATGGGGATTGATTATCATTATGCCAGAGCTTTATATAAAGCGATTACTGCAGCGGGAATGAATATTCCGACTAAAGGTACGGTCTTATTTACTGTTGCCGATAAAGATAAAGAAGAAGTACAACAATTAGCGAAGGCTTTTTCTGATTTAGGTTATGATTTAGTGGCAACTGCTGGTACCGCTAAAACCATTGAAAGTCTTGGGTTGGAAGTTGGAATTGTTAGCAAAGTACATGAACATAAAGCTGATATTATCCAAATGATTAAAACTGGCAAGATAAATATGGTAATAAATACGTTAACTCAAGGGAAAGATTATGAGCGTGATGGTTTTAAAATTCGTCGTGCTACGGTAGAACATGCAATCCCTTGTTTAACTTCAATGGATACTGCTTGGGAAGTCTTGCGCGTTCTAAGCTTTATGCGTGAACGTAGATTAATCTATGTATTAGCATTACAAGATTATATTGGTGGAGGGGATACTCTTGCCTAAACTAGCAATTGATACAAAAATAGTAGAGCATAATCATATCTCTGATAATGTAAAAGAATTGGTTTTGTTTGCTCCCGAAATTGTGGAGCAAGCAAAGCCGGGTCAGTTTATTCACTTAAAAATAACAGATGGCAATGAGCCGCTTTTACGTCGCCCTATTAGTATTGCTAGTGTTGATCTTAATAATGGTCTATTAACCTTAATTTATCGTATAGCCGGCAACGGTACTAAGAAATTAGCTACATTGAAGCAAGGTGATGTAGTCAACTGTTTAGGACCCTTAGGCAATGGCTTTGCTTTAGATTTTCAAAAACCACTACTTGTTGGTGGAGGAATTGGAATGGCGCCGCTGATCTTTTTAGCTCAGCGGCTGTTGCCATGTAATATTGATATCTTAATGGGTGGTAGAACTAAGACTGAAATGTGTTGGCATGAATTATTTCAAGACATTGTTGAAGAAATTCATATAACAACAGATGATGGTTCACTAGGAACAAAAGGGTTTACTGTTGATCTTTTGCCTGATTTATTAAAAACAGGTAAATATGATGGTATTTATGTTTGTGGACCGCATATTATGATGGAAAAAGTTAGCGCTATTGCAAAGGAACATAATATACCATGTCAAGTTTCGCTAGAAAAACATATGGCATGTGGTATTGGTGCCTGTCTATCCTGCACTTGTCAGAGTAAGGATGGGAGCCGTAAAAAAGTATGTAGTGATGGCCCGGTATTCTATGCAGAGGAGGTTTTTTAATGTTAAGTACTGAAATTGCCGGTATAAAAATGAAAAACCCTGTAATGACTGCATCAGGGACCTTTGGATTTGGGCTGGAATTTAATGACTTTTTAGATTTAAATCAAGTTGGTGCGGTAGTCGTAAAAGGAACAACGCTACAGCCACGCAGTGGCAATGGTGGAGTGAGAATTGCTGAAACGCCAAGTGGGATGCTAAATTCAATTGGTTTAGAAAATCCGGGTTGTGATGCTTTTATTAATAAAATTCTACCTAAACTAAAAAAATATGATGTGCCTGTTATTGTTAATATGTCAGGTAGTACAGTTGAAGAATATGGCGTACTTGCCAATAAATTAACGGTGGATGGAGTAAGCGGTCTAGAACTTAATATTTCTTGTCCTAATGTTAAAGATGGTGGTATTGCCTTTGGAACTAATAAAGAGAGTGCAACAGCGGTAGTACGTGAAGTGAAGAAAAATACAAATTTACCGGTGATTGCTAAGCTATCGCCTAATGTTACCGATATTGTTGATATGGCTAAAGCTATTGAAGCAGCTGGAGCCGATGCTATTTCTCTAATAAATACTTTGTTGGGGATGGCAATTGATTTAAAAACCCGAAAACCGATTTTGGGTAATATTGTTGGTGGCTTATCGGGACCTGCTGTAAAACCAATTGCACTAAGAATGGTATGGCAGGTTGCTAATGCTGTAAAAGTACCAATTATTGGCATGGGTGGCATTGTGAATACTGAGGATGCTTTAGAATTTATGTTGGCAGGTGCTAGCGCTATAGCGGTTGGAACGGCTAATTTTATTAATCCAAGCGTTGCGGTGACTGTAGCTCAGGGGATGGAACATTATTTAAAACAAGAAAAATTAACTCATATTAACCAAGTAATAGGACAACTTAAAATTGATTGAGGAGAATAACTATGGCAGATAAAAGATTGATAGTTGCACTGGATTATTCTAATCTGAATCAAGTTAAAGATTTAGTAGAACAACTAGGGGACAGTGTAAATTTTTATAAAGTTGGAATGGAATTATTTTATAGTGTAGGAAAAGAAGTTTTAGATTATTTGAGTGAGAATGGAAAAGATGTCTTTTTAGATTTAAAATTACATGACATTCCGAATACCACGGCTCAAGGGTTAGTGGCATTGACGAAATTGGGTGCTAAAATTCTTAATGTCCATGCTAGTGGAAGTTTTAGTATGATGCAAACTGCAGCTCAAGCCGTTAAACTGGCGGCTGAAAACTTAGGTATTGAAAAGCCGAAGTTAATTGCTGTTACAGTATTGACGAGTATTGATGAAGTTAATTGGGCGGCATTAAATTCAAAAAATGAAATAAAAGAACAAGTGGTGGCGTTAGCAAAATTAGCGCAAGAGGCTGGTATGGATGGTGTGGTTGCATCACCACAAGAAGCAAAAATGATTAAAGCAGTTTGTGGAGAAGATTTTTTGATTGTAACTCCGGGCGTTAGACCTTATAATGCTGAGGTTAATGATCAAAGTCGTATTGCTACACCCAAAATGGCTTTATTGGATGGAGCAACTCATTTGGTAGTTGGTCGACCGATAACTAAAGCTAATAATCCTAAAGAAGCGGCTGAAGCTATCTTAGCTGAAATGGAGGAAGTATAATGACTCAAGATGAAGTTAAAGAACTATTTATTAAAACTGGTGCAATAATGGAAGGACACTTTTTATTAACATCAGGCTTGCATAGCCCATTATATGTTGAGAAATTTCAAGTTTTGCAACATCCTAAATATACAGAACAATTATGTATTGCACTGGCTGAGAAATTCCTTGAAGATAATATTGAAGTTGTAGTTGGACCAATTACTGGAGGAATTTTATTAGCACATGAAGTTGGCAAAAGATTAGGGACAAGAGCTATTTTTACAGAACGTGAAAATGGCAAAATGACCTTGCGCCGTGGTTTTGTGATTAAACCGGGTGAAAGAGTACTAATCGTTGAAGACATTGTAACAACCGGCGGATCAATTAAGGAAGTTTTAGATGTAGTGGTTGAGCAAGGAGGAATTCCGGTTGGTATTGGGATGTTAGTTGATCGTAGTGGCGGAAAAGCTAGCTTTGGTGAAGTTCCTTATAAAGCTTTGTTAAACTTAGATGTAACTACCTATGACCCTAGCAATTGTCCGCTATGTAAAGAAAATATTCATATGACTAAACGTGGTAGTCGTAAGTTATAAAAACTAGTGTTTCCTGTAAGAAGGGAACACTTTTGTTTTTAAAAGATAAAAGTACTAATGATATAGTATTTAAAAGGAATTAAAACAATTTTAACCAGAAAAAATCTTGTTATAAATACATAAATATGCTAAAATAATTACTATCGTAAGAAATGCGGAAATAGCTCAGTGGTAGAGCATCGCCTTGCCAAGGCGAGGGTCGCGAGTTCGAATCTCGTTTTCCGCTCCATAGGGGTATAGCTCAATTGGTAGAGTAGCGGTCTCCAAAACCGTTGGTTGTGGGTTCAAGTCCTACTGCCCCTGCCAGAAAAAAATTAACCACCGATTAACGGTGGTTTTTAATTTTATCCGGAGATATTA
>RRZT012190001.1_pt1 | contig 10807 bp, 9 predicted proteins | sample 2165551 | NCBI WGS metagenome assembly RRZT01 (sample SAMN10456910, study PRJNA506462) | wastewater metagenome | biome: wastewater; feature: sludge; material: wastewater sludge; isolation source: wastewater sludge with Escherichia coli K12::gfp cells carrying plasmid... | place: USA: Moscow, Idaho ...
ACACCATAGTTATGAATTTTTTCCAGAATACTGGCGACGCTCTTCACCCGGCCATAGACCGACTCAATTGGTGAGTATTCGCCAATTTTTTCGTACTGTTCTTTTAAACTGGTAAATTTTAAAACGATCTCATCCACAGCCTGATGATAAGGGATGAGAAATTCTTGCCAATATTTAGTTCCCAAGGACTTTACCTCTTATTATTCATCCCAGCGAATTTTCTTCCCTGGTAATTATTTTCCTGTTTCATGCGAGCTTCAAGCTCATCTTTAATCTTCCACCAGCTGGTATTCCAGTTGGTGATGACGGAGTCTTCTTCTGGCACCCGGCCAATCAGCCGCTGAACAACAATCTTTGGATCTAAATACTCCAAAAATAAGATTGCCCGATCAATATAATCTTCCTTGCTCAGAAGTGTTACTCTGTCTTCTTCAAACCACTGTTTTAAAACAGTATTTTTTTCAATGTATAAACTATGGCATTTGACAAAATCAGTGCCGACTCGAGTCAGTATTTTAGCGCCATTGATAACGTCTTCTTTCCGGTCCCAGGGCAAATCCAGGATCATATGGGTGCAGCTTAACAGACCGGCAGCTTTGATCCGCACCATGGCCTGTTCATAATCAGCCAGGGTATGTCCGCGCTTAATAATTCTGAGAGTTTCTTCATTGGCACTTTGTAAGCCCAGTTCAATGGTCACATCAAGGGCTTGTTCAGTTTTGATTGTTTCCAAAAATTTCAGTTGTTCATCGGTGATGCAATCAGGACGGGTCGAAATGGAAATCTCCACCACATCCGGACGGATGGCTTCCCGAATCCACCTTTGAAAATCAGAGAAGTCGCAGTAGGTGTTTGAAAAACTTTGAAAAAAGGGGATAAACTTCTTTGCCTTATACCGTCTGCCGATATAGGCGATATTCTTCTCGATCTGCTCCGCAACGGATAGCTTGTCAGACAGGGTTTCGTTACCGCCGCCTTTGGCGCCGCAATACACACAGCCCTCGATCCCTTTGGTGCCATCACGATTGGGACAGGTCACTGGAATATTTACCGGGATTTTATAAACTTTCTCCCCATAACGTTCCTTTAACCAGACCGAATAGATAGTATACAGATTTTCTGTCATTAGTTTTTAAATTTCCTTAATAAGATTAAATAGACGAACCTTTTTATTGCTAATCAGGTTCGTCTGAAACATTTATATTAATTTAGTGACACATTCGGGCAGTTCTTCTTTTTCACAGCTTAAACTGAGTACGAACTTGATATCGTGTTTTTGGTTAATCTGTTGGATTTTTTCAACAATTTTGCAAATGTCTTCTGATGACTGATAGTCGATCAGTCTCAATGTATTATCAATAAAAACAATTTTTACATCATAGTTCTCCGCAATAACTCCGCTGATAAAGCCAAACAGTTGATCTGATCCGACGATGCCAAACTCCTCCAGGTTTGTGAATCTGATTTTAGTATCTACTTTTACTCGATATTTGTCTCTGTCGTTAAGAAAAATGATATCCCCTTCGCAGGTCTCCAGTGCAGTGTTTGCCATGTCAATCATTTTTTTTGTTTTGCCGCTTCCTTTTGAACCGTATACAAATTCAATCATTTTAGACACCTCATTTCATATTGATAAGTTCATTATAAGGGTAAGTATCAATAATTTCAATCATTTTTAAAGAAATCACCATAACATTTCAAAATATTATGCTATAATAAATAAAATTAATCCATCAGGAGGTCACCGTTTGAATAGTTCGGAAAATTATGAATCCCTTGTCTCGCTATTTGATAAACAACTGGAGTTCGCCCAGAACTTGCAAAAGAAGATTATCCCAGCCCCCGGATCGTTCGTTTCGGACCACTATCATTTTTACAGTTATCTCAAACCCTTTCGCAAAGTTGGCGGTGATTTCTACGATTTTCATTTTATGGATAACGGTAAGATCAGTCTCCTGATTGCTGACGCAACCGGACACGGCATCGATGCAGCGATGATCACCAGCATGATTAAACTGAGTTATTCCTACACCATGAAAGACAATCGTATCAATCAGTCCCCCAGTCTGGTTTTGAAACAGATTGAATCCGACATCAGTCAACAGATGGATAACACCTTCTTCACCGCCATCGCCCTGGTTCTGGATCCCAATGAGAATATTTTATATTTTGCCAATGCCGGTCATCCCGATGCGGTTCTCTTAAAATCCAGCCATAAGATCGAATTACTTAAACCCAACCTGCCAATGTTGGGGCTGCAGCAATTTATGACAACGATGCACTATTTTGATATGCGTATCAATTTCGCTCAGGGCGATAAACTACTGCTCTTTACCGATGGTCTGATCGATGCTAAAAACCCCGACCGCGAAGAATTTTCGATGGAACGGGTTGTCTCAGTTATTAAACAAAACGCCAATTTGCCGATCAACATATTGGGTAGCCATATTATTGATGCCTGTGCTGATTTCAAACAGGAGCAGGCCCCTTCTGATGACATCTGTATTTTGGGGATTGAGGTTGATGATTAGTTTTCTAATGGAAATCTAATCATTTCTGACTAAACTAATGGTATACGTTATTTGGAGATTTTTGTCAAAAATCTCGAGAAAGGACGGATTACCATGTTTGAACCAAAAAAAATATTGATCTTAACCTGCTCCCACGGGTCGGGCCATAAAATGGTAGCCCAAACCCTTAAAGAGAGCTTTGAAGCACGCGGACATCTTGTCTCGGTCGAGGATTTGTTTGATAAAACCAACCCGACCCTCAACCGGATGATCGAAAAATCCTATCTGCTATCCTATTCGATTGGCAGCAGTTTTTATGAACGTGTTTATTACGATGTGGAAGAATATGCCCATAATAAATTTATGTATAACCTCTGGCATTTCACCAGTAAAGCCTTGTTAAAAATGGTTGAAGAATTTAAACCGGACTGTATCATCAATACCTACGGTTATACCATTTCTGCCATCCTAAAAAAAGAAAACTATCCGCATATCAAACTTTTTACGGTGGTCACCGATTTTTGTATCCCCAAACCGTGGATCCATCAGGACACTGACCGCTATTATGTGGCCTGTGAAAACGTTGAAGATACGCTGATCTGTGAAGGAATTCCCCGGGAAAAGGTCTTAAAAACCGGGATTCCCATTCGCGATGCTTTTTATGCCCGAGATAACCGCAGCGCTATCATTAATAAGTATAATCTCGATCCCCATAAAAAAATCCTGATTATTTTTGCCGGGACTTATGGAGTTCTTAAGAATATCAAAGAAATCTGTAACCGCACCGATCGGATGAACAATTTGCAGACCATTGTCATTTGCGGTAAAAACCAGAGTCTCCAGCGGGAACTTGAGCAGGAAAACCTGATCAATACAAAAATTTATGGTTTTATTCCGGATATTCATGAATTTTATTCCATCGGTGATCTGATGGTCACCAAACCCGGAGGCATTACCCTGAGCGAAGTGGTAACCAAAAAGATTCCGGTTATCTTATACAATCCCACCCCTGGCCAGGAAGGTGAAAATGCGCAGTGGTTTAAGCAACAGGGAGCTGCCGTTGTCGCTAATAATTTTAATGAACTTATTCTTGCTATTGATGCGCTCAAAGAGAATGAAATTAAACGATTCTCCATAAAAAACAGCTTGAGCAAAATTTACAATGGTCATGCAACCAGTCTGATCACCCAGGACGTGCTAAACCAGTTGAACATACCAGATGCGATTCCTTACCTGACAGAATCCATTTAAGACAGCGAAAGATCTTTTTAAGCTTATTCATCTACTATTGATTTATCAATCAAGTATGACTTATCGTCTGCATTGTAAGAACTTAATCTTAAGAGATAACCGATTGAAAAGAGGAATTTAATGTGAAACCACGAATTATCAGCGACAGCTCATGTGATTTGCCCAAGGATTTTCTGGAAAAAGACGGAATTGATTTTTCGCTTGTTCCTCTGAAAATAATTGTTGGCGATCATGAATTTATAGATGATGAAACCCTCAATACCAAAGAACTGATTGCCGCCATGAAGGCTGAAAAAACGGCAACCTCTTCTTCCTGCCCATCCCCTGAGGATTTTGCGGCAGAACTGCGTAAAAACAAAGAAAGTTATGTGATTACCATGACTTCAGGCTTAAGTGGGACCTATAACAGTGCCCGGGTCGCCAGAAACATGGTTCTTGAAGAAGATGATTCCCTGAAAATTAGCCTCTTTGACACCCACGCCACCTCACCGGTAATGATTTTAATGGTGATGAAACTACGGGACCTGATCAAAACAGGCGAAATGGATTTTGATACCATCAGTGAAAAGCTGGCTCTCTATCTTGAGACCCTGAACCTGCGCTTCTTACTCCAGGATCTTTCCAACCTGGTTAAAAGCGGGCGGATGAACCGGGTCGCCGGTGCTGTGGCTTCGGTGCTCTCGATCATGCCAATCTTCAGATCTGATGACAAGGGTGAAATCCAGCTGGTCACCAAGGCCCGCGGTATCAAAAAAGCCCTGTCCAGTCTTGCCAACATGGTGGAAGAAAAGGTCCAGACCCAATCCCAGTTTCCGGTGGTCATTACCCACTGCAACAATCTCAGCCAGGCTGAAATTCTCAAAGATCTACTGGAGAATCGGTTTGATCTCAAAGAAATTTATATTTTTCCAATGCACGGCTTAACGACCTACTATTCCAATGATAAAGGCCTGTTGATGGTATTTTGATTTTGATTTAGACTTTAACTATGTATCATGCATTACTGATAAAAAAAGACTTAAACCGGATTTTGGTTTAAGTCTTTTTTAGTGCTATTATTTTTTCAATCTATTCAGTTAAGCGGTACTCGTCCATGGCCTGATTGACCAGCGCATCGGCCCGATTGTTATAGGGATTCTCAGCATGTCCCTTGACCTTGTGAAAGGTCACCTTGTGGCTGTTGACCAGCTGATCCAGTTCGATCCAGATCTCCCGGTTTTTCAACGCCCCAGCTTTACCCCGGGTCCAGTTCTTGGCCTTCCATCCGCCAATCCAATTCTGAAGATAGGCATTGACCACATAGGCTGAGTCACTGTAAATATGAACCTCGCAAGGCTCCTTTAGCAGCTTTAAACCTTCAATCACCGCCAACAACTCCATCTGGTTGTTGGTGGTGTTTTCATAGGCCCATTTGTACTCTTTGGTCACGTTTTTCTCGGGGTAAATCAGCACGCCGCCGATGGCGCCCAGATTTTCGCCTTCTCGGCCGTTGCCGCGGCAACCGCCATCGGTATAGAGGTGAATCACTTTCATCGTTGCTATTTTACCACGATATTGAAAATCTTACCCGGGACGTAAATCTCTTTGACAATGGTTTTACCCTGAGTATAAGCAACGATGTTCTCCTGAGCCAGGGCAATCGCCTTGGCTTCGTCCTTATTGGCGTCAACTGGAATGGTAATCGTTCCGCGAACCTTGCCGTTGATCTGAACAGCCATTTCGATGACATCATCGACGGTTTTAGCTTCGTCATATTGCGGCCAGGCGGCATCATCAAGAGTTCCGCCCATCTCCATATTCTGCCAGATTTCGGAACTGATATGGGGTGCTACCGGATAGAGCAATTGCAAAAATGTCTTGAAGGCATCCCGAGTTATTGAACCTTCCCGGTTGAATTCATTTATTAAGGTCATCAGCGCCGCAATCGCCGTGTTGTATTTCATTTCTTCAAAATCATCGTTGACTTTTTTTATCGTTTTATGAATCGTCGATTCCAGTGCTTTACCATAACCGGCTTCATCACTGACGATTTCCTGTAGTTTCCAGACCCGATCGAGGAACCGCCGGCATCCTTTGGCGCCGTTATCTGACCAGGGCGCCGCTTTTTCATAGTCCCCGATAAACATAATATAGGTTCTCAGGGTATCAGCACCAAATTCCTCAATGATGACGTTGGGGTTGACCACATTGCCCTTGGACTTCGACATTTTTTCGCCGTCATTGCCAAGAATCAGGCCCTGGGCAGTTCGTTTGGCGTAGGGCTCACGCACTGGCACACAGCCAATATCAAACAGGAATTGATGCCAGAACCGCGAATAAAGCAGATGCCGGGTGACGTGTTCCATCCCGCCGTTATACCAGTCTACCGGCATCCAGTATTTCAGTTTTTCTGGTGAGGCAAAGGCTTCGTCGTTTTTGTTGTCAAAATAGCGTAAAAAATACCAGCTGGAGCCAGCCCATTGGGGCATTGTATCGGTTTCCCGTTCCGCTGGACCGCCACACTCGGGACAGGTGGTTTCGTACCATTCGGGGATATTGGCCAGTGGTGATTTGCCGGTGTCGGTGGGGGTGTAGCTTTCGACCATCGGCAATTCCAGCGGCAACTGATCCTCGGGAACCGGCACCATCCCGCACTTAGGACAGTGAACAATCGGAATCGGTTCACCCCAATAACGCTGACGGTTAAAGGCCCAGTCCTTCATTTTATAATTAATGGTGCGTTTGCCCAATTTTTCCTTTTCCAGGAAGTCAATGGTTTTCTGGATCGCATCCTTGACTTCCATACCATTTAAGAAGCCGGAGTTGACCATTTCGCCAGAATCGGTATTGGTATAAGCCGCTTCAGTGACATCCCCGCCTTTGATAACTTCGATGATCGGTAAGTCGAATTTCTTGGCAAAATCCCAGTCCCGGTTATCATGGCCAGGCACTGCCATAATCGCCCCGGTACCGTAGCCCATCATGACGTAGTCGGCAATGAAAATGGGAATTTCAGTGTTGGTCACCGGATTAATCGCCTGAATGCCTAAGATCCGCACCCCGGTTTTATCCTTGGCCAGCTGCACCCGCTCAAATTCAGTTTTACGTTTGGCCTGATCCTGATAATCGACCAGTTCCGCCATATTAGTAATCGACGCCGACAGGTCGTTTATCAGTGGATGTTCGGGGGCAATAACCATAAAGGTAGCGCCAAATAAGGTATCTGGTCGGGTGGTAAATACCCGTAAGGCTTTATCGTAACCGGCAATGGTAAAGTCAACTTCCGCCCCTATCGATTTACCAATCCAGTTTTCCTGTTCCAGACGGATTCGTGGCAGATAATCGACATCGTCGAGACCTTTTAACAGTTCTTCGGCATAGTTTCTGATTTTCAGGAACCAGACATCTTTTTCCAATTGCACCACTTCACTGCCGCAGCGGTCGCACTTGCCGTCCCGGAAATCTTCGTTAGCCAGCACCACCTTACAGCCGTTGCAGAAATTGACATAGGTCCGGTCTCTAAAGGCCAGGCCATGCTTGAATAACTGTAAAAAGATCCATTGCGTCCATTTATAATATTTGGGATCAGTGGTATCGATCTCTTTATCCCAGTCAAAGGCATAACCGATCCGTTTTAACTGATTGGTAAAAACGGCAATGTTTTCATCGGTCACTTCCCGGGGATGACGGCCGGTTTGAATGGCATAGTTTTCAGTTGGTAAACCAAAGGCATCCCAGCCAATCGGAAAGAGAACGTTAAAACCTTCCATGCGTCGTTTTCGGGCGATCACTTCCAGCGACGTATAAGCGCGAACATGACCAACGTGGAGACCGACTCCCGATGGGTACGGAAATTCAACCAACCCGTAAAATTTTTCTTTGTCTGAGTTTTCTTCCATCCGGAAGGTCTCATTTTCTTCCCAATACTTTTGCCAGTATGCTTCTATTTTTTTATGTTCATATGTTGACATATTTCCTCCATTTGTTCGTTGGTAACTTTCTGTATATCAAACAACCGTCTAATCGTTTCGCTATTTTGCTGGTTCGCAGTCAATTTTCTGCTGCGAAAAAAAAATCCGTTCCCTATAAGGGACGAACTTTTTCCTGTCTCCTAACGATCTCCAACCCTCATTATAAATAAGGGCGGAACCGCTGTCAATGATTTGTGCTTTTTTTTCGCTTATGGTATACTGGATAACAGAAAATTATACAAGGAGCATTTATGTATCCATTACTTAAAATAAACAAAAATAAAATATTAGAAAATACCAGAGCCATTATAAAACGGACGAAAAAAATGGGGGTCGAGGTCACCGCGGTCACCAAGTGTACCGGCGGCAACCTGGAAATCGCCCAGGCCTTCCTGGACGGAGGGGCCACATCGATTGGTGATTCCCGGATGAAAAACCTCAAAAATCTGGCCCCGCTGGCCTGCGAAAAATGGCTGATCCGGGTGCCCATGCCCAGTGAGGTCAATCATACTGTTGCCTATGCCACCCTATCGCTAAACAGTGAAATAACAACCATCCGGCTGCTAAACCAGGCTGCCAAAGCCCAGGGGAAAACCCATGGCATTCTCTACATGCTTGACCTTGGCGATCTTCGTGAAGGTCTTTTTATCGGCGACGGTAATCCGACAAACGCTGACATCGAGTCTTTGATTGCTGCTTCTTTCGTGAAACTGGATCAGGATCTTGCTGAAATTGCGGCCATGGAAAATATCCAGCTGCGGGGCATCGCCACCAACGCTACCTGCGTCGGTGCCACCATTCCGACCCCGCAAACCTTTGGCGCTTTTTTTAAGGTCAAAACAATCCTCAAGGAAAAATATCAGCTCCCCTGTGAGATCGTTTCCGGCGGTAATTCCAGCGCCTATTATCTGGTCGATAATCAAAGCCTGCCCGAAGAAATCAACAACCTCCGGTTGGGCGATGTGATCCTCTTTGGCCGGGAGTCGGCCTATTATCATTGCTATGATTACCTTCATCAGGACGCTTTTATCCTCGATGTCGAAATCCTCGAGCTGCAGGACAAACCGACCTATCCCGTCGGCGAAATCGGCCGCAACGCCTTTGGCGAAATCCCCACCTTTGAGGACCATGGCATCCGCCGCCGGGCCATCTGCGGCCTGGGCCGCCAGGACACCGACACCGACCACATCTTCCCGCTGGTTCCCGGACTGACCATTGTCGGTTCCAGCTCCGACCATCTGGTCATTGACGTCACCGACGCCGAAGCTGCCTATCAGGTTGGCGACATCATCAGTCTGCGCTGTGACTATGTCGGCGCCCTGCACGCCGCCACCTCAGCTTATGTTGACAAAATTGTTTATTAGGCAATTGCAAAATTGAAAAAAACAAGCCTTTATTGCTTTGATGTCGGTTTTCATAACCAATTTTGTAACGTGTAGGCGAACAGGCGGTAGCCTGTACGACGTACAGTGTAAAAATTGTTTTATGTAAACAGACAGCGAAGCTGATGGCAGTTTAGCAATTAAATATAAAGAGTATTATACAAGGAGAATTATTGATGAAAGAAGAAAACACCTACCGGATCCCCTTTGACATTCTGGAAGCATTTATGACCGATGCCTTAAAAGGCATTGGCGTGCCTGAAGAAGACGCCAAGATCTGTGCCGACATCCTGATCACCTCAGACAAACGAGGGATTGATTCCCACGGTATCGGCCGTTTAAAACCGATCTATTATGACCGGATCAAACAAGGCATCCAAAATCCGGTCACTGAATTTGAAGTGGTCAAAGACACCTTTACCACTGCTGTCATTGACGGTCACGATGGGATGGGCCATGTCATTGCCAAAAAAGCGATGCAAATGGCCATCGACAAAGCCAAGGTTTACGGCATGGGGATGACCGTGGTCCGTAATTCCACCCATTATGGTTTTGCCGGCTACTATCCGCTGATGGCCATCGAAAACAACATGATCGGGATGACCGGAACCAACGCTCGTCCTTCGATTGCGCCGACTTTTGGAGTCGAAAACATGCTGGGAACCAACCCGATTACCGTGGGCGTCCCCAGTGATGAGCCCTTCCCCTTTGTGCTGGACTGCGCCACCTCGGTTTCGCAACGGGGCAAAATCGAAGTCTATGATCGGGAAAATAAGGACCTGCCCGATGGCTGGGTGATTGACCGCCAGGGCAACAGCCGGACCGACACCAAGCAAATCCTCATCGATCTGGTTAAAGGTGAAGCAGCCCTGACCCCACTGGGTGGCATCGGCGAAGACACCGGTGGTTATAAGGGCTATGGCTATGCCACCTTTGTGGAAATCCTCTCGGCTGCCCTCCAGAGCGGCTCCTTTTTAAAAGGTCTACTCGGTTTTGATGCCAACGGCAAGGCCCAGCCCTACCATCTCGGTCATTTCTTTATTGCCATCAACATCGAAAACTTTACCGAACCGGAATCCTTTAAAAAAATCACCGGTGATATCTTAAGAGACCTGCGGGCTTCCGAAAAAATGCCCGGTCAGGAACGGATCTATACCGCCGGCGAAAAAGAATACGATGCCTGGCTGGATCGTAAAGACAAAGGCACTCCGGTCAACGATGCCCTGATTAAAGATATCCTCGATATCAAGGCGGAACTGGGTCTGGATCAATACCACTTCCCGTTCGAAAAATAAATCATAATAATTATCCCGCTGCAAAATATTATATTAATGCCGCAAAGCAAAAAAAGAAACGGATTTGACGCCGTTTCTTTTTTGCTTTATATTTTTCTTTTCTCCTAGTAGGTTTCGACAAATAGTTCAAAATAAGCCTGGGCATGTTTACAGGCCGGGCAGAGTTCTGGGGCTTCGGCGCCCTCATGAATATAACCGCAATTACCGCATTTCCATTTCACCTCACTGAACCGTTTAAAGGTTCGGCCCATCTCAATGTTGGCTGCCAGTTTGAGATAGCGGGTTTCATGCGCTTTTTCGGCGATACATACTTCCAGCCAGGTCTCGGCAATTTCATCAAAGCCCTCTTGTTTGGCAATTTCAGCAAACTTGGGATAGAGCTCATTCCATTCTTCATTTTCACCGGAAGCTGCATGTAA
>RRZT010941593.1_pt1 | contig 10806 bp, 6 predicted proteins | sample 2165551 | NCBI WGS metagenome assembly RRZT01 (sample SAMN10456910, study PRJNA506462) | wastewater metagenome | biome: wastewater; feature: sludge; material: wastewater sludge; isolation source: wastewater sludge with Escherichia coli K12::gfp cells carrying plasmid... | place: USA: Moscow, Idaho ...
GCCAAGGTTGGGGTCGCGGGTTCGAATCCCGTTTTTCGCTCTAGTTCACTCGCCCTGGTGGTGGAACTGGTAGACACGCAGGACTTAAAATCCTGTGTCCGCAAGGACGTACGGGTTCAAGTCCCGTCTGGGGTACTCTAAACGCTGTTAATCTATTGATTTTCAGCGTTTTTTATTTCAAAGGGGGAACAGAAGGGGGATTTAATATTTTTCAATTCTTATCTGGCTTTACCTATTAAATGTTTTTCAATAATTCTCAACTCAAGAAACTTTTAGGATTAATAAAAATCTTTATTAAAAAGATAGTAAATTTATTTTTTAAAATAAACTTAAATTATTTATATATTTATTGAGTGTAAATTTGAATGTTTAAATTTGCATTTTAAAATCAAAATAGATGAACCAAACGCTGCTTACCAGATTGTTTAAATCTATCGAAGGCAATAAAGAAGAGCCTTTGGTAAGGATAGCTTATTCCATTATTGAGGATGAAAGAAAAAAGGGGCATACGAAATTGGCAGAAAGGCTTGATACAATTTTAGAAGGCAATCTTACAAAAGTTATTGAGCCTAAGAGACCACAAGTACTAAAACTCACAAAAAGTAAAGATGATATTTTTTCTATTCCTGCCGATAGGAGGTATAAATTACCTTTAGCGACTCATATAGAAAATGATTTTTTAAGACACGATATGGTTCTTGCTCCATCGGTAGAAGAAAAAGTACTGAGAATTGAAAAGGAATATATAGCAAGAGAAAGATTAGCTCACCACGGTCTTAGACCTCGTCAAAAAATACTTTTATATGGAAGTTCAGGATGTGGAAAGAGTATGACAGCTGAAAGAATTGCTTGGGATTTAGGATTGCCTTTCTATAAAGTTCGTTTCGATACAATAATCTCATCTTATCTTGGGGAATCAGCGTCAAACCTTAATAAACTGTTTGAAAGTATTGAAAACTACCCTTGTGTTTTACTTTTAGATGAGTTTGATATTATAGGGCAACAAAGAGATTCTAAATCCAATGATATTGGAGAAATTCACCGTATTGTTAATATAGTTTTAGGACTACTGGAAGAGTATAAGGGGCAAGGGATTTTGATTGCTACAACAAATTTAGAAGGTAGTTTAGATAAGGCTTTATTTAGAAGATTTGATGAAATTATTGAACTGCCTAGACCAAATGAAGATGAAATTATAGATTTACTTAAAATAACATTTTCAGCACTAAAACTTAATAAAGAGATAAATCTAAATAAGTGTGCATCTAAGATGCAAGGATTATCATATGCACTTGTTGTTAAAATAGCAAACGATGCGGCTAAAAAATCTATTATAAATTCTAGCAAAGAAATTTCTGTAAATGATTTGGATAAAGCACTGGAAGAAAACTTAGCTTTTAACAAATAATTTTTATGGAAAGATTTCCCCATCTAAAATTTCTACAAAAGGTTTCTGGAAAGCCTCGTTTGCACGGAGGTGGAACACCCAATCCTCATTCAGAAGAAAATAAACGAAATAAATCTGGACATTCGGGATATTTGAGTAGTAAAACGTCTCAATTAAAAGACCAATGGTATAGTGAATTTGGTAATAGAGAAAACAATGATTTAGCACCCATTGATGCTGATATAATACCCATTTTTCTGAAGATAAATCCTGATTTGATTAGTTATGATTTTGATTTGAAGCAGTTTGGAATCGAAATAATCTCAGAAGAAGACGATGGCTATATCATTGGAGCATCTTTAGATGGCTTTGCATCTCTGGATGAGAAAATTAATAAATTTTTTAACGGTGAGCATGGAGGTGGCAAAATTGCAGAATTTTGGGAAATCATAGATGGAAATCAATGGAAACCAGAACACATACTTTCTGACTATTTGAAATCTATATGGCAAAGTGTTGATGAAAATACTAATTATAAATTAGAGGTTGGTGTTGCATTTGATAAACCAACGGGGAAAGCTCCAGACCCAACCAAGCAGGGCTATGCAGGTAGATTAGAAAAATATACACAAGAGCTAATAGAGCGTGATGACAGATTCCTTGAAAGACAAGATGAATTTGAAACGTTTATAAATTTCTATGGTAGTATTACCAGTAATATTATTGATTTAGAAGATAGTTTTTGTTGTGAAGTTGAAATTAATGGAAAGGGTTTAAAAGACTTAGTATTAAATTACCCTTTTGTTTTTGAAGTTTCAGAGGTTGATGAAATTGTGGGAGTACAATCAGAATCCGAAGGAATTGAATCATTTGAAATTGAAGTTATCGAACCAGAGCAAGGCGCTCCTGAAATTGGAGTGATTGATAGTGGTATAATGGAAGGTAATAAATATATTTCTTCAGCTATAATTTCTGAAAATTCAAAGTCTTACATAAGAGGTGATGTTTCTACTGCAGATTATGTAAGAGGTGGAGGGCACGGAACTCGTGTTGCAGGAGCAATTTTGTATCCAAATGGGATTAGTAATGTTTCTAATCCTTATCAACTCCCTTGCTATGTAAGAAATCTAAGAGTATTAAATCAAGACAATAAACTTACAGATAAACTTCCTGCTCAACTAATGCAGGAAATAATTTCTGACAATGAAGATTGTAGAGTATTTAACCTTTCTGTTAATTCTTGTTTACCATCAAGAATTAAACATATGTCATCGTGGGCAGCAACGATTGATACACTTATTAATGAAAAAAATATTCTATTTTTAATATCCGCTGGAAATATTTCAATTAGTGATGCGAGAGGTTTTGGTATTAGTCATTTTATAGAAAATGGGAAAAATTATCCTGATTATTTAAATGAATTATATTGTAGAATTGCGAATCCGGCTCAAAGCAGTTTTGCTATTACAGTAGGTTCAATAAATCATATTTCAATAGATAATGATGAATTTCAATCGTTAGGTAATCATAATGACATATCTCCCTTTTCGAGAATTGGGACAGGAATCTGGGGAATGATAAAACCAGATGTTGTTGAATATGGCGGAGGATTAAGTATTTCTAAAACAGGTAATATCGTTTCAATCAAGAATGAATTATCTCCGGAATTGGTTCGGTCTACTTTGCACGGAGGTTCTGCAATTGGGAATGATATTGTAGGAACTTCATTTGCAACCCCAAAAGTTTCATATATTGTATCGCAACTCTTGAAACTTTATCCTGAAGAAAATGTAAATTTATTAAGAGGATTAGTAGTGCAAGGTGCTAGATTGCCGGAACCATATTTTGAAACCCCGTCTGCAACTAGCATAAAACATTTTGGTTACGGAATACCTTCTCTGGAAAGGGTAACTAAAAATAGTGACCAACGTATAACTTTTTATAACACTGGAAATATTAGGGCAGAAGAAGGACATATTTATTCATTAAAAATTCCAGAGTTTTTAAGGTCTCCTGCAGAAGAATATGATATTTTAATTGAAGTTACTGTTTCCTACACTGCAAAAGTAAGAAGAACGAGACAGAAAACTAAATCATATTTGTCTTCTTGGTTAGATTGGACAAGTTCTAAAGTTGGAGAAGCATTCGAAGAATTTAAAGATTATGTTCTCAAAGAAATTGAAGGGGAGGTAACGACTTATGACAGAGATGAAAGAAATGCAATGTCAAGCTGGAACTGGAAAATAAAAAGTGATAAACGAGGAGAAGTTGATGGAATTAGCAGAACAAATAGTACTGTTCAAAAAGATTGGACAATTATAAAATCACACGATTTGCCTGAAGATATAAATTTCGCTATAAGAGGTCATAAGGGATGGGATAAATCGAACGGAGAAATTCCCTATTCATTAGTTGTATCAATTGAAATCTTAAATTCTAATTTGGAAATTTACGAAGCAATCCGAATTGAGAACGAAATTGAAATTCGAGTATAAATTAAACGAATGAAAAAAAGTATAAATATTTTATTTGGTGATGATTTAAGAGATTTAGGATATAAAATGTCAACTGTTAATCATTTTGAAAAAAAGCACAAAAACTATATTTACTGTATTGATAGAGATATAAGTGATTTTTTATTATTAAGGTTATTAATAACGAACTCCTATGATGAAACTAAATGTATTGAAAGTAAATTTATACCTGACTTATCTACATATTCAATCAATGAGTTTTTAAATATAATTAATGAAACTGAAAATACTTATAGCACTTTAATTAAGGAAATTAGTAAATGAAAATATTGCGAATACTTACAACTTAGTATTCGCAATTGATAAATGATGTTGTAATTTAAATTTTTTAAGCTCTACCATATTTTGGTTTTGGAAGTAAAAAATAAAAAAATATAAATCTTCTGTGAAATATTTATATTACAAATTAAACGGAGGATGTGTTATTACAAAATTGACAAGCCTGTCCACCGTATTTTCATACCAATTCATTGCAGGGGTGAAAAGTCCAGAAGTGTGTCTTCTTGTTACTCTTGCCAATGGAATTTCAAACACATTTGCATCCGTAGGATTTATTTTTAGGGTAGCAAAAAAGTGATTTCTCTCCAAACCAATGTCTCTTACACTACTTACAACAATATCAATATTTTTATCACTATGCTTAACAATAAAATCTCTTAAATTATTTATAGCTGGCGCATCATCGCTTGGAGAATTTACTATAATGTATTGATGTTGTCCATCAAAAGTTCTCTGCAAGAGAATTAAAAAATCAGTGCCTCTTGTAGGAGGAAATGTTCCGTCAACCACTACAAATGAAAATGGTGCAGACAATAATAAGTTAGTCAGTCTTGTGACCGTTGAGGTTTTACCTGAATCAGGCTGACCTCCAAATAGTAAAAAATTCATAATATTATTTTAGTTTTTATTATTAGCTAAATTAGCTTGAGATTACTCTTAAATTTATTCCTCCTTCTTTATTTAGATGATTGGACGTTACTCCCAATAAATTTAAAATTGATTGGGTTGCAGTTGCTCTAGAAAATCCTGGTTGAACGATATAAATTTGAAATTTCAATTCCTTTTTCCATTTGGCTTCAAAAAGTAATTTTTCCAACAGTTCTATATTTCCCTTTCTAATCCTCGTTTGTCCAATTCTCTGTTTTTTATCCTCCCTTTTTATTAAGTGATTAAAAAATTCAATATTCTCTTTATATTTCCAAATCAAAGATTTTTGTGCCTGACCGCAAACTTCATAAAAGTTTTTGATTTCACCTGAAACTACACCATTTTTAGCAAACTTCAAATGATATAAATCTATCACAATTTTATTTTCATTATTTTTTATGGCAACAATATCTGCTATTTCTCCCTTATTGTCATCATTAAAGATTAAATCATAATAATCTTCTTGAATTAATTTTTCAATAGAATGAAATTGAATTGAATTGGTGTTCAAATTCGAAAATCCCTCAGATTCACTATTTAAATTAACTCCATTCCAATCCCAAGCTTCAATTTCATCTTTAGGAAAATCTAGTATTTGCTCATTAAATTTGACATAATCATTTCCTTGTAAAAATGCTCCATCGTGAAACCAAAACTTGGGAGGAAGCTCATTGAAAAATTCTACGACCGAAAAATTTCTGGACCCCATTTTTACATTGGCATCAATAATAGAAATCTTTGTGATATTGAAACTATATAATTTACTACCATTTACAGTTGTTTCACTTAAATTCAATGTAAAAGCAACACTATCAGTTTCAGTATCTAAAGAGAAACACAACGGGTTATCATTATCAGGATTAAAAGTATTAAGCTCCAAAGTTGATAAATCATACTCAATACCATTAATAGTGAAAACAACTTTATCTTCAATTGTTTTATAAATTTCGTGATGCCAATCTACAGAAATAGGATAAGAATTAGGTCTTACAGAAAGTCTAACTGGTTTTATCGAGTTCCTAAATAAAATATTGTTGGGGTCAATTTCATCATTTGTCAATTTGATAGCAATTCCGTCACACCAATCCAAGAACTGATTTATTGTTCCTCTAGAGTATGACCAGATTCTTCCTTTTCTCGAACACCCTATTGAAGTCATGTCTCCATCTTCAAATCCAACACCAAAAACATTGTTACTAATACCCGACTGTTCTTCAGCTAGAGAAAGCCCCTCCTGTACTCCTTTACCATAATAAGACTGGAAAGTGATATCTTTACCAAGACCTTTTCTTAACCCTAAGTTAAAAAGTCGAACTCTATCAATATTATGAAATGTCTTGAAAACATCTTCATCTTTTATTAATATAGAACTTTCACCTATGACCGCATTTGCTAATTCTTTATAATGACTTCCTTTGTCTGAAGAATGTATGAACAGTAAGTTTTTTGATTGCTGCCAATAAACTATATAAATATCCCATTCTATATTATAAACATCTTTAAAACTCCCCCAATCAACGGGTTTTTTATTCCCTAGAAAAACAATTAAAGCCTTCTTTTCTCTATTTAAATCAAAAAATTTGTAATCATAGTTGTTATAGCCCTTTATTCCTTTTTTAAAGTTCATTGGATGCCAACCCTCGGTTTGATTTTGATAAACTACAGAACTAAAAGCTGGACGAATTTCTTGAAATGGAATTAGTGAATCATCCAAATGATTAAATCCTGCTAAAAACTCTTGTAAGTCTATTTGCTCTTGAGTGGCTTGTAAGCTCAAAGTTGGTAATATGGAATTCCAATTTGATTCTTTTGCATATAGCAAACTAAGCTCATCGCTTAAAGTAGGCTGATGGAGATTTGCAATAAAACTCGCCTTACCTAAATTATTATCTTTATTGGTACGTGTAAATCTACCAGCAAACTGCAAAGTGATTGGTAGGCTCTTTCTTACATCGTGAAATGCTGCAATTTTCAATTCAGGTAAATCAAATCCCTCTCCAAGCATATCAACACATACAATAATCTTATGCTGTTTATCTATTATATTCTGTTTAATGCTGGATTGACCTTTTAAATTTGAATAGATTTTGACGGGATTTAAATCAGTATGCTGGGAGTAGATTTCAAAAACTTCGTCTGCGCGATATTTATCTTCGCATCTGGCCATCAAAATATGTTCATAACCATTAGCAATATCTTCTCTTAATTTATTTACAGCCGTTTCTGCAATTTTTAAGTCTGCAATTTTTTGGTCATATTCTCTTATTGGGATAAAATCAATTTCTTTAAAGTAACCCTGTTCCTGTGCTTCTTTTAGTGTGAAATTATAAATGATTTTTCCGTCAAGAAGTTGCCCATCATTTCTATAAGGTGTTGCTGTAAAAAGAACTACTTTATTCTTATCAAAAGATTTGATGAACTTATTCCAACTTTTTGCCTTTGAATGATGTGCTTCGTCCACAAAAAGGTGTGAGCACTTTTCTGTTAATGATTTTTTTTGTTGAATTGACATTGAGGTCAACAAATCCATTGTAGCAACAATTACATTACATTTTTCAATAAAAAAATTCAATTCTTCTTCATCGCTGAAACCAGTGTTTAGTATGCCAACTTTTGGATATTTAGCTTTTTCAAGTACAATTGAATTCCCTTCATTATCAATTTTTTTTAGCCAACCTAAATCGTAAAATTTTCCAGCCAATTGACCTCTTAATGCATCAGATGGTACAACAACAAGAAGTTTTTTGCACCTATTAGCTACTAATACTGATAACATAGTTTCTGTCTTGCCTGTTCCTGTAGGTAGTACGACTGTAGCAATTTCAGTAGCATTTGTCAAATGTCCTAAAATAGAATGAATGGCTCCAATCTGAGGTTTACGTAATCCTATTGTATTGGTTTCAATATCTTCCTCTTTGAAATTGAATGAGTTTTTCCAAGAATTTACTACATTTCTGGATAAATTTTCAATATCATCGGGATGTTTTAACCATTTGACAAATCTAATATTTCCAATTTCAACATCTGCTTTGAGAAAGCTTTTTGATAGCAGCACGAAATTTTTATCATCAGGAATATCATTTTTATCTGTAGTGATATAATATTCATTATTATCCAAATCTTTTAAAACTACTTTTCCTCTTTGAAAAGAAAGAATTTCTAATTCTTTGTCTGTTTCTTCTTGAATTAGATGAATTATTATATTCTTTTTTGCAGCGTGTCCTATTTTCTCTTCTCTCTGTAATTTTGGTAATTTTAGATTCATTGCTATTATTAGTTTGTTTAAAAGTACTTTAATTTAATGACTTGACAATTAATTCTCCCCAAAATGGATTTTTCAGCTATCTGTAAATAGATATTAAATACCTAAAAATTTTACGGTTTTTCGTAAGCCTATAAACATAATAGCCCCAAAGGAGGCTACTATGTAATATAGTTAATATGTGTTTTAAATAGTCATTTCTTTCAAAATTTACGAATTAGAACGGCTAATTTCCCAGTTCCAACTGGTTTTTTACAAGATTATAGTAATCTGCCTTTTTATCAACCAGACTTTGGTGATTACCTTGCTCTACAATTTCTCCATTTTTCAAGACAATAATTTGGTCGGCATTTTTTACAGTGCTTAATCTGTGAGCTACAATAATTACCGTTTTACCTTTGAAAAAAGATTGAAGATTATCGTGGATTATTTTTTCGTTTTCGGCATCCAATGCAGAAGTTGCTTCATCAAAGAAAATAAAATGTGGATTTTTATAAACCGCTCTTGCAATAAGTATTCTTTGTTTTTGTCCGCCAGAAATTCCATTTCCTGAAGCTCCAATTTTCGTATTTAAACCTAAAGGCAATTCCTCAACAAAAGATTTGATATTGGCGGTTTGTAATGCTTTGTCAAGTTTTTCATAATTTATTTTTTCATCATTTGTGGCTATGTTTCTTTCTATAGTGTCGGAGAAAATAAAACCATCCTGCATCACCACACCACAGTTCTTTCTTAAATCGAGTGGCGAAATATCATTAATATTAAGATGATTAAAATTAATCTCTCCAGAAACAGGTTCATAAAATTTCAAAAGCATTTTCATCAAGGTTGTTTTACCACTTCCGCTTGCTCCGACTATGGCAGTCACCTTTCCTTCCGGAATGAATAGATTGATATCTTTTAAGACATAAGGCGATTGCGGACCTTCATACTGGAATGATACATTTTTAAAAAAAATTCCTTTTTCGATGCCGTTTTGTTCAGTATATTTTTTACTTAATAATGGGAGTTGGTTTTCCTGTTCCTCTTCGGGGTGGTTTTGTACTTCGTTCAATCTTGATAAACTTAGTTTGGCATCCTGTAATGAACGGAAGAATGAAATCAGTTGACTTACTGGAGAGTTCATTTGTCCGATGATGTAAGATACACTGAGCAATGCTCCCAATGTCATATGTCCTTTTACAACAAATGAAGCAGCAAGGAATGTAACAACGATATTTTTTAATTGATTGATAAAATCAAACCCGGAAAGTTGGACTTGGTCGAGTTTAAGAATACGTATATTAATTTTGAAAAGCTTTTGCTGAATCTGTTCCCATTCTCTGCGCTTAAAATCCTCAAACTGGTTAAGCTTCATCTCTGAAACGCCATTGATAATTTCGTAAATGGATTCCTGATTTTCGCTTCTCTGTTGGAATCGGAAATAATCCAGGATTTTTCTTTTTTTCATCCAATAAAGCGACCAGACCACAGAAACTACGGTCAAAATAATATAAACCGCCAATATTCTGAAATCATAATACCACAATACTCCAAAAAACACAGAAAAAGTAATAATAGAAAACAACGTGAGAAGGCTTTGCGAAGTGAGGAAATTCTCGATGCGTTCGTGGTCTTGAATACGCTGGTTGAAATCTCCCATCAATTTGGTATCAAAGAACTTTATTGGAAGTTTTAATAGTTTCTTTAAAAAATCCGAAATAATCCGGATATTGATTTTTGTACCGACAACAAGCATAATCCAATTACGGAAAATCCCAAAGATGATATTTCCAAAGAAAAATGCCAATTGGGCTAATAAGATGTATGAAATAACGGACAAATCTTTTTTTTTTTTTTTTTCATCTATTAATTTTTGTGTGAGTATAGGAAAAATTAAAGTGGTAAGAGTTCCCAATAATAAAAGAACGAATAGCTGAAGCATCTGGTTTTTGTAGGGCTTCAGATACTTTAGCAAATATTTTATGGAAAGCTTTTTCTCTTCCATCGGTGTTTGCTTGTAAAATTCTTCTGTAGGCTCTAAAAAAAGAGCAACCCCTTTCTCTCCGTCTGAAAGCCACGATTTTTTGAATTTATCTTCAGATAGAGAAACAAAACCGTGTCCCGGGTCTGCTATTTTATAAATTAATTTTCCAGTAAAAATATTTTTATTGATTTTGTAAAGCACCACAAAATGATTTTGGTTCCAGTGAAGGATACAAGGAAGTAATTCTTTATCAAAATCCCCAGTTTTTAGCTTTGCTGAAATAGTTTTAAAACCTATTTTATCTGCGGCTTCGCTTATCCCCAACAAAGACACACCTTCTCTCGTGATAAAGCTTTTATCCCGTAAGTATTGCAAACCGAAGTCCTTGCCATAATGTGATGATACCATAGCAAGACAAGCAGGGCCGCAATCCATTTGATCGTGTTGGGGATATAATTTCATACTATTTTCCAGTTCTTCTAAGGATTTCTCTAGCAGAAGAATCGCGGGAAATATCTTCGGTTTCTTTACCCGATTTAAAATTAAAAGTAAATTTCAAGAAAAATCCTCTTGTTCTGTATTTCATATTATTATATTGATATATTCCATTTACATCTGAATAATATTTACTTCTATTGGTATTGAAAATATCAGACATTCCTAATCTTAAATTTACTTTCTCTTTAAAAATTGGCATCGCAGCACTAATTCCACAATTGAAATTATCATA
>RRZT011910106.1_pt1 | contig 10806 bp, 12 predicted proteins | sample 2165551 | NCBI WGS metagenome assembly RRZT01 (sample SAMN10456910, study PRJNA506462) | wastewater metagenome | biome: wastewater; feature: sludge; material: wastewater sludge; isolation source: wastewater sludge with Escherichia coli K12::gfp cells carrying plasmid... | place: USA: Moscow, Idaho...
ACCGGTGGCAAGGCCTACTACCAGGCCGCCCTGGCCGCGCTGCGCGCCGGGTTGGCGGCGGGCGAGAGCGGCGGCGACCTGCAGCCGGCTCAGCAGGGCATCTAGCCTCGTGGGCGGGGATAAGAACCGGGGCACGGGCCGCGCCGCCCCCGGATGGCATTCGGGCGACCAGGTGACTAGCGCAGGCGTTCGCTGAGGAAGGCGAAGTAGCGCCGGCGGATGTCTTCGTGTTCGTTGACCAGGTGGTGGCGTGCGCCGGGCAGGCGCAGGATCTGCGGCTGGTCGAACTTGTCCTGCAGCACCTGCAGGTTATGCCGCCAGTCTACCGTCATGTCGTCCTCGCCCTGCACCACCAGCGGGTTCAGGGGGCTGCGCGGTGCGCGCTCCAGGCGCGGAATCCAGCGGGCCAGGGCGCCGACCCAGGCGGTCGGCAGGTGGCGTGGCTGCAGCGGATCGCGGTGGCGCAGGAAGTCGAGGAACGCGGCATCGGTGGAGTTCTCCGAGAAGCGTCGGGGAATCTCGCGGCGGAACGGGCCGATCAGGTGATAGCTGAGCTTGGACAGGCCCCAGGCGCGCGGCCGCACCAGCGGCGCCAGGAGAATGGTGGCGCCGGGCTCGGGGCGTTTCTCGCCGAGCAGGAGGAAATCCAGCAGGATGGCGCCGCCAGTGCTTTGCCCGCACAGGTGCCAGGGTTGCGGCAGGTCGAGGCTGGCGGCCTCGGCGAACAGGCCCTGCAGGGCGCGCTGGTAGGCGGCGAAGTCGTCGATGCTGGCGCGCGGTCCGGCGGACAGGCCGTGGCCTGGCAGGTCGCAGGCCAGCACGGCGAGGTTTTCGCCCAGGGCCCAGTCGATCACGTGGCGGTACAGGCCCATGTGGTCGTAGTAGCCGTGCAGCAGAATCAGCGTCGCCTTAGGCTCCGGCGGCAGCCACAGCTGGGCCACCAGGTCCAGCCCGTCGCTCTGGAAGCGGCCGAGGCGGCTGTGCACGCGGCCGTGCTGCGGCAGGTCCAGGCCGTAATAGCGCTGGTAGGCCTGGACCTCGTCCGTCGGCGCCGCCAGGGCCGCGGCCAAGGGTCGCAGGCCGGCACGCAGGCGCTCGGGCTGGAAGGGCTCTGGCAGGGGCTGGGGCATGGCAGTCATGGCATCTTCGCTGGGGGTGGTTGGCAGCCGATATTCAGCTGTCGGGCGCGGCGTGGCAAGCTAGGCCCCTTTCCCTCGTGTCGTCGCTCATGCATTCCCGTCGCCGCATCATCATCGCCAGCCTCCTCGCACTGCTCTGGCTGGCCGCTATGCTGGCCGCCTTCTGGTGGTTCCAGGCCCGCTATATCCGCCCGTTCGACGAGCGCACCGAGCTGTTCATCGGCAGCCAGCTGCGCCTGCCGGAGGAGCTGGCCGGGCCGGGGGCGATCCGCCTGGTGCACTTCTGGGACCCGGCCTGCCCGTGCAATGTCGGCAACCAGCAGCACCTCGGCGAGCTGGTCGAGCAGTTCGCGCCGCGTGGCGTGCAGTTCTATGCGGTACAGAAGGCCGGCAGCGAGGGCCGCCTGCCGGACAACCTGCAGCAGCTGCAGCCCCTGCCGGCGCTGCCCGGCAGCGAGAGCCTGGCAGCCAGCCCGGCGGTGGCGATCTGGGACCAGCAGGGCCAGCTCGCCTACTTCGGCCCCTACAGCGAGGGTGCCCTGTGCACCTCCAGCAACAGCTTCATCGAGCCGATCCTCGAGGCGCTGGTGGCGGGGCGTCCAGTACGGGCCGACAGCAACCTGGCGGTGGGCTGCTTCTGCGACTGGAAGGTCGATTGATCCGTGGCAAGGAGGCGATGGGATACTGCGCTATAATTCCTGTACAATATTTAAACGTTGTATAGGTTTTTATTGCGCTCAGGATGAGCCTCTGCCTCCGGTGAGCTCATGAATTCGTCCGCTTTCAGCCTCCATGCCCACTACCGCCGTGCCGACCGCATCATGCTCGCGGTGCTGTGGCTGATGTTCCTCTATTCCCTGGGCCTGGCCGCCTGGCACGGCACCTGGGGGCAGGCGCTGCTGGTCGGCGGCGGTACCGCCGCGGCGCTGAGCAGCCTGTATGCGCTAGTGCCCGGCAGTCGCCTGATGCGCTGCTGCGTGGGGCTGGCCTTCATGGTCATGTCCGCCCTGCACATCAACCAGAGCGGCGGTGTGCTGGAGATGCACTTCGGCATCTTCGTGCTGCTGGCTTTCCTCGTCTATTACCGCGACTGGCTGCCGATCGTGCTGGCCGCCGGCCTGATTGCCGCCCACCACCTGGCCTTCTTCGCCCTGCAGCAGCAGGGCGTGGGCGTGTACGTGGTACCCCAGGGCAGTTGGGGGGTGATCCTGCTGCATGCCTTCTACGTGGTGCTGGAGAGCGCGATCCTGATCTACCTGGCGCGCCAGGCCTATGCCGAAGCGCGCGAGGGCGAGGCCCTACTGCAGGTGGTGGAGGGGCTGACGGCCGAGGAGGAACATATCGACCTGCGCCTGCGCGGCAGTGAAGCCGGCCCGGTGATCCTGCGCTTCAACCACTTCCTCGCCCAGCTGGAGGCGATGGTGGGCGAGGTGGTCGAGGACACTCAGGGGCTGACGGCGACCGGCGACAGCCTGGCGCGCGCCACCCGCCAGCTGCGCGAGGGTTCCGGGCGCCAGCTGGGCGAAATCTCGCAGATGTCCAGCGCCATGCATGAAATGAGTGTGGCCATCGATGATGTCGCCGGACATGCCCAGCAGGCCGCGCAGGCCACCGAGGCAGCGACGACCAAGGCGGCCGAGGGCCGCGCCGCGGTGAAGCAGAGTGCCGAGGAAATCGGCCGCCTGGCCACGCGCATCGAGGGCACCGGCGTCGAGGTGCAGGCCCTGGCGGAGCAGTCCCAGCAGATCGGCCGGGTGCTGGAAGTGATCCGCGCCATCGCCGAACAGACCAACCTGCTGGCGCTGAACGCGGCGATCGAGGCCGCGCGTGCCGGCGAGCAGGGGCGCGGCTTTGCCGTGGTGGCCGACGAGGTGCGCAACCTGGCGCAGAAGACGGCCGTCTCGACCGCGGAAATCCAGGACATCATCGCCCGCCTGCAGCACAGCAGCCGCCAGGCCGCCAGCGCCATGCAGGAGAGTCAGGCGGGCGTGGTGCGTTGCGTCGACGACAGCCGCCAGGCCGGCGAGCTGCTGCTGGCCATCGTCGCGGAGATCGAGGCGATCAGCCAGATGAGTGCGCTGATTGCCGCCGCCACCCATGAGCAGGCCAAGGCCAGTGCGGAAGTCAGCGAACACCTGAGCGAGGTGCAGCGGGTAGCCGAGCAGAATGCCGAGGACGCCGGCGTGCTCGATGGCGACAGCCTGCGGCTGCGCGAACTGGCGCGGCGCCTGGGGGTTCTCAGTGCCCGCTTCACGGTCGGCCAGCCGCCGCGCTGAGGTTCAGGGCAGCGCCAGACGGACTTCGCCGATCGGCTCGCCGCTGCGGCCGAAGCTGCGTTCCAGCAGCTCCAGGCCGCCATCGCGCTGCAGCACCAGGGCGGTACTGGCACGGGTGCCGTAGCCGGGGCCGACGATGAAGATGGTGGCCAGCAGCATCTCCCAGTCCAGGCCCACTCCGGTGTCCGGCAGCAGCACCCGGGGTGGTTGCTGGCGGTCGGCCAGCAGCTCCAGCAGCTGCGCGGGCTCAGCCGAGTCGAGCGCCGCCGCCAGGCTGGAGCTGGCGCGCAGCACCTTGGGCCATGGCGTGTCCAGGTCGGCATTGGACAAGCCGTAGAGACCGGGCTGCAGACACTCCACCTCGCCCCGTTCGGAGTTGAGGAAGAACAGCCCGTGGCGATCGCCCAGCAGCAGGTTGAAGCCGCTGTACTGCTCCACGCACGGCAGTAGCCCGGCGAGGAAGTCGGCGGCGTTCGCCTCGCCACGCAGGAACTGCACCGGCAGTTCGCCGCGCGAGCGCTCGCCCTTGGGTTGGCGCGGGTCGCGGATATTGGTCAGCGCGGCGAAGCGGCCGCTGGCCGTCACCCCCAGCCAGGTACCGCCGGCCAGCAGGTCACGCCCGGCATACAGGCCGGGCACCTCCGGCCATTCGGCCAGGGGCATGCTGGCGCGGTCGTAGAACTCGTCGCGGTTGGCCGCCAGCACCAGCGGTTGCGGGTGCTCGGGGCGCCAGGCAAAGACGATCAGGCACATGTCGGAGTCCGGGTCGGGTATGCGCCGAGCCTACTGCATCCGCCGGGGCAAGTGGAGGCGTCGCACGCCATCCGTTACCATGCCGCTTCGTTTCCGGGGGTGTGCATGGAATTCCTGCTCTATCTGCTGTTGGGCGCGGCGGCCGGCGTGCTGGCCGGGCTGTTCGGCGTCGGCGGCGGCATCATCATCGTGCCGGTTCTGGTGCTGAGCTTCACCGCCCAGGGCATCGATCCGGCCGTGCTGACCCACCTGGCCGTGGGCACCTCGCTGGCCACCATCGTCTTCACCTCGATCAACTCGGTGCTCGAGCACCAGCGCAAGGGCGCGGTGCTGTGGCCGGTCTTCACCTGGATGACCCTCGGCATCCTGCTCGGTGCCGGTCTCGGCTCGCTCACTGCCGCGGCCATTCAGGGGCCGCTGCTGCAGAAGATCATTGGCGTGTTCGCCATCGTCATCGCCATCCAGATGGGCCTGGAGTTGAAACCCAAGGCCGGTCGCGCGGTCCCAGGCAAGCTGGGGCTGACGGCCGCTGGCGGGGTGATCGGCTGGGCCTCGGCGATCTTCGGCATCGGCGGCGGCTCGCTGACCGTGCCGTTCCTGACCTGGCGCAGCGTATCCATGCAGCAGGCGGTGGCCACTTCCGCCGCCTGCGGCCTGCCGATTGCCGCTGCCAGCGCCCTGAGTTTCATGCTGATCGGTTGGGGCGAGCCGCAGCTGCCGCCGTGGAGCGCCGGTTTCGTCTACCTGCCGGCCATGGCCGGTATCGCCATCACCAGTATGTTCTTCGCCCGCTTCGGCGCGCGCCTGGCGCACAAGCTGTCGCCACGCCTGCTCAAGCGCCTGTTCGCCCTGCTGCTGCTCTGCGTGGGCGTGAATTTCCTGATCTAAGGAGTGTTTGATGCTGCCTTACCCGCAGATCGACCCGGTGGCCATCGCCCTGGGCCCGCTGAAAATCCACTGGTACGGCCTGATGTACCTGGTCGGCATCGGTGGCGCCTGGCTGCTCGCCAGCCGTCGGCTGAAGGATTTCGACCCGAGCTGGAGCAAGGAGAAACTCTCCGACCTGGTGTTCTGGGTGGCCATGGGCGTGATCCTCGGCGGCCGCCTGGGCTATGCGCTGTTCTACGACCTGCCTGCCTACCTGGCCGAGCCGCTGAAGATCCTGCGCGTGTGGGAAGGCGGCATGTCGTTCCACGGCGGCCTGATCGGCGTGATGCTGGCCACCTGGCTGTTCGGCCGGCGCAACGGCAAGAGCTTCTTCCAGCTGATGGACTTCATCGCCCCCCTGGTGCCGATCGGCCTGGGTGCCGGGCGCATCGGCAACTTCATCAACGCCGAGCTGTGGGGCAAGGTCACCGACGTGCCCTGGGCGATGGTCTTCCCCAATGGCGGCCCGGACCCGCGTCACCCGTCGCAGCTGTACCAGTTCGCCCTCGAAGGCGTGGCCCTGTTCGTCATCCTCTGGCTGTACTCGCGCAAGCCGCGCCCGACCATGGCGGTGTCCGGCCTGTTCGCCATCTGTTACGGCATCTTCCGCTTCATCGTCGAGTTCGTCCGCGTGCCGGATGCCCAGCTCGGCTACCTGGCGTGGAACTGGCTGACCATGGGCCAGGTGCTGTGCCTGCCGATGATCCTCGGCGGTATCGGCCTGATGGTCTGGGCGTATCGCCGCCAGGCGGCGGCCTGAACCGCGCCCGATTTCGTTAGAATTTGTGTTTTGCCCGGGCGCCACGGCGCCCGTGATCCTTCAGCGGAGCTGAGATGAAACAGTACCTCGACCTGATGCGCCTGGTGCGCGAGACCGGCACCTTCAAGAGCGACCGCACCGGCACCGGTACCTACTCGGTGTTCGGCCACCAGATGCGCTTCAACCTGGCCGACGGCTTCCCCCTGGTGACCACCAAGAAGTGCCACCTGAAATCCATCATTCACGAGCTGCTGTGGTTTCTCCAGGGCGATACCAACATCAAGTACCTGAAGGACAACGGCGTGCGCATCTGGGACGAGTGGGCCGACGAGAACGGTGATCTCGGCCCGGTGTACGGCTACCAGTGGCGCAGCTGGCCGGCGCCGAACGGCGAGTCGATCGACCAGATCAGCAAGCTGATCGAGATGATCAGGAGGAACCCGGACTCGCGCCGCCTGATCGTCTCCGCCTGGAACCCGGCGCTGGTCGACCAGATGGCCCTGCCGCCGTGCCACACCATGTTCCAGTTCTACGTCGCCGACGGCCGCCTGAGCTGCCAGCTGTACCAGCGCTCGGCCGACATCTTCCTCGGCGTGCCCTTCAACATTGCCAGCTACGCCCTGCTGACGATGATGATCGCCCAGGTCTGCGACCTCGAACCGGGCGACTTCGTCTGGACCGGCGGCGACTGCCACCTATATGCCAACCATATCGAGCAGACCGACCTGCAGCTGACCCGCGAGCCGCTGCCGCTGCCGACCATGAAGCTCAACCCCGAAGTGAAGGACCTGTTCGCTTTCAAGTTCGAGGATTTCGAACTGCAGAACTACCAGGCCCACCCGCACATTCCCGCGCCGGTCGCGGTGTAAGCCTCGTCGGCGGCGTCTGGCCGCCGATTAGCCGGCCAGCCCAGCCGCCAGGTGGTCGATCAACACCCGCAGCTTCGGCGGCAGGTGGCGGTTGGATGGGTACAGCGCCCAGGCCGTGCCGTGGTAGGAGCCGGTGTAGCACCTACACCAGCCTGACTGCCACCTACCGTTCCCGCCTGCACGGCAGCGACCTGCTCCTGCTGCTGGTGGCGCTGGTGTGGGGTACCAGCTACGGCGTTGCCAAGCAGGCGCTGGTGTTCTACCCGGTGCTGGGTTTCCTCGCCGTGCGCTTCGGCATCACCTTCCTGCTGCTGGCGCAGCCATTGCGCGGCGAAGGCCGGCGTGCCCGGCCTGCCGCTGGGCCTGGCGATGCTGGCGATGCTGGCGATCTTCCTCTGCGAGACCTACGGCGTGCAGCTGACCACGGCGAGCAGTGCCGCCTTCCTGATCAGCCTGTGCGTGGTGCTCACGCCCTTCGTCGAGAGGCTGATGCTCGGCCAGCGCCCGGACGCGCGCCTGCTGCCAGCGGTGGTGCTGTCGCTGCTCGGTACCTGGCTGCTCAGTGGTGGCGTCGATTTCGACTTCGGCCTGGGCGACGGCCTGATGCTGGCCGCGGCGCTGCTGCGTGCCTTCCAGGTGTGCCTGACCCGCCGCCTCACCGCCGACCGTGAGGTGCCACCGCTGGCGCTGACCGCCGTGCAGTCCGGGGTGATCGGCTTGGGCTGCCTGCTGCTCGGCGCGCTGCTGCCGGGCGGCCTGCCACCGCTGTCGAGCGCGCCGGCGTTCTGGGTCGGCAGCCTGTACCTGGTACTGTTCGCCACCCTGTTCGCCTTCTACGTGCAGAACTGGGCGCTGAGCCGCATCAGCCCAACTAGGGTCAGCCTGCTGATGGGCAGCGAGCCGCTGTTCGGCGCACTGTTCGCCGTGCTCTGGCTGAGCGAGGAGCTGAGCCTGCAGGCGTGGATCGGCGGACTGCTGATCGTCGCCGCCACCCTGTGGACCAGTCTGGCGCGGCGCTAGCCGGCTTGCCGGGAACTTGACGCGGTGCGCAATGCCCCATGGGTCGGGCCGCTAGACTACCGCTTCGATATCCCCCAAGGACGAGAGATATGGCCAAGCCTGCCGGTCGCCTGAGTGACCTCAATGCCTGCCCGCTGCCCGGACATGGCAAAAACCCCACCACTAGCGGCTCCCCCAATGTGCTGATCGATGGCCTGCCCTCACTGCGAGTCGGTGACAGCAGTGCCTGTGGCGATGTAGTCACCCAGGGCATCGGCACCATCCTGGTCAACGGCAAGCCGATCGCCCACCTTGGTAGCGCCACCGCCCACGGCGGCGTGATCATCACCGGCTCGGGTGATGTACTGGTGGGTACGCAGTTCAGCGCCGCTACATTCACGCCGCCCACGCCGATCCTGGCGCATAGCGAGCAATATCAATTGGTCGATGAGGTCAGCGGCGAGCCGATTGAAGGCATGCTCTATTGCATCGATGCCAGCGACGGTCAGCGCGCCTTCGGCCATACCAATGCGGCAGGACAGACCGAGCGCCTGAGCAGCCGTGACCCCGTGGCCTTGACGGTGCGCTGGGGGCGGCAGGCGGCGACGCACCTGCGTGCATTGGGTATCAATTATTAAGGAGGTCAGGGATGGCAGAACCACAAACCAGCCAGGGCAGTACGACCCAGGCACACGGCACCACCCGTGTCGGTATGTCGCTGCAGCGTGACTATGTGACCGTGGTGGGTGCTTCACACAGCACCTTCATGGAAAACATCCGCGGCCAGATGGGCAACAAGATGCGTTTCATCAACCAGGGCATCCGCCAGCTGCACAAGTACCCCGGAGGTAAACCGGACTTCTCGGTGCAGCGGGTATTTCTGATCTTCGTCGATGACTACGAGCGTGGGCTGCTGGACGAGGTGAAGAAGATCGTCGAGGGCCGCTACGGCGCGCAGTATCGCGAGTACGACAACATCTCGCAGATGGTCGATTTCATCCTCACCCGCCAGCGCCGCGGCAGAGAAATCTGCCAGCTCGACTTCTTCTCCCACGGCGTGGTCGGCAGCATCGAACTCGGCTACGAGCTGGACAAGCGCGACAGCTATCGCTTGCGTGATGCCCAGGCGCGCAGGTTGGTGCCCGAGGCTTTCGCCTATGACGCCAAGATATTCTCCTACGCCTGCCGCACCGGTCTGGGCATCGACGCCCACCTCGAAGTCGCGGAGGGCGAAGACCCGCAATACGAGCGCAGCCTGGCGCAGATCCTGGCCAACGCGGCGGGTACCGAGGTGCGCGCTTATCCCCGGCGCAGCAACTATGACCAGACCTACGGCAATGCCCAGGATCGCGCGCAGCAGGTGACGGCGCAGAACAAAGTTGCGGCAGATGACAGGGCCGAGCGTGCCTATCAGGTGCGACTCAGTGGCTACAGAAAGCGACTGAACGAGTACCGAAAGGAGAAGGACGATCCCGCCGCGGGGCTGCCGAACGAGTCCGAGCCAAGGCGGCCGACGCCAAGTGCCAATGACTACGAGCGAGATTTGGCTCGGCACGCCAACAGTCGTAAGAAATATGAGACGACACTTGGCTACCCGCTGGATGCCGAGGGGGCCGTGCGCGACGTACGCTCCGGCGACACGCCCAGGGGGCTGCCGGATGGGCTGCGCAGCTATCTGCCGCTATGACCCGCAGAGGCCGCTATGCCAGCGCGGCTGCCTTGTTGTTTGCCGTTCTGCTTGGAGTTTTCGCTCTCCACTGCTCTGTTAAGGAAGACAGGATGTCGGAAAAAGTAATGATGTATTACGGCGCCTGGAGCGAAGATGAAATTCGCTTCGATGCCACCCAGTGGTTCAACAGTGGCATGTACCGGCCGCGTCATATGGGCGAGCACAATATCCGCAGTGCCACGACCATGCTGCGTACACGGCCCAAGGTGTTTACCGCTCAGGATAATGACGAGCTGTGTATCGATGCGATCATGGCGCTGAAATCCGATTACCCCGCTGTGGATAGCAGCCTCTTATCGGAGACCACGCCGAACGATCTGCATCGGCGAGTGCGTTATGTTTTCAGCGCCTTCGACGAGCCGGACCGTCCTGTGGACTCCTACCGGTTGTACCTGAACCTGAACGGCGAGCGCTACATCATCACGTTCGCCTTGGATGCGCAGACGGGCGAGCATCTCGCCACCGGCGCCTACGCCGACAAGTTCGATCCCGAGCAGCCCGCCTTCGCCGAGGCCAAGCAGGTTTTCGCCGAGCTCGGCGGCCAACGCTGAGTCAGGCACTCGACCAAGGATGTAGAGATCACCCATGAAGGGAAGCAGCAAAACCATCATCGGCCTGCTCGCTGTGACGACCCTGGTGCTCGGCGGCTATCAGCTGGTGACGCGGATCGTGCTGAACAGCAAACTGGCGCCCGGCAGGCAGATCGACGAATTGCACGGTGTAGCCATCTATTACAACGGCGGGGTCAACCAGAGCCGTGGGCGCAACACCAGCGTCGACGGCTACAACCTCGGCATCCGCCACCAGTGCGTGGAATTCGTCAAACGCTATTACTTCGAGCGTTTCGGCCACCGCATGCCGGACAGCTATGGCCATGCCCGCTCGTTCTTTGACCCGAGTCTGGCCGATGGAGAACTCAATGCTCGGCGCGGATTGTTGCAGTTTCGCAACGGCACAGGCGCTTTGCCCCTAGTGGGCGATATCCTGGTCTTTGCCCCCTCGCTGCTGAATCCATACGGCCATGTGGCCATCGTTGCCGAGGTCAACCCCTACGCGGTAATCATCGCCCAACAAAATGCCGGGCCGCTGCTCAGCTCGCGGGAGGCCTTGCCGCTGAGGCACCGGGACGGCGTCCTGCAAATCGAGAATGCCCGGGTGGTGGGTTGGCTGCGCATGCCGATTCTTGGGTCGACTCCAAGTACGCCTGGGCCGGGTTAGCGCAGCTCACTGGCCAGGGCCTCGACCTGCTCGCGCCGCTCGGCCTGCTCCAGGCGCGCCGCGGGCTTCAGCGACGACCAGTCGGGATGCGCCCGCGCCCGAGGCAGTGCCTCGGGCAGGCGGGCCTCGCGCCAGG
>RRZT012729010.1_pt1 | contig 10803 bp, 6 predicted proteins | sample 2165551 | NCBI WGS metagenome assembly RRZT01 (sample SAMN10456910, study PRJNA506462) | wastewater metagenome | biome: wastewater; feature: sludge; material: wastewater sludge; isolation source: wastewater sludge with Escherichia coli K12::gfp cells carrying plasmid... | place: USA: Moscow, Idaho ...
CCTTCACGCGATGAAAGCCTCTTACCAGCAGCAGTTTGGTGTAGATCCGGGGGTACACGGGATTAATAACAGACATGAGTGTGGCATTATTGGTGCTAACGTGCCGGGGCTCGACATGATTTCTTTTGGTCCTACATTGCGCTCACCTCATTCACCTGACGAAAGAGCTTATATTCCTTCTGTTCCCAAGTTCTATGATTTCTTGGTAGCCACTTTGGAACAAGTACCTTTAAAGTAAGGAGGAGATAAACGAATAAAGTGATTCTCTAGTTATTACGTTTGCATCTCACTTGCGAATATAATAGCTGGAGAATTATTTATTATTATTGATTCACTCCAAACATAGATTGAAACCCAAAGTCATTCAGTACTATTCTAAGCAAAAATCTCCACTAATTATCACATTTCCATCTAAATAGTATAGTTTGTATTCTCCTTTTTTAAATTCACCCAGCTCAATTCTGTAGCTTTCTGTTTCACTAGATATCACTACATCTTGAAAGATAATATTCTCGTAATTATCTTTTATATAAATAGTGGACGCTTGATTATGTTGATTTAGAAATTGAATAATAATATAATCATTTCCCTCAATAAACATATCAATAGGCATAGGAATAGGAGCTCGCGTCGAGGCCTTCCAAGTTTCTAACAATACTTTCTTTTTTGTTAATGTGGTTGCATTCATCGCTGTAAACGCAATAAAAACAGATAATAGCAAAAGAGTCTGCCTTCTCATATCATATTTTTTAAGTTTAATATATCACCAAAGATAGCAATATCAAATTACATCTTGTCACAACTTTTAGATTTAACCGTAGACATGATCCTACTGAAAATCAGATAATTACAAGAAATATCGTAGACAAGAAGAATAAATGGATGAATAATAAATACTTTTAATTCACATGATTAATCAGATATTCATATAATGTCGTTTTAGGAACTAAAGTGATATTTAATCTTTGTCTCAATCTCAAACGCTTCGTTCTTACGGAATTGGGACTTAGATTAAGTAACTTGGATTCATCTGAACCATCAAAATTGAACATGTAAAAACAGCAATATTGCCACTCAGAGTTAGTCAGTTCTGGACATAAACTATATACAAATTTATTGAGACTAGGATATGCTATTGTTACTGCATCAGTTATTTGTAGCCAGATATTTTCGGTTATTAGCGGTTTATTGTTACCAGGAATATTTTGGCTAGCTAGTTGTGAAAGCTTTTTAAAAATAGCTGAATGAGTTAAAATCTGATTTTGCAAGTTTTTATGTTTTATTATCAAATCACCAACTTCATCCTTTAGCTTATCAATATTTTCATTTTTGCTTTGCTCTACTACAAGTTCATTCTTCTTCTTCTCTAACTCCAGTGATAAATTGAGCATTTTAATTTTGGTTTGACTCAATTCTTCTTCTTGGCCTCTCATTTTGGAGATTATTCGTCTTTTATAAATATGATAAAATAATAAAACAAGTAGACTAAAAGCGATAGATGCTATTAAAATAATTATATATTTCTGCTTGCCTATCCTTAAATCATTAATTTCTTTCTGAGCTCTGAGAATATTATACTTAGCTTCAATATCCAATATCTTAGATTGGTTATCAGCATAAACAATGGAATCTGTAATTTCAGTATATTCTTGTAAACTTTCCAGTGCTCTTTTATAATCGCCTTTAGCTTCATATATTTGGCTATAGAAATACTTTATTGTATAGGTGTATTTCGGGTTGTTCTGGGGAGCTTTAATCAACAATTCATATGCATTAGATACAGAATCCATTTCAATATAAAGATTTATTAGTGCCATAAGATCGGGCATTTTATCATTATCTTCCTTCAATCCAATCATGTAACATTCTTTAGCCTTGTCGTATTGATGCAACATTTGGTATATATTTCCCAACGAGTTAGTTATTGAATATCGAACAGTTTTATCATCCAGTTTAGAGGCTATTGAATCGGCTGTCTTCATCACTATCAAAGCCTGCGATAACGAATCAACAAGCGCGTATTCACGCCCCAAATCTCTCAATGCACAAACATAGCTTCTCATATTACGGGCCTTCTTAAATTTAGCGATACCTGTTTTGTATTTTTCAATGGCTAGCCCATACATATTTTTCTTCTCATACAAATCACCCATATAACAGTTGATATATCCACACAAATTATGTAAATTACTTTTTCGAGACACATCCAAAGCGTCAATATAAAGAGCCATCGCTTTGTTATAATCACCATCTGCAACATAAGAACGTCCCAAGTAAAGTTTCAATTGGCTCTGTTCTTCTTTTGTTCCGTGTTTCTCAAACCAAGTGAGGGCACGTTGAAAATATAACGTAGATAAAATAGGAGCGTTAATTTTGTCGGTTACTCTACCAGATAGCATGCACCAACGAGCAAATGCATCATCATCTAGTTTTTCAGGGAACGGTAGTTGTTTTAAAATACGAAAGACACTATCCGGATTGGAATTCAGTAAGCGCTCAGCGATATTGAGTTCTCGTATTTCAACTGAAGACTTGCGTTTACACGCAGTAAAAAGAGAGGAAAACAATAATAAAAGCAGTATACTCAATGATGTTCTAGTATTCATCGTCCATTTTCAATCAATAAATCTTTAAGAAATTACAAAGATATATTTTCCATTTGACTGGCAATGTATTTTCATGTTTTTTCACTCAATAATTATTTAAACGCTATAATATTAAAATTAAATTGCAACAACTCACCTATTCAATCAGTACGTAAATAACAATTATTACGACTCAACTAGTCTCCAAGTTCTAATTGGTTTTTCACTAATCTATAATAATACCCTCGCATGCTTATCAATTGCTCATGAACCCCAACTTCAACAACCTTTCCGCTGTCCAAAACAACTATTTTATCTGCATTTTTAACCGTAGACAGACGATGCGCAATAATTAGAACAGTTCTATGTTTAAAAAAAGACTGGAGATTATCGTGAATTACTTTTTCATTTTGAGCATCTAGAGACGAAGTAGCCTCATCAAATAAAATATACTGAGGGTCTTTATAAATAGCCCTAGCTATAAGTATCCGTTGCTTCTGTCCTCCAGAAATATTATTACCGGCAGCGCCAATTTTAGTATTATATCCCAAAGGATATCCATGAATAAACGTACGAATATTTGAAATATCAATAGCTCGTTCTAATCGTTCTTCATTAATTGAATGATCACCAGTTATGATATTCCTCAATATAGTATCGGAAAAAATATAGCCATCTTGCATCACAACCCCGCACCTTTCCCTTATACTTTTAGGTGAAAGTGTCAGAATATCATCGCCATTAAATTTAATTAGACCACTCGTAGGTTCATAAAATCTTAACAACAACTTCATTAACGTAGATTTTCCACTACCACTAGCACCTACAATCGCTGTCATTTTCCCTTTCTGTATGGAAAGATTTATATTATTTAGTACAAAAGGAGATCGAGGTCCTTCATACTGAAATGACAAGTTTATCAATTCAATACCTTGCGTAGAATCTTCGTTTAATTTTTTAGTGAGCCCAGCTTCTTCATTAGGATGGTAATGTACTTCATTCAATCTTTCTAGACTTAATTTTGCATCTTGCATAGATCTAAAAAAATCAACTAATTGATAGACAGGAGAATTTAATTGACCAATAATGTAAGAAATAGCTAATAACTCTCCTAAAGTCATATTATTTCTGATAACAAGAGTTGCAGCAATAAAGGTAACTAAAATATTTTTTATCTGATTGAAGAAATCAAATCCAGAAATCTGCATTTGATCCACTTTTAAAATCCTCATATTTATATTAAAAAGTTGATCTTGTAATTTCTCCCATTGCTTTCTTTTATAATCCTCGAATTGATTAAGTTTCATTTCTGAAACTCCATTTAAAATCTCATAAATATTCTCTTGATTTTGTCCTTTTTGTTGAAATCTGTAATAATCAAGCATCTTTCGCTTTCGGAGCCAATAAAAAGACCAAAAGAGCGACGCAATAGTCAATAAAGCATAAATCAGCAAAATTCCGAAATCATAATACATTAATACAACAAAAAAAACCAAGAAGGTGATTAAGGAAAAGAAAGTTATAAGGCTCTGAGATGTCAAGAACTTCTCAATGCGTTCATTGTCGTTTATTCTCTGATAAAAATCACCCATCATTTTTGAATCAAAAAACCTCAATGGAAGTTTAAGAAGTTTTCCTAAAAAATCAGAAATTATATTGACACTTATTTTAGTACCTAGGTATAGCATTAACCAATTCCTTACAACTTCAGAGATAATGAGACCAAAATACAATATAAGTTGAGAGAAAAGAATAATTTCTACTGTGTTTATATTTTTAACATTAACGCCTTTATCAATAAGATTTTGAGTTAAGAATGGAAAAACAAAATTTAAACAGGAACCTAATAACAACATAAAAAATAGAGCGCCAACATGCGCCTTATATGACTTAAAATAACCAATCAGATGGGAAAAATCTCTTTTATCACTTCTTGCTATAGAATGAAAATAAAATTTGTCCAAAGGAGCTAATAACATTACAACTCCTGCATTATTATCACTAATCCAAGAACTTATAAATTTTTCTTCGTTTAGTCTTATAGCTCCATGCATCGGATCTAAGATATGATAATATCGTTGAGAAAAAAGCGTGGTTATTTTTTTTAAAACCACAAAATGATTTCTATTCCAATGAATTATACATGGAAATTGATCCCTAGTGTCAACAAGTTGTGTTATTGATAATTTCGTTGAAAAAGTATCAAAACCAATCTCTTGAGCTGCTAAATCTATGTTAAATAAGGAAACCCCATCCCTAGATATAAATGAGTGCTTTCGAAGGTATTCCAAATCATAATTTTTTCCATAATAATTTGAAATCATAGATAGACATGCTGGGCCACAATCACTTTGGTCATGTTGTTCCACAAACTTCATAACACCTCCTTTTTTACGTATTTATCCTTGCCTACATTTTTTTTATAATATTTAGCCAATATTCCATATATAAAAAGCTCATAAACACGTGGTCCTTTTCTTACAAATCTATTGATGGACATATGTATATGACTCCGCAACAAGGCGTCAAGTTCTTTCCTCGAAAGACTATGCATCAAATTTGAGACATATGGTTTAATGAAATTAGCCTTATCTTGATAATAACAATTCAAATCATTATTTATAACATTGTCAATATCACAATAATATTTTCTAAATTTCAGATCAATTTGCCTTCTGACCTCCTTTCCTGCAGAAAATTCCTCACAGAAAGATGTATACATTTCACTTATAATGTTTTCCTTTTCATCCAAAGAAAAAAAGAAAGTATTCAATATATCGTTAATATCTTTAAGTGCATACAACCAAACTAAATCAGACTTGCCTAATCTTCTAAGCTCCTTCAACACATTAAGAACCAAAGTGCTATCTCCACAAAATATCATTTCGCTATCACTAATTTTTTCACCAAAGTAACGTTCTATTTCACGATCATATGTTGATATTTCTATTTTATAAATTGATTTATTAGCGAGGTAATTTGAAAGATATTCTTTAAAAACAGAGACTATATCGCCAATAAACCGATTATCCATAAAATTAACCCTAATTCTGATGTGGAAATCAGGATCATAGAACCTTATAAAAAACCATCTTGTTATCATATTCTTGCTATATAAAGAATCAATAATCTGCTTTATCGCAGTAGACAATATCTTTTCACATTTATTTTCTCCAGTATAAATTTTGAAATACATCCATTCATCACCCGGAACAAATTTCCTTTTAACATCTTCTTTCTTAGAAAGCAAATCCGTATTAGAATCGCAAGGTTCACTCGAGAAAGAAGCAATATATTCATTCGCATAAACAGCGTCATCGTCTATTTGAAAATCATATACACATTCAACAAATCGAATGGATTTATGTACCTTCAAATGGTCAGCAATAAAGTCCAATAGCAATACATTTTCAGTATCAATAACCAAAGGCTCACTAGCATCTTCAAGCAAATAGATATATCTTGGTATACAGTGTTTGAGCTTAAAATCTAAAAAAGCCGCATAATCAACGCAATTATCTACATTAAGAAATGAAGCACATTCGGCCCTTGTAAAATTCCATCTTGCTAATGACAATACAATGTTATCATAAGTAATTCTAGGAATATAGTCGAAATAATTGATGATATTAGGGCTAATTTCTAATGAAAGAAGATTGGGTCTAGATTCAAATTGTAAATCACATAAGAAATGATAAATAGATAATGTGCCATAATGAAAGTTTTGAGCACAAGACATAAAAGGTATAACTTCTTCATTGCTAACTGCATTTTTCAATAAAATCTTCCCATTCTTTATAGATAAAGTCAAATCGTCCAATTTTATTTTTTTTGATAAAAATGACGATTTATTAAGGACGGGAATAGAATATTTTCTAGTTATATTTCTCATTGCAACCTGACCATTAGTATAACTAGGGATATGAATAACTTCAGCTAATATTTTATTAGCAAATATATTTTGTTCAATACCAACTATTTCATCACTTACTTTTTTCATTTCGGCATCTCTACAAGTGAAGCGTCCCAAATAAAGTAAAGAAGAAGTGCCACCACCTGATATTACGTATATATTATTTCGAAAAACGGTATAAACCACAGGGAAAGTACCTACTAATATATTTTTTTTTGCTTCATTAAAGAAGCTTAGGTCTTCATTCTTCAAATCGATATTTTTTTGACCACTGCGACACGCTCTATATATAGTTTTATACCAAAACTCATCAATCTTATGATCAACACGTATTGTCCCTACATCTTTTTTATCAAGGTTTGAAAGTCTCAAATCATTGATAATCTCATCAAAACATGATTCAGAATTTGCGTATCCAATACCAGATTCGTTGTTTAGCACTTCCAATAAATTAACTTCACTTTCACCGTATCTATCTACAAATTGTCTTTTAAAATCATCCAAATTCTTTAAAGAAAGATAAACAGATTCTGGGTTATTTAAAGAAAAGCAAGATAAAATTTCTATGGCTTTTTTAAGTTTAGTAGAGTTATCTACCTCCCAATCATCTGGCGTCAAAGTTCTCTTTATATCAATATCAATAATATTATTTACACAGATATCAGGAAATAAGTCGCAAATCATTCTCGACATTTGACGATATTTGTCTATATTATCAGTTTCAGAATTGTTCAATTCAATTATTTTAATACATTCTAAAAATGAATCAACAAGATTCTTTATGTGACCGACATCTTCATCATAAAACAATAAATTATCACAATTATTATCAAGAAAATATTTTAACTGATAGAGCGGAGATTCTGAATTAACACATAAATCCAGCGTACTTAGTAGGATCTTAGAATCGATTAATTGATTTATATACAATCCCGCTTCTTCATAACTAATACCAGCAACATTATTAACAATGACATCAACAAGTTCACTTTTGTTTACAGGAGAATCTATGCAACTAGATATTACTAACTCAAAAACTGCGTCTGATTGGACTTCAGATAAATTAAAATATCTTTCAAAATTACTATCTTTTTTATATTCGATATAATTATATGTATCTCCTACAAGATGTAATGTATCATTTGGATAATATAGTATTTTATTTTGGATTGAATTATTAGCTTTAAGAAAATCAATTAAACGATCAATAATTATCAATTTTACATCCACAAATCTTTCAAATTTGCCTAAGTCAGCTTTCGGTTTAGTATTATCTTTATTTATGATTGAATAAGATGCAAACAGTCCAAAGGGCACACAGTTGGTGACACTTCTTATATAATACTTCATAAGGCTTTTATACAATTTCCTTTTTGTTAATTCATCACGAACATCTTTATTGATATCCTTTTCCCATTGCTCAAATAATATTGGAGATGCTATATAAATAGCCTCTCTAAACACATCATCATTGTATAACTGACCAAAAAAGAATTCTAGGCCATCTCTAGTAGCGGGAATCTTGTTGTAGCTAGAAAGTGAATATAAAGGATTTCTCAGTATCAATGAACTTAGTTGTTTATATATAATTTTTTTCATCGAAAATATAATTACATAAAGATTTACACTCAATTTAAAAGAAAAATACTATCCCAATTCTTGTAAGCATGCCCATTGTTTTCCTCAAGAACAAAATAAGGAGCTAACCAGCCAGTCAATAATTCCAGATCTTTTTCCGAAGGACTCTTTTCTAATTCTTCATGCATATATTCAATTGTTTGTTTGACCCAATAATCATACGAAGAGCCAAATATATTCTTTGTACAAAGATCCGATAACCTTTTATAAAGATGGGCAACACCCGACGTTCCGTGACACATGTAGCAATCGGAAATCGCGGTATCTTTATAATCTCTTCTTGATACAATTTCCTCAGAAATAGAATCAGCTATATCAATGTAATATTGGGAGTTAAACAAATATGCTATTTTATAAATAATATACAATCTTGACAAATCACTATTACACCATCCTAATCTGTCTGTAAAATGATATAACGTATCTCTTGATAAAGGATTAATTATATCATTATTTGCAGTAACATTATAAGGAAAAAAAGAAGGATAATCAAAGCCTTTGTGCATAATAGTAACGTTATTATAGTCAATATTCATTCTACTAAACAGAAAAAGTTTATTCAAGGATTTAAGTATCAGTTCCTTCACTCTTGATTGTAGTATATTAGATTCATATAATTTGGTTAAAACAGCTAATAATGCAAAAGATCCATGAGCAAATCCAAAATTAATTCCTTGGCAGTATGGATCATCAACGTGATTATAGAATAAATAATCATTTTCTCTCGCGTACAACTCTATCTGTTCAAACACATTTGCAGCCAATTTCAGCGATTTTACCTCAATCAAATAATACAAAAGGCCTGTAGAGCCATAAAAATAGTCAAAATTCTGATGGCTAATTTCTATGATACATTTTTTATAAACAGACTCTGTGATTAAGTCGAGTTTTTCAGCTAGACCATTATCAATCAAATTATCCTCAATTAAATAATGCAATAAAAGACCTAATCCAGGCAGTCCGTTAGCAAGCGACATCTTTTCAAGTAAAATAGAGTTACTATTATTTATATTTAAAAATATATCATTTAAAATATCACTTACCTTTTGCAAATAAGCTTCATCCCCTATTGATTTATAGATTTGAAGGCATGTAAATGCCAACCCAAGTTTACCAGTTAAAATATCTTCCTTAACAACATCATCAATATTACAATTTAACAATCTAACCCTTATTAAAGAAGTAATTTGTTCGGAATTCATATATTTCTATTTAAAATTTATAAATGACAAATAATCTAAATGACTACAATTTATCTTATTACTTATTAAGGCTATACCGATTCCACATATCCCATGCGAAAATGACAATTGTATATCATTATCAAAACCATTAATATAAGTTTCAAAGCCAGCCCATTGTCCTCCAGTATTGCCATACTGGAGTGTTTTAGTAAGCCAATATTCTCTTGCTTCTAAAAAAGTATCTAATTGGGTCTCCTTATGCAACTCATCAAAAACAGCAAATAGACCAGAAGAACCATATACAAGTTCAGCATCTTTGATGAAACAATTATGATTATCTCTAAACAATGAAGTTTTGATTAACAAATTTAGTCCCAAGTCAATGTATCTGGTCTCTTTCAAAATCAAACCGGTTTTATAAAGAGAATAAGCAATACCTACATCTCCATAAGCCAAATTATGATAGAATATACGTTTAAACGATTGCAATTCTATAGGATAACAATTAACGTTTCTCATATCATAGTATTTATTAACATACTTAATAGAACCATAAATGAGATCAGCACAAATATCGGGCAAAATATTTTCTCTAAATGACAATGCCAAAAAATACCAAACACCTGACATCCCATGAAAGAAACCCGATTCAATAGTATATCTGTTGCAATTTCTAAAATTCGTTTTCCAATACAACGATTGATCAGCCAAAGGTATACTCATCCTTTTTATCTCTCTAATAAGTTCAGATAGTTGCAGTTTGCGATTTGGTAAGTACATAGATTCTAAATAATAGTGCCCAAGAAAGATCAATCCATCTAATGAATCTAAATTGTTTTCTAAACATTTTTTTTCTTTAAAAACTTCGCAAGCCGGTTCAATCATCATTGAGTAATCAGTTAAATCTTTTTGACTTAATATGCGATATTTGCTAAGAAAGTGCATATATTTACTTAATTCAATCAGATTATGAATAGATATATCTTTGCTATTGCGTTCATCATTCATATAACTAAACACATAATCTAGTTGACTTTCAATTTTAGTAATATACTTGTGATTATAACTTTCCAAGTATCGATATAAATAAAATAAAGATATCCCTATAACACCATCTAACTTTATTGATTTTAACAATCCACTTGATCTATCAAGTGCACACTCAATTTCATCTATAACATTATCACAAAAAACCATATTATTAACAAATAAATAACTTAGTATTGCTTTTATATACATGCCTTGATAATGCACCAAGATTGTAAACTAATCTTGGTGCTTTATCAAGGCGTGTATATAAAATATATAAAAGCAATACTAAGTTATTTATTAATAATATGTTTTTTTGTGATAATGTCATAGATAACATTGAGTGTGCACTTGATAGATCAAGTGGATTATTAAATTCAATAAAGCTAGATGGTATTATTGGGATATCTTTATTTTATTTATATCGATACTTGGAAAGTTATAATCACAAGTA
>RRZT010266715.1_pt1 | contig 10802 bp, 10 predicted proteins | sample 2165551 | NCBI WGS metagenome assembly RRZT01 (sample SAMN10456910, study PRJNA506462) | wastewater metagenome | biome: wastewater; feature: sludge; material: wastewater sludge; isolation source: wastewater sludge with Escherichia coli K12::gfp cells carrying plasmid... | place: USA: Moscow, Idaho...
CAATGTAGTGCACAAAGGTTGAGCCCATAAGGGTTTGAACGTAGCTGGACTCAAACCACTGGCAGGCCTGGGTGATGCACGGCCAGGGCGTTTTCACGGCCCATTGTTCCGGTTTGACTTGGCCGAACGATTGCATTTCCACAAGGCCATGCGTGGATTCTGAAATCCGGTTGAATACCCGTCCATTGGCCACCCAAGCGTCTTGCAAGTACGCGGATTTTGGGAGAAAAACTCCCCGCTGAAATGGGCCTTTTGCGTGGTCGGCATGGCCTAGATTCGCGTTGGGATTGGCCCACGCACGAACGTAGCCTTGGTCATCGACACCCCATCGATTGTCGATGGTGCGAACCATCGTGGGGATGTCCATGCCCAGCTGGATGATGGTCAAGCCTTGGGGTGGTGTAGGACTGCGTTGACCGGAAGGAACAGATGACGCGAGCGATGCTTTCCAATTGGCGGGGGGCGCCTCTCGGGTTTGATGGGCAAACACGGAGGCGTACCAGTCTCGAAGCCCTACGGGAATGCGCGCGACATCCCGCATGGCCGCTGGTACCTTGACCGTGGAGTTCAATACCGAAACGCCATCCTTCATACGTTCTGTCAAGGCGTTTTTTCCGTAGTTGGGGTGCATCCCTTTGTAGGGATGCATGCCGGTCCACAACATGAAAGAGACGACCGCAAAGGAAAACCAATCGGAGCCTTCGTCAAAGCCATGGCGCGTGGGATCTTGAATGGAGGGCAGGATGGCGTTCGCTTTGTGGCCTGGAATTTGCCAGCTGTCGGTGTCGATGGCAATGGGCTGGTCTCGGTCGACCAGCCAGTTTCCTTCGTTGCCATCAACCAAAATGCAGCCAAGCCCGTGCGCGCAAGCCATGGTTTCCATCATGCGGCGCAAAACTTTTTCGGTGTTGGTATCGGACCACCGGTTTCGTTGTTGCCAGGGCGTGGGGAACATTTGGCCAAGGGTGCACCCCTTGGTATACGCCATGGCGTAGCCCAGCGTTTCGTCCGCGTTGCTGACGAGCACGTCCTGAATAGCGGCGGCGTTGGGAATGGGATGCGCCTTGAGCCATTGCAATTTTGACGCGAACGCGGTGGGTCGCGGGGTGTGGTACACCTTGTACACCACACCTCTTTTTTTGTACAAATCCGCTTCACCGCCACTGGCCAGGTAATGCTCCTGGGTAAGCCGTAGTGGCGTTGAGCTTCCTTGCAGATGGAGGGTGAGTGCCATCGTTATGTCCTTGCCAGCATTCCAATGGCCAGGTCATCCGATGGCGACAAATTGTCGCGGCGGAGCATGGCGCCCATGCGGCGATGCATGAAATCCCCCGTGGGGTCCTGAACCGCCAGTACGTCTTGAAGGACCGCATTGACGCTTCGACCGCACGTTGCAATGCCATCGGTGGCGACCACCATGCGAAGTACATCGTGGACGGGACGTTCTTGGAAAAAATACGGCGTTGTGAGCGCTTCGGTGTGCATGTCAATCAAGACATCGGCGTCATCGTAACGGTAGTACGTTGCGGTCATGGGTTCTTGCGCGGCATGGTTTTTCCAATCCGCGTAGTGCTGGGGGTCCAACAGATATTGCGGATAAAGAGGCGCGTTGCCGGGAGCATCCAGCAGCCAAAATTCGACACCGCCGTCCGCCAATTGAAAGCCCAGGAAGCCATCGCCTTGCAGGAATCCTCGCAGCATTTGGTCTTCTACGGCACCAATCGCAACCGTCGCCAGCGTATCGAGCAGTGGCATGGTTGCGGTCCGCTGTTGGCCAGCTTTGAGCAGCTGTTCCAGATACTGCTCTGGGTTTTTCAGGGGCACTTGGTTCCATGCGTCCAGGGCGGCTAGGTTCCATTGACGAGCGCCCAGATCGGTGTGCGCGCCCGACGAACAACCATCGCTGACCACCACCACGTTGGGAGCGGCGCGCGCATAGTCTTGGCACGGCATCGCCACGCAAGTATGGCGGCTTCCGATGATGAACGCGGCGTCGGCAACGAAGGTGGTCATGATTAAAAGGTTAAAAGTTGAGATGGCCCGCCGGTTCCCAAGGCTTGCGACTGCGTTGAAATGGACCGGCTCACGAAGGCGGCAAGTTTGGCCAAGGTGGAGGCCGAGGCGTTACCGATGTCTTCGTATTGATCAAATCCAACTGCGCTGGCGTAGTTCGACAGAGTGGCAGCGTATTGTACTGCATTTACCCCAACCAGGATCGACCGCATTGATTCCAAATGTTCACTTTGCACGGCCGATTGCAACGCCTTCTTGACATCGTCCTGCCGCATTCGGCTGGCGTTGTCGTCGCCGTCGGTAACCACAATCAATAGCCCGTTGGTCAGGTAATCCTTATCGAACAAGGTCTTGGCGTAGGCATTGGTCGCGGTGGCGGCGCTGAAGATGGCATCGTTCAGAGCGGTGCTGCCGGAGCAATGCGGCACTTGGTAGGACGTGGGATCAATATCCGCCAGGGGCTGGAATCCGTGCACTTCGTCCACGTAGGAATTGAATTCCACGACACGCAGCAGGACGTAATCCGCGCGTGGTGAACGCTTACAAGCATTCACCACGGAAGATTTGATTTGAAACAAATCGTTTTGAAAACCGGCAACGGAGCCCGTTTTGTCCAAAACGAGCGTTACCAGGGTGTATTCCACCGCGCCCAACGCATCGGGACGGACAGCGGAAAACGTGAAGCCTTGAATGGAACTTTCGAGGGTGTCGGCGAATTTCATGATGGTTTCTCCTAGTTCATTTGTTGGCAAGGACGTCGGGGAGGACATCCAGGCTGGCGGCCACGGTGCAGCCTTTGGCTTTCATGTCGGTCAGGAACGCTTGGTATTGGGTTTCAAAACCGGCGACCGGGCTGATGCAATCGGTCAACAGCACGATGTTCGACAGGCTTTGGTTGCCGAAGTTTTGCACGATGTGTTCCGTCGTTGCTTTCACGCAGTGGCTACCGGCTTCGCCCGCAATCAGCAGAAGGTCGCTTTGTTGCAGCGTGGCAATGACGCCCGTGTTCATTTGGGTACTGGGGTCCGTAGGGTCCGGCACCTCTGCCATCAGAGCCGAGTAATGCTCCGTCCAGGGGTTGGAGCCTTTCGTTACTTTGTTGACCACGCCCAATTGCAGGCGTTCCCATTGGTGGTACGCGTTGCGCACATCTTGATGGACCGCATGGCCCCACGTACCGATTTCGCAGTGCACGGGCCAGATCATCAACGTGTAGCGCCCTTGGGACTCCAACGCGTCGAGGTAGGCAAGAACACGGGTGATGGCTTGCGGATGGCGGGGAAGGTATTTTCCTTGCCGGACATCGAGAGCGGTGATTTGCGTGAAGGGATTGACCGTTCCGCCGGACGCGTCCATCCAGAAGCCGGGTCGTTCAATACCCAGAAAGTGGTGCGAATCCAGCGTTACCGAAATGTCCGAAAGGCCCTTGACCCCCTTGGCAATGAATTCGCCCAAGCGCTGCATGTCCGCGTGGGCACCGGCTACGGGAAGGGCGGGCGCAACGGGCACGGGGGCCTTGGCCGTTGCGTCGAACTCGGAGCCTTGATAGGCAAGGGGCAGATCGCAAAAATCGTTTTGTGGGTCGATGATAAGCAAATGGATGCTACGTTTCATGGTGAACTCCTGTGTTGATGGGTTCACTATGCCGGCTTATTTTAAAAAATCAACTAACCTACGTGCCGTTTTTAATTTTTATGCCGCAAGCCTTTGTTTTTGCTGTTGTTTTTTATTGATATTTATTTTTGCCTTTGTTGGAAATCTAGGTCTTGCGTGCTTTCTCTGGCGCAATCGCGTACAATGGAGGCCATGCAATCCTCCATGTCTTCAGCAAAAGAGCAGGTTCGAGCCCTTATTCAGGGCCGATCCATCATGGCCTACCATCAAGGCGATTGGTCGATTGAACGATTTGTCTTGGCGATTGGGCATCTCTATTCGGACGACGTGGGCGACTGCTCTCCGGAAGGATTTGACGAGTTCTTGTCGAAGCAACGGTTGAGCCGCGTGATGCTGTTGAATCATCCGCACGATTCGGACGAAGAATGTAGTGTCGAGATTTTGCTTCAGGATGACGAGCCCATTGCGGCGTGGAAGCGACTGGGCGATCACTACGAGTATTACGATGGGTTGGCGGTTCTCAATCCCGAAAGTTGCCGACGGCTGGCAAATGAAGTCCGTGCTCTCTTTGCATCCCAGTACAACGTTGTTTCGGAACCACCGGAAGATTTTTTGAAGTGGGCATTCGAAGGCAATCAGTATTTGAGCCGTATTACAGGGATTCCTGAACATCCGCTGGCGTATTCCATGGAGTCCCCCGGGTGGATGTTGGGAGGATTGAATCTGCGAAATGAGCGACTGTTCGTTGTCGAAGGTGCCACGGTGGAGGAAACGGAACACGGTACATTGACGCAGGGTGGAACACTGGTTGAGGTGGCGAATATTGTAGGCCACGTGAGGCCAACGGAACGATGGGGGTCGGACCAAGGCGTGTTGACGACGGTGTTGCTGACGGACGGACGCACCTTGACGGTGCGCACGGCGGACTTGGTCGTGGTTCCTATTCAGATTCCATAGGTATAGACTAGCGCCATGCTTCTACGCTTGTTATCCCGTTTTTCAGCGCGCGAACATTGGAAAAACGGACAATTTCGACTGCACAACGAAGAAGAATTTCGTGAGGCGCAGATGTACGCCCCGTATTGGGCGAAGTACGTGGCGGAACTTCCGGATATGGACGAGGAAATGCATTTATGCGTGTTGCATTTCTATGGGTACGTTGCGGACCGTGCATTTTGGGAAGCCTTGCTTCGGCGCTATCCCCAAGAATCTTCCTACGTGTGGTATACCGCTTTGGACACCATCGTGGGGTGTGGAAATGTGCCCGCGCTGAATACGTTGGAAACCAAATTTGACAAGCAGACGCTGTTTTATTGTTTCCACGGGGATGGCACCAATAATCGGCCCATGCATCCAGCGGCGCTTCAATGGTTTTTGCAGGATGAAGGGCTGCACGAGCCGTTGCGCCAGTACGTGTATGTGTTCCAGGCTGGGTGGTATCGGGAAAATCGATGGGATGCCGTTAAGCAAACGTTGGGTTCGCGGGCCATGGTGAGCATCGTGGAGCAATGGTGCGAATTGCCCGATGCATGGTTTCCTCAAGAGCATGCCTTAAAACTGGTGTTGTCGTGGGTTGGGCTGCAGGCCCAAATGGCAACCGATTCCGCATGGATTCAGCAGGTTCATCATCTTCAGACGGTTCTGACCAAGACGGAACTGGACAAGGCCATTCATCGTGTGGGCGAACGAGCCCGGTTGCACTTGGGCCTTCTTCGGGCGGTGGGTGGAAAAATGGAAAGCGAGGATTATCGCGATCCGGCGTTGTGCGCCATTGCGCAGTATCGGGCGTTAAAAGGCGCTGATCCCTTTCACAATATGCGTGGCCGCAACACGCAAGTGGGCAACAACGCTAAACGCGCGTTGCCCATTCAATCCGTGTTGGAATTGCACGGCGAAACTCGGGAATTGCCCATGTATTATTTGCTGGAGCCCCTGCTTCGAGGGGAGACCCCAGCCGACAACGAACTGGACTTCAACGGGCTGGGCGATGTCAGTCCTACGTATTAATCCAAATTAGGAATTTTGGGTATTCCAGTAAGCGGCCATCGCTTGCATGTTGGTCAATTTGGAATCCAAGCCTTGGAATTGACGAAGATAATTGGCTTCAGCCTTGTCCGCGCGGTCATTGACCAGCGTTTGCTGATTCTGATTGCGTTTCAACATGGCGGTGTACGTGGTGGCCTGGGTGTCGAAAATGCCGCCCGTGCCCAACAAGCCTTGCAGACGATTGTTGATTTGGGTTCCCGCGTTTTGTAAGGTTGCTTGACGGGTACTGGCATCCGTAGCGGACCACTTGGATTCGTCCCATTTCAACGAACCACCCCGTTCAATGGTAATACCGAATGTGTAGGCTTCGCGCTCGGTGAATACGGAGGACACCAGCGAACGCAGACCATTTTGCATGGAGCGCGCCGTGGAATCGCCTTGCAATACACCCGCCTTTTTGGTGGTGGCATCGTACGCGGTAATATCGTTCAGGTAAGTATTGAACGCGTTGTAAGCTTTCACAAATGTCGACACGGCTTCTTTTTGTCGATCATCGTCCAGGGACGTGGTGATTTTTGAAGATCCTGTCGCGTTGACGGTGAGTTTGGTTCCTAGCACCTCGAATGTGTTGGTCGACGAGGACAAGGGTACACCGTCCGCCGTAATGGCCGCGTTGCTGGCGTATTGACCCATGATGCTGCTCTGTATCAACGCCGAAAGTCCTTGGTTGTCGTTGTCATTGCCATCCGCATCTTGCACGGACATCCGAAAGCCTTTCGCCGCACCGGTTTCCGTTCCTTGCAGGAATAAACGTTCGCCGCCGGCTCCATCCGAGATCACCGACGCTCGAACTTGCGTTTGGGCCGAGTTAATTTTTTCGGCAATCATGGAGGTGGTGTCCCCCGCGTTGACCGATACGGCGACAGGTACACCCCCGTTCGCCTGGAACGAGGCTGCCGGTTGAACGGTCCACTGCCCCAATTCGAGGGTGAGCACACCGGGGCTCCAGCCCGCGCCAGCCGGGAACATAACGCCGGAGGCCATGGCTTGCGCTTTGGCTACGCTCGTTACATCCACGGTAAATCCGCCGCTGGTAGCGGTATTCAGTCCGGAGGCGGCGACCGCGAGCTCATTGCTGCTTTTGACTTTCCAGGACGACCAGGTGGCGGGATTGCGCAATGCCGACGCAGCCTCCTGCACATCGTTCAATTTGGAACGCAGCGAGGCCAGCGCAGAAATTTTCGATTGCGTGGTTGCGGCAGAAGCCTGCAACGCCGTGAGGGGCGCACGTTGCAGCGCTCCCAATTTTGATACGATAGCTTGAATGTCCAAGCCGCTTGCGATGCCGGTGGATGATAGAGACATGGTGGAGTTACTCCTTATAGGGATTATCGGCAACGGCCTCTAAAACTTTAGAGAATGAATTCTTCTCCTGGAAGATCCGGTTGGGAGAGTGTGGCGGATGCTACATCTTCGTATCGGTGCAACTGGTCTAACGCATCAATACGAATCCAAAGGGCCTACCTGTGGTTCGAATCCTGCGCGAGCAACGCATTGGCGTGGTTCAGAGCATCGTTGTAATGCCCGGATGCTAATGCATTTTTTCCTTGTTCGTACATGGTCATGAAGGCAGTTTGAAGATCGGAAGAATCCGGAGCAAGTCCTGTACTTGGCCATGCTCTTCCCTCTGGCGAACTGCGGCGCTATACTCGCGCTATGCGAGCCCTTTGTTTTATCCTTCCTTTCGTTCTGGCGGCCTTGACCGGCTGCGCAGGTAATCCTCTTACGGGCGACGCCCATGGTGTTCGAGAGGTGGGCAACACGTCCAGCCTTCGCGGATTTTACGACTACGCGCGTTCGACGTGGGGTGTCGAAAAAGGTCCACAAATTCACATTACGCATGTTCGTCTGGCGTTGAATATGCCCGCGACGATCGTGATGCAAAAACAAGCCACCGGTGAAATTCCCATTATCACCAAAACCGACAAGCGCGAAGCGCTGTTGTCCGCGCGGGCTCAGATGGCCGTGCTCGATCGGGGTCTTCGGACGCAATTTGAAAAGAAAGCCATCCAGTATGGGGTAACGATTTCGGAAATGGCTGGCGATGTCATCCACGTGGATGTTGCGTCCATTTATAGTTTTTGCGAGGCGTACAAGGGTTGCAAGACTCGGCTGAATATTCGCGTTCGTCTTACCGATGTCGAGGGAAAGGTTCGATGGAAATACGATGGCGCCATTGAACAAACCGCACCAAAGGAACAAATCAATCAACCGCTGTTCGATACATTCGCGGACACGCTCCTGGAAGCGATGAAAAAAGACGGCATCTTAGCCGATTGATGGCAACGCAAGCATCGATGGTGTCGAGCACGGCGCGGCTTCCTGCGTGAAGAGACGCGAAGCATAAACGTGTCCGCGAAGTGGGCACGTTTATGAGATACGTTGTAGTATACTCGAACCAGTATGGAGTCTTCTATTAAAGCGACGTTGCCTTTGTCCATGGCATTCCCATTTTTCTTAAGGGATGTCGATGTCCTCTTGCGGGCGGAAAAGGATGAACCGGTGTTGTCCTGGCTCAATCGGCAAGGTCTTCAGCATTCGGACCAGGCCGAGCGTATGCGCGCCATGGTTTGGCGTAAGTCGATTCAGAATGGGTGCGCCAAATCGATTCACCGATGGGCACGGCATCATGTGCCCGTGGAGTTGGAGTCGTGGATGGAAGGGGTTCGTCTTAAACCTTCGGAGTATTTGTCTTCGCCCAAGGGATGGGTTGGACTGAATCAAACGGGTTTGCAACTTTCACTGAACGATGACAACGTCATGTCCATTTTGAAGCGATGGACGGATGATGCACGCCAGGGGGCGGGGGCTGTTCCGACCTATCAACAAAACGCGCTATACCGCGCCAAAGTGGCGAACGTTCAGATCAATCAAAGAGCCACGGTGGATTTTGCTTTGCGCTGCGCGTCGAGTACGCTCCACGCTATCGATTGGTTGAGCCGAGGTCTTTCCCAAGGAAACTCCGTGTTGGAGTGGCGGGCCAAGGAGCTGAGCCAGTTGCCTGAACGCAACACCTACTTGCTGGCCGCGATGGCGACCAGCCCCTTCATGATGGCTTGGATGTTGGCCTCAGGTACGTGGCATTCCGCGTGGGAGCCGGCAGTGAGGTCGTGGCAAGAAGGCTTCACGCGATTGGGGCGGCAATTTCAATCGGACAACGGCGTCGAATACCAGGACAACTTGCCGATGTCCGATGCTCTGCGGGTGATTTTGGATTTTTGGCCTACGGGTTCAAAGGAGACGAATACACGTCAGAGGATGGTGTTTTGTCAACAGGCCGCAATGCAGGCATGGTTCACGTTGAACTCCGCGAATGAACCGTTGAAGGAAGTCGCACTGCCCATGTTGGCGGTGGATCTTTGAGATTGCCTTCTTTTCCTGTACCATGGTCCAGCGGTACCTTTTGTACCGAATAAGGAATTGTTGACCTATGTTCAAACGCGTTGGGTTGTTTGTTGCTCTTAATCTGGCCGTGGTGGTCATGATTTCCATCGTCTTTACGGTGTTTGGTTTGGACCATCGTGCGGGATTGGGGCAAAACCTTCAGTTGGGCCCTGTCTTGGTTTCGTCGATGATTATCGGCTTTGTGGGCGCGTTCGTGTCGTTGCTTTTGTCCAAGCCCATGGCCAAATGGTCCGTCGGGGCCAAGCCGCTGGAGCCTACGCATTGGGTGTACCAGACCGTAGCCACCCAAGCCGAACGCGCCGGTATTCGCACACCGGAAGTGTGCGTGTACACATCGGATGAACCCAACGCGTTTGCCACGGGAGCATTCAAGAATTCTTCGATGGTGGCGGTGTCCACGGGGTTGCTGAATTCGTTGACGCAAGACGAAGTCAAAGCCGTGTTAGGCCATGAAGTGGGGCACATTGCCAATGGGGATATGGTAACCATGACCTTGCTGCAAGGTGTCGTGAACACGTTTGTTGTGTTTGCCGCGCGGATTGTTGGATGGTTCGTGGACAGGGTCATCCTGAAGAACGAAAGCGACGCACCCGGAATGGGATTTTACGCGACCAACATCGTGCTCCAGGTGGTACTCGGCATTGGTGCTTCGCTCATCCTGGCGTGGTATTCGCGGCGCCGCGAGTTCGTGGCGGATCGAGCTGGAGCAGATTTGACGTCCAACCGGTCCATGGCCAATGCGTTGCGTCGCTTGGGTGGTGAGGCGCCATCCCAATTGTCGGGAAACTTGCAAGCGTTTGGCATTCGCGGCGGCGGGGGTTGGATGGCGGCATTCAGTACGCACCCGCCTATTGAAGAACGTGTTGCTGCTTTGGAGAGGCGCGTCTGATCTATCGCGTAGGGTCAAAGATTGATATCATGAAAGAGCCGAGTCCCGGCTCTTTTTTGTTGGTGCCTCATCGTGTGGAATCCTTTTTATCGTCGTCGTGTCGCGCTGTTTCTTCGCGTGTATCCTGTCCGAGCTGAATTCTCGGAGGGGACTTCCTTTGAGTACGATCATCTGGGCGATTGGAGGCATCCTGTTTTGCAACTGTGCGTTGTATTCGACCAACATCAGCGGCAACGCACGATCCAATTTTTGGACCATAGCTCCCACGCCTTGGTGCGAGATTTTGTAGCGGGTTTGCGGGGTCATTTGGCGTTTGAAGAATCGGATGCCCGGTTGTTTGCCTTGCTATCCTTGGTTGAGACGCATCCGGACTGGACGCTCTCCGATTTTTATCCGGCTGCGGACGATATTTGGAAGATGGGGCACTGCCCCGTTGATAATCCAAGGGTACCGCCGATTCATTCCGTTTCCTTACCGCCATTATGAGTCGAAATCCTTTGGTCGCGTGCTGGGATGCATTGCAAATTTTTCGACGAATTACCTTGCGCGATGCAGAAACCAAACAATGGACTGTTGACCACGCGTCGACCTTGAGGGCCCTTCCTGGCGCATTGGAGTCCGCGCCTACGGGGCCTTGACTCTACAACAACGCGGGGCATTGCCAATCACGGTCCCTTCCACCCTTAAGCTACCCACTTTGTCGCTGTAGTCAAGGCCGCGCGGTAATCCCACCCGCGCCAAAGGGTACATGCCCGCTTGCCACGTTGTGGTCCAACGCGGAGGCCAAATTGGACTGGGTGTCATCAAAGAAAATATCCGCGCCGAACGCACGCAA
>RRZT010123073.1_pt1 | contig 10801 bp, 8 predicted proteins | sample 2165551 | NCBI WGS metagenome assembly RRZT01 (sample SAMN10456910, study PRJNA506462) | wastewater metagenome | biome: wastewater; feature: sludge; material: wastewater sludge; isolation source: wastewater sludge with Escherichia coli K12::gfp cells carrying plasmid... | place: USA: Moscow, Idaho ...
TGGATAAAGCATATATTAGAACAGGAAAAATCATATCCTATTCCTATCAATTTGGCTTTAGTACGGGGATGCAGCGGCAATACCACCTTACATTTATCAGATATATTTTCTAAAGCCATAAAAATATTCTTCAGACGTCCCAGATTATCCGTATTTTCAGCACGATGTACTGTACATAAAACAAATTTATCCGGTAAGTTGCTGTTTGGTTTTCTGCATTTATCCGCATAAAACAATGCAGCATCTTGCATTACATCTCCATTCTTTACTATTTGGCATCTAATATTGCCATATCCTTCATTGACCAGATTTTCAGTAGCTTTATCAGTTGGACAAAATAGAATGTCACTGATACGGTCTGTCAAGATACGGTTTATCTCTTCCGGCATATCCATATTGAATGAACGTAGTCCCGCTTCTACATGAGCCACCTTGATATGAAGTTTCTTTGCGGCCAATGCACCGGCAAGAGTAGAATTTGTATCTCCATACACTAACACCCAATCCGGTTTCTCTTCTATCAGAACCTCTTCTATTCTCTCCAACATCTGCCCAGTCATAGCACCATGACCCAATCCATTTATGTTTAAATTATAATGCGGTTTAGGTATGCACATCTCTTCAAAAAAGATATCACTCATGTTAGAGTCAAAATGCTGACCTGTATGTACTATAATCTCTGTTACGTCTTTAGAAGCTGCAAAAGCACGACTCACAACCGCAGCTTTTATAAACTGAGGACGTGCCCCAATAATTGTTACTATTTTCATTTCTTTATAAGATTATTCATTATATCGAAAAAACGCTTTCCCAACACTTGATAAGTATGATTCGAGAGAACAAATTTTTTACCATTCTCTCCTAATCTTCTTCTTTCTTCTTCTGGCATGGATTTTAACGCCAAAATAGCCTTACTAATTTCACCGACGTTATCCGGTTCGACATCAATGCCACAATCAGCCTCTCCAACCAAATTGTTCCCGGCATCTATTGCCTGTATAATTGGTTTTGCAGCCATCATATAATCAAACATTTTATTGGGACTTATGCCAAAACGAAATAAAGACTGCTTTTGCAAGCCTATATAAAGCACATCCATTTCTTTCAGCAAATTAGGTATCGCCAATTTATCGATAGTTGGAAGAAAGTAAACATTTACAATTTCTTTCTTATGTGCATATTTTATCAAATTTTCTTTTTCCTGTCCTCCACCGACTAAAACAAGTACCACATTTTGCTCCGCGAGAGACGAAACCGCATCAATCACAGCATACAATGAATTTGCAATACCATGAGCACCGGCAAAACCAACTATAAACTTTCCTTCTTTCTGAAATCTACTCAATAATAAGCCATGTTCTTCCGGAATCCCCTTAGGGTTATTCCAATCAGATAAAACAATGCCATTAGGTACATAATGAAATTTACCTTTTCCCAATCCATGCTCTCTCATGTGCTCCTCAGCCTTAGGTAACATGGAAACGACAGTATCTACATATCTATAACAGTCATTCTCTGCCTTTTGCATAATTTGGATAAAGGGGTGCTTTTTAGAATATCCACCTAGTTCCATGGGGGATAATGGCCATAAATCATGTACTTCATAAATGAGTTTTGCATGATAATGCTTGGCTATTTTATAAGCAGGATAAATATCTAAAGGATAAGTAGAAGACGCTATTACAATGTCAGGTTCAAAATTCCTTAAATACTCTACAAAATAATGGTAAAGTTTGAATACAAACAAAAACATGGAAAAAATCCTTCCTACTCCATTCCCTTTATATCGATTAACCGGAATCCAACAATATTCAACATTATCTACGATTTCTCTATACTCACAAGGTTGTTTTTTTCTTAAATGCGAAAAAGAACCTCCTACAATTCGCACATGATGTCCTGCTTTCTGCCACTCCTTAGCCATATAATAAGGACGAAATTCCATGCCTAAATCAGGACTACCTGCATAATGATTAATAAGAAGAATATTCATAAAGTAATTTGATTATAAAAGCAATGGTAGTTTTTGTCTGCATTAAACTCATTCTGATAACATAAAATAGTAGATATTTTCAGAATATCCATCTTATTCATAATATCCGAAACTGTTTCATTAAAAGCAGCCTGATCAATATTAACTGGTATTAAGACACCAGTTTCATCATTTACTATTTCAGCATTTCCTCCTACATTTGTAGCAATAATAGGAATCCCAAAACTGATAGCTTCCATAATTGAAACCGGAATCCCCTCTGATAAACTCATATTAACAAACAAATCAAAATCATTCATCATATACAATTGTTTTACATCCGAATTACTGATATAACCAGTCAATATTACATTCAGGTTTTTCGATTTATTCTCTATTAAAGCCTGTAATTCCCTCAATAATGGTCCGCCCCCAATATGAGTCCAACTGATACAAAGCTGCGGATGAGCTACACAAAAAGAATTTATTCGTTTAAAAATGAAATCCACCCGTTTGACAGCAGTCAAACTTGAGCATGAAATAAAAGAAATATCTGCCACTTTCTTTACTTTCTTATTATACTGTTCTTTTGTCGATACTCCCAAATGACTTAAAAATATCTTTTCAGCATAATTTGGATAACATTTTTGCAAAAATATCTTACCTTCTTTCGCTACACAAAACACTCCTTTTAAATAGGCCAACGCTTCTTTTCTATAAGGAATATAAGAACCTATTTGTCGCTCATAAACATCATATCTATGAGCACGAGTGTAAAGCACAAAATCTCGATAATACTCATCTTTCTTTATTCTCCAACCTAATCCCAAAGGTGTATGATTAAACCAGTAACTATAAAAAACACTACCTTGTTTAAAAATATATTTATGAGATGATAAAAAAGAGCTTATCCAAAAAGAACCATACAGATACTTAATTCCTTGATAAAATTCATTGGGAGAACGTGGTCTATCTTTAATCCATAACATTTTCCAAAAATGCAGACTAAATAGCATCAAACAAGCGATATATATTTTCTTTATAAAACTCGTATCAGCCAATGAATTACAAATTTCGACATTTGAAGGTACACACCGACAAACCTTCTTTCGATGAAGAGGCAATACGACAATATGTAATCCCAAATTTCCAGCGACGCGCATCTCTTCCTCTATGAAAGTTTCTGAGTTTATTCCATAAGGAAAAGTATTAGTAAACAAATAAACCGTTTTCATCAAGATTCTCAATTAGCATAAACCTATGAATGTAGACTTTCAATCACAGTCAAACATCGTTTTTCCCACGTATGCTCTAAAGCTATTTGTTTTACCTGTTCTCTAAGCAAAACAAGATCTGTCTTATTATCCAGTATAAACAAAAGCTGTTTTTCTATATCTTTTGCCGTATAATTACAAGTATAACCTATTTTTTTTTCAGATATAAAATCTCCTGTCATCGTATGATTAGTTCCTAATAGTGGACAACCATATCCCAATGATTCAAACAATTTATAAGGAACTGCAAAATTTAAATATTCCACAGGATTTATTAATATACAAAACAAATCTGTTTGGGAAAACATTTTTTTAACTTCTTCTTTTGTACCATGCACTATTCGAACATTTAAAGGAAGTATCCCATATTGTGTTTTTTCCCTCTCCCAATCATCTTTCCTACAACATATTGTTAGATGAACTTCAGGAATATTACCAACAGCTTTTACGAATTGTTTCAAGTCATATACTCCTCCAATACCTCCAACATATAACAAACTCAATTTCTTGTCCTTGTGAGTAAGGTTTTCTTGCAAAAAATCAACGTTTAATCCCGATGGTAAAGCAAAAACAGGCATATTCAATTTTATAGGAATATAATCAAGCATCTTTGTTGAGGGAAGATATAATACATCAACCAATTGCTTATATCTCAACAAATCATAGCGATAAAAATATTTGGCGATATTTTTTTTTATAGAGGAGCCATAAAGTTCAAATTTCCAATAAATATCCCGATAAAATAAGCCAATTTTAATTCCGTGTTTTCTACAAAATGAAAAAAAGAGAAATCTAAAAAGGGGTGAGTAGGACAATGATGCTTTTCAGTCAATAAAGTTGGCATTGTCGAGGATTCGCTATACAAGAAATCATAAGTTACACCTTTTCTAATATTGTGTTTTATTTCTTTTATTCGTTTTTTACGTTGAGAAGCATTTCCTTCAATTAATATGACTTCGTAACCTAATCTTTCAAATGCTTCAATCATCTTGACAGGACGAATTGAACTTGCAGAAGCCCGTTCCCGATTAATTCTCATGGGAATATGAAAAATCATCCTCTGTATACTCTTCTCCATTTCTTTTTATTTTTATAAAACGTTTTCAATATTAAATAAATGAAAACAAGCAAAAATGCATTTCTAAAATTTATAATCGGATATATACAATCCGATACTGATCCACGTGGAGCATATAATAACCCTGAAAACATTAGCATCCCCATCACGGCAATAAAACCACCCTGTCTAAACCATTTATGCAACTGTGACAAAAGGATTCCGAATACAAAATTCACCACAATAATTCCGACATATCCAAAATCAACCCATGCCTCTGCTATATATGAACTTCCCAACCCACCTCCACCTAAAAAACGTTGAGGATCTACCAAATAAGTAATCGTTGCTCCAAAATTATTATTATGATAAACAGCTTCTAATTCCTGTGACTTATAAAAAGGAAACAACCCGAAAAAATTGCTAACAGGATTATGTTTAAGCTCCTGTATAATAGGTCCGAATGTATAACTGATATTCGTTTCAGGATACGTCCCCTCACACTCTTTTGCATAACCGATGACATTTACACTAACCCCTTGACCTTGAAAAAAACTAATTGCCGAATCAAAAATATTTTTTGATTCATGATCTAGCTCATTTCGTATATACCCGAACGCAAGTAAAAAAGAAAGGGCAAAAGGAGTTATTATACCACAAATAATATATTCACGTTTGCCAAACCATACCTTACCACCAGAATTTACCGTATTTCTCAGAATCAAATAAGCAATCAAAAAGCAAAATGCTAAAACGACTCCGTTACGCTGTCCGTACCCTAATGATAAAGTATTAATTAATAGAAATACTAAAAAAGGATATTTCAATTCCCGTTTCGAAGGCATAGTCGATAAATACAAGAAAAAAAACAAATTAAATGAACTACCTATAAACCCAATGAAATGAGGAAGTCTAGAACTGAAATCTGTATAATAACTCAAATAAGAATTAGACAGAACAAACAACATTTTTTCAATATTGATACAACAAGCAGCAACTGCACATACATAAAGAAAAGGCAAAAACAGTTTTTTCCGGAATTTTACAATGTCCGAAGCATACTTAGTCCTTTCTTTTTGCTTAAACCACACAATCCGCTTATCTTGAAACATATAGAATCCAACAAATAAAAAAAATAAACTTAAATACAGGGAAAACAAAATATGATTTATAATCTGCGGAGAACTAAAATTTAATCCTTCTTCTGACTGTAATTCACCGAAAATGGGAGAAATAAACAATCTACTCAATAAAAAAGTAAAAAATGTAACATTAAACAGAGCAAATACATATCGTTTATTTAGGTCTGCTATTGCATAGATCATACTTAATATCCAAACCGAAAATATAGCTCCTAATGAAAAAAGATACACTTGATACAATAAACCTATTACGAAACTGAAAAGCCCGAGAAATAAGAAAAAGAAAAGATATGCCGTTCGTATTCTCCGCATATAATTACTTTGACAACAAATATCTGTACAAATAAAGATTAGACACAAGACCAGACAATAAAAACACCGACAACGTACTTATTGCCGCCCCGATACTTCCCATCCAATATATTAGAACCACATCTGCTATGATATTAAAAAGCCCCATAGCAACCGTAATATAAAAATTCACTTTAATTTTCCCTAAAGAAGCCAATACATTTCCTCCTGGAATCCGCAAAGAGGCTGTAAAGAAATAACCGATCGCCAAAACAATAAATATGGATACGCAGTCCAAATACTCTTTGCCAAAACAAATCTGAACAATCAACTTTGAGAAAAAAATAAGAAAAAGAGAAATACACAAATTTAATCCCAAACAATATTTTAGTAATTTCATATAATGGTTGCGCACCCAATTCTTATCATTTTGATGATTGGCAAAGTAAGGATAAACAAACGTCATTATAGTCGAAGGAATAAACGTCAAAGCAAAAGGGATAAGTGTAGCTGTCTTATAAGATGCTAGAACATTCATATCTTCAGTAATAACCCCAATAAGAAAAACATCAATAATATAAACCAAAAATGATACCCCATTATTGAACATTGAAACTAATGAAAAACGATTAAACTCTGATGCCTCCTCCTTTGTTATTACAACTCTTGCATCACACCATATCCACCCACCTCTTTTTAAATAAACCATTCCTGCCCCAATACAACCTAACAAAGCAATATAAGTAAAAGCAAAAATTCCCTTCACACCTAAAAAATATGCTCCAACTACAGTCCCTCCCATAACCAATACTGTATTCAAAGAAGTATATAAAGAATAAAATTTGTTATTTCGAAGTACTAAATTATAAATTTGGAAAATCTCATAAATAATTGTAAAGACAGGTATAAAAGAAATAATCACAAATAAAATACTTGTAGAAGAATCTTTGACAAATAACAAACCAAATAATCCGATTCCAAAAGCCAATATAATATTTGCGATCACTCCCCTTCTTAAACCGTATTTAAAAAATGCGTACATCAAAGGAGAATTCCTATACACTGAACCATATTGCAACAACCCTGAAACGACTCCCAAACCGTTCAATAACAAAAAAAAAGACAAAATATTTTGGACATAAGCATATACCCCATATTCTCCCTTTGATAAAATGCGGACTAACAAAATAGTTCCTGAAAAAGAAATGATTTTATTAAAGACATTCGCACCAAACATATGCATCAAGCCACGTTGTGCCAAATTCTTAATAAGAATTACCGTATTATTACGCATAAATCTTTCTCGCAGCAAGTATTGTCAAAACCTGTAACTTCTCAATCACACTCCCTTGATTAAAAAGCATCATAGAGTCCGCTTGTAACTTCTTGTATCCATCTAATAAATGAATATGTTCCTCATAATAAGTGTTAACAAAGTTCCTTATTCCAGGATTTGTAGCATACCAAAATTCAAAAGGATTCATATCACGCTTATTATGGCTAAAATGGCGACTTCCAATTATGTGCAAGCCTCTGCGAAATCCCCCTTGAACAAGCTGCATCAATTTCTGAAAAATAAAAAAACGAGTCCTTTGCTTACGAGTAGATTGAATTTTACCCGCCATCGGATATTTTTTATTAATCCATGTCCAATAAAGCCTGTTATATATACGCAAACATTTAGGGATAGAAAAACAAATATCTATAAACTCTGGATCAATAAAAGGAGAAACAGCATATGTATAATTCGAACGAATATAATGAGTTGATAATGCACCTTGAAAACCACGAAGATAAAGAGACATCAATTCATGGCCCTCATATCCCGAAACATTTATATCTTCACATGAAACCCTATTGGAATATTTAATTCCATTCACATCTATTGTATCTTCGCGTAAGGATTTTAAATATCCTCCTCCTACAATCAAATCCCCCAATTGCCCTGTATGTTCTAAACCCAAGACTCTAAAATTCAAAAATTTCAAAAACTGATTTCCCCCGGTAATTCCCGCATAATATCCCATGCCAAAATTCTTTTTCGTAACTTCCTCCACTTCTCGCACAAACGAAGCTTCATCCAAATACTTTACATAAAATTGGTTACCCAAAAAGTGGGCAACATCTTTTGCATATTGGCAATCCAGACTAGTTGATTGTGAATAACAGATATTAACAATATTTCTATAACCCATATCATGAGCAACCCAAGTTGTCATTCGAGAATCTAAACCACCACTTAAATCCACCAAATGATATTTATATCCATACTCCGTATCTTTGTCAAAACAACGTTTAACAGCCTTTCTGAAACCTTGATCAATTAACTCTATCGCCTCGTTCATTCCCATATCTATTTTTACTTTATAGGAAAAACGATGCCATTCCTTGATATTCATTCCTTTCTCACTCACAAACAAATACTTTCCAGCTCTCACCCTCTTCACCTCTTTTAAGAATGTAGAATCATCTACCATATAACCGAAAGAAAGCAATTGGTAAGCGGCTTTATCCGAAAACGAATATACCATTCCATTCCGCTTTAACTCTTCATATACCAAGTTAAATTTATTACTAACTACAACATTACCATCCACTCCTACATAATAAAAAGGAGCACTATCACCCGTCTGATTTCCCCAAACAATAAGCACTCCAGTTTCTTTATTACGATAAAATCCATTGAATGGGCCTATAAATTCTTTAAAAAAAGTAAATTCATCTTTTTTTAATAATAAAAAAAGTAAATCCTCAAGAGTTGTAACCTTATATTTTGCGAACAGCTCCGACTTATTTAAAATCACCCCATCAGAAACAATAGTAATCTTCTCGTTATCACAATAAAACTTATCATCCTTAAATCTATCATCAAAATTTACCTTCACCCGGACAATTCCATTTTTTCCCGACAACATAAACATCCAACCTATCGTCTGCTTTTCCATCTCTATATATCTTTATAAAGTCCTTAAAGTCAAAACAACTCATTCAATATTCGCACAAATTTGCTATAATTCACAGAAGAATTATATCTTTCTTCCCACATTTCTCTAGCATGTTTTCTTAAAGTCTGATAATCATTATCTACCATACAAGCAATAGATTTCAAACAAACACTCAAATCTCTATTCAAGAAATCTTTATTCAGTAATAAACCATTATACCCATTTTCTACAATTTCTCCCACTCCACCCACGTTGGTCGCAATCACAGGAATGCCAAAAGATGAAGCCTCCATAATAGAAACAGGAATACCTTCTGATTCACTAACATTCACAAAAATATGATAAGAGTTTTCCTTATATAATTTATAAATATCTGTAGATGTCAATTCCCCCAGCAAATTTACTTTTATATTCTTAGGTAGTTTTTCTATATCTAATTCCAACCTCTCTTTTAATGCTCCTCCACCAATATGTGTCCATTCAATATTTATATCAACTATTTGTTGCAATGTTTCTAATATCCTATGAACCCTCTTGACTGGCACAATCCAAGAACAAGATACCAATCGAAGTGTTCCTTCCAAATGTACATTACTTTTAATTCCATAATCAAAAGTGCCCAAACGAGAAACTTCTAGTTTACAACTCTTAGAAATAAAAATATTACCTTTTAAATAATCCAAGCCATGCTTAGATATTGGAAATATAACATCCAGGTAACTTGATAAATAGAATCTCAAAGGTAAATAATTAGAGATATACCTATCTGCATATAAATCATACCCATGACACCGAGCTACTGCTCTTGCTGAAAACTTTTTCTTAAAACGAACTGCAGCATAAGCTCCATGATGCAGCCAATAACTATAACAGACCGTATCATGTCCTTCAATTTTATTAGATATATTCTTTGTTAGAAAAATAAACACCCTTTCACCTAAACCAATAAATGCAATCAAAGAATGCAGTCTCGAAAAAAAATAATTTCTTTCTTTTAGCAAAAATAGTAATTCTTCATAAAAGACTTGCCTGAGAAGAGAACGTAGATACCAGATTATTTTATTACATCTACTCAATTTAGGCATTTGATAAATGCTAATATTATTAGGGATGTTCAAAAAGCGCTGTGGACAAACATTATCTATAGAAACAACGTAAACAGGATAAAACTTGCTATAATAGCGAATTTCATTATCTACAAAAGTTTCTCCTTTACCAAAAGGGAAAGAGTTAGTAATTAAAACTAATGCTTTTTTAGCCATTACAAGATAGCAAACTATAGAAAGATAAAATATTAAAATTAGGGGGACGTAATTTAAACTGTGTCAATCTTTGCATTTTTCTTTTTATCAGTAGATTACTACTTGTATTTATATTGATATTCAAGTGTTTATCCGAAGTAAAATATGATTTACTCAATGGATTAAGAACTGACACAGCTTGAATTATGACCTCTATAAATTATAAAGCAAAGCAAAAGTGCCCCCCTTTTTAAATATCACTAGCATTTATTCTGATAATCATTAAGCAGATTCTCATGGTCCCACATCTTTTGTCAAATCCATAAAAAAATCAAATACTCCAAAACAAACATCCTATCTAGTAGGTAGATTTCTCTCAAAGTTTTTCCCTCTCTTCCCGATTAGCTTTGCGCAATGCGAAAAATTCGTCAAGCAACATTAATTTTTCTATGGAACTCATATCAGAATAGTAATCAACAAAGGAAACACATACTTAAAGCAATAATCCAAAACGCCTTAACATTTTAGGCGAAGCATCTTCATAGCTAATCACAGCACCTTTAATCAGTTCGAGGTCATCTTGCATAATGATACCTTTAGCTTTATCGTTCCCAAACAGTTCTTTAAAACGCTTACCAGTAATCGTTTTCAAATCAGAACAATCTACAAAACGATCTTTCTCTTTTAGAAAAGCATATTTCTTTGCAGACAATTGATAGTGCATCTGTTGCCGTCTTAGAGGCAAATTAGGATTTATTTTTGTGTCTATAATAACAACTCCTATGGCATTTCCATCTAAATCATGTCCCAAGACAACAAAATATTTATTGCGGCCATCATCTCCCGGATTCTTACCCTTGATGTTCTCTTCTTTCCCCA
>RRZT010726429.1_pt1 | contig 10801 bp, 11 predicted proteins | sample 2165551 | NCBI WGS metagenome assembly RRZT01 (sample SAMN10456910, study PRJNA506462) | wastewater metagenome | biome: wastewater; feature: sludge; material: wastewater sludge; isolation source: wastewater sludge with Escherichia coli K12::gfp cells carrying plasmid... | place: USA: Moscow, Idaho...
CCGCCCTCGACAGCCGGCCGACACGACGACGACATCGCCCAGCCCAAGAGACGAGGAGGCCACGTCCGCGACGGAAGCGCGCTCGGCCGCCGGGTCGGCCTGCTGGTCGAAGTCGATGAGCCGGTGCGCCACCGTGCTCGTGCGCGTGCGGCGCAGCGACGCGGCCTGCGCCTTGCCGCGCCCCTCGGCCACGGACTCGGCCAGGTTGGCGAAGAGCACCGTGAGCCACAGACAGCCGGCGATGATGGCCGTGAAGCTGACCGGAACCTCCGTCCCCCCGGAAGGGCGCGGGCCGCCGAGGAACGGCTCGGCGATGGCCAGCGCCGTCGTCATGACGGCTCCCACCCAGACCAGGAACATCACGGGGTTGCGCCATTGGGCGCGCGGGTCGAGTTTCCGGACGGCCCCGGGCAGGGCGGAAAGCCATGCGTTGCGGGGACGGGAGACGGCGGCGGTCATGGAAGGAGTCCTTCGGCGAGCGGCCCGAGCGTGAGTACCGGGAAGTAGGTGAGCGCGGTGACGATGATCACCACGCCGGTGAGCAGGATGATGAACAGGGGTCGGTGCGTCGGCAGCGTGCCGACGGTCGCTTCCGCGGGGGAGGCCATGGAGAAGGACCCGGCGAGCGCCAGCACCAGCGCGATCGGGACGAAGCGGCCGAGCAGGATCGCGACGCCGAGCGCCGTGTTGAACCACGGGGTGTCGGCGGTGAGGCCCGCGAACGCGGAGCCGTTGTTGTTCGCGGCCGAGGTGAAGGCGTAGATCACCTCGGAGGTGCCGTGGGGTCCCGGGTTGAGGATCGAGGTCCCCACCACGGACTCCCGGAGCCCTGGCAGCGTGAAGCTCAGCGCGGTCCCGACGAGGACGAGCGTGGGCGTGACCAGGATGTAGAGGCTTGCCAGCTTCACCTCGCGTGGGCCGACGTGCTTGCCGAGGAACTCCGGCGTGCGGCCGACGAGCAGGCCGGCGATGAACACCGCGATCACGGCCATCACCAGCATCCCGTAGATGCCGGAGCCGACGCCCCCGGGGCTGATCTCGCCGAGCATCATGTTGAGCAACGGCAGCATCCCGCCGAGCGAGGTGTACGAGTCGTGCATCGAGTTGACGGCGCCGGTCGAGGTGCCGGTCCCGACGGTGGCGAACAGAGCGGACGCGACGATGCCGAAGCGCGTCTCCTTTCCCTCGAAGGCGCCGCCTGCAAGGGCGGGAACGGCGTCGCGCGCGGCGGACTCGAGCCAGACGAGGGCGGAGTAGGAGGCCGTGAACAGGATCGTCATCACGGCGAGGACCGCATGTCCCTGCCGGGTGTCCGCGACCAGCAGGCCGTAGGTGCGGGTCAGGGAGACGGGGATCAGCAGCATCAGGAACAGTTCGAGGTAGTTCGTCACTGCCGACGGGTTCTCGAACGGGTGCGCGGAGTTGGTGTTGAAGAATCCGCCACCGTTGGTGCCGAGCAGCTTGATCACCTCCTGTGAGGCGACGGGTCCGCCGGGGATCGACTGCCGGCCACCGGCCAGGGTGGTGGCCTGCATCGCCGCGTCGAGGTTCTGGACGACCCCTCCGAGCATCAACAGCACGGCCCCGACCACGGAGATGGGCAGCAGCACGCGAAGCAGCCCGCGGACCACTTCCACCCACAAGTTGCCGCCCAGACCAGTGGAGCGGGCGGCGAGGCCACGGATCAGCGCGACCGCGACGCCCATGCCGACGGCGGCGGAGGTGAAGTTCTGGACCGTGAGGCCTGTCATCTGCACCAGGTGGCCCATGGTCAGCTCACCGGAGTAGGACTGCCAGTTCGTGTTGCCGACGAAGGAGGCCGCCGTGTTGAACGACAGGTCGGGGGAGACGGCCCCGTGGCCGAGGGCCAGCGGCAGCCAGTGCTGCACCCGCTGCAGCGTGTAGAGGATCAGCAGGCCGACGGCGGAGAAGGCGAGCACACCTCCGAGGTAGGAGCGCCACGTCTGTGCCTGGTCGGGGTCGACCCCGAGCCAGCGGTAGGCGAGTCGCTCGGTCCGCCAGTGGTGCCCGGAGGAGTAGACTCAGGCGAGATAGCGCCCCATCGGCCGGTATACGAAGGCGAGGGGGACGATCACGCACAGCAGCGTCAACGCCGCGATCGCGGCGGTCACGAGAACCGCTCCGGGCGGACGAGGGCGATCAGCAGATAGCAGACACCGGCAAACGCGAGGATGACGGCGAGCAGGTCGAAGAGGCTCACAGCCGTTCTACCCCCTTGCCGAGCAGAGCCACGGCGACGAAGAGGCCGATGACGAGGAGGACGTAGATCACGTCGAGCATTTCGAGCTCCTGGGGTTGTCGAGGCACCCGGCGGGTACGACACCAAGACCACTCCGCAGCGGGCGGCGGGGGAAGCGTCCTAACGGCTTCCATACGCTCTTCCGGCCACCGCTCACACTCCGCCGACGCCATCGGTGAACGCCGAGCCAACTTTTGGCAGTAGTTGGCGTCAGAGGCGTGTCAGCGCGGGATCCGCGACCTACCGTGAAAACACGCAGACAAGGGCACTCGCCCAGGCCGATAAGGAGAACCTGCCATGCCGAACTTCCTCGCCATCGTGACCTTCCCTGACGATGCGGAGGCCTTCAAGGCCCTCTCAGACCTCAAGTCCTCGCCCGTTTCCGCGGTCGTGACCGCCTCCGCGCTGGTCCAGCGCGACGCCGACGGTCGCGTCTCGATCCCGGAGGGCGGCGACGAATACGCGGGTGACGGTTACCTCGGTGGCTCGCTGATCGGGATCCTCGTCGGTGCACTTGGCGGCCCCCTCGGCATGCTGCTTGGATGGGGTGCGGGCGGCCTGATCGGCGGCCTTTCCGACGCCGATCGCGCCGCCGACCAGGGCTCCGTGCTCGCCAGCGCCGCATCGAGCATCCCGCCGGGTCACAACGCGCTCGTGCTGCAGACCTCCGAGGCCGAGACCGCCTCGCTCGACCACTTCGTCTCGGACCACGGGGGCGCCGTCACCCGGCTCCCGCTGGAACAGGTGCTCGCCGAGTTGGAGGCTCAGCAGGGCGCCGCGGCGGCGGCCCGGGACGCGGCGAAGCAGGCCCTGCGCGAGGAGCGCAAGCAGGAGCGCCACGAGAAGTGGGACGAGCGCGTCGCCGCGCTCAAGGCGAAGTTCACCAAGTAGGCATCGGCGTCAGGGGATGGGCGCGCCGGCCTGCGCGACCATCTCCTCGACGTGGATCCGCGTCGTCGGGAACAGGGGCACCTCGACGTGTTCCTGCCCGACCAGCAGCTCGATCTCGGTACAGCCGAGGATCACGCCCTGGGCGCCGCGCTCGACGAGCCGCCCGATGATCGCGAGGTAGGCCTCCCGCGAGTCGTCGCGGACGATGCCGCGGACGAGCTCGTCGTAGATCACCCGGTGCACGACCGCGCGCTCTCCGGCCTCGGGGATGACGACCTCGAGACCGTAGCCTGCGATCCGGTCGCGGTAGAACTCCTGCTCCATGGTGAAAGCCGTGCCGAGCAGGCCGACCCGGTCGAGGCCTTCGCGGCGGACGGCCGCCGCGGTCGCGTCGGCGAGGTGGAGGACCGGCACGCTCACAGCCTCCGCGATTCGGTCGTAGACCTTGTGCATCGTGTTGGTGCAGATGACGAGCAGTTCGGCGCCGGCTGCTTCCAAGGCGGCCGCCCGGCGCGCGAGCAGGCGGCCTGCGCCGTCCCAGTCTCCCTCGACCTGCATCGCCTCGATCTCGGCGAAGTCCACCGAGTCGATCAGCAGCGGCGCCGAATGCAGCCCGCCGAGCCGCTCACGAACCAGTTCGTTGGCGATCCGGTAGTACTGGGCGGTCGACTCCCAGCTCATGCCGCCGAGCATTCCGATCCGTCGCATTGTTCCTCCAAGGCTGTGTCGGTTCACGCGCTGCAGAGCCGGACGAGGCGGGCGCGGACGAACTCCGTCCAGGACGGCGCGCCTTCCGGTGGCTCAAGCTCGCCCGCGACCGTGAGGCTCAGGCTGAGCATCCCATGAGCCATGGCAAGTCGGTCGATGCCGCCCGTGCGGTGGAGCAGTTCCTCGACGAGCCTGGCCCGTTGGGCGGGATCGAGGCCGAGGGTGGCGAGGTCCTGAAGGAAGAGCAGACGGTAGCTTCCCGGGTTCGTCTCCGCCCAGGCGGCGAGGGCGAGCGTCGGCTCGTCTCCTTGGTCGACGGCGCTGAGGAGATCGTCGGCGAGGTTGTCGTAGAGGCTGCCGAGCAGGGCGGGCACGCTGCCGAAGTGGCTGTAGATGCACATCGTCGTGCGCCCCGCCTCGGTGGCGATCTTTCTCGCCGAGAGAGCCTGTGCGCCGTCGCGTTCCAGCAGTGACAACGCCCCGGTCCTCAGCCGGCTCTCGATCTCTTCGCTCTTGCTCTTGGCCATGGGATGAAGTATAACAGTCGTTATGAGTAACACTCGTTATATGCCATTGCAGTCGTCCACCGTCGTCCGGAACCTCATGGTCGCCGTCGCGATAGCGTCAGCCCTCGTGCTCACGATCAACGGCCTGCGCCTCGCAGGAGTCCTGCCTGACCTGACGGTCCTCCGCCTGCTCGCGCCGCTCGGCTCGGGCTTCGGCGTGCTCGCCCTGACCGGGGTGCTGTGGAGCGTCCGGGCAGGCAGCGGGAGAGCGGCCGCCTGGATCGCCGCGACCGGGCTCGCCGCGGTGCTCGCGACCTCATTCCTGGTCGTCGTCGAGGTCGTCACCCACTACGTGCTCGCACGGGTCGGCGACGCGCAGAGGGCCGAACTGCTCGCCGGGCCGGTCGGCGGGTTCTTCGCCGTGGCCGGCTTCTTCTTCCTCGCGGGGATGCTGTCGTTCGGTGCGGCGCTGCTCGCCGGCCGGGCGGCTCCCCTCCTGCCGGTGAGTCTGCTCGCCATCGGGGCGCTACTGATCGGGCTGCGGGTCTTCCTGCCCCCGATCCTCGCCGTCGTCGGCGTGATCGTGCTCGGGATCGGGATCGCCCTGCTCGCGGTCTCGGTCGCCAGGAGGGTCGAGGGACGCGAGTCGGTCGCCCCGTGACCCGTGGCGATCAGGCGGTGAGCCAGGGCGGGTCGAGCGCGACGGGCGTCGCCCGGGGCTCCCAGGTGCGCCACCACTCCTCGGCGCCAGGGGGGAGGGGCACGTCCCGTGCCGAGCGGACGGCGTCGCGCAGTTCCGTCTTCGCGGAGCGGAGTGCGCGAAGGCGTCGCTTGTCTGGCTCCTCGGTCGAGAGGTAGTCCTGTTCGGCCTGGAGCGCGCGGAGCCGGGCCTCGATGATGCGGCGGTGCCTCGCCTCGGCCGCCTGATCGAGGTGGAGATGCTGCTCAGCGGCCCGGAGCCAGCCGTAGGCCTCGTTGATGGCGATCAGGGCCGGGTCCACCGTCATCGCGTCGTGCACGCTGAGCTCGGGGTAGATCACGATGGATCCCGCCGAGTGCGCGTAGGCGAGCTCGTCGCGCCCGGCCTCGTCGATCAGGATCTCCGTCGAGCGCATCACGATGGTGAAGAGATCGGCGTCTGCCATCGACCCCCGGCGGTGAACGCCGGAGGACTGGGAGCTGACCACGTAGTTGCGCGCCGCGCCGAGGTGGCCGATGGCGAGCTCGGCGGGCAGGTTCTCGCGGGCGCCGCCGTCGACATAGGTCTCGTTGCCGATCGGCACCGGCCTGAACACCGCCGGGATGGCGCAGGAGGCAAGCACGCCGATGGTGAGGTCGTGCACGCCTCCCGGCAGGGGCTCGTTGTTTCGGTTGACGAAGCTGCCGCGCTCGGTCATGAAGCGCAACTCCCCGGACTCGAGCGCCACCATCGCGATCCGCAGCGTCGCGCCAGAGGCCGCGACGCGGGCCGGGAAGAAGGTCTCCTCGCGCAGCAGTTCCAGCAGCACCGGGCCCGGGCGGTACATCGACTTGCTTGCATCGAGGCCGTGCGCGATCGCGTTGAGGTCGCTGCCGATCCTCGGCAGGCGGCCAAGGTGTGAGGCGATCGATGAGAGGGCGGCGAGGGACCACTCGGAACGCACGGGCTCGTCGGAGTCAGGAGTCAGGGCCAGTTCAAGCGGTGTGGGCGGTGGCGGGGGCTCCGGGGTCGGAGAGCTCGCCGGGCTCTGTCGGAGGAAGGGCAGCAGCGGCGCGCGTTGGGGTCTCGGCGGCGCCGGCCGCGGGTCGGCGCGCAGAGGTTTGACGAGCTCGAGCCACTGCGGGCCCTCCGTCGCGAGCCGCTCGTACCAGGGGCGGGGGGTGAACATGTCGTTCGGCTCGGTCATCGCGTCCCAGATCTCGCGGAGCCTGCGCAGGTACTCCTGCTGGACGTCCCGGTCGGCGCTCTGGGCGAGCGTCGAGGCGAGAATGGACCCGGCCGAGGCCCCGACGAAGATCGTCGGGGTGAACTGTTCATCGTGGCGGTACAGGTAATCCAGTGCCCCGAGCTGGAAACTCGCGCGCGAACCGCCGCCGGACAGGACGCACGAGACGACCTCCGGGCGTGGGTTGAGCGAGAAGAACGGAAGTCCGAACCACCCCTTGCCTGCCATGCCGTCAGCCTAGCGAGGCGGTGGGACGATCCGCCTGCGACCGGGGGACCCCGTCTGCTGCACCCAGGTGGCACGCGGGGCATGTCGGCGGCGATGGGTAGCCTGAGCGCATGACGATCGACGTGCAGGACCTGTTGGAGGACGGCTACATCGAGGGGGTCGACGAGTCACGGGTCTCCTTCAGCGGGCCCGAACGGCACGGTCTGCGGATCCTCGACAGCCGGTTCACCGACGCCGACCTCAGCGGGGCGAAGCTGATCGGCTGCAGGCTGGCCGACGTCGAGCTCCGTTCCGCCCACGCCACCGACCTGTCGCTCGCGAAGTCGTCGCTCCAAGACGTGGAGATCGTCGAGTCCCGGATCGGGGCCGTGCAGGCCTTCGGCGGCACATGGACCCGGGTGCGGATCGTCGGTGGGAAGATCGACTACCTCAACCTGCGCGGGACGACGATCAACCGGCTCGAGATCGACAAGGCAGTCATCGGCGACCTCGATCTGTCGGAGGCCAAGGTCGAGGTGCTGAACTTCATTGACACGACGATCGGCAAGGTCACGCTGACCAGCTCCCGCACCCGGCGGATCGATCTGCGGGGAGCCCGGGTGCAGGGCCTCGAGACGAACCCGGAGGGGCTGAAGGGCGTGACCCTCGGCTACGACCAGGTGACGGAACTGGCCCCCGTGCTCGCCGACATCCTCGGGATCAAGGTCGTCTGAGCGACCATTCCCCAAGGGAGATGTCGGCTCAGGCCCGACTCACATCAGCTCGAGCAGGTCGGCCGGCCGCGCAGGGGCCGAGGCCGTTGTGCCCGCCACGTTGCCGCCGATGCCGCGGTGTAGCGCAGCCTCGTGGATCGCCTTGAGGAGGGCATCCTCGGGGCTGACGCCCTCGGCCTCGGCGATCTCGCGCAGGATTTTGTCGTCTTGGGGTGAGAGCCGCACTGTGATGTCCCTGTGCCACGGTAACCGAATCTGTCGCCGGACGTGCGAGGGCCGCGACACCGCTGACGGTGACGCGGCCCTTCGACGTGGGGACCCGGCGGCTGGATCAGCTCAGCGCGGTGTCGAGGGCCTTCCAGTCGATGCCTGCCGGGGCGGCGGCAAGGAGCGAGGCGAGCAGCCCCTGGCGGGCGGCGCGCACTGCCGGATCCTCCGCGTTGACCAGGATCTCCTCGAAGAACTCCTCGGCGGCGGCCACCGGTGGGTCGGTCAGCTCGACCACGTCGGCCATCGAGCGCGATGCCGTGTCTGCGGGCATCTTCTCGATCGCGTCGGCGAGGGCAAGCTCCGCAGGCTCGGTGAGCTTCGAGCGGTCGTAGGTCGGCTTGATCTTTCCGGGGAGGATTCGCGAGATGCGCACGAGGGCCTCGACGAGGTCGTCGAGCCGCTCGTCCTCGAGCTCCGAGAGCTCGCGGAGCAGCCGCGACGCGCGCCCGGGGGCGTTGGCCGCAGGAAGGATCGCGTTGACCAGGTCGGCGGAGGTGCCCTCGTCGCGCAGCAGCTGCGCGAAGCGGCCGATGGTGAACTCGAGCGCCGCGTCGACGGCGTCGGGGGCCACCTCGACACCCTGCTCGGCGAGGCGGGCGACGGCGTCCTCGAGGCCGGCGCGGATGGTCAGCTTCTCCAGCGGCGTGCCAGCCGACTCGCGCAGGATCCGGACCACGCCGAGCGCGGCGCGGCGCAGCCCGAACGGGTCGGAGGAGCCGGTCGGCTTCGCCCCGAGCGCGAACATGGCAGCGAGCAGGTCGAACCGGTCGGCAAGCGCCAGCAGCGCGCCGGGGGTGGACGCCGGCACGGGATCGGCGGAGGTGTGGGGCTGCTCCATCTCGTAGAGCGCCTCGGCCACCTCTGCGGTCTCGCCCTTGCGGACGGCGTACTCGCGGGCGATGAAACCGGCGAGCGAGCTCATCTCGACCACCATCTGCGTGGCGAGGTCGAACTTGGCGAGCTGTCCGGCGCGGGTCAGCGTCTCGCGCTCGGTGCCTTCGAGCTTGACGCGGTCGGCGAGCCTGCCCGCGACGTCGGCGATGCGTCGGGCGCGCAGGCCGACCGACCCGAGGCGGTCCTCGAAGGTAAGCGCATCAAGTCCGGGGACGAAGCCGTCCACGTTCTCGGCGGCAAGGTCGGCGTTCCAGAAGAACAGCGCGTCCTCGTAGCGGGCTCGGATGACCGACTCGTTGCCTGCGCGCACGGTGTCGTCATCGCAGAGCCCGTTGGCCATGGTGACGAAGTGCGGCGCCAGCTTTCCGTCGCGGTAAACGGGCAGGTAGCGCTGGTGCTTGCGCATGACGGTGGTGAGGATGCGCCCGGGCAGGTCGAGGTAGCGCTCGTCGAAGTGGCCGAGCACGCCGTGGGGCTCCTCGACCAGGTTGGTGATCTCGTCGACAAGGGCCGACTCGCCTTCCAGGTCAACGGTTCCGCCGACGGTCGCAGCGAGCGCGGTCGCCTGCTCGCCGACCGAGGCGCGGCGGGCGTCGCTGGCCAGGATGATCCGGCCCTCGGTGATCGTGGGCAGCAGGTCGTCGGCAGAGGCGATCTCGACGGTGCCGACGCGGGCGCCGTCGGAGCGCCTCCCGTCGACGTCGCCCGCGACCGGACGCTCAAGGACGGTCGTGCGGCCGGCGCTCAGGTCGGAGATGACGGCGGGCACCACGGCGCCGCCCCACAGCGCGACAAGCCAGCGGATGGCGCGGGAGAACGACAGCTTGGGGTCGCTCCAGCGCATGTTCTTCTCGGCGCGCAGCCCGCTGACGACGTCGGCGACGATCTCGCTCATCACGTCGAGGACGCCTCGGCCCTCGACGGAGACCTTCACAGCCGCGTGCTCGTTGCCGCCGATCTCGGCCTTGACGACCTGGTCGGCCGTGACGCCCTGGCCGCGCATGAAGCCCTCGAGCGGCTTGGTCGGGTTGCCCGCCGCGTCGAAGGCCGCCGACCACTTCGGGCCCTTGCGCAGCTGCTCGGCGTCCGGCTCGGCCGCGGCGAGGCCCTCGACGATCGCGACGATGCGCCGCGGCGTGCCGTCGACGGTGATCGTCCCGTGCTCGAGGCGGGTCGCGGCCAGCTTCGAGGTCAGCGCCTCACGGACGGCCTCGATGGTCTGGGGGACCACGTGCGGGGGCAGTTCCTCGACGCCGATCTCCAGCGCGAAGGTCTGCGGCGCGGTGCCGAGGCTCGCCGGATCGGTCTGCTCGGGGGCGACGGGGCCCGTCGAGGACTGCTCACGGGTCAGCGGGAAACCGAGTTCCTCGCGGCGCTCGATCCACAGGGCTGCGGTGTCGCGCATCAGGCGACGCATGGTCGCGAACGCCTTCGCGCGTTCCGTCGTCGAGATGGCGCCGCGCGCGTCGAGCACGTTGAACGCGTGGCTGGACTTGAGGATGTAGGAGTGCGCGGGCACTGGGAGGCGCGCCTCGACCATGCGCGTCGCCTCGCTGACGTAGGTCTCGTAGAGCGCGCGGTTGGCCTCGACGTCCGCGTCGTCGAGGTAGTAGCGGCTCATCTCGTATTCCTGCTGGCCGAAGGCCTCGCCGTAGGTGACCGGCCGGCCGTCTGCGGCGGTCGCGTAGACGATGTCCTTGAAGTGGGTCACGCCCTGCTGTGCCATGAGGATGCGCTCGACGCCGTAGGTCAGCTCGACCGGGATCGGGTCGAGGTTCTGGCCGCCGACCTGCTGGAAGTAGGTGAACTGCGTGATCTCCATGCCGTCGAGCCACACCTCCCAGCCGAGGCCCCACGCGCCGATCGCAGGCTGCTGCCAGTTGTCCTCGACGAAGCGCACGTCGTGCTTCGACAGGTCGATGCCGAGTGCCTCGAGCGAGCCGAGGTACAGCTCCTGCGGGTCGCCCGGCTCGGGCTTGAGGATCACCTGGAACTGGGTGTGCGTCTGCAGCCGGTTGGGGTTCTCGCCGTAGCGGGAGTCATCCGGGCGCACGGAGGGCTCGACGTAGGCGACGTCCCACGGCTCGGGTCCGAGCACGCGCAGGACGGTGGCCGGGTTCATGGTTCCGGCACCGACCTCCGTGTTGAACGGCTGCCACGTGAGGCAGCCCTTCGAGGTCCAGTAGTCGGAGAGTCGGCGTAGGGCGTCTTGCATCGTCAGCACCCGAGCAGATTACCTACTTCCGCCGCGCAACGCTCAACCGGTGTGTGCCATGCTGGCTGGGAGACGACCGACAACCCGCAAAGGAGCATCGTGAAGGTTCTGGTCCCCAAGGCCTACAAGGGCAGCCTGCCGAAGATCGACGACGCGGAGATCGTCATCATCGACGGCTCGCAACCCGTCGC
>RRZT011477953.1_pt1 | contig 10801 bp, 11 predicted proteins | sample 2165551 | NCBI WGS metagenome assembly RRZT01 (sample SAMN10456910, study PRJNA506462) | wastewater metagenome | biome: wastewater; feature: sludge; material: wastewater sludge; isolation source: wastewater sludge with Escherichia coli K12::gfp cells carrying plasmid... | place: USA: Moscow, Idaho...
AGTGAACTGCGCCGAGACTCCTCGCAGGACGGGTGCTGTCGGCTCGAACGCATGATGCAGGTCAACCGCTGACAGGGTGGTCATCGGCGCACCGCAGGCACGCGCACGCGTGAGCCCTCCGGCAGGCCTGTGATCAGCGCCCACCCTTGCGCGGTGACCGAAACGCGCACGGGAACGCGGGTTCCGGCCTCGTCCACCACCACAGTCGTCCCGTCCGCGCCGGTGGCAACGGCGGCGGCCGGGACAGCGAGCCCCGACGCCGGTTCAACCAGGTGGATGGTGGCCTCCAGCAGAAGCGTCCCGGTGGACGGCAGCGCCGTACATTCCGAGGCACACACCGAGGTGCTGCCGGCTGCGGGTCGCAGAAGGACCGTGGAGGCGTCGTCCTTGGCGGCGAGGCGCTCGCCCACGATCGCCTTCCATCGGCCGCCGTTCGGGGCCGCGATGCTGACCGACATCCCGGGCCGCACCCGCCTAGAACGGCGTTCAGTCCTCACAGTTGTAGCGACCGTTGGACAGCGTCCCTGGATTGCTACTTCGTCGTGGTACGGCGGGTGCTGGACGACGACGGGAAGATGGCGGAGTAGTCATAGCTACCACGCCACACAGCATGCGTGACGTCGTAGTTGCCGTAGGCCTCCGCCGTTGTCTTCGCTGTCATTGCCACTCCTCGGGTCTGGGGGTGCCGACTCCTGATGGGGCGAACAGGGTAAGGCTCGCACAGCAAGTATCTTCTGCGTCCAGGTTCTTGGTCATTCGGTCAGCGTTCATCCAGTGTTCACCCGGGAAGGAGTTCGGTCGCAGCTCGTTGTCAGCGGCGGCGTCCGAACAGCGACGCCACTCCGCGCAGGGCGAGCACGGAGCCAGCGAACCCCAGCAGCCAGCCGAGCAGGGCGTACACGCTGACGTCGGGCAGGGCCATCGGCCCGCCCGGCGTCCCGACGAGCAGGATGCCGCCCAGCACCGCCGAGCCCGCCAGCACGGCTGTCACGATCTGCTGGGCGAGATCGTTGAGGAACCGGCGATCGTCGCTGTGCGACACCATGCGGACGTGGGCGGTGAACCGGCCACGTTCGAGATCGTCGGTGATCTCGTCGAGTCGGCGGGACAGGGCCTCCAACACCGGCAGCAGCCGCATCAGGCGAACACCGGCCTCCTGCTTCAGGCGGGCGGCGTCCATCTCGCCGATCGCGTCGGCGCCCAGCGAGCGGGCCTGCGCAACGAGGTCGACGTCGGGGTCGAGCAGCCGCAGCGTCCCCTCCAGCGCACCCAGCGAGCGCAGCGCGGCGGCGACGGCCGGCGGCACGCTGAAGCCGTGCTCCAGGACGAGCGCGAACAGTTCGGAGAAGACGGCAGCCGAACCGCCCGATCCCAGGCCGCCCCGGAACCGGGTGATCAGCTGTCCGAGGCTCCGCTGCAGCGCCCGCTCGTCGAGCCCCGCCGGCCGGTCGAGTAGCTCGATGAGCGCGTCGGTCGCCCGCACCGGGTCGTCGGCGTCGATCGCCCACAACAGCGACGCCAGGGTGGCGCGCGACACCGAATCGAGGCGTCCGACAGAGCCGAAGTCGAGCAGCCCGACAGCTCCGTCGGGCCACAGCACCACGTTGCCGGGGTGCAGATCGGCGTGGAAGACGCCGTCGGCGACGATCTGGCGCAGCACCGAATCCAGCAGCGTGCGGGCGGTCGCGGCGCGCGCCGCGGGGGAGAGGGTCGCGACGACGGCGTCCGCCTGGGCGACCGGCACCGCGTCGAACCGCTCCATCACGATCAGGCGCGACGTGCTCAGCTCGGTGAAGACTCGGGGGATCCGCACGGCGCCGCGACCCAGCGCAGCGCGCATCGCCGCCATGTTGTCCATCTCGACCCGGTAGTCGAGCTCCTCGCGCAGCGACCCGGCGAATCCGCGCACCAGCTCCCGGGCGCCGAGCCGGCGCGCCCACGGCGCGTTGCGATCCAGGCTGCGTGCCAGCCGGGCCAGGATCTCCAGATCGGGGCTGACCTGGGCCAGGGCGTGTGGACGCTGCACCTTGACCACGACGGCCGTGCCGTCGCGCAGGGATGCCGCGTGCACCTGAGCGACGGACGCCGCAGCCAAACGGCGTCCGATCAATCGACGCGAACACCTCGTCGACGCCGCGCCCCAGTTCGCCCTCGATCGCCGCGCCGATGACCTTCCACGACTCGGGCTGCACCCGGTTCTGCAGCCGCGACAGCTCGGTGATGAACGGTGCGGGCAAGAGGTCGGCGCGCGTCGAGAGCATCTGGCCGAGCTTCACGAACGTCACCCCCGCCTCGCTGAGGGCGAGGCGCAGCGCGGACGCCGTTTCCGGAAGCCGGTCGGCGGCGTCCCGGCGCAAGCCACGCACCTGGGACGCCAAGCCGTGGCGTCCCAAGAGGCGCATGATGGCCAGGTAGCGCCGCCAGCGCGCCAGCCGGTCGCCCCACCCGAACAGTAGCGAGCGCAGGGTCGGCAGGCTCCCGGTCGGGATGAGTCGGGGGAAGTGAAGAGTTAGGGTGGCTGAGCGCTGTTACGAGGGCGCATTTCGTCTGGTGAGCGTGGCAAACTGGTGCCGACGTCTAGGCGTCGCACCGGTGCCGGACGCCGCCGCTCACTCCCCCCGAGCGGCGGCGTCCCCCTTTTCCCAGGTCGAGCTTCGCAGGGTTCGCCGCCGTCCACGCTTGGGTCGTGACCGTTGGGCCGCACCCATCTTGTCAAGGGCCAGACTCGCCTGCCGCGCAGTATGCTCCCGGTGCAAGGCGCGGTAGCGTGGCGTCCGATGAGGGGAGGTCACTGTGAGCAGCGAGAACGCCTTCGCGAAGGCATTCGGTGACGCTGTCGACGCCAGCGGCATCACGCTCGACCGCCTCCGCCACCACCTGGAGGAGGCCGGGGTCGGCGTCAGTGCCGCGACGCTGAGCTACTGGCGATCGGGGCGTTCCTTGCCCACCCGGGTCCGCTCTCGGGGCACCCTCGCGGTCTTGGAGGACATTCTCGACCTGCCCGCCGGACGGCTCAGCGACCTCGCCAGCAGCGTGCTGGAACGCACACCCAACACTTGGCGCGAAGTGATGCCCATCGCCGAGCTCGCCGAAGAGCTGATGAAGCAGATCGGCGTCCAGCACCGGTATCTCAACCCGGTGTGGATCCACGACACCACGCACATCGGCCCTGACCGTAGCGAGCGCCGCCTGTTCACCCGGCAGGTGCTTCGTGCCGACCGTGAAGACGTCCGCACCTGGGCCGTCGTCTTCGTGCGTGACTCCGAGCACCAGATCGCGCCCGAGATCGTCCAGGCGCGCAACTGCAGGGTCGGTCGGACGCTGCAGGTGCCCGAAGAGCGCCTGCTGGTGGCCGAGATGGTGCTGCCGAGGAGCCTGTCCCGTGGGGAGTTGGCCCTTGTGGAGTACACGGTGGAGTGGGCCCCCGACCCGGCGCCGTCGTTCCGTGCCGAGCGTGCCTGCCGCCCGTCGTTCGAGTGCGTCGCGATGGACGTGATGTTCGACCCCGACTGCTTGCCGAAGAGCGTCGTGGCCTATCGGCGTCCGTCGTTCGAGGCGCCCGAGAGCGAGGTCACCGAGCTCGGTCCGGTGATGGTCGTCGACGACGTGGCGCAGACCGTCCAGCGTGGCGTGACCGAGGGACTCGTGGGTCTGAAATGGACCTGGGACTGAGCCGCGGAGCCGTTTCAGCCACGGCGTCGCCGTAGGCTAAGCTCTTCGGGGTTCATGCGGATGTAGCTCAATGGTAGAGCCCCAGTCTTCCAAACTGGCTACGCGGGTTCGATTCCCGTCATCCGCTCCAGGGTAAGCACGTCGAGAACGATCAGGAGTCATCTGTGCCCAGCACCGTCGAGAAGCTCGGTCCGTCCCGGGTCAAGCTCACCATCGAGATCCCCTTCGCCGATCTCAAGCCGCATCTTGACAAGTCGTACCGCGAGATCGCGAGCCAGGTGAACATCCCGGGCTTCCGCAAGGGCAAGGTGCCGCCCGCGGTCATCGACCAGCGTTTCGGACGCGGCATGGTGCTGCAGGAGGCCATCAACGCCGCCCTGCCCGACGCCTACGCGGCCGCGGTCGCCGAGGCCGCACTGGTTCCGCTCTCGGACCCCGAGGTCGAGGTGACCAAGCTCGAAGACCGTGAGCTCGTCGAGTTCACCGCCGAGGTGGACGTGCGTCCCGAGTTCGACCTGCCCGACTTCTCGACGCTGTCGGCTGAAGTTCCCGTGCTCGAGCCCGTCGGCGACGCCGTCGAGGAGCGCCTCCAGATGATGCGTCAGCGCTTCGCGACTCGCGAAGACGTCGACCGTGCGGCCGCCGAGGGCGACGTCGTCACGCTCGACCTCGCAGGCAGCTCTGACGGCGAGCCGCTGGCCGACGCGACCGCCGAGGGCATCACGTACAAGGTCGGTTCCGGGGGCATGCTCGAGGGACTCGATGAGGCGATCTCCGGCCTGTCGGCCGGCGAGTCCGCTGACTTCAGCTCGACGTTGGTCGGTGGTCCCCTGAAGGACGAGGCGGCTGACATCCACGTCACCGTTCAGAAGGTGCAGACCGAGACGCTGCCCGAGGTCGACGACGAGTTCGCCCAGATGGTGTCCGAGTTCGACACCGCCGACGAGATGCGCGCCGACCTGACCAACGCTGTCGAGCAGATGGCGAAGGTCGACCAGATCAACGCCGCCCGCGACAAGGTGCTCGAAGACCTCGTCGAGAAGGTCGACTTCGAGGTGCCGGCTGGCCTGCTCCAGGCCGAGCTGGATGCGCGTCGCGACCAGATCACCGAGCAGCTCGCCCAGGCCGGCATGACCCTCGACTCCTACCTTGAGCAGACCGAGGAGGAGGAGGCCAACACCGCAGAGGAGTTCTGGCAGATCCTTGAGGGGCGCGTCGCCCAGTCGCTGAAGGCCCAGATCATCCTCGACAAGCTCGCCGACGACCGCGAACTCGGTGTCGATCAGCAGGAGCTGACCGAGATGCTCTTCCGTCGCGCCGCTGCCAACAACTCCTCGCCCGAGCAGGAGATGCAGCACATGATGGAGCACAACCACACGTCGCAGTGGATGCAGGACATCCGCCGCGACAAGGCGCTCCGTCTGATCCTCGACGGTGCGTCGGTCAAGGACACCGACGGCAACGCCGTCGTCGCGAACCCGCAGCCGGCCGCCGACGACGAGGAGTCCGCCCAGCAGGCCCCCGCCGCCGAAGAGGCGCCCAAGAAGAAGGCTCCGGCCAAGAAGGCCGCCACGAAGGCGAAGGCCGACGAGGCTGTGGAGTCCGAGGAGTCGGCCGAGGGCTGAGCGCTCGGCGTCCACGCATGACGGCGTGGGTCTCAGGTGAGGTGGTCGTACTCGCCCGAGGCCCACGCCGCGTAGCGTTCGGCTGAGCGCACACGGCATCCCTGGCGTCGTGCGGCCCCGCCCCGGCGAAGTTGCCGTACAGGCGGTCGAAGTCGTAGCGGGCGACGTGATCGCCCCGAGCCAGTGCGCGTCGGCGCGCGACACGTACACGGGGCGTCGCCGAACGCCTCCGACCACAGTGACTGGACGCCGTACATGTGCGGGTGCGATGCGATGATGCCCGCCACGCCACCCAGGGCGCGGACGCGATCGACGGCGTCCGCATCGATGTGGGCCGGCACCTCGATCATCACGTTGCCGACCGCCGTCGCCACCAGCAGCGGGCGCTGCCCGATGCCGCAGCCGTTGTGCAGCACGATGCCCCAGACCCCGGGCTCGACCGCGTCCACGGCGAGCGTGGCGCCGGCCGCCGACGCAGCCGGTGTGGTCCAGAGCTGGACGCCGTCGGCAGGCAGGTACTGCCGCTCGTCGGCGCAGATCGGTCAGAACTCGGGCAAGCCGTTGCGGGCGCGCTCAACACCACAGCCGACACACTGGACGATTTCGGTCATCACGAACCCTCCCCGGGTGGGCCCGAAACCCGCAGCACGCCCAGTCACCTCCCGAATCCCGATCGCGTCCATGTCGGCGATGCTGTGAGGAAACGGTGAGGTGTTGGCACCATCATGGAGCAATGCGCAGAAGAGTGGCAGTGGCGACCATTACGGCGTTGCTGGTGGCTGCGACGGGCTGCTCGCAGCCCGACGGCGAACCGGTGGTGCGGACGCCCACCGCGTCCCCCAGCGCCGCAGCGACGCCCTCGGCGTCCACCGTGCCTGACGCCGCCATCACCTACCTGATCGAGTGCCCGGGCGGTGACCCCCTGAACGAGCCCCCCTCGGTCGTGGTGGCCTGTGCCGACGGCAACGAGATGCTCGACGGCCTGCGGTGGACCGGCTGGGGTTCTCCGGCGGCGAAGGCATCCGGGCGCATGCTCTCCAACGACTGCGAGCCCAACTGCGCCCAGGGAAAGATGATCGACCACCCGATCGACGTCGTCGCCGACGGCCTGCGCCACCTGGAGTCGACGCAGATCTACACCAGGCTCACCGTGACGTTCCGCGGCGAGCGTCCGTATGGGGCCGACCCGGTGATGGTCATCGACCTGCCGGGCTGAACTGCAGCGTCGTGCAGGCACCCGCGCGCTCGCGGTTGGTCAGCACGAGCTCGGCACCCATCGACGCCAGCGACTTCTCGACGATCGTCAGCCCCAGTCCCGACCCCTTGGTTCGCCCGACGCCGTGGAAGCGTTGCGGTCCAGCCTCCAGCACCTCGTCGGGGTAGCCGGGGCCGTCATCGAGCAGCGACAGCCGCGTCCCGGACACCACCAGCTCGCCCGTGCCGCCGCCGTGCCGGACCAGGTTGCCGAGCAGGTTGCGCACGACGTGCTCCAGGCGGCGGAGGTCGAGTTCGACCGGCTCGCTCGACTCCACGCGCAGGGTGACGCGGGCGTCCGGCACCGCGGGGGGCGGCCAGCGACAGGGCCTCGCGCGCGGCGTCCGCCAGATCGATGGTTTCGCGCGCCGACTCCTCGACGGCGGCGTCCAGTCGGCTGAGCGTCAGCAAATCCTCGACGAGGCGGCGCATGCGCGCCACCTGCGACCGGGTCAGGTCGGACGCCGGGTCGTCGGGCAGCAACTCGGACGCCGTGACCAGCGCCGTGAGCGGCGTCCGCAGCTCGTGGGCGACGTCGGCGGTGAAGGCCTGCTCGAGGGCCAGCCGGCCGGCCAGCGCGTCGGCCATCGCGTCGACGGACGCGGTGAGCACAGCCACCTCGTCGTTCCCGCCGCTGTGCACGCGGACCCCCTGCTCGCCGCGTTCCACGGCGTGCACCGTGCGCACGGCGCGACGAACGCGTCCGGACAGGGTGGAGCCGACACCCCAACCGAGGCCGGCGGACGCCACCAGCGCCAGTCCGAGCGCCACCGCGAGCGTCCGGATGCGGACGGCGTCCTGCTCGTGCAGCGACGAGGCGTCGAGCCGCACGGTGATGACGTTGGTGGCGTCGATGCGGGTGGCCGCCCACATCCACTGGCCGTCGTACAGGGTGGCCCGGCGTCCGTCGCCGAGATCGCTCACCAGGGCGGGTGGCGGATAGGTCGGGTCCAGAGTGGCGCCGCCGCGGAGGCGTCCGTCGATGACGTAGCCGTCGGCGGCGGTGGCGAGGCGTCCGAGAACCTGATCACGCAGGCTCTCGCGCGGCCGTGGCTGCCTGTTGGGCGAGCGTCAGGCCGACGACTCCCGACACCACCACCGACACCACGGCGACGCCGATCGCGATGAGGACCCGCAACGAGCGCCACCAGGGTACGAGGCGTCGGTTCACGGCCGCACCAGGCGGTAGCCGACCCCCCCGCACGGTCGCGATGTGATCTGAGCCGATCTTCGCCCTGAGGCGCTGGATGGTCACCTCGATCACGTGGGTGTCGTCGGTCTCGATGCCGCCCCAGACGTGATCGAGCAGTTGGCCGCGGGTCAACACGCGGTTTGCGTTGAGCAGCAGCGTCTCGAACAGCCTGAACTCGGTGCTGCTGAGCGACACCGGCTCGCCGGCGCGGTGCACGGTCATCGCGTCCAGATCGATGCGCAGCTCGCCGAGTGCGATCGCAGGGTCATCCGGTTGGGACGCCGCCGTGCGGCGCAGCACGGCGGCGATGCGGGCCGCCAACAGACGGCCGTCGAACGGCTTCACCACGTAATCGTCGGCACCCGCGTCGAAGCCCGGGAGCTGGTCGCGGGGCAGGTCGCGGGCGGTCAGGAACACGATCGGCAGTTCCTGCCGCTCCCGCACGTGGCGCGCGAAGGTGAGCCCGTCCATCCGGGGCATCGTGACGTCGACCACGGCGAGGTCCGGCGCGTCGACCAGGCGGTGCAGGCCTTCGACGCCGCCGGCGGCGGTCACCACTTCGTAGCCGTAGCGCTCCAGGATCTGGCGCGTCGTCAGGCGCAGGGACTCGTCATCCTCGACGAGCAGAATGCGGGCTCCAGGCACGGGGCCCACCCTAGTGGAGCCGGGGTGGACCATCGCGTCCGCCTGTCGGTCGGCGACGACTCCGGGGCCTGAAGGGTAGCGAGGGGGCACGCGCCGCCCGCGAAACGAAACGATTCGGTCACGTTGGTGTGTGAGAGGTGTCGGCTTGGTCACGATTCGCCCCGGGTGGCTCGTGGACGGTGCGGTACACGTGCTGAACACCAATAATGGTGAAGCTACCTAGTTTCGTGAAAGGCTCACTTGTGGACGTCCTCGTCCTCTCACCCCTCCTGCTCGGAGTCCTCCTCGTCGTGAACAGCGTCGACCGGTTCCGGCAACCCGCCGTGCCCAACGCACTCACCCGTGTCGGCATGCCCCGGTTCTCCGGTACGGCCGCCACCCTGGCCAGCGCCGCCGAGATCCTGCTGGGTGTCGGCCTGGTGGCGCTGCGGCCGCCGCTGGGCATGCTCGCGGCCTACCTGGTGCTGATTCTCCTGTCCGCCTACGCCTGGGTCAGCGTGGGTGCCTCCCACCGCGGTGAAACCTGCCCGCGTGCGGCCACCTGGTCGGTCGGCATGGTCGGCATCTCCCTGCTCGGCGTCGCCGATTCCCTCAACCTCACGTCGCCGCTGGAGCGGCTGATGAACCCCGTGCCCCTGATCGGGGCCGGCATCCTTGCTGTGCTCGCCGCTGTGTTCCTGTTCGGACGCCGCGCCGTGCGTGAGCTCCGCGCCCAGGAGGCTGCGGCGACCGACCTCGGCCACCCGGTCGTCTCGACCGTGGGCGACGAGCCTGCCGAGCTGGCGTCCGCCGGGCACTGACCGGCACCGCGTCCGACGAACACTTCGGCCTTCAGCGAACATGGCGCGGAGGTCCTCGGAATTGTCGGACGCCGCAGGTAGGTTCACCTGCGTGACCAACAAGATCCTCGACCCGCAGATGGCGGGCCCCCTGGCCGGAGTCGGCAGCATGAGCGACTCGGTGTACCAGGCACTGCTGGCGAACCGCATCATCTTCCTCGGCTCCGAGGTGCGCGACGAGAACGCGAACGCGATCTGCGCGCAGATGCTGCTGCTGAACGCCGAAGACCCGCACAAGGACATCTACCTCTATATCAACAGCCCCGGCGGCTCAGTCGACTCGGGCATGGCGATCTTCGACACCATGCAGTGGATCAGCAACGACGTCGCCACCGTGGCGATGGGCCTGGCGGCGTCCATGGGGCAGTTCCTGCTCAGCGCCGGCACCAAGGGCAAGCGCTTCGCGCTGCCGCACAGCCGGATCATGATGCACCAGCCCTCGGGCGGGCTCGGCGGCACGGCGTCCGACATTCGCATCCAGGCCGAGCAGTCGCTGCACATCAAGAGCACGATGGCCCGCCTGATCGCCGAGCACACCGGCCAGACGATCGAGCAGATCGAGGCTGATTCCGACCGTGACCGGTGGTTCACCGCCGAGCAGGCGCTTGAGTACGGGTTCATCGACCACGTCTACGGACGCGCCGCCCAGATCGTCTCCGAATCGCCGAACCAGGGAGGACCGTCATGACCACGCCCGCTCTGCCCGGCGGACTGGCGCCGGCCGGCCCGTCGATGGACTACTACATCCCGCAGTGGGAAGAGCGCACCAGCTACGGCGTCCGTCGCGTCGACCCCTACACCAAGCTGTTCGAAGACCGCATCATCTTCCTCGGCACCCCGATCAGCGACGACATCGCCAACGCGGTGATGGCCCAGCTGCTGTGCCTGCAGTCGATGGACCCGGAGCGTCCGATCAGCATGTACATCAACAGCCCCGGTGGATCGTTCACGGCGCTGACTGCGATCTACGACACCATGCAGTACATCAAGCCCGACATCTCGACGGTCTGCCTCGGGCAGGCGGCGTCGGCCGCGGCTGTGCTGCTGGCCGCCGGCACCAAGGGCAAGCGGTTCGCACTGCCGAACAGCCGCATCCTCATCCACCAGCCGGCCACCGAAGGTGGCTACGGGCAGAGCTCCGACCTGGAGATCCAGGCGCGCGAGATCCTGCGCATCCGGGCGCTGATGGAGAACATGCTGGCCAGCGACACCGGCCAGAGTGTCGAGAAGGTCAGCAAGGACATCGAGCGCGACAAGTACCTGACGGCCGAGGAGGCCAAGGAGTACGGCATCATCGACGAGATCTTCACGTCGCTGAAGACAGACTGATCGGGGGAGCAGCTCGTGGCACGCATCGGAGAGACCTCTGACCTGCTGAAGTGTTCCTTCTGCGGGAAGAGCCAGAAACAGGTCAGAAAGTTGATCGCCGGCCCCGGCGTCTACATCTGCGACGAGTGCATCGAACTGTGCAACGAGATCATGGCCGAGAACCCGGAAGATATGGACGGTGTTGCCGAACTCAGCCCGCAGCTGCTCAAGCCCAAGGAGATCAAGGCCTACCTGGCCGAGTATGC
>RRZT010590214.1_pt1 | contig 10800 bp, 19 predicted proteins | sample 2165551 | NCBI WGS metagenome assembly RRZT01 (sample SAMN10456910, study PRJNA506462) | wastewater metagenome | biome: wastewater; feature: sludge; material: wastewater sludge; isolation source: wastewater sludge with Escherichia coli K12::gfp cells carrying plasmid... | place: USA: Moscow, Idaho...
CGTTCCGGGGAGGGAACTATGTCGTTTACCGTGGCTGTATTGGCCTACGGCGATCATCCGGCGCTGCTGGATCGTTGCCTGTCGTCGTTGGCGCAGCGGGCCGATTGGTCGCACGTGGCCGAAGTGCGGCTCGGCTTCAACGCCGTTTCCGAAGCTACGCGGCAGACGGCGCTCAAGTGGGCCGCCGAGCTGCCGGTTAAGGTGCTGGCGTTCGAGCCGACCGATCGGCAGAACGTCTGCAAGTATCCGCTGATGCGGCGGATGTTGTACGAACCGGGCTACGAGGTGCAAACGCCGCACTTCATGTGGTTCGATGATGATAGCTATTTGAAGTCCTCCGGCGTGCTGACCGCTTGTCACGAGATGCTGACGCGGGACTACGCCGTGATCGGCCGACCGTATCGGTTGCAGGCCGGCTATCGCGGCGATCAGCCGCAGTGGATCGCCCGGCAGAAGTGGTTCAATCGGCGCGTCGTGCGGACCCGCGACCCGGCCGTTACGTGGTTTCCCCAGGGGGCCTGGTGGGCCGCCAAGACGGCCGTGCTCAAAGAGTGGGACTGGCCCTCGCCCGAGTTGCGGCATCGCGGCGGCGACGTGCTGTTCGGGGCCCTGATTCACCAGCAGCAGCTGCCCTGGAGCCGCTGGGATTCGGATACGGTAGGGATCAACGCGGACGAGACGGGAAAGGCTTCCTCGTCGCCGCGGCGAGGTATGAACGAGCAGCCGCTCGGGATTAAGGATCGCCCGGCCGATCCCGCCATCCATCAGTTCGTCGTCGGCGTGACGCGGCTGCCCTCCGATACGCCCGTCTGTGAAGCCATGCCGGCTTCCACCCTTCTCCATCCCTACCCGATTACGAGGTTGCGGCGATGATGCGGACCGTGAGCTTTGTCGACTGTCGGACGTTCCTGACGGCGGTCCCCGCGCAGCAGCCGGTGGTGATGTATCGGCGGCGGCGCGATCGTCCCGAGGACGGCGGCGTCGGCTTTACGGCCGCCAAGACCGGCTTCGGCGATACCTGGTTCGTCAACACCAAGGCCGTCTCCGTGGAGGGGCAGGCCGGGGAGTTCGTCAGCACGGAAGACCCGGAAATGTCGCGGGTCGTGCACGAGGAGTTGGTGCGGATTCCTTTGTTCCGGTACTACACCGGACAACGCGATCTGCGACTGCTGTTCGCCTTCGGCGCCCAGATCGGCGCTACGGCCCGGGAGACCTTGAAGGTGAAACAAGTGCTGGAGCTGCATCTGGCTATCGGAGACGTGTTTGATCGGGCCGAGGAAAACAAGTTGGAATTCTATCTAGGGTTGGCATTCCGGTGCCGCCCGTAAGGAGTCGCAATGGCCGCTGAGACCGCCGAGAACGTGGACGTGGAGAAGGAAATCAAACGGGCCAAGGCGTTGCTGGACGAGGCGTTGGCCCAGCTCAGGACGCACGACGTGCTGGAAGCCGCCTACGAGGGCGCCGACGTCGGACCGGCCGAGCTGATGGTCCGGGCGCCGGACAACACGGTCGGAGCCCCGATCCCGCTCAAGGCGGTGCTGGAGCGGGTCATGGCGGGAACCGGGCAGGCTGCGGCGAGCGAGCGGCAGAAGTTCCTGCAGCCGTTGGTCAACGCCAGCGCCCAGAGCTATCTGGCGTCGCTCGGGGCCGCGCATGCCGCGATCGGGAGCTTGCTCAAGCTCTCGGGACGGGCCGACTAATCCAATGACCGGTCAGCCGAATGAACCGCTGTTAGATTGTCGCGACGGGCACAAAGCCGAGTTGCTGGAAAGCAACACGGGCGTCACGTCGATCTACCTGGAGAAGCTCGTACAAGGGGAGGCGATCGTCGAGCCGGAACTGGCGGCCGCCTCCCCGGCCGAGGACTGGCGCCGTAAGGCTCGCGTCCGTCGCGATTATTTCCTGTATCAGGCCCTCTGCCGCTTCCTTAACGCCGGCGGCAAGCTCGCCGACATCGAGAACATCACGTGCAATGTGATCAAGTTCGCCGAGACGTCGCCGGTCCTGGAGCTGCCGCCGGACTGGGACCTGGTGGACGTGCTGGAAGGGGACGGGCGGCGACAGGTCGTGCTGGGGCACGGCGACGACATCACCGTCATCGAAGAGGATTCGTGGATCGACACGATGCCGCTGACGCATTTGGCGGGGCGGCTGCCGGGCACGCCGCTGGAGCCCTATCATGACGACCACCCCCGACTCTAAACCCCGCTACGACCTCAACCGGGTCTTTCGGATTAAGCGGGCGATCGAGCAAGACCTCGACATCGCCTGCTTTGTCGGCACCAAACCCGAGGGGGCCGATTTCGACGCACTGGTGCGGGCCTTCCGCGTCCGTGTGCCGATCGCCGAGCGGGAGGCCCTCAAGAAGTCGTTGCTGGCCCTGACGGGGCAACCGTTGACGCGAGCCGCCTTAGCCGCCATGGCTTGGCGGCTGGCCGGCAACCTGACGAGCCTCAAGGCCGGGCAGCCGGTGCTCCCTTGGTCCCGGCAGCAGAAGGCGGAGTGGGTGCCGCTGCAGATCATCGACGCCAAGCCCTGGATGTCGAAGAAGGGTCGCAAAGGCTCGCTGCTGCAATTCCGCGTCTTGGCCGGTTCGCCGTGCACGCGGTTGATCGAGAAGTTTTGGTCGCGGGAGTTCTGCGCCGTCGTCGCCCGCCGACTCGGGTTCAGCCGCTTTCGCAGCGGCAAGTACCCTTGGCAGCATCCCAAGCAAATGGTCGGCATGCGGCTGTTGGTGGAGATCACTCCCCAGCTGTCGCGCGACGGCCCGGATTTCGAGCATGTGCACCCGGCAAGCGGCTCGTTGTTGGCATACAACCGAAGCCTGCTGCGAGCACGGACGCCGGCGACGCGGACCTGTCCGCGCCGCTTCACGCATCCCTGCCATCTGTGTGCCGTGGGTATGGACCGTTGCGATCTAGCGACCCATGCCCGCACCTACGTGACGCGGCTCTGCCGCGTGTGCCGCGAGAACAAGCTCCACGATCCGGCGACCAACGAGGACCTGTGCATGGACTGCCAGGAACGTCGGATGCGCGAGGAGCAGGGTCATACCGAGAAGGAAGGCTTATGAGCCGCAGCAAGACGTTTTGGTACCACTACAACAAACCGGCCTCGCAAGCGGCCGGCGAACCGCGGGTCACCGTTCATCACGCCGGCGTCTGCCACATCGTGAAGAACGTCGACATCCGCGTGCCGACCTCCGGCCGCCTACGGAAACGGCAGCCGCGTTTCGTCATCACCGGTCGCTGTCGGTCGCTGCAGGTGCGGCGCGGCGTGGCCGTCATTAGTTAAAGGAAGCGCATGGGTAAGCGTAAGACGCACGTGTTTCAGGTGGTCCTGTCGGTGCCGGCGCGTACGCCGACGAAACAGGTCCGCGAGGTGTTTCGCAAGATCCTCGACGTCGGCCAAGACGAGGCGATGGTCTCGGAAGACGAGGCCCCGGAGTACGTCGATCCGGCTCGCCAGGTGGCGAACAGCATGCGGATTCGCCGGGTGAAGCATGTCGGCTAAAGTGCTGCGGTCCGGCGCCTCGTGGAAAAAGAAAGCGCTGGCATTGTGTCCGACGGCCGTGTGCGAGCATGTATCTGATCCAAGTCTTGCCAACTCCGACGCCTACGCGGTATTTGCCAAAAAAGGCGACAGAAAAGGGATCAGCTATGTCGGCTATTCCGCCGCCGCAGCTTGGAAATTCGCCTACGAAGAGTTGGCGAGACGTGCGCATGTTCGTCGCACCCGCGAGTTGCTGCCGGCAAGAACGCTGGAGTGGATTAAGAAGTCGCAGGAGTTTGAAGCCAAGTGGCTCCGAAAGCACTGCAAGGAGGAGCCGCGGTTCCGTTGGGGCAAGCAGCTCGTCGCCTATGTCTATCAGGGGAAGTTCGACGGCAAGGACGAAGCGCTAGTCGTCGTCGAGCCGAGGTATCTGCGGGCCTTGATCACCGACAATACGGTGCGGGTCGCCGAGACGGAGTACGATTTCAACGCCCCGAACTACCAGGGGCTCAAGGCCGCCGTGAATTGGCTGCGAGGCTATTTGGCGGCGTGTAAGGTCAATCACGAACCCACCCTCACTTAACGAAGGAGAAGCCTGAATGAAGATTCTGAACCCGGTCGAATTCCACGCCGCCAAGGGCGAGTTGCTGGGGCGCCGCTTTCCGGTGCTGGCCGAAGGCTACGTGGAGTTCATCGACGCGATGGGCTCCGACGCCCGGATCGTGGAGGCGGCTCGCACCACGAGCAACGTGGGCGGCAAGAGCGACAAGGACGACACCAACCTGATCCGCTTCTTGCTGCGGCATCGGCACGGTACGCCGTTCGAGTTCCCGCACCTGGCCGTCAAGGTCGTCTGTCCGATGGACACCTGGCGCCAATGGATTCGGCACCGCACGGCCAACGTCAACGAGTTCAGCACCCGCTACTCGGAAGTGCCGGATCGCTTCGACAAGACGCCCGCGGACAAGTGGCGCAAGCAGGCCACCACGAATCGCCAGGGGAGCTCGGGCGACTTCATCGACACTTGGTCGGACGGCTGGAGCGAAAACGACGGCGAGGTCGTGCGAGTCGCCACCCCGACCAACTCGCTGGAATTCCAGGGCGACGGGTACGACGCGGGAATTACGCCGGGCGCGTTTCTCTCGCAAGCGGAGCGGGAGTTTCACGAACGTGCTCTTGCGCTCTATCAGCAGCGGTTGTCGCTCGGCGTCGCCAAGGAGCAGGCTCGCAAGGACCTGCCGTTGTCGACGTACACCGAAGCCTACTGGCAAACCGATCTCCGTAATCTGTTGGGCTTTCTGAGCCTGCGGATGGACGGACACGCGCAGCTGGAGATTCGCTCGTACGCCAACATCATCGGCCAAGAGATCGTCAGCAAGCTCTGGCCGACCGCCTGGCAGGCGTTCCTCGACTACGATCTCAATGCCATGCGTCTCACGGCACTCGACATCGTGGTCATCCAGCGGCTGGCCCAGAAGGTCAACCAGGATCAGCCGGAGTCGATCGAGACGTTCCTCCACAACCAGCACGACAACTGGAAGGGCTTGGAGAAATGCAGGGAACGCGATGAGTGCTTGTCTAAACTGCAACGGCTCGGCCTGGTCAAGGCGACGTAACTTTTGTTTGAAAGGAGGTTAAACGATGGCCAAAGCGAAGACCCAATCGACGCAGCACTCTGTGAAGGTGCGGTTGACGAGCGACGAGAAACGCGCTTTTCTGGTGGCGGCGGCGCTCGACGGAGAACGACCAGGAGTCTGGCACAAAGCTGTGTTGTTGCAACACATCAAACAGGTTCTGGACGAAAAAGCTCCACAACTGTCGGCAGAGTTGCCGGTCGTACCGCGGCGAAAGTCCCGCACCACGTGACGCACTTCATTCGCATCGGTGAGAAGATTGTCAGCCGGTCCAAGAACTTGGCGGGCGTACGGCGTTACGGCCCACGTAAGCACGTACGCATCGAGCGTGTGCACATCGCCGCCCGCACCTGGCCTCACGACACCGCTGAGGCCAGCTTGCGGGTGAAGTTCGCGGACGGGGCGTACTTCCGTTGCCGTTTCGGGAGCTACACCGTGCTGCAAGGCTGGGTGCGTAACTGGCGCTGGGCCTGGGGCGCTCGGCTGTTTGTCGACGGGATCGAGAACGGCCAAGTGGATCTTGCCAACCCAGTGCTGCGGCCGGGCGGCTGGCAGCCGCCGCCCCGGAGGCGCTAATGGCAATGTATGCCTATACGCTGGTCGGCGGCGGCGATGGGTCGCTATGTCGCGTGGCGGTTAATTCGACTACGGTCAATCACGTCATCGAGCGGGACGGCTTAGTTGTCGCCCGCTCGCGCAACCTCCGCGGTTTGCGGGACTACGCTCGCCGCCACGGGACCTGGATCAAGCGGGTCTATCTCATGCGGCGCGGCTACCCGAACGGCATGATGGCCGGGTTTAAGGTGCGGTTCGGCGACGGAGCGTATTTCCGTTCGCAGTGGGGCAGCTACAAGGTGCTGCAACTATGGGTGCGTAACTGGCGGACGGCCTACGGCGCCGAGCTGCTGGTCAACAACAACGACTGCGGCGTCGTGAGTCGTAACAACCCGGCTTTGGCGACGCCGGACTGGTCACCACCCTGGAAGTCGAGGTGAGCAGATGCAAGTGATTCGCTTCACGTTGACCGACGAGGAGTCGGGCAAGGAGCTGGACGGGATCATCGAGATCGGCAAACAGTCGTTGCAGATCGGTTTGGCCAACCACGGCACCGACGGCACGGAGATCGCCTACGGGCGACCGATCGCGGTGGAGATTTATCAGGACAAAGCACGGCTGTTGTATTGGCCGGACATCAACGACCCAGGCCCGCAGATCATCACCATGGACGGAGCTCTTTGCCCGTGCGAGGACGGTGAGCTGCGGAGCCAGTTCGACGAGCTGTGGCGGACGCCGCGTTCGCCGACCGCGTTGGAGCCGCCGACCCGTACGTTGGCCCGGAGACCCAAGGAGCAAGCATGAAGGTACTCAAGAAGTTCGAGCAGTTGCAGAAACCCGCGAAGGGCGGCGGCGTCCAGGTGTGGGAGTGCGAAGTCCGCCAAGAGGGCGAGCACGGCGTCATCGTCACTCGGCACGGCAAGCTGGGCGGCAAGATGCAGGAAGATCGCGACGTGGTTACGGTCGGCAAGAACGCCGGCAAGAAGAACGAGACCACCGCCATCGAGCAGGCCCTTTCCGACGCCGAAAACGAGTGGTCCATGAAACAGCGGCGTAAGGGTTACGCGCTGGACGTGGCCGACAGCAAGCGCGGCGAGGGTCCGATGCTGGCCCAGAAATTCGCGGACGTCGAGGAGAAGATCGACTACGCGACGGCCTTGGGTCAGCCCAAGTTCGACGGCTTCCGCTGCTTGGCTCGCAAGGAGTCGGGCGGCAAGATCGTGATGGTCTCCCGCGAGTTCGGCGAGTTCACCATCCCGCACGTGGCCCAAGCCCTGACCAAGGTCATGTCGCCCGGCGACGTGTTCGACGGCGAGCTGTATCTGCACGGCACGCCCCTGCAGCGCATCTCCAGCTGGATCAAGCGGCTGCAGCCGGATACGGCCAAGCTCTCGATGCACCTCTACGATCTGGGGTTGCCCGACGCTCCGTATCGGGAGCGGCACAAGCTGCTGCGCGAGAAGCTCGGCGGGTCCAAGGTCGAAACGTGCTTGCAGTTGGCGGCCACCAAGCCGATCGTCAACGTGAAGATGTTGACGCTGTTTCGCGACGACTGTATCACGGCCGGTTATGAGGGAGCCATCCTCCGCTGGGGCGACAAGGGCTACGAGTTCGGCGCCCGCTCCGACTCGTTGGTGAAGGTCAAGAAGTTCGTCGACGAGGAGTTCGAGGTGCGCGGCGCCAAGCTGGGCCGCGGCAAGTACGCCAAGTGCTGCGTGTTTGCCTGTGTCACGGCCCGGGGTCAGGAGTTCGACGTGACGGCTCCGGGCTCGATCCCGGAGAAGGAGGCGTTCGGTAAGACGTGGCAGCATTACGTCGGCTGCATGCTGACCGTCGAGTTCCAGAAGTGGACCGAGGCGGGCAAACCGTTCCAACCTATCGCTAAGTGGTTTCGGGACGACGCGACGTTTCAGAAGGCGGAGAAGGCGGCCGCCCGTCAATTAGCCGGAGTGAAATCCTGATGTTCGTGATCCGACGGAACTTCGACGGGAAGTATGCCGGGCTGCCGGGCGCAGCCCTGGCCTACACCGCCAACCGCGGGGAAGCTCGCAAGTTTACGACGCGGGAGGAGGCGGAACGGCTCTGCTTGCCGACGTTTGAAACGGTGACGAAGCTGTTGCCGGCACCTGAACTGAGGCCCACCAGCGTGTCATAATAGGTGCTGGCGTTTAGTGCTTGCGTTCGCAGGCGTCGCCGAGCTAAGATCGGTTCCTCACATTCCCCCGGGAGGTCTGTTATGTCATTGTTCGCCATGTTTGGTGTCGGCCCCATGGAGCTGACCGTCATCGGGATTCTCGCCGTTCTGTTGTTCGGCGCCCGGTTGCCCAAGATCGCGCGCAGCTTCGGCAGCACGATCGTGGAGTTCAAGAAAGGCCTCAAGGTCGGTGCCGAAGATCCGATCAACGAGGTGCGAAGCGAATTCGCTTCCGCCTCGCGCGAGTTGAAGAGCGTGATGACGGATGCGTCCAACGCCGTCAACAAGGAGATTCGCGAGGTCGGTGACACAGTGCACCGAGCAACTCACTAAGGAGTCTGCTTTTGCAGTTCGTCAGAAATATCCGTTCGGCTCATCAACAGGCGGTCGACTGGTTCATGCGTCTCGCAGGCCAGCGACTGCCGGAGAAGCCGACGAGCGAGCTTACGGATGAGGAACGCATCCTCCGGGCTCGGCTCATGTACGAAGAAGTGTTGGAGACCTGCAATGGTCTCGGAGTGCAGGTGGCTGTGCAGGGTATGGCCCTCAACAGCGGCATTCCCATCTCCGTTGCGAAAGCGCGGGGCTACATTACGACGCCCGGCTATCGGCATGTCGAGAAGGAACTGCTGACCATCATGGGTCCGCTCGATCTGATCGAAGTTGTGGACGGTTGCGGCGACGTCAAAGTCGTGACCACCGGCACGCTCAGCGCGTGCGGCGTCTCCGACGAGAGCGTGCAGTTGGAAGTGGATGAATCCAACCTCCGGAAATTCAGCCCCGGAGGCTACAAGGACGCAGGCGGTAAGTGGCAGAAACCCGCCGATTGGCAGCCGCCGAACCTCTTGGCTCGTCTCATCGAGCAGGGGTACGAACCGGCTGAGGAAGAACAGGTCGATTGATGGCGTCTGCAGTAACCCCGAGCCAGCGGAAACTGGCGCGCAGGAAAGACGATGTCCTGGTCAACGAAGACCTGATGGACATCACCATCGTGCTGGATCGCTCCGGCTCGATGGGCGGCGTGAAGAACGACGTGATCGAGGGCTTCAACAAGTTTCTCCGCGATCAGCAGGAGAAAGACGGGGAGGCTGTGCTGACGTTGATTCAATTCGACGACAAGCACGAGCTGAACTACGAAGCCAAGCCGATCAAGGAGTGCAAGTTCCTGACCGAGGGGGATTACATCCCGCGCGGCGGAACGCACCTGTTCGATGCGGTGGCGCGGGCGATTGCCGGCGTCGACGAGCGGCTCAAGAAGGCCACCGACGAGACCCGGGCCGGGAAGGTCGTGCTGACGATCTTCACGGACGGCGGCGATACGAACTCGCCGGAGGTCACGCGGGAGCAGTTCCACGAGATGCTCAAGAGCCGTCGCGAAAATCAGCAATGGACCATCGCTTTGGTCGGTTGCGACGAAGCGACGCTCCAGAACGCGGGCAGTCTGGGCCTCCACTCGGCCAATGCGGTCGGCTTCAACAAGGCCAACCGCGGCACCAAGGCGGCGTTCGCGAACGTCTCCAAGGGGGTCAGCAATCTGCGTAGCATGAGCTACGAGGGCTACACCAGCGGCACCCTCGGCCCGTCCGGGCCGGAAGGCTCGCCCGGGCCCGCCGGTCCCGCCGGCTTCGAGAACTTCGCCCTCCTGGCGGAGCTTACGCCGGAAGAAGATTCGGCCGCAAGGCTCTAGTCGGTCGTAGTAACCGTCGCGCAAGCGGCGCTTATGTTTCGAGAGCGTGGGCGGCGTTGAAGGCGCCGCTCACGCTTTTATTTTGTCCCAGGAGTTTGTCATGTCGCTTAGTCTCCGACCCAAGGGCAGCAACGACCCGATGTACAATCCGGGTCGCGATTTGGCCTACACCTACCCCAAGGCGGTCGAAGAGGTCGCCAAGCGTTTCAACGACCATCGTTGGCAGGCGCTGGAAGACCTCGTCGCCAAAGACGGGGTGACGTTCGATCAATTGTGCGACGCGCTGGATTGCTACATTTGCTTTCTGAACGCCGCGCACAGCAGCCCGAGCGAAAGCATGGGCGACGTGCTCAAGCGCGTCGGTTGGCTCGATCAGCCCGAAGCCGCCAAGATCGCGATCGGGGCCATGCTGGGCACCGTGGTCACCGGGCAGCTGTTCTATGCCATCCGCGACACCTCGTCGCCGGACGGCCCGCGGGCCGACATCCAGGAACTGCTCCAGTACCAAGGGGCGGCGAAGCGGTATCTTTACGCCCGGCCATGGCAGGCCAAGCTCCGTCTCCTTTTGCACAAACCGTCGCAATGGTGGCAACGGTATTTGCAGCGCCGGAGGGAACGGCGATCGCTCAACAAATAGCGCCGGCCGAGGCCGTCAGGAGGTCGCTCGTGGTAGCCGGTACGTTCGCTCGTCGCTTCATCCACTGGTTCGGCAGTCCGCTGCCCGAGAGTTATCTTTCGTTCGACACGGAAACCACCGGCTTTTCGCTGACCGAAGACCTGCCGCTGCAGTACGGACACACGTTGGTGGTGAATCGCAAGATCGTCACCCGTCGCGAATACATTCTCCGCTGGACCCGTTGTCCGCACGTCGATCAGCGCGGGCTGCGCAAGCAGTTGGCGTATCTGAAAGACAAGATCGAGTTCGACTCCAAGGAGGGCCGCCGCACGGGTCGCAAGTGGCAGTTCACGATGGAGCGGATCGACGCCGAAGGTAAAGAACCCGAGCGGGTGCTCGAATACTACCGCGATTTGTTCGAGAAGGTCCGTAAGCAGGGCCTGCTGTTCATCGGTCAACAGGGTTGGTTCGACGCGGATCGGTTCACGCCGGTCGCCTCGGAGTTCTTGAACGGCAAGACTTTCCACTTCGACGACGACGAACTGTTCGACGTCGGCGCCTTGGTGAAGTCCATCCAGATGGACCCGCCGCCGTTGCCTAAGCCGGACGAGACGCTCAAGAA